>WBZX01000928.1_pt2 | contig 19038 bp, 17 predicted proteins | sample 5204211 | NCBI WGS metagenome assembly WBZX01 (sample SAMN12344362, study PRJNA552823) | activated sludge metagenome | biome: Activated sludge suspended growth; feature: Nitrification reactor; material: Wastewater; isolation source: activated sludge from nitrification reactor of wastewater... | reverse complement strand
AAGAACCCGACAGCCAAGGTGGAACACGAAGCCAGCACCAGCAAGATCGGCGAAGACCAGATCTTCTACTGCAACCAGCGAGGCATCAGCACCGAGAACGCCGTCAGCATGATCGTGAATGGCTTCTGCAAGGAAGTCTTCAAGGAACTGCCGATGGAGTTCGCGGTGGAGGCACAGAAGCTGCTCGGGATCAGTCTGGAAGGCAGCGTGGGGTGATGCCTAAGAAGATCAGCGAACTGAAATCGATGCTTCTCAAAGCAGGTTTCGTCATGTTCCAGGGCAAGGGGGACCACACAAAGTGGACTCACGCCATTGATCCGTCTCTTCTCGTTGTTGTTTCCGGGAATGATGGACGAGATGCCAAGAAATACCAGGAGAAACAAGTAGTACAAGCGATTGCTCATATCGAGAGGAGTCAATCATGAGGCCTCACTACAGCATGCTCATTCAATGGTCAGATGAAGATCAAACCTTCGTAGTATCACTTCCAGAGTTTGGGCCCTACTGCCAGACTCATGGAGATACCTACGCAGATGCAGTGAAGAACGGGGAAGAAGTGCTGTCCATGTTAATGGTGTCGGCGCAGGAACGAGGCGAATCATTGCCACCTGCAAAGATGTATCACCCCATTCACGCAGCTTAAGGAGACATACCATGTCAGCCATCACACTCGACGAAACACTGGTGAAGAAGTTGCCCTCGCTGCATGAATCAACTGAGATTCGTGATGCTAGTGGTAAGGTACTGGGGGTATATACTCCGGTGGAAGGCTCCTACTACAACCAGCAGATTCCACAACACATTCTGGACCAGTTCGATCCATCGGAAATGGACAAGCGACGTCAGTCAAAGCAGCCTGGTCACACACTCAAAGAAGTCTGGGAACACATCCAAGCCAAGGAGAAGCAGGGATGAGGTTCACAGTTGTGTGGATGGATGAAGCCCAGGATGAACTCACTCGAATCTGGTACCGTTCAAACAGGAAACAACTCATCAGCGAAGCTGCCGATGCAATTGACCAAGAACTGAAGACTGATGCGCAGTTAAAAGGAACCCGAAAGGGAATGGATCGAGTCTTATCCATACGACCATTGGCTGTGTTGTATCACGTCAGCCTCGAAGATCGTTTGGTTCGTGTACTCTCGATTGCTGAAGAAACCAACTAGACATAGCCTCGAACTGAAAGACAGCGAATGCTCACCATCGATAACCTCCATGCCCGTGTTGAAGACAAGGAAATCCTTAAAGGCCTCAGCCTGGATGTGCGTCCCGGCGAAGTGCATGCCATCATGGGGCCAAACGGTTCCGGCAAGAGCACCCTGGCTGGTGTACTCGCAGGCCGCGATGCCTTCGAGGTCACCGAAGGCTCCGTCACCTTCAACGACAAAGACCTGCTCGAACTCGATCCCGAAGAACGGGCCTGCGAAGGGCTTTTCCTTGCCTTCCAGTACCCGGTCGAAATCCCCGGGGTAGGCAACACCTACTTCCTGCGGGCAGCAGTGAATGCCAAACGGAAGTACCAGGGTTTGCCTGATCTCGACGCTGCCCAGTTCATGAAGCTGGTTCGTGAAAAGCTCAAGCTCATTCACATGAGCGAAGATCTTCTCAAACGCCCGGTCAACGAAGGCTTCTCCGGTGGCGAGAAGAAGCGTAACGAAATCTTCCAGCTCGCAGTACTCGATCCGAAGTTGGCCATCCTCGACGAGACCGATTCAGGTCTTGATATCGATGCCCTCAAGATCGTCTCCGAAGGGGTTAACGCCCTCCGCAACTCGGAACGAAGCTTCGTCGTCATCACGCACTATCAAAGGCTGCTGAACTACATCGTCCCCGACTTCGTTCACGTGCTGGTCGATGGCCGCATCGTGAAATCGGGTGGCAAGGAACTCGCCTACGAACTCGAAACCAAGGGTTACGATGGCATCAAGGCTGAACTCAAGAAACAACTGGTAGCTAACTAGTACACACTCCATCAAGAATAATACACCATGAAAGCACTAGCTCCCAGCCCTGAACAAGTTTCGATGAAGAACCAGTTACTGGCCCACTTCGAGCAACTGGAAAAGCAGGTCGCCAGCAGCGATACCCCGCTGCTTCGTCGGCTGCGCAGTTCCGCTATCGCTCGCTTCAGTGAGATAGGCTTCCCCACCACTCGCGATGAAGAATGGCGGTTCACTCCGCTTGCCGGGCTGTACCCTCATTCATTCAAGCTGCCTGCAAGCTGCAAGGTGAACGCGGATCAGTTGCCCATCGTGCTCCCCGAAGTCATTCGCATCGTCTGCGTCGATGGCATCGTCGAGCCTAGCCTATCGCAACTCAGCAAGCTGCCTAACGGCTGCGTGGTCCTTCGTCTTCACGATGCCCTCAAGCACATGCCGGAGAAACTCGAAGCCCATCTTGGTCGACAGGCGAACACCGCTGAATCGCCCGTGTTCGCCACGCTGAACGCAGCCTTCCTGCAGGATGCTGTGGTCATTCACCTCAGCAAGGAATGTGTGGTTGAACAACCCATCCATCTGAACTGGATTGAATCGGGCACAGGCACCATGTCGTTCCCCCGCTTGCTCGTCATCGCAGAACGGCACAGCCAGGCAACCATCGTCGAAACCTGCAGCACCGTAGGCACCACGCCCGATCTCAGCAGCAGCGTCAGTGAATTCGTGCTGGCAGATGAAGCCCGGCTCGATCACTATCGCATCTGCGACGTTAGCACGAACGCTTACCACTTCGCCACCCAGCACCTTACCCAGCAGCGAGGTAGCCACTTCCACAGCCACGCCTTCACCCTCGGTGGCCAACTGGTGCGAAACGATCTCTACGCCCACCTCGGTGCGGAGAACTGCGAAACCACTCTCAACGGCCTCTACACCGCGGATGGTATTCGTCTCATTGATAATCACACCAACATCGATCACGCCAAGCCTCACTGCAACAGCCACGAGATTTACAAAGGCATCCTCTCAGGCAAAGGGAAAGGCGTGTTCAATGGCAAAATCTTCGTTCGCGAAGATGCCCAGAAGACCGATGCTAAGCAGACCAACCAGACGCTGCTGCTGTCCGCTGATGCCACCATCGATACCAAGCCCCAGCTCGAAATCTTCGCAGACGATGTGAAGTGTACCCACGGTGCCACGGTGGGCCAGCTCGATGCTGAGATGATGTTCTACCTCCGCTCGCGAGGCATCTCCGCTGAACAGGCCCAGGCCATGCTGACCTATGCCTTTGCGAACGATCTGATCGGCAGAGTAGAAGTACCAGCGCTCCGCGATCTCCTCGAAAGCCGCTTCCTGACACCTGAGGCGGCATAGCACATGAGCGTGACTGTACCCAAGTCTGAACTCAAACCAGCCGCATCGGCACTCGATGTACGGTCAGACTTTCCGATCTTCGACCAGCTGGTGCGGGGCAAGTCGCTGGTCTATCTCGATAGTGGTGCCACCACGCAGAAGCCTCGCCCAGTGATTGATGCAGTCAGCAGATACTACGAAACCCAGAACGCCAACATACATCGAGGCAACTACCAGCTCAGCATCGAAGCAACCAATGCTTACGAACAAGCCCGAACGAAGATCGCAGCCTTCCTGAAGGTCAGCGATACCAGCGAGATCATTTTCACTCGTGGCACCACCGATGGCATCAACCTGGTGGCCAGTAGCCTGGGGCGACTGCTCCTGAAGCCGGGCGACGAAGTGGTGATCTCGACTCTGGAACATCATTCGAACATCGTCCCGTGGCAATTGGCCTGCGAACACTACGGCGCCAAGCTCAAAGTCATCCCCATCAATGATGCTGGGGAGTTGCTGCTGGATGCCTACCAGAAGCTATTGTCACCCAAGACCAAGATCGTGGCGGTTACGCATCTGTCCAATGCACTCGGTACCATCAACGACATCAAGTTGATGACCAGGCTGGCTCATGAAACTGGTGCGGTGATGGTAGTCGATGGCGCCCAATGGATCGCCCATCATATCACCAATATTCCCGGCCTTGATGTGGACTTCTACGCCTTCTCCGGCCACAAACTCTACGGCCCGACAGGTATCGGTGTTCTCTACGGCAAACGTGCCTGGCTCGAGAAGATGCCACCTTATCAAGGTGGCGGCGACATGATCAAGCGGGTAACCTTTGAGAAGACCACCTACGCCGATCTGCCAAACAAGTTTGAAGCGGGTACGCCACCGATTGCCGAAGCCATCGGCTTGGGTGCTGCGATTGACTATGTATCGGGACTGGGGCTGCAACGCATTGCCTTGCACGAAGAGACGCTGCTGAAGTACCTCGAACGTCGTCTGCAGGATGTGCCCGGGCTTCATATCATCGGCACAGCGGTGAAGAAGAGTGGTGCCGTATCGTTCGTGCTGGAGAAGCCTGACGTTGCAGCTTACGATGCTGGCCTGCGGCTGGATGTCGATGGCATCGCCGTTCGTACCGGCCATCATTGCTGTCAGCCCCTGATGGATCGTTTCGGCATCAATGCTACCATTCGTGCATCGCTCGGTATCTATAACCGGGCGAGTGATGTTGATGCACTGGTGGAGAGCTTACAGACACTTCGCTCAGAACGTGCCAGCAAGACCATCGCTTTGCCCGTTGAGTCCGCGAATACACTGGTCTTCCCCCCAGCGTTTGGTCCATCGCCGGAATCAGTTGCAGAAGAACTGCTCGAAGAGTTCTCTTACCTAGATGACTGGGCTGACCGTTACCAGTACATCATCGACTTGGGCAACAAGCTAGCACCCTTCCCTGATTCCGAGCGTACCAATGACAATCTGGTACATGGCTGCCAGGCCACCGTCTATCTCACAGCCCAGAAACATCCGCATTCACTGGATATCCTCGACTTCATGGCAGATGCCAACGCTGACATCGTGCGAGGCTTGATTGCGATCCTGCAGCGACTCTTCACCGGTCAGAAATCCGCAGACATTCTCGCCTTCGATATCGATGGCTTCCTGGAAAAGCTGGGCCTCCACCAGAACCTCGCCCTCACCCGTCGCAATGGCCTAGCAAGCATGATCCAGCGCATCAAGACACTCGCCACTGCCATAGAGGCATCATGTGTCAATTGTGCGAAGTGCTAACACCAGAATACTTGTCCCCGGTCTCCGACCGGGGACACACTGCAAGCCCGGCTCCGCCGGGCAGCGAAGATGAGAGTTCTTGACTTCTATCGAAGTATAAATTGCTGCAGAGTACGCTCATCACCGCTGCCTGCCAGAGGCAGGCTCACAGTGCATCCCCGGCCGGAGGCCGGGGACGAGTAATCATCAAACCTGCTCCCCAATCCCTACTCTCCACTCTACATGAATCACCTCGCCAACGAAACCAGCCTCTATCTTCGCCAGCATGCTGGCAACCCCGTGGACTGGTACCCTTGGGGGCCGACAGCACTGAAATGGGCGAAGACTGAAACCAAACCCATCTTCCTCAGCATCGGCTACTCGGCTTGTCACTGGTGCCATGTGATGGAGCATGAGAGCTTTGTCGATCCGGAGATCGCAGCGTACCTCAACAGCCACTTCATCAATATCAAGGTCGATCGCGAAGAGCGGCCTGACATTGACAACATCTACATGAGCGCGGTGCAGGCACTTACCGGGCATGGTGGCTGGCCCATGTCGGTCTTCCTCACACCGGACCTGCAGCCCTTCTATGCTGGTACCTACTTCCCTCCGGAGCAGCGGCATGGCATGCCCAGCTTCCGTCAGGTGCTCGAAGCTGTTGCCAATGCCTGGCAGAACAAGCAAGCGATGGTTTTGGAGCAAGCAAGCAACATCACTGCTGCTCTCGAACAACATGCAGCAGCTGGCAAGGGTGAAGGTTCGCTCGATGAATCGCTGCTACGGAATGCAGGCAAGCAGTTGAGCCGGGCGTATGACCTGCGTCATGGTGGGTTCGGGCGGGCTCCCAAGTTTCCTCATCCGCTCGATCTGCGTCTGCTGCTTCGGCTGTATCATCGCTATCAGGATGTTGATGCACTCCAGATGGTGACCCATACCTTGGATCAGATGGCCCGGGGTGGCATCTACGATCAACTAGCGGGGGGCTTCCATCGCTACAGCACCGACGAACGCTGGCTCGCCCCGCACTTCGAGAAGATGCTGTACGACAATGCCTTGCTTGTGCCGGTGTATCTGGAGGCGTACCAAGCCACCAAACATGGCCTGTTTCTTCGGATTGCGCTGGAGACGCTGCATTGGGTCTCCACGGAAATGACTAGCCCAGGTGGTGGCTTCTACAGCACTACCGATGCCGACAGCGAAGGGGTCGAAGGCAAGTTCTTCGTCTGGTCTCTCGATGAAGTGAAACAAATATTGAATGCAGACGACGCCGAGTTCGCTGAAGGTGTCTTCGACATTGCTGCAGCAGGCAATTGGGAAGGGCACACAATTTTGACCCGTCCCAAGAGCGATGCCCAGGAAATCGCACTGTGGGAAACCGATGAAGCAAGGTTCCTCAAGCGATTGAACCACATTCGTGAACAACTGCTGGCAGTACGAGAAAAGCGGATCAAACCGGGACGGGACGAGAAAATACTGACGGCATGGAATGGGCTGATGATCGCAGCTTACGCCCAGGCAGCCGAGGTGACAGGCAACCAGGTCTATCTGCAACGAGCCCAGGCCGCTGCCAACTTTGTCCTCACCCAAATGCGGCAACCAGATGGCAAGCTCTATCGCACAGCCCTTGATGGTGGGCCAGCCAAACTCAATGCCTACCTCGAAGACTATGCCTTCTTCATTGATGGCCTGTTGCACCTTGTTCAGGCGAGTTGGAACGAGCGCTGGATCACTGCTGCCACGGAACTCGCAGAGATCATGATCAGCCAGTTCTGGGATGAGAGTTCGGCAGGCTTCTACTTTGTGGGGCACGATCACGAGAAGTTGATCCTTCGCGAGAAGCAGGCTAACGACAACGCCACTCCCAGTGGCAACTCGATGGCCATCACCGCACTGCTGAAACTGAGCAGGCTCACCGGCAACAAGCGTTACGCAGACTATGCGGAAAAGGCACTGCAACACTTTGCTGGCAGCATGGAACAGCATCCGATGGCATACGGCCAGATGCTGGTTGCGTTGGATGATCTGCTCGGCCCCATTGAGGAGTTTGCCGTCTTCCCAGAAAGTCATCGAACAGAAGTCCTGGCGCTACTGCATCGAAAGTTCCGACCACGTAAACTCATCGCCGGTCCACCACTTGCCGTTCCGCTGCTGGACAATCGAAGCAGCATCGATGGCAAACCAACCGTCTATCACTGCGTGAACCAGACCTGCTACCTCCCTTGGGTGGGTCTGCCCGAGTTGGAGTCCCGCCTTTAGGAAAGAAGTGGCAGGGTCGTGTGGTACTCCACTCGACCCTGTAGGCGTGCACAATCTTCGTGAATCCACAGGGTTGAGCATGAGTACATGCACAACCCTGCCACAACACCAGGAAGTATTGATGTTGTCAGCGCAGTATACCGTGGTAGCATGCCTGCACGGAGAACTGTCATGCCCCGTCCCAACCTCATCCCGCTCTGGCTCAAGCTCCTCTACACCGCCTTCATGGCTGTGCTGGTCCCCATCTACTGGTATCACTACGGCCCCACGAACTTCCTCTACTTCTGCGATGTAGCTCTCTTCCTCACCCTGGCAGCTATGTGGTGGGAGTCGAAACTGCTGGCTTCGATGGCAACCGTCGGTATCCTGCTGCCTCAACTCCTCTGGGTGGCAGACTTTGGAGGCAACTGCATCGGCTTGCCCCTTGTCGATATGACCGGGTACATGTTTCACGAACACAAGCCCCTCTACCTGCGGGGCCTGTCCCTCTTTCATGGCTGGCTCCCCTTCCTGCTCCTTTATCTCGTCTTTGCTCTCGGCTATGATCGCCGGGCTTTCTGGTACTGGACGATCCTTGCCTGGGTGCTGCTCTTCATAGGCTACTTCCTCCTGCCTGCACCGCCTGCTCCCGCAACGAACCCAAACCTGCCTGTCAATGTGAATTACGTCTTCGGGATGAATGAGGAAAAGCCCCAGACCTGGATGCATCCCCATTTGTGGTTCCTGTTCGTGCTGGTGGCACTGCCCGTTGTTCTGTACCTGCCTACCCACTGGCTTCTGGTACTTATGGAAAAATGGCGTACCCGACCCGCGAGTGCCCCCAACTTGCCATTGGCATAAATTCCCCTTCGTGGTACACCCCTCATACGTCAGGTCATCGAGTTAACAGCAGGCGGAGACAGGGATGTCAGCCGAGTTGATACAAAGCATTGAGCAGTGGGGAACGCCTCGCATTCTGGTCCTGGGCGATGTGATGCTGGATCGCTACATCTGGGGCGATGCGGAGCGGATCAGCCAGGAAGCCCCGGTGATTCTGCTGCGTGCCGACAAGCGTGAAGAGCGGCTCGGCGGAGCCAGCAGCGTGGCCACCATGCTCTCGCATCTCGGTGCGGAAGTGATCCTCGCTGGTGTCGTTGGCAGCGATCCCGATGCAGCCCGGGTCAGGCAGATCATTGATGGTCTCGACATCGATCAAAGCACCGTCCTCAACGATGATAACCGCCCGACTACGGTGAAGGAACGTTACATCGGCCGTGCCCAGCAGAAGCACCCTCAACAGATGTTGCGTGTTGACTTCGAGAGCAGGGAAGACCTTGCTCCCGAACTGCAATCACAACTGGAACACCTGCTCACCGATATCATCCCGACTGTTGATATCGTCTTGATCAGCGACTACGACAAAGGTGTCTGTACTCCCCATCTCACGCAGGCGGCGATCCGCCTAGCCCGTGAAGCGAAGAAGCCGGTGCTGGTTGATCCGATCCGCTGTAAATCGATCGAAGCACCGCATCCCTACGACAAATACCGTGGCTGCACCACGATGACGCCCAACCGTCTCGAAGCCAGCCTGGCCAGTGGGCTTCCTGTCCGCACTGCGGAAGAAGCAGTGCAGGCAGCCAAGCATCTGTTGCACCATTACGAAATGGATGCCAGCATCATCACCCTCGATAAAGATGGCATGGCTCTTGTCATGGAGAATGGCACGCAAGGCATCCTCCCCACTCGGCCCCGCCAGGTCTACGACATCACCGGCGCGGGCGACATGGTGCTCAGTGTGCTGGGCATGGCCCTCGCTCACGGGGCGGAGATGTCCACCGCTATCAAGCTGGCCAACATCGCTGGTGGCCTCGAAGTCGAGAAGATCGGCGTGGCACCGGTCACTCGCGAAGAAATGATCGCTGACATCGAACAGGTGATGCGTACCGAGCAGAGCAACAACCTCACTGGCAAAGTGCAGCCTGTCGATGCCATGCAGCATGAACTGGTCAAGCTTCGTGGCCAGGGCAAACGAATTGTCTTCACCAATGGCTGCTTCGATATCCTGCATGCAGGCCATGTACAGTATCTGCGGGAAGCCAAAGCTCAGGGCGATGTGCTGATCGTCGGCATCAACAGTGACCAGAGCGTTCGCGAATTGAAGGGGCCATCTCGTCCCGTGAATTGTCAATCGGAACGAGGTCTCGTTCTTGCTGCTCTGGGTAGCGTGGACTATGTCACCATCTTCGATGATGCCACGCCGATTGAATTGATCATGGCCTACAAGCCAGACGTGCTGGTAAAGGGTGCAGACTATCGTAAGGAAGAAGTGGTGGGGGCTCGCGAAGTGGAAGCATGGGGTGGTCGCGTGCACCTGGCTGGCCTTCGCCCCGGATGCAGCACTACTGGCACCATCCTTCGTATGGCTGGGCAGACGCAAAGCAGCGACGAGGAGTTACGCAAGGTGGCGTAACGGAAAGGAAGCACCATGAACCTGGCAGTCTTCCTACCGAACTGGGTGGGCGATGTGGTGATGGCCACGCCCGCTCTCCGTGCGCTTCGCGATCACTATTCGTCTGCCACCATCTATGGCGTGATGCGACCATATGTTGCAGAAACCCTCGCGGGTACTGATCTGCTAGATGAGAACCTACTCGATGCAGGCAAAGGCTGGACACGTGGTGTCTGGTCGCTTTCCAAGCAGCTGAAGCAAGCCAAGATCGATATTGCAGTCCTCTTCACCAATTCACTCCGCACCGCCACTGCTGCCTGGCTTGGCAACTGCCGGGAGCGTATCGGCTACGCCCGCGATGGCCGAGGCTGGCTGCTGACGAAGGGGTTGAACCCCATCAAGGCTGAAGATGGCACCTTCCAACCGTCGCCCATCGTTGATGCGTATAATTCACTAGCGATAGCAGCAGGTACACCGGAGCCGAGCTACCGCATGGAATTGGGGACGACTGCAGACGATGAAGCTGCGGTGGAAGCCGTCTGGCAGCGTTTTGACATGTCAGTGCATCGGCCTGTGATAGCGCTCAACCCTGGTGCAGCATTTGGAGCAGCCAAGCATTGGCCCGCTCATCACTTTGCCCAACTGGCACGGATGCTGTGCGACCGCATGGATGCCCAGGTACTAGTGCTGTGTGGACCGAAGGAGCGGGACCTCGCCCAGTTGATTGTTCAGTTAAGTGATCGCTCAGCAGTACACAGTCTGGCTGAGGTATCTCTTTCGCTCGGTCTGACCAAGGCTTGCATCAAGCGAATTGATCTGCTCATCACCACGGATAGTGGCCCGCGACATTTCGCTGCGGCTTTTGATCGACCGGTGGTATCTCTCTTTGGGCCAACTCATATCGAATGGACAGAGACCTATTACGCACAAGCCATACACTTGCAGAAGAAGCTGGCGTGCGGTCCCTGTCAGCAACGGGTCTGCCCGCTGCGTGGGGCGGATCATCATCGCTGCATGGAAGACCTTATGCCGGAAGAGGTTTACCGGGCTGCGGTGAAGTTGCTGGATGGCACGACGCCACTGAAACTGATTGTGCCGACTGAGTCAGATCGTCGGAGGGCTGGGTAATGTTCTACTTGAATCCACGCTATGAAGCCGACTTCTGGCAGCAGGGCCTTCGTCGCCTCGACGACTTCTTTGTCTGTACCGATGGCGTGACCGTGGGGCGTCATGCCTCTCGTCATGTGCGACGCATCCCGATTCGTGATTACCAGATATACCTGAAGCGTGAAGAGCCAGTGTTGTTCCGCGACAAGCTCGAATCATGGTGGAATGGGTTCGGCTGGTGCTCCAAAGCACGCCGCGAATGGCAGATTCTGGTACGGCTGCGTGAACGGGGCCTGCCTTGCCCCGAACCCGTAGCAGTCGGCGAAGAGAATGGCATGGCCTTCCTCGTGGTGAAGGGTTTCACCGAATCGTTCGATCTGCCGATGTATCTGGCGTTTCGTCCCAGCATGGAAGAACGCCATGCGGTGCTGCGGAACATGGGGCATGCCATCGCCGATCTGCACAACGCAGGCTTCACCCATCCTGATTTGTATGCCAAGCACATCTTCGTACATCGTCCCACACTGCAAGTCTCGTTCGTTGATTATCAGCGTACCTGCATCGTCAAGAAGTTAAGCCTGAAGCAACGCTGTCTTGAACTCGCCCGACTCGATGCCACACTCCATCCGGGTGCGGTACCGTTTAAGGAAAGGCTCACCTTCCTGCATGCCTACCTGCATCGGGCCTACACCCATGTGACGAGAGAGATGGTGCGAGAAGCAGCACTGATCATCACAGCCGAATCAAGCCGTCTACTCAAACGCCGCCGCATCCAGGGCATGTACGCCGAGACCTCACTCCTCTCAGGAGATGTCTCAGTGGTGACCTACTGCCGAGTGAGAGTTCCCGATGAACCTCACCAGCGTATGACGATGGTAGAGCAGGAAGAACCCGCAGTGCTGAAACGGATTAGCTGAACCAACGAGACAGCACTGAACCCAAGGGAAAAGTGGCAAGGGTCAGCGGCTGCAATCACATCACGCTATTTGCATGACCATCGTTGCCACTGCCCCCTGCAGCTTGGGAATTATGAGCTATAGTTGCTGCAAACATATCCATCTAGCGAATGGTCACCATGCTTTACTACTTCGGCAAAGGCAAATACGACAAAGAGTACGGAGAGTTGTGGGATGAACTCGTCCCCAACTCAGGCCAGGCAAAGACTATCCAAGGCGAACTGGTGCGTACCATCGGAAGGTTGGCCAGCGAATCCTATCGGAATGGAAACGGCAACTGGGATGCGGGATTTCGCATCATGGTTCGGTTTCTACAGAAGCACCTGAATGACAAGAAAGTCTTTGATGCCAAGACTCTCGGTGAGATCAAAGCTGATCTCCAGTTGATCGGTGATATGGGAAATGGTTCTAGTGACTTGGACTATACCAAGAAAGAAGACCCGTATGATCGCATCACAGATCGAGTGGTTGAATGGTGTCAGAAGAATCCGAATGCCATTAAGTTAGCCAAGATTGCCAAGCTGAAACGGTAGTGCAGACAGACATCACCTTCGTAACTCCAACTACATTAACTTCCCGTATTCGTATTCACTTACGCCTGACAGACGCCCCGTCTTTAACGTACAATACCCTCTGCTTCTCCAAGTTACTGAACACTGTCAGATTCGCCAATGAGGCGAACCCGGCTAAAGGTACAGGCATGCGTCATGGTTTTGATCGAGGTACCCTCCTCGGTATTGCCCTATTATCCTTGATGATGGTTGGCATCGCAGCTACGTCTTATCTCAATACCCAGCGACTGGGGCAGAATGCCGATTCCGTTGCTCACAGCCGGGAAATTGTCGAACTCATCAACACGGTTCAGTACGACACGGTCAAGATGCAGGCTGACGTTCGTGTCTACTTCGTCACAGGATTCCCGGAATCACTCAAACCGTATCAGGAATCATCCATCAAGTTGCGGGCTGATGCGAAGCAGTTGGCCGCACTGACTGCCAATGATCCTGATCATCCTCCTCACGTTGAGTCCATCCTGAAGGAAATCGAGACTGGCCTCGCCAACTATGATGCCGTCGTCAAGCTGCGTGGTGAACCCGGTGGCCATGATGCAATTATCCGTATGTCGCGCGAACGAGGATTGCGTAGCTTTGGTGAACCGTTGCTGACCGCACTCAAAGAAATGGAAAACATCGAACGAAACAGACTGGCCCAGTTGGAAGCCAATGCCCGAGCAGCGTACCAGCGTGCCATCATCTACGGAATTACTGCTGCAGCCCTTGGGTTGACAGCCGTAGCGCTATTCATCTGGCTCTTTGCCAAGAGCACCAAGGCACGACAGCTTGATAGCGAACGGCTTGCTGCACAAAGGGAACTCCTCTCTTCGACGCTTAGCAGCATTGGCGATGCGGTGATCTCGACCGATGAAAAGGGAATCGTGACGTTCCTTAACCCGATTGCTGAGAAGCTTACGGGCTGGCCAACATCCGAAGCCATCGGGACACCACTCGAACAAGTGTTCCACATCGTCAATGAAACAACCAGGCTACCAGTTGATAACCCGGCATTCCGTGCACTGGAAGAAGGTTCCATTGTTGGGCTGGCCAATCACACCATCCTGATTGCCAAAGATGGTTCAGAGCGACCCATTGATGATTCGGCTGCTCCCATCAAGTCGCAAGGCACGATCACTGGGGCGGTTCTTGTGTTTCGCGATATGACCGAAAAGAAGCTGGCCCAGGAACTGCTTCGAAAGAGTGAAGAACAACGCCGCCTGGCGCTCGATGGAGCTGAACTGGGTGCCTGGCATCTTGATCCCCAGTCGAAGGAACTAATAACCGATCAGCGATTCCGAGCCATCTTTGGCAGCAAGGCTGATTCCATCAGTTTCGATCAAGCAGTTGCTTCCATATATCCTGATGATCGTTCTCTGGTACTGGAAGCGGTGGAAGCAGCCACTCGGCCTGTTGATCCACAACCCTATGCCATCGAATACCGGGTAGTCCATCCCGATGGTTCAGAACATTGGGTTTTTGCCAAGGGAAGGCCTACGTACGACACTGCCAACAAACTGAAGAGTTTTGATGGCACCGTGGCTGAAGTCACAGATCGTTATCAAACTCAAGTGGATCGAGCCCGATTAGCAGCGATCGTTGAGTGTTCTGAAGATGCTATAGTCAGTAAGTCGCTGGATGGCATCATTCAGACTTGGAACGCCGGGGCAGAACGATTGTTCGGCTACACTGCGGCTGAAGCAATCGGGCAACCCATCGCGATGGTGATACCAGATGATCGAATGAGTGAAGAACAAAAGATCATCGCCCGGCTGCGAAAAGGGGAACGAATCGAACACTTCGATACCATTCGTGTTGCTAAAGGCGGGCGATTGGTCGAGCTTTCCATTACTGTCTCGCCCATTCGCAACACGAAAGGTATCGTCATCGGGGCATCGAAGATTGCACGAGACATCAGTGAACGAAAAGCAATCGAAATGGCACTGAAGGAGGCTGACCGCCAGAAGGACAACTTCATCGCCCTCTTGGCACATGAACTCCGTAATCCGCTGGCACCGATCAGGAATGGTCTTCAGGTAGTGAAACTATCACAAGATCCGGTTAAGCGGGAAAAAGCCCGCGAGATGATGGAACGCCAGCTCGGACACATGGTTCGGCTGATCGACGACCTGCTTGATATCTCTCGTATCAGTCGCAACAAGATGGAACTGCGACTGGAACATGTCAGCCTGGCTGAGATCATCAGCATTGCTGTGGAAACATCTCGTCCGGGGATTGATGAAACAAGGCACACTTTGAATGTGACGCTACCGGACGAGCCAGTCATGCTGCATGCTGATAAAACCAGGTTGGCGCAGGTCTTCAGCAATCTGCTCACCAACAGTGCCAAGTATACACCTGCAGGCGGTTCGATCTCCCTCACCGCGGAGCATCGTGCAGGCGAAGTGGTTGTCACAGTCCGTGACAATGGCATTGGTATTCCACCAGAAGCTATTCACCGCATCTTCGATATGTTCTCTCAGGTGAATCGCTCCATCGACCGCGCCACCGGTGGGTTAGGAATCGGGCTAGCCCTGGTAAAAGGCCTGGTTGAGATGCATCACGGGACTGTGGTTGCCCAAAGCCCTGGCGAAAACATGGGCAGTACCTTCCAGGTGACGTTGCCCATCATGGAGAGTTTGCCAGTCGCTACTCAGCAAGTAATCGAAGAGCCTGTACACCAGGTGAATAGAAGGAAGATACTGGTGGTGGATGACAACGTCGATGGTGCAGAATCGCTTGCACTCATGCTAGACCTGTTAGGCAACACGGTCGTTAAAGCCCATAATGGATTTGAAGCAGTCGAGCATGCAGAAACCTTCCGACCTGAGATCATCTTTATGGACGTAGGCATGCCGAAGCTCAACGGCCTGGATGCCACGATACAGATTCGGGAAAAGGAGTGGGGGCAAGACATCCAAATCTATGCCCTCACCGGTTGGGGCCAGGATTCGGATAGGGAGCGTAGCAAGGAAGCAGGATGCACCGGGCATCTAGTGAAGCCAGTGTCATTGGCCGACCTCAAGAAACTGTTGGAGTCTCGGCTTTAGCCGGCTTGGTTCTCGCAGACGCTCGCCGCTCAAGGCAGTACCCCAACCCCGCGCGCACGTGGTGCTGCGGTAGTTGAAACGCAGAATATTATTCCTTTAGTATATAATTATTGTATTTGATTAACGCAATGTCACACACAAGCCTCGCCAAGGCACTACACCTAGTCAGTATTTCACCTTCGTGGTACATCTCAGCCACCTCGAAGGATCGATGGATGAGTCGGCATACTGCCTGGCAAATCTGGAGCCAGGCCAGCACAGCATGGACGAACGTGGTTAGCCCCCATGATGAAGAGAACATCATGCACTGGCAGGCGACGAACGACTTTCACGAGAAGCAAGGCCGCTCGACAGGCCGCATCGTGCTCGGCGAAGGCAAGCTCATCATCTACCTGAAACGGCATTGGAAGCTGCCCTGGTGGCAAGGACTGCTGGCCCGCTTGTGGCCTCATCATTCCTGGTCACCCGGCGCTCAGGAATGGCAGCGATTGCAGAGGGCGAAGTCACAAGGTTTCAACGTCCCCGAACCACTGGCAATGGGACAGATCATCGGCCCGGGATATAAGCTGCAAAGCTACCTCGCCATTCGGGAACTCACCGGCATGTTGGCCCTGCATCAAGCCATACCGATGGCGTATGCACAGATGCCTGCAGCACAATTTGAAGCCTGGAAGCACAAACTTCTTGAGCGAATGGCTGACATCGCTCGCAAGCTGCATGGTCTTCATCACTATCACAAAGACTTGTATTTGTGCCATTACTACGTCAAGGAACCGAGTGTGCAACAGACCGATCCAGGTGAACTGGCACTGATCGATCTGCATCGTTTGGGCGAACATCGCTGGTTCGGCCTACGCTGGCAGATCAAGGATTTGGCCCAACTCTTCTTCTCGATGTGGGGTGTGGCAGGCCTCGAAGGGGCTGATAGGCTCACCTTCTTCCAGCATTATCGTCAAAGTCTGAACCTGTCACGGTCAGATCAGTGGCTCTTCCTCGCTGCGATGAGGAAAGCAGAACGTTACGCCCATCATAATGGAGTGTCTACAGAACTGGCACCAGATGTGAATTCCAGAAACCAGGCGGCATAACGATGAAGATCGCCTTGTGTTACGAAAGCATGATGCCTCGCCTGGGCGGTTGCGAAACCTACATCGCTGACCTTGCCCGGGCTCTCGTGCATGATCGCCATGAAGTGCATCTCTTCACCAGCAAGATTGACATGGATGCCTTCCCGAAAGAAGTGATCCATCACCTGCTCCCTGAACCGACAGGGTTCCGCTGGCAAAAACCCTGGAAGTTCGCCAGCCACTGCTACTCGGCGATTCAGCAAGAGAGCTACGATGTTACTGTTGGCTTCATCAAGACCTGGGGACAGGACATCCTGATGCCTCAAGGCGGGTTCCACCTCGCCTCCGCTGCACACAATGTTCGCAAGCAGCCATCAAAGATCTTGCAAGGCATTGTCAAGATGCTGCATGCGGTTGACGTCAAGCATCGAAGCTACCGGGCACTCGAACGCAGGCAGTTGTTCGACTTTCAATCAATGCTGGTGGTGCCGAGCAGGATGGTGCAGCGCCATGGTCACGAGTTTCATGGGCTGGATGATTCGCGGATGCGGGTCATCCACAATGCCATTGATGCGGATCGGTTCCCCACTCATGACCGTTTGCTGGTTCGTTCGCAGATGCGTGATCAGAACGCGCTGCACCCCGAAGATAACGTCGGCCTGTTCGTCGGTCACAACTATCGGCTCAAGGGGCTGATTCCACTACTGGAATCAGTGAAGCTGTTGCCGAAGGAACTCAATTTCAAGTTGCTCATCTGTGGCAGTGCCAAGTACCAGCGGTTCAGCAAGATGGCCGAGCGGCTGGGCATCACTGATCGCGTTCGCTTTCTGGGCTTTCATCCCGATGTGCGGGAAGCTTTCTTCGCTTCGGACTTCCTGATTCATCCCAGCTTCTACGACCCTTGTGCCCTGGTCACGATGGAAGCCCTCGCCTGTGGCTTACCCGTCATCACTACCAAGCTGAATGGTGGCTCTGAATTGTTACCTCCGGGGTTGGCATCACTGACGATAGATCATCCCCATCAGCATGCGGCGATGGCACAGCAGATCATCAGACTTTCTCAGCCGGAGAAGCGAATGGCATTGGCCCGGGAAGCCCGGGAGGCTTCCGCCAAGTGGACCTTCCATGACCACTACCTGGCATTGCTGGAAGTGTTCCGAGAGGTGGCAGAGAAGAAGAAGCCCAAACAGCCAATGAAACGACCAGGATTGGTGTCGTAGTGGGGTAAACAGCCCCAGAAACCTGGATTGTAGAATACCTGTCAAATTCAACAGTGAGACCGTGGATTCTCTTGTAGTAGACCCTGCTTCGCGTATGATGCAGTTATTCAAGTTCGGTTGGGGTCATCACTACTCTCCATGAAATACCTCGTCCGCCACGGTTCGACGCGCTCGCTGGGCGAGTACGAGCCTATCGATACTCAGGTCTACCAGCGTTTGCAACGCGTGGTTGTGCAAACGCCCCGTGGTACCGAAGCGGGCATCATCCTCTGCGAAGCGGACGAACGCTGTAAGCAGTTTCTGGTTGAACCAACATCAGGCAAGATCATGCGGGCCATGACACCCCATGACATTTGCATGGATGAGAAACGACAGCAACAGCAGAAGTGCGAATACGACATTGCCGCTGGCCATATCCAAAAACTCAAACTGCAGATGGATCTCGTTGACGTGGAGCATTTGCTCGGCGATGAACGCATCGTCTTCTACTTCCTGGTGAGGCCGCCTGAGAAACGAGTAGACTTCCGGGAACTGGTGAAAGAACTGGCTCGAGAGTTTCATACCCGCATCGAGATGCGCCAGATTGGCATCCGTGATGAAGCCAAGTTGCTTGCCGACTATGGTGACTGTGGCAAACCGGTGTGCTGTAACACTCACCTTTCGGTACTGCCTCCAGTATCGATGCGGATGGCCAAACTGCAGAAATCCACGCTCGATCCCACGAAGATTTCGGGTCGCTGTGGCAGGCTGAAGTGCTGTTTACGCTATGAATACGATGTCTACGAAGACATTCTGGCGGAATTGCCTGCCATCGGCGTGATGATCGTTACTAAGCAAGGCAAAGCCAAAGTACTGGCTCATGAAATACTGGCTCGCAAACTGTTAGTGATGATGGAAGACAATCGCCGTATCATGATAGCAAGCTCGGAAGTGCTCTCGGTAATGCGGCCTAACCATCCGCCCCATCAGGCACGCATTCGACCAGAGATGGATTCCGAGTCTTCACTTGAAGCATTAGTGGATCATGATCGATGAAGTCAGATAAGAGTCCGCAGGAATTGCTCGCAGAGTTATGCCGTCGCGATCAGCGTTATCCCTTCGAAGCGTATGATTTCGTCTTCTCGGCGTTAGGCTTCCTCCAGGAAGAGATTGCCAAGCAACGGGCTGCTAAACCTGAATTGAAGGATGAGTCCAAGCACGTCACTGGTCAGCAGTTGGCGGAAGGCTGTCGTGATTTCGCACTTCAGGAATTCGGTCTGATGGCTGGAGCAGTGCTACGGAACTGGAACATCCACAAGACAGACGATATCGGCGAACTGGTATACAACCTGATCGACATC
>WBZX01001305.1_pt1 | contig 19041 bp, 18 predicted proteins | sample 5204211 | NCBI WGS metagenome assembly WBZX01 (sample SAMN12344362, study PRJNA552823) | activated sludge metagenome | biome: Activated sludge suspended growth; feature: Nitrification reactor; material: Wastewater; isolation source: activated sludge from nitrification reactor of wastewater... | reverse complement strand
CAATGCTGGTCTCGCACACGGCCTATCCGCTGCTGGTGCCCGCCGGATTGCTGCTGATTGTCCTGCTGTTCGACCTGACGAAGCCGCGACCTGCAGCGGCTTCCTGAGCGGAAGCCGCATGCTCGCGCGCCGCGCGCGATCGGCAGGCGTTGAGTCGACGGCTACTCCGCCGCGATCATCCGATCGACAAACATCTTCTTGTCGAACTCCTCGGCGACCTTGCCGTCGTTGGCAAGCTGTTCGGCGACGTCGATCTTGGCGTATTCCATCACGCCCATTTCGGCGAACGCCTTCTGCACCCTTGGCCCCCACAGGCCGATATCCTTGACCGTGGGCACGACGCGGCTGAACAGCCGGCCGCGGAAGGAATTCATCTGCTTGGAATTGTAGTGGATCTCGTCCAGCACCTTGGCCGGCAGGCCGAGCCGCTCCCACACTTCCGACTGATTGAAGCGATCGCGCATGAAATAGAGCGCTTCGACCACGAACTCCTCGCGCTCGTCGCGTTCGGCATCGGAGAGGTGCGGATAGTACTCGCGCAGGGCAAGGCGACCGAACGAGACGTGGCGGGCCTCGTCCTGCATCACATAGGCGTTCACCGCACCGGCCAGCGTGTTGCCCGCCTTGTCGCGGATCGACTGGAAGGCTGCGAGCGCAAGGCCCTCGATCAGGACCTGCATGCCGAGATAGGTCATGTCCCAGCGGTGATCGGTGAGCGTCTGCTCCAGAAGCTTCTGCAACGCCTTGTTGATCGGATAGGCAAGCTGGAACTTTTCGTGCAGCAGGCGCTTGTACGCCTCGACGTGGCGGGCCTCGTCCATCACCTGCGTGGCGGCATAGAACTTAGCGTTCATGTCCGGCACGGTGCCGACGATCTTGGCAGTCGCGATCAGCGCGCCCTGCTCGCCATGCATGAACTGCGAGATCGAATTGGCCTGGAGATGCTGGCGCAGCCAGCCCTTCTCCTTGTCGCTCATCTTGTTCCAGTAGTCGGTGCCGTAGATCGAGATCGCCTCGTCCTTCAGCTCCATCGGATTGTCGGGATTGAGTTCAAGCGACCAGTCGAGCCGCGTGCTGGCATCCCACTGCTGCTGCTTGCCCTTCTCGTAAAGTTCGAGCAGAGGCGCGGAGCCATCGTCATATTCCCAATTGAACATGAGATCGGTGGCACCATCGAACGTCCACTGGGTCACTTCGACGGGCAGGGCATAAATCCGTTGCGTGGTCATGGCGCTGTCCTCCCGGGCTCACTTGGGTTCTGGTCTCAAGAAAGATGACGCCCTGCTCATCTTCTGGCAAGTCCCTTCTCGCAGTGGGCAGATAGCGACCAGTTCAGGGCTGAAGGCGGTAACCGCCGCGGTCGGTGATCAGGATGGCAGCGCTTGCCGGGTCCTTCTCGATCTTCTGGCGCAGGCGATAGATATGGGTTTCCAGCGTGTGGGTGGTGACGCCGGCATTGTAGCCCCACACCTCGTTCAGCAGGATGTCGCGTGCCACCGGCCGGTCGCCGGCGCGGAAGAGGTATTTCAGGATCGAGGCTTCCTTGTCGGTCAGCCGGACCTTTTTCTTGCCGCCCTTCTCCATCAGCATCTTGGCCGCTGGGTGGAATTCGTAGGGGCCGATGGTCATCACCGCATCCTCGCTGCGCTCATGCTGGCGCAAGTGCGCCCGCAGCCGCGCGAGCAGGACGTTGATGCGAAACGGCTTGGTCACATAGTCGTTGGCGCCCGATTCGAGGCCGAGAATGGTGTCGGCATCGCTGTCGGCGGCCGTGAGCATGATCACCGGCGCCCGCACACCCTGGCGGCGCATCAGCTTGCAGAGCTCGCGCCCGTCCATGTCGGGCAGGCCGATGTCGAGCAGGATCGCGTCGAAATGCGCGAGCTTGGCCTTTTCCAGCCCTTCCGCCGCCGTGCTGACCTGGATGGTCGTGAAGCCATCATAGAGGTCGAGTTGCTCCGCCAGCACCGTGCGCAGCGACTGGTCGTCGTCGACCAGGAGAATCTTCTTGCCGCGATTGTTTACGGACATGCTCGTGCCACCTGCCAGCCATCCCAAAGCCACTGTATCCGGTACGATTTGGACACAAAAGCGGCCCGCTTCAGTTAAATCCCGCCAGCGTGGTAGATAGAAGCATGAGTCCCGGTTCCGTTCACTCCCGCACCGCATCTGCAGTCGCCGCCGTCGAGCGCGCCATGGCCGAGCTGCGCCGCGGCGGCATCGTCGTGCTGCGCGGCGAGGACGGCAGCGGCGGCCTGATTATTGCCGCCGAATCCTGCGGCCCGCGCGCGCTGCAGCGCCTGCAGGGCCTGGCCCAGAACGCCCCCGTACTGGTCACCACGCGCCGCCGCGCCGAAGCGATCGGCATGGATATCCCGCCCCATATCGCGGGCGGCATGGGCGAGACCAACAAGCCGATCACCCTCGACCTGCCCGAAGGCGTGCCGGTCGACATCATCCTGCGGCCGCACGAGACCGAAAATGCCGGCCGCCATGTCGCGCTGCGCCACCTGTCGCGGCCGGTCGCCAGCCACGCGCCGCAGATTGCCGAGACGGCGATCGAACTCGCCAAGCTCTCGCGCCTGCTGCCAGCCGTCGTGCTGGGACCGCTCAGCCGCGATCCCGGCAACAAGCGGCGCGAGTGGGCGCGCGAACAGGACATCGTCTACGTCGACGCCGCCGATGTCGCCGCCTACGAAGAGACGGCATCGCGCAACCTGCAGCAGGTCGCGCAGGCGCATGTGCCGCTGGAAGGCGCGGAGAATGCCCGCATCCTGGCATGGCGGCCGAGCGACGGCGGCAAGGAACATCTCGCCATCGTGGTGGGCGAGATCGACCCCACCGAGCCGGTGCTGATCCGCCTGCATTCCGAATGCTTCACCGGCGATCTCCTGGGATCGCTGCGCTGCGATTGCGGCGTGCAGTTGCGCGGCGCCATCGCCCAGATCGCCCAGCATGGTTCGGGAGTCCTGCTCTATCTCGCGCAGGAGGGCCGCGGCATCGGCCTCGTCAACAAGCTGCGTGCCTACGAACTGCAGGACGACGGCTTCGACACGATCGACGCCAACGAACAGCTCGGCTTCGATGCCGACGAGCGCATCTACGCGCCGGCCGCCACCATGCTCACCCGCATGGGCATCAAGCGCGTCCGGCTGATGACCAACAATCCCGAGAAGATCGCACAGCTCGAACGCTACGGCGTCGAGGTCGCCGCGCGCGTGCAGCACTCATTCCCATCGAATGGCCACAACGAAAATTACCTTCGCACCAAGGCTGAGCGAGCAGGCCATCTGCTCTGAATAAAGAAGCAACTGGAGGAAACGGTAATGGTCAAGATGCGTCGCCGCGATTTCGCAACCGGTAGTGCTGCCCTCGTTTTCGCACCATCGATCGTGCGTGCCCAGAAGAAGTACGACCCGGGCGTCAGCGACACCGAAATCAAGCTCGGCCACACCAATCCCTACAGCGGCCCGCTTTCCGCCTACGGCGTCATCGGCAAGGCCGAAGCGGCCTACTGGCAGATGGTGAACGACAAGGGCGGCATCAACGGCCGCAAGGTGAACTTCATCACCTACGACGACGGCTACTCGCCACCCAAGACCGTCGAAATGGTGCGCAAGCTGGTCGAGGACGACAAGGTCTTCGCAATCTTCCAGCTTCTGGGCACGCCGACCAATACGGCGGTACACAAATACCTGAATCAAAAGAAGGTGCCGCAGCTCTTTGTCGCCACCGGCGCATCGAAATGGGGCGATCCGAAGAACTTCCCGTGGACCATGGGCTGGCAGCCCGACTACGCGACCGAAGGCGGCATCTACGCCAAGCACATGCTCAGCCAGCACAAGGGCGAGAAGATCGCCGTCCTCTGGCAGAACGACGATTCGGGCAAGGACTATGTCGCCGGGTTCATGAATGGGCTCGGCAAGGAGAACGAGAAGATGGTGGTGGCTTCGGTGAGCTACGAGGTCACCGACCCCACCGTGGACAGCCAGATCATCCAGCTCAGGAACTCCGGCGCCACCGTGTTCTTCAACGATGCGGCGCCCAAGGCGGCTGCACAGGCGATACGCAAGGTCGCCGACCTCGGCTGGAAGCCGGCGCACTATCTCACCAACGTTTCGGCCTCGGTAAGCTCGGTGCTGAAGCCCGCGGGCTTCGACGCCAGCCAGGGCATCATCACGGCGGCCTACCTCAAAGATCCGACCGATCCGCAATGGGCCAGCGCGCCCGATTTCCTCGAATGGAAGGCCTGGATGGCCAAGTACCATCCGACCGGCAGTCTGTCGGAATCCTTCAATGTCTACGGCTATGCCGTCAGCGCCACCATGCACGACTGCCTGAAGCGTTGCGGCGACGAGCTGACACGCGCCAACCTGATGAAACAGGCCGCCAGCATGAAGCGCCTTGTCGTGCCGATGCTGTTGCCGGGCATCACCATCAACACCAGCCCCACCGACTACTATCCGATCCAGGCGGTACGCCTGCAGCGCTTCAAGGGCGAAACCTGGGAGCTGTTCGGCGACGTGTTGAGCAACGAGAGCGCCTGACCTCCGGCGGGATCCATTCCGCGACAGGACTGAAATGCACGAGGCATGCGTCGGACTGCCGCGCACCCGACTGTTTTGTGATGCGGATGGCACGGCGAATGCTTAGTTCGGCCCATGACTGAACGACACGTCCGGGTTCGATGCGATTCCGCCTGACCCGCCGAGCCTGGATGACGGGCGTCGGCGCCACCGCTCTTGCGGCAGCGGCATACGAAACGGCGCATACGACAGCCCGGACATCGCGGCCCACCCGCCGGGCTGCGGCGGGTTTCCCGGATGGCTTTCGTTGGGGAACGGCGACGTCGTCCTACCAGGTTGAAGGCGCCGCACAGGTAGACGGCCGCGGCCCTTCGATCTGGGACACGTTCACCCGGGAGCCTGGCCGCATTCGCGACGGGTCGAGCGGCGAGACCAGCGTCGATCACTATCACCGCTACAAGGAAGACGTTGCGCTGATGAAGTGGATCGGCGCACAGACCTATCGCTTCTCGATTGCCTGGCCACGCGTGTTTCCCGACGGCAGGGGCAAGGCCAACCCCAAAGGCTTCGACCTCTACGACCGCCTGGTCGACGAACTGCTCGCCGCCGGCATCGAGCCCTTCGCAACGCTCTATCACTGGGACCTGCCGCAAGCGCTGCAGGACCGCGGCGGCTGGGAGTCGCGCGACACCGCCGAAGCCTTCGGCGACTACGCGTCCCATGTCGCCAGCAAGTTGACCGATCGCGTGCGCCAGATCTTCACGATCAACGAGATGCAGACCTTCGTGGAGCAAGGCCATCGCAGCGGCGCGTTCGCACCCGGACTCAAGCTCGACCGCGCCCGGCTCAACCAGGTCCGTCATCACGCCGTTCTGGCGCATGGCCTCGCCGTACAGGCGGTGCGCGCAAGCGGCCGGCACGGAACCAAGGTCGGGCCGGCGGAGAACATCGCCACGGCGCTGCCGGCGATCGAAACGGTAGAGAACATCCGCGCGGCCGAGCTGGCGACGCGCGAACTGAATGCGCCCTACCTCACGGTGATGATGGAGGGCCGCTATACCGATGCCTATCTCGCCGAAGCCGGCGCCGACGCGCCCCGCTTCACGCCGCAGGACCTGAAGACGATCTCGAGCAAGGTCGATTTCGTCGGGCTCAATGTCTACGCCCCCAGCCAGTATGTCCTGACCAGCGAAGCGGCCCCCGGCTTCGTCGAAGTGCCGCTCCAGGCCTCGCATCCGCACATGGCCTCGCCCTGGCTGACCCTCGGACCGGAGGTGCTCTACTGGGCGCCACGGCATGCCGCCAACCTTTGGAAGGTGAAGGACATCTTCATCACGGAGAACGGTGCATCGGCCGCCGACGAACCTGCCGCCGATGGCACGGTCTACGACGTCGACCGGGTGATGTACCTGCGCAACTGCCTGATGCATCTGCAGCGCGCCACCGACGAAGGCGTCCCGGTGCGCGGCTACTTCCTGTGGAGCCTGCTCGACAATTTCGAGTGGGCCGACGGATATGCGACGCGCTTCGGCATCGTCCATGTCGACTATGCGACCCAGAAGCGGACGCCGAAGCTCAGCGCTTCGTTCTATCGCGAGGTCATCGCCCGCAACGCGCCGGCGTAGGAAGCGGGAAATCAGCTCCGCCGCGGGACGGCAGTGGCGCCGCTCAGCAAGGCGTCCATCATGAGCCGCCGCGAATTCTCCAGATGCCGGCTCGCGACACGCTCGGCCGCCGGCCCGTCGCCCCGGGCCAGCGCCTCGATCAGGTCGCGATGATCGCCGCCGATCGACTTGACGCGCTCGAAGACGAAGGTGAGCAGATGCATGGTTCGTTGGCTCTCCTCGAGCAACGTCGCCACGATCTGGGTGAGCCGTTCGTTGCCGGCTGCCCGCGTGATCTCGATATGAAAGGCGTTGTTCACCTCGACCCAGCGGCGTTCGCTGCGGCGGTCGCCGGCCCGGATCCCGGCCGTGATTCGATCCTGCAGCTGGTTCAGCAGGGCGATGTCGGCACGTCCGGCCGCCAACCGCGCCGCCACCGGCTCCAGGATCAGGCGCACGCCGAAGACTTCGTTGACCGATTCGATGGAGAGCGGCGCCACCGTATGGCCCTGACGCGGCCGGGCGATCACCAGTCGCTCGCGCGACAGGGCCGCCAGGGCCCAGCGAACCGGCGCCTTGCCCACGCCGTACAGGTCGGCGAGCTGGCTTTCGCTGCAGGACTCGCCGGGTACGAAGACGCAACCGATGATGTCTCGCCGGATCCGCTGGTAGATTTCCTCGCCAAGCGAACTGGCTGCGGTGGCTATCTTGCGCTTGCCGCGCAGCTTCGACGCCATAGATACCATCCTTGCCCGGAAATCTCGCCTTGAGGAACGACCAGCCGTGACATGTCACAGGTCGGCCGTTCCATCAACCACAATACCCGATAAATCACAGTCTTTTGCCGGTGAAACGAGCGCTACCAACCTTTCCTTGACTCGTGACATGTCACGATGCTTTCGTTCGCAACAAGCAACTTCTGGCGCGGAACGGTGACGTCGTCATGCTTGGATCCCGCCGACGGATATCACTCTCGCCTGGAGGCGGGAATTTGGACATTCATTCTACGAACATGATGAAGGTTGGAAAACGTTTCCTCTCATGGGCCAAACGACCGGGAATATAAAAAAACCGACGTGAGCGGCGTGCCAAGATACGCCACATCAGTCGGCGAAAGGGGTTCTGCATGACATTGCCAGCGGCAACGCTCGATCACGTGGTCATCAATGCGCGCGACGACATGGATCGCGCGGCCGACATCTATCGCCGGCTGGGCTTCACCCTTACCGAGCGCGGCTACCATTCGCTGGGTTCGATGAACCATCTCGCGATGTTCGGCACGGACTATCTCGAGCTGATCGCGATTCCCAAGGGTGCCACCGGCGGCCGCCTGGACCTGCTCGACTTCTCCTATGGCTTGAACGGTCTGGTTTTCGGCTCCGAAGATTCCGCCATCACCTACGGCGCGCTCGCCAAGGCCGGCGTGCCGGTCGAACCGCCGGTCGAGTTCACGCGACCGGTCAAGGTCGACGGCGCCATGCGCGACGCACGCTTTCGCACGGTGCGCATGAAGGCGGGTGTCGTACCCTATGGCCGTGTCTATTACTGCCATCACTTCACGCGCGATCTCGTCTGGCGCGATGAATGGCGGCACCACGCCAACGGCACGGTGGCGATCGCGCGTGCGTTGATCGTCGAGGCCGACCCGGCTGCGGGCGCCAAGCTCTATGCCGACATGTTCGGGAAAGAGGCGGTGCGCGATATCGAGGGCGGCAAGACGGTCGTCGTCGGCAATTCGCGCTTCGACATCGTCACGGAGGCCCGCCTCAAGGCGGAATTCGGCGATGCGGTTCCCGACTCCGACGGCCGCAAGGCTTACATGGCCGGCCTCACCTTCCGCACGACGTCGGTCGCCAAGGCGGCACGTGCCTTGCAGGAAGGAAAGATCGGCGGCGTGACCGAGAGTGCCGGCCGGCTCGTCGTACCGGCGAAGCAGGCGCTGAATGCCGTGCTGGAATTCATCGAATAGCCGGAACGCACGATCAGTAAAGCCGCGCCGGGCCGTTGAACGGGCCGGTCGGCGGCCGAGAAGGGGCAAATGGAATACTACGATTGCTTCGCGGCGAGCTATGCCAATGCGCGCGCGAAATTCCTGAAGGTGGCGACGGCGGCGAAGGCCGACGTCCGCTCCTACATCCATCCCGCGAAGAAAGCCCCGGACGGCGGGCCGCTGGCGATCGACGTTGCCTGCCTCGGCGATCGCAGGGCGCCGCGCCAGGCCTTGTTCGTGAGCGGCACGCACGGCCAGGAAGGTTTCTCCGGCTCGGCGGTGCAGATCGGCTGGCTGATGAACGGCGGCGCCGAGCGCCTGCCCGACGGCGTCGGCGTCGTGCTGGTGCACGGCCTCAACCCCTACGGTTTCGCCCACTTCACGCGCACGACCGAGAACAACGTCGATCTCAACCGCAACTTCGTCGATCGCGATGCGGGGGCCACACCCGACAATCCCCACTACGAGACGCTGCACGACGGCCTGCTGATCCGCGACTGGACCGATGCCGAGAATGCCAGGGTCAACGGTGTCCTCGAAGGATTCGCGAAGGCCAACGGCCAGGACACGCTGTTCGACACTCTGGCGCGCGGCCAGTACCGCCACCAGGACGGGCTGATGTTCGGTGGCAAGGACCGCGAGTGGTCCAACCGCACCCTGGAGACCATCGTCCAGGAGACCTTGTCGGCCGCCGAGCGCGTGGCCTTCATCGACTGGCACACCGGGATCGGCGACTACGGCAAGCCGTTCTTCCTCTGCTTCAACGAGGCCGGCGGTCCATTGTTCGCCCGCGCCTGCGACTGGTGGGGCAAGGAGAATGTCGACGGCGTTCGGCCGCACGGCATGGCGCGGCCGAACTATACCGGACTTGTCTTCCACGGCGTGCAGCGCTTCCTCGGCAATCGTCCGATGTGCGGCGCCGTGATCGAATTCGGCACGCGTGGCGTCAACATGCGCCGCGTGCTGCGGCTCGACCAGTGGCTGCGCCGCCAGCACGGCCTGGATCCCGACACGCGCGCGACCCTGCAGGCCGATATGATGGACGCCTTCTGCCCGTTCGACGGCCAGTGGCGCCAGGACACGCTCGATACCGGCCTCGAACTTACCGACCAAGCGATTGCGGGACTTGCCTCATGGTAACGATCAAGTGGGACAACCAGGGTGATGCGATCTCGCGCGATGTGCCGCCGAGCGGCGTGGCGCTGATCGACGTCGGCGGCAACAACACCGAACGTACCTATACCTATGACGATCTGCTGCGGCTGAGCGGAGCCGTCGCCCGGGGGCTCCTGAAGCGCGGCCTGCAGCGCGGCGACCGCGTGGCCATCCTGTCGGCCAACCGTGCCGAGTTCCTGTTCACCTTCCTTGGCACCATGCAGGCCGGCCTGGTCTCGGTGCCGGTGAACTACAAGCTGCCGGCCGAGACCGTGGCCTATATCGTGGGCGACTGCGACGCCAAGCTGGTGATCGGCGACGACCAGCGCCTGGCCCTTGCACCGGATAGCGTCCCCAAGATCTCGTTCGACCGGGATTTCGCCGACCTTCTGGACGAAGGCCCTTTCACGCCGGTGGCGATGAAGGGCGAGGAACCGGCGATGTTCCTCTACACATCGGGCTCGACCGGCCGCCCCAAGGGGGTAGTGCTGTCGCACTACTCGCACCTCTGGGCGATCAGCCAGCGTCAGCGGCGCGCAGGCGCGTTCGGCCAGCGCGCCATCGTGGCGGCGCCGCTCTATCACATGAACGGTCTCGCCATGTGCCAGACTACCTTCTCCCACGGCGACACCGTGGTCCTGCTGCCGCAGTTCACCACCAAGGGCTATATCGAGGCGGCCGCTGCGCATCGCGTCGCCTTCCTCACTTCGGTTCCGACCATGATCGCCATGATGCTGCGCGAGCGCGAGCTGCTGGCGAAGAACGACCTGTCGGCCGTCGAGGCTGTCCGCATGGGCTCCGCGCCGATCACGCAATCGCTGATCGACCAGGTTCGCAAGGTCTTCCCGACGGCGCAGATCAGCAATGGCTACGGCACCACCGAGGCCGGTCCCGTGGTTTTCGGCCCGCATCCCGACGGCGTCCCGCAACCCGAACTCTCGACCGGCTATCCGCATCCCACCGTCCAGCTCCGCCTGGTGCGGGACGGCAAGGAAGTGAACGACGAAGGCGTGCTCGAGATGAAGTGCGGCGCCCTGATGACGCACTATCACAAGCTGCCCGACGTCACGGCCAAGGCGATGACGCCGGACGGCTACTACCGGACCGGCGACGTCTTCCGCCGCGACGAGAACGGCTTCTTCTTCTTCGTGGGCCGTGCCGACGACATGTTCGTCTGCGGCGGCGAGAACATCTATCCGGGCGAGGTCGAGAAGATGCTGGAGCGCCACCCCGGCATCCATCAGGCCGCGGTGATCCCGGTTCCCGACGAACTCAAGGGCCATAAGCCGATCGCCTTCGTCGTCAAGACGCCCGACGCCAAACTCGACGAACGGGCCGTCAAAACCTACGCGCTGGCAAATGCGCCAGCCTACCAGCATCCGCGGCGCGTGATCTTCGTCGAGGAGATGCCGCTTGCCGGCACCAACAAGATCGACAAGCGCGCGCTCGCCCAACAGATCCCAACTGGAGAGATATGAAATGAAAGCAGCAGTTGTCCGTGAACATGGCGGGCCGGATCGTCTGGTCTACGAGACCGGCTTCCCCGACCCGACGCCGGGCGAAGGCGACGTGATCGTTGCGGTCAAGGCGTCGTCCCTCAACTACCACGATGTCTTCACCCGCCGCGGCATGCCCGGCATCAAGGTGCCGATGCCGGCGATCATGGGCCTCGACGTGGCCGGCGAGATCGCCGAGGTAGGCCCCGGCGTCACCGGCTGGAAGAAGGGCGACCGCGTTCTGGTCGATCCGATCAACCGCGTAGAAGGCGGCCTCATGGGCGAGACGGTGCATGGCGGCCTGGCCGAACTCTGCCGGGCGCGCGCGCACCAGCTCATCCGGATCCCCGACGGCGTCAGCTTCAGCGATGCGGCGGCCTTGCCCGTGGCCTACGGCACGGCGCTGCGCATGATGGTGACCAACGGCCAGGTGGCCAAGGGCGAGAAGGTGCTGATCCTGGGCGCCTCCGGCGGCGTCGGCGTCTGCTGCCTGCAGCTCGCCAAGCTCGCCGGCGCCGAGGTCATCGCCTGCGCCGGCACAGATGCCAAGGCCAAGCGGCTCGCCGAACTCGGCGCCGACAAGACGATCAACTACATCGAGAAAGATTTCATGAAGGAAGTCTTCGCGATGTACGGCAAGCCCACGCGCCGCGGCTCGGGTACCGACCAGGGCGTCGATGTGGTGGTGAACTATACCGGCGGCAATACCTGGGTGAACTCGCTCAAGTGCTTGAAGGTCGGCGGTCGCCTGCTGACCTGCGGCGCCACGGCCGGCTACGACCCGAAGGAAGATATCCGCTTCATCTGGACCTTCGAACTGAAGGTTCTGGGATCCAACGGCTGGGTCCGCTCGGACATCGAGAAGCTTCTCGAGCTTGTTCAGAGCGGCAAGCTCAAGGTGCTGGTCGACAAGATCTTCCCGCTCGCCGAGGCCCGCGAGGCGCTGCGCGTCATCGAGGACCGCGAGGTGTTCGGCAAGATCGTGGTGTCACCATGAGCAAGGACAGCGGCGAAAAGCTGCAGCCGCTCACCGCGCAGGAAATGCAGGCGCAGCTCGATCGCTCGCCCTTCATTGCCTTTCTCGGCCTCAAGGTGACGGCAACGGATCCGGCGCGCGAGGAGGTCACCATGACCTGCACGATGAAGCCGGAGTTCGAGCGCGGTGCCGGCTCCGGCCAATGGCATGGCGGCCCGATCGCGGCGATCATCGACACGGTCGGCGATTATGCGCTGGTGATGGCACTGCGCCGCGGCCTGCCGACGATCAATTTCCGCGTCGACTATCTGCGGCCTGCGATCAAGACCGCGCTCACCACGACAGCGCGGGTGCGCCGCGCCGGCAAGAGCGTCGGCGTCGTCGATGTCGACGTCTACAACGACCAGAAAGCGTTGGTGGCCGTCGGCCGCGCGACCTACTCGACGCTGCCGGCATAACACCGCCCTTCCCCACCTCCCCTGCTCGTCGGGGGAGGTGGCCGAGAGCGGCGGACGGACGGCAGGTATGAAGATTGCTTCGTCATCGGACAACGAAAGATGAAAGACAACGCGGAAAGCACCGCGGACGACAACGGGGAAGGCCAGGGGAAGCGGAGGGGTTCATGAGCAACAACGACTACATCACGCGGCGCATCTTCAGTGTCGGCGCCATGGCAACCGGAATTGCGGCGGTAACGCCGGCCTTTGCACAAGGGACACCGGCGCAAACCACCCCCAAACGGGGCGGCACGCTGGTGGCGACCTGGGGCGGCGGCGAGCCGCAGGCCTGCTACGTGCCGGCGGGCGGCGGGTCCAGCCCGACCTTCTCCTCGTCGAAACTTTTCGAACGTCTGGCCAATCGCAACATGGACGGCGTCTTCGAAGGCGCCCTGGCGGAGAGCTGGAAGCCGTCGGCCGACTTCAAGTCCTACACGCTCAAGATCCGCAAGGGCGTGAAGTTCCACGACGGCAAGGAGATGACCGTCGACGACGTCGTCTATTCGATCGGTGAGATCTGGAAGAAGTACGCCGCGGCCTCGGCGATGACCGATTTCGTGAGTGTCGAGGCGCCGGACGCCGACACCGTGGTCATGACCTATTCCAAGCCGACGCCGGAATTCTTCTTTGCGTCGACCCTGTCGGCCAACGTCAACTACATCCTGCCCAAGCACATCTACGCCGGCAGCGACCCGATCACCAATCCGGCGAACAACGCACCGATCGGCACCGGGCCGTGGAAGTTCAAGGAATGGGTGCGCGGCAGCCATTTCGAGTACGTCAAGAACGAGAACTACTGGCAGAAGGACCTGCCCTATCTCGACCGCCTCATCATCCGCTACGTGCGTGATCCGGCCGGCCGGGCGGCAGCCATGGAGGCTGGCGACATCCATATCGGCGTCTTCAATCCGATCGCTCCGCCGGACATCAAGCGCCTGACCGCCACGGGCAAGTTCGTCGCCACGTCCAAGGGCTACGAAGAAGCCGTGTGGTCGACCACACTGGAATGCAACATGCGCAATCCGGTCTTCGCCAAGCGCGAGGTCCGGCAGGCGATCTTCCACGCCATCAACCGCGAATTCATCGCCAAGACCGTCTACTACGGCTACGCTCGGCCGGGCACGAGCCCGATCTACTCGCCGAACAAGGAATTCTTCACGCGCGATACCTACCGGACAGCTTTCGATCCAAAGAAGGCGGCCGCGCTTCTCGACGCGGCGGGCTTTCCGAAGAAGCCCGACGGCAAGCGCTTCACCGTGAACCTTCTGGCGGCGGGCTGGTTTACCGACAACGGCAAGGTCGGCGCCTACGTCAAGCAGGCCCTCGAGGATGTCGGAATCGGCGTCACGCTTTCGGTGCCCGACCGCCCGACCTCGATCAAGCGCATCTACACCGACTACGACTACGACCTGGCAATCTCCAACCAGGCCAATCCGTCGGAGCCGATTCCGACCACGACCCAGTATTTCACCACCGACGGCATCAAGAAGGGCGTGCCCTTCCGCAATGCTAGCGGCTACTCCAACCCCGATCTCGACGCCCTGGTCGACAAGATCAAGGTCGAGACCGATCCGGCGAAGCGCAAGGCTCTGGTGGTCGAGTTCCAGAAGATCACCACCCAGGAGGCGTCGCTGCTGCCGCTGACCGAGCTGGAATCGATCACGGTCGCCAGCACCAAGGTGCAGAACCACTCCAACGATCCCAACTACCTCGCAGCCGGCTGGGCGGACATATGGCTGGCGAGCTAAAGGAGGCGGGCTCGGCCGCCCCCGCTGCTCCTCCCGCCCCCGCCGCCGTCCTCCACCCGTCGGGCACCCTTCCTCGCTCGGCGGCGGTTCGGACGAAAGGCGGGTCTTCCCGCCGGATGGCGGCGCTCAAGCTCCTGCGGCGACGGCTGATCCAGGCCGTGCCGCTGATGCTGGGCGTCGTGATCATCAATTTCGGCCTGATCCAGCTCGCGCCCGGCAGCTTTCTCGAGCTGATGACGGCCGAGAACCAGGTGAGCGATCCCGCCACCATCGAGCTCCTGCGCAAGACGTACGGGCTCGAGGATCCGGTCTGGATGCAGCTCCTGAAGTACATATGGGCGCTGCTGCAGTTCGATTTCGGCTTTTCCTACCGGCAGAACATGCCGGTGATCGAGGCGATCTGGATGCATCTGCCGGCGACCCTGCTGCTGATGGTGTCGAGCATCACCCTGGCCGTCTCGGTCGGTGTCGCGGCCGGCGTGGTCGCCTCGATGAAGGTTCGTACTTTCTGGGACAGCCTGGTCTCGGTCGCGGCCATGTTTTTCTATGCCGCACCGAGTTTCTGGCTCGGCATCATGCTGATCGTGCTGTTCGCCGTGAAGCTCGGCTGGTTGCCGGTCGGCGGCATGATGAAGATCGGCGGCGGCGGCGGGATTCTCGACATCCTGCATCACCTCATCCTGCCGACTTTGGCGCTCGGCCTGTTCTATGCCGCGACCTACACCCGCGTCATGCGATCCTCGATGCTGGAGGTGGCGCAGGCCGACTTCGTGCGTACCGCGCGCGCCAAGGGGCTCAGCCGCAACAAGGTGACGATCAACCATGTGCTGCGCAACGCGCTGCTGCCCGTCGTCACTATTCTCGGCGTCCAGATGGGCACCGTACTGGCCGGCAGCGTGGTGATCGAGAGCGTATTCAGCTGGCCCGGCATCGGCTCGTTGCTGTTCGACAGTGTGAGCTCGCGCAACTACCCCGTGGTGCTCGGCATCATGGTGCTGGGTTCGTTGGTCGTCATCGCCGCCAATATCACCGTCGACCTCATCTACATGTGGCTCGACCCACGCATCGAGATCCGCTGATGGCCAGCCTCGCCTCCTCGCGCTTCGAGTTCCTCGGCCGCTTCGCGCGCAATCGCGGTGCGCTGGCCGGCGCCTGCCTGATCCTGATGGTCGCCCTCATGGCCATCTTTGCTTCGGTCCTCTATCCCGGCGATCCACTGCGCATCGTGGGCATGCCGGAACTATGGCCGGGCGAGGATCCGGAATTTCCACTCGGCACCGACTCGCTCGGACGCGACATCCTCGCCATGATCGTACACGGTGCCCGGGCGACGCTGCTGATCGGCCTGTTCGCCTCGGCCGTCGCCACCTTCATCGGAGTCGGCGTCGGTGCCGCCGCCGGCTACTTCGGCGGCTGGGTCGACGAAATCCTCATGCGATTCGCCGAGCTGTTCCAGACCATTCCCAACCTGATCTTCGTGCTCACCATCGTCGTGATCCTGGGCTCGACGCTCGACAACATCGTCATCGCCATCGGTGTGGTGACCTGGACCCCGATCGCGCGCATGACGCGCGCGGAGTTCCTGGCGCTGCGCGACCGCGAATTCGTACAAGCCTGCCGTTCCATGGGCATGGGCGACTTCAAGATCATCGTCACCGAGATCCTGCCGAATGCCCTGCCGCCGGTCATCGTGCTGTCCTCGCTAGTCGTGGCCGGCGCCATCCTGTTCGAATCGGCGGTTTCCTTCCTCGGCCTCGGCGACCCCAACATCGCAAGCTGGGGGCGGCTGGTCGGCGACGGCCGGCAGCTGATCCGCAGCTCCTGGTACATCTGCGCCATCCCCGGCGTGGCCATCATGCTCACCGTGCTCTGCCTCAATCTGGTCGGCGACGGGCTGAACGATGCGCTGAACCCCAAGCTCAGGGATCGCTGAGATGGCATCGCCTCTCGAAGTACGCGATCTGCGCACCACCCTGTTCACGCGCCGTGGCGAGATGAAGGCCGTCGACGGGCTGAGCCTCACCGTCGGTGCCGGCGAGACCGTGGCCCTGGTCGGCGAATCCGGCTGCGGCAAGTCGCTGTCGGCGCTGTCGATCATGCGCCTGCTGCCCGACCCACCCGCGCGCATCATCGGTGGCGAAGTGCGGCTGAACGGGCGCGACATCGTCGCCCTGTCCGAAGACGACATGCTCGATGTCAGGGGCAAGGAGATCGGCATGATCTTCCAGGACCCGATGAGCTCGCTGAACCCCGTCGCCACGATCGAAAAGCAGATCGTCGAGGTGCTGACGGCCCATGGCGACCTCGGCCGCAGCGCAGCGCGGGCCCGGGCCCTCGAACTGCTCGAACTGGTCGGCATGCCTGACGCCGCCCGCCGGCTCGACGCCTATCCGCACCAACTCTCGGGCGGCATGTGCCAGCGGGTCGTGATCGCCATGGCGATCGCGTGCAGCCCGTCGGTGCTGATTGCCGACGAACCGACGACGGCGCTCGACGTCACGGTGCAGGCGCAGGTGCTGGCGCTGCTGAAGAAGCTGCAGACCAACGCCGGGATGGCGATGATCTTCATCACCCACGATCTCGGCGTGGTGGCGGAGACGGCCGACAGGGTCGTCGTGATGTATGCCGGCCGCAAGGTCGAGGAGGCGAGCGTCGACGATCTCTTCGAGGCGCCGCTGCATCCCTATACCGTCGGACTGATCGGCGCGACGCCGACGCCGGGCGCGGAACGTGCCGAACGTCTGGCCGACATCCCGGGCATGGTGCCCCCGCTCAACGCCCTGCCGCAGGGCTGTGCCTTCGCTCCGCGCTGCAAGCGCGTGATGGAACGATGCCTCGGCGAACGGCCGACGCTGCGCGAAGCCGCCCCCGGGCGGCTGGTCGCCTGTTTCGCCGTCGGGGGAGGCTGAAGTCATGTCACCTTCAACGTCACCGTCTCCCTCGCCCTCCGAGTCGCTTCTGTCCCTGCGCGACGTCCATGTCCGCTTCAACACCGCGGCCGGCGTCGTACGCGCCGTAAGCGGCGTCAGCCTCGATCTCGCGGTCGGGGAAACGCTGGGGCTGGTGGGCGAGTCGGGCTGCGGCAAGTCCACCCTGGGCAAGGCGATCATGAAGCTCGTTCCCGCGGCGGCCGGAGAAATCCGCGTCGAGGGGATCGACATCGCGCCGCTGGCGCGCGCCGAGCTCACCGACATGCGCCGCAAGGTGCAGATGATCTTCCAGGACCCCTATGGCTCGCTCAATCCACGGTCGACCGTGGGGCGCTCCGTCGCCCAGCCCATGGTGCTGGCCGGCTGGAAGCCGGACGCCATCGCCTCGCGGCTGGAGACGCTGCTCGGCTGGGTCGGCCTGCCGTCGGAAGCCAAGCAGCGCTTCCCGCACGAATTCTCCGGCGGCCAGCGGCAGCGGATCGGCATTGCCCGGGCGCTGGCGCTCGGCCCCAAGCTGATCATCTGCGACGAGCCGGTCTCCGCCCTCGACGTCTCGGTACGCGCCCAGGTAATCAACCTGCTCGAAGACCTGAAGACCGAGTTCGGTGTCTCCTATCTGTTCATCAGCCATGATCTCAGCGTGGTCGAGCATATCGCCGACCGCGTGGCCGTGATGTATCTCGGCACCTTGGTCGAGGTCGGCGGCCGCGACCAGATCTGGCGCACCCCGCAGCACCCCTACACCAAGGCCCTGCTGGCGGCCGCGCCCATCGCCAATCCCAAGATCGCTCGGACACGCCAGCGCACGGTCTTGCAAGGCGAGCTGCCGAGCCCGCTCAACCCGCCGGCCGGCTGCCCGTTCCATTCGCGCTGTCCGATCGCCCAGGATCGCTGCCGGACCGAGCGGCCGGCACTGAGACCTGTGAGCAACGGCGCGCAGGCGGCGTGCCATTTCGTCTGACAGCTCTGTATGATCGGCGCATGAAACGATGCGCCCTGTCTGCTGGCTTCGCCGCCCTTTTCCTGCCCCTCGCCGCCACGGCCCAGACCATGGAGTTCGCCTGCCCCGAGCCGGGCACGACGTTCACCTACGACAGCGGCATCAAGGTCGTGGCGCGGGGCCGCGAGGGCATGACCTGCACCATGGAGCGGGTCGGCGGCGCGCCCTTCAAACTCAGCGCCCTGCTGTTCGACAATCCCTCGCCGGACGGCGCGAACATGTCTGCCTATATCGCCGCACTCCGCCCGGAACGGCTCTGGCCGCTCGAAGTCGGCAAGAAGATCGAGGCCCATTACTCGGCAGGCGGCGCCACCTGGGATTATCAGTTCACGGTGGTGCGTTACGAGCGCCGCACTGGCCCGGCCGACAAGATGATCGATACCTTCCTGATCGAGATGACCGAACGGGGCAGCAAGGGCCAGCGCTCGATCTCGCGCTGGTGGATCTCGCCTGCCGACAAGTTCGCGATCCGCTACGACTTCAGCGACGGAACCGGCAAGGCCAACCGCGCGGTCGTGACCACAGTCACGCGGTAGCGGCGTCCAGCATCTCCGCGAGGTTCTCCGGCCAGACCGTCGCCTCGGTCTGGCGTAGATCGTCGCGCGACCACCAGCGATGGTCGACCATCACCTCGCGTTCGAAGTCGGTCCAGCTCTCCCAGGAGAGCGCATCGGCGCCAAGACGAACGAGGTAGTACCACTCGTCCGACAGGGCTTGCTCTCCGTCGGGCAACTGCAGAACGACTTCGCGCCGCGCGACCACCTCGCCGACCGACTTGCGGCGCAGGCCGGTCTCCTCGAAAAGCTCGCGCAACGCCGCTTGTTCCAAGGTCTCACTTTCCTCGACACCGCCGCCTGGCGTTGCCCAGAAATCCAGGCCGGCCAGCGGCCCGCGCTTGTGCACGAAGCGGAAGAGCAGGACCTGTCCCGCCTCGTTCAGGATCAGAAGCCGGGCCGAGAGCCGCCGGCGCATCGCAGCCGCCCGGCGGACAGCTAGAGCGTTTTAAGGCTTGAGAGAATCAAAGGGGTTCCGAAGCTGGTGTGAATGTGATTCAAGATGCTGGCTGGAGTGGAGGCCAGCATTGATGCGCCCTCTATCGAATGACCTGCGGGAGCGTGT
>WBZX01001304.1_pt1 | contig 19044 bp, 18 predicted proteins | sample 5204211 | NCBI WGS metagenome assembly WBZX01 (sample SAMN12344362, study PRJNA552823) | activated sludge metagenome | biome: Activated sludge suspended growth; feature: Nitrification reactor; material: Wastewater; isolation source: activated sludge from nitrification reactor of wastewater... | reverse complement strand
ACATCGCCACGCCGATGCCCAGCGTGCCCACGACACCCGCGCGCCGGCCCAGCGCGCCCAGCGCCTGGGCGCACCACCACGCGGTGGAGCTCTTGCCGTTGGTGCCGGTGACGGCCAGCACGTCGAGCGCCGCGCTGGGGCGATCGAAGAACGCGTCGGCCACCTCGCCGGCCGCCGCTTTCAGGCCGGGCAGCGACGCGATGCGGGCGTCGTCGAAGCCCAGCGCCTCCAGGCCGTCGCGCTCGACCACGCAGGTGGTGGCGCCGGCGGCCAGCGCGGCGGGCACGAAGCGGCGCCCGTCGACGGCCTGTCCCGGCCAGGCGATGAAGGCGTCGCCCTGGCGCACCTTGCGGCTGTCGGTCACCAGCGTGCCGGTCACCCACGAACGCAGCCAGCGCGCTGCGGCGTCGGGCGACTTGAGCGCGGTGACCGTCATGCTCAGAAGCTCTCCGCCACGGCGGGCACGGTGGTGGCCACGATCTGCGGCCGCACCTGCAGGTCGGGCGCCACGCCCAGGGTGCGCAGCGTCTGCTGCACCACCTGGCTGAACACCGGCGCGGCCACGTCGCCGCCGTAGTGCACGCCGTTGCTCGGCTCGTCGATCATCACGGCCACCACGATGCGCGGCTTGTCGATCGGCGCCATGCCGACGAACCACGAGCGGTACTTGTCGGTGGCGTACTCCTTGCCCTCCTGCTTGTGGGCGGTGCCGGTCTTGCCGCCGACGGAGTAGCCGATGGTCTGCGCCTTGGGCGCGGTGCCGCCCGGCCCGGCGGCCAGGCGCAGCATGTCGCGCACGGTGCGCGCGGTCTCGGGCTTGATCACGCGCAGGCCGGGCGCGGGCGTGTCCTGGCGCAGCATCGACACCGGGATCACCTCGCCGTCGCGCGCGAACACGGTGTACGCCCGCGCGAGCTGGAACAGGCTGGTCGACAGCCCGTAGCCGTAGCTCATGGTCGCCTGCTCGATCGGGCGCCAGGTCTTGTAGGGGCGCAGCCGGCCGGTCACCGCGCCGGGGAACTGCAGCTGCGGCTTCTGGCCGAAGCCGACCTGGGAGTACAGCTCCCACATCTCGCGCCGGTCCATCTGCATCGCCATCTTGACGGTGCCGACGTTGCTGGACTTCTGGATCACCTCGGCCACGGTCAGCACGCCGTGCGGATGCGCGTCGCGGATGGTGCTGCCGGTGATGGTGATGCTGCCCGGCGCGGTCTGGATCGGCGTCGTCGCCGAGACGCGGCCGGTCTCCATCGCCCAGGCGGCGATGAAGGGCTTCATCGTGGAGCCGGGCTCGAAGATGTCGGTCAGGGCGCGGTTGCGAAGCTGCGCGCCGGTGAGGTTGCGCCGGTCGCCGGGGTTGAAGCTCGGGTAGTTGGCCAGCGCCAGCACCTCGCCCGACACCACGTCGATCACCACCGCGCTGCCGGCCTTGGCCTTGTGCTCCAGAACCGCGTCGCGCAGGCGCTGGTAGGCGAAGAACTGCACCTTGGCGTCGGCCGCCAGTTCGATGTCGCGGCCGTCGGTGGCGGCCACCTGGTCGCCGATGTCCTCGACCACGCGGCCCAGGCGGTCCTTGACCACCATGCGCGAACCGTCGCGGCCCTGCAGCTCGCGCTGGAAAGCCAGCTCGATGCCTTCCTGGCCGCGGTCGTCGGCGTCGGTGAAGCCCACCAGGTGCGCGGCGGCCTCGCCTTCCGGGTACTTGCGCCGGTACTCGCGCGCGTCGTGGATGCCCTTGATGCCCAGCGCCTTGACCTGCTGCCACACCGGCTCGTCGACCTGGCGCTTGATCCAGGCGAAGCGCGCGTCGCGATCGCCGAGCTTTTTCTCCACCTCGGCCAGCGGCAGGCCGAGCAGGCGGGCCAGCTCGCGTTTCTGCTCGCGCGTGGCCTGCACGTCCTTCGGGATCGCCCACACCGACGGCACCGACACGCTGGTGGCAAGCAGGCTGCCATGCCGGTCGGTGATGCGGCCGCGGCTGGCCGGCAGCTCCAGCTCGTGGGCGTAGCGCTTCTCGCCCTGGTCGAGATAGAACTGGTTGTCGACGATCTGGATCGTCACCGCCTTGCCCACCAGCGCGCACGACCCCAGTCCCACCAGCGCCACCACGAACTTGCTGCGCCACGGCGGGGTCTTGGACGCCAGAAGCGGGCTGGTGGAATAGGCCACGCTGCGGCGCACCGCGCCGGACGAGCCGCGCTGGGCGGCCGACTTGAACCACTTCATCGCGAAGCTCCGGAGGCGGCGTCGCTCACGTACAGCGTGACGGCCGGGGTGGCGGTGCGCATGGCCAGCTTCTCGCGCGCGGTGCGCTCCACGCGCAGGTGCGTGGCGGCGGCCTGGCGCTCGGCCTCGAGGCGCTTGTATTCCGTGTCCAGGCGCGCCGCCTCGTTGCGCGAGCGGTCGAGCTCGGCGAACAGCCTGCGCGACTCGTAGGCGGTGCGCACCAGGTACAGCGCGCTGGCCAGCAGCGCCAGGGTGAGCAGGAGGTTGACGCGGGTCATGATCGGGGACTCGCGCTCAGGCCACGTCGGTGCGCTCGGCCACGCGCAGGATCGCGGAGCGGGCGCGGGGGTTGGCGCGCAGCTCGTCCTCGCCGGCGCGGACGCGCCCGAGCGACTGCATGCGCATCGCGCGCGGCGGCGCGAACGGCGCGCGGCGGTCCACCACGTCGCGGCTTTCGCGCGCGATGAACTCCTTGACGCGGCGGTCTTCGAGCGAATGGAACGAGATCACGGCAAGACGGGCTCCGGGGGCCAGCAGGTCGAGGCAGGCGCTCAGGCCTTGTTCGAGGGCCTCAAGCTCGGCGTTGACGAAAATCCGAAGAGCCTGAAACGTGCGCGTTGCAGGGTCCTGGCCCGCTTCGCGGGTGCGGACCGCACGAGCCACGAGCTGGGAAAGCTCGCCTGTTGTGCGAACGGCATGCCCGCTCTCGCGCCGAGCCACAACCGCCTTTGCAATCTGTCGAGCAAACCGTTCTTCGCCATAGTCGCGTATCACCTCGGTCAGAAGGCGCTCATCGGCGCGGGCCAGGAAGTCCGCGGCACTCTCGCCGCGGGTGGGGTCCATGCGCATGTCCAGCGGCGCGTCGAAGCGGAAGCTGAACCCGCGCGCGGGGTTGTCGATCTGCGGCGAGCTCACGCCCAGGTCCAGCAGCACGCCCTGCACCCGCGCGAGGCCCAGGCCGGAGAGCACCTCGGGCATCTGCGCGAAGTTGGCGTGATGGATGGAAAAACGCGGGTCCTCGACCCGCGTGGCACCCTGTGTCGCCGCGGCCACCGCCTCCGGGTCGCGGTCGAAGGCGATCAGCCGCCCCGCCGGCGACAGGCGCGACAGCAGCAGCCGCGAGTGACCCCCGCGACCGAAGGTGCCGTCCACGTAGATGCCGTCGGGCGACGTCACCAGCGCGTCGATCGCTTCGTGCAGCAGGACGGTGGTGTGCGACCATGTCGTTTCGTTCACCCCGCCCTCACATCACGGTGTCGCGCAGCACGTCGGGCAGGCCGGCGGCCAGCACGGTGGCTTCATGCGCGTCGTGACGGGTCTTGTCCCAGAGCTCGAATCTCGACCCCATGCCGATGAACAGCACGTCGCGCTCGAGGCCGGCCCATTCGCGCAGCTCGGGCGCGATCAGCACCCGCGAGGACGCGTCGATCTCGACGTCCATCGCGCTGCCCAGGTACACGCGGCGCCAGTCGTCCACCGACATCGGCAGCGCCAGCAACCGGGCGCGGAACGCCTCCCAGGCCGGCCGCGGAAAGATCGTCAGGCAGCGCTTTGGGTTCTTGGTGATCGTGAGCCGGTCCTCGCAGACCGCCTTCAGGCCCTCGCGGTGGCGCGCAGGCACGGTCATCCGGCCCTTGCCGTCGAGCAGCATGCCCGCCCCACCCTGGAACACGATCCCTGTCACGATGACCCCAAAAGCACCCGAGAACGCAGAAAACCCACAAACCTGCACTTAATCCCACTGTAATCCCGGGTGCCGCGGGCGTCAATCGAAACAGAACGAAAAATCAATCAAATCAAGCACTTAGCGCTGCAATTTGAGGCACTTCCGCACACAAAGACGAGTAAAAACAAAGACATGTGCGCGGCATTGAAAGTAGTGCCTCAAGTCGGGACAATGCGCCCGGCATGAACCAAGGCAGCTCCCTGGCCCAGAAGCTCGCCGCTCGCGCGGCCGGCCGGCTGTTCGCCGAAGTGGGCGAGACGCTGCACTGCCGCGCCGACCTGGCGCTGCTCGACGACGCGGCCCTGTCACGCCAACTCCTGCCGCTGGCCCGAGGGCGCGGCCTGCCGGTGTGGTCCAGCGAGCGCGTGGTGCTGACCATGGACCATCACGGCCCCGAGCCCGACGCCACCTCGCGAGGCCGGGCGCAGGCGGCACGTGACTGGGCCGTCACGCACGAGCTTGCGCACGTCTTCGAAGGCCGTGGCATCGGCCACGTCGTGGTGCCGCGCACGGGCCTCGTGCGCCCGGGCATGCTGTGCATCGGCGGCGACGCACGCACCAGCACGGCGGGCGCGTTCGGCACCCTGGCGCTCGCGGTGGAGCCCAAGCGCCTGTGCTCTGCGCTGGCGCGCGGGACGCTCAGCGTGGACGTGCCGCCGACCTTGTTCGCGCGCTGGAGCGGGCGGCTGTCCGAAGGCGTCAGTGCCAAGGACATGGTGCTGGCGATGATCGAACGCCTGGGCACGGAAGGCGCTGCGGGCCAGGTGATCGAGTTCTGCGGCGAGGCGGTCGGCGCGCTGTCGATGGCCGAGCGCATGACGCTGACCAACATGAGCGCCGAACTGGGTGCCTGCACGGCCGTGATCGCTCCCGACGACCTCACGCGCACATGGCTCGAAGCGGCAGGCGCGGACCTGGAGGAGTACGGCTTTTCGAGGTGGGCATCCGACGAGGACGCACCCGGCACGCGTCACAGCTGGGACGCGTCGAGCCTGGCGCCTCAGGTGGCGCTGCCGCCGAGCCCCAGCCAGGTGCGCGCCATCGATGACATGGAGCCCACGCGGGTGGACATCGCCTATCTGGGCTCCTGCACCGGCGCGAAGCTGGACGACCTTCGCGCCGCGGCGCGGGTGCTGGCGGGCTTTCGGATCGCGCCGGGCGTGCGGCTGCTCGTGGCGCCGGCCAGCGTGGCCGACCGCGACGCTGCCGAGCGGGACGGCATCCTGCGGCGCCTGGTCGAAGCCGGCGCGACGGTGCTGGGCTCGTCGTGCGGTGCCTGCGCCGGTCTGGGCGGCGCCATCGCCGAAGGCGCCACCGTGATCTCGTCAACGGCCTGCAACCTGCCGGGCCGCATGGGTGCGGCCACCGCGCAGGTTTACCTGGCGTCGCCCTACACGGTGGCCGCTTCGGCGCTCAACGGTCGCATCAGCGACGCGCGTCCGATCCTCGCGTAGCGCCTGCCGGGCCGCCGCGGCGCGGGCCCCCGAAGGGCTTGCCGCCGAACGGCTTGCCACCCGCCGGCGGGCCGGCACGGAAACCGCCCCGCGGCGGGCCGTCGCGACGGTCGCGCGGGCCGTTGCCGCGCGTGTCGCCGGCGCGCGCACCGGTGGTGCGCGGCGCGGGCTTCGTCGGCTCCAGGCCGTCCATCGTGGCCACGGCGATGGGCTGCGTGGTGAACTGCTGGATGCGGCGGATCATGCCGGCGTCCATCGCCTCGGCCAGCGTCACCGCCAGGCCCTGGCGGCCGGCACGGCCGGTGCGGCCGATGCGGTGGACGTAGTCCTCCGCCTTCATCGGCAGACCCCAGTTGATGACGTGGCTGATCGTGGGCACGTCGATGCCGCGCGCGGCGACATCGGTGGCCACCAGCACGCGCAGGTGGCGCGTGCGCAGGCCCTGCAGCACGCGGTTGCGGCGGCCCTGCGGCATGCCGCCGTGCAGCGACGCCACCTGGTGGCCGATTTCGGCCAGCCGGTCGGCCAGCCAGTCGGCGTCGCGCTGCGTGCTGGTGAACACCAGCGCCTGGTCGAGATCGCGGTCGGCCAGCAGCTGCTCCAGCAGGGCATGCTTGTGGCGCGTGTCGTCGGCCCAGTGCAGGCGCTGCTCGATGTTGACGTGGGTGTCGGTGTGCGTGGCCACGGCGATCGTCTGCGCGTCGGGCTTGAGCATCTGGCGCGCGAGCTGGCCCACGGCACCGGCGAAGGTGGCGCTGAACATCACGGTCTGCCGCTGCTCGGGCAGGTGCGACGCGATGTGGCGGATGTCGTCGATGAAGCCCATGTCGAGCATGCGGTCGGCCTCGTCGAGCACCAGCATTTCCACGTTGGCCAGCACGGCCTTGCCGTTGGCCATGTGGTCCATCAGGCGGCCCGGCGTGGCGATGAGCAGGTCCAGCGGGCCGCGCAGCGCCTTGAGCTGCGCACCGTAGGGCACGCCGCCGACGACGGTGGCCACGCGCAGGCCGGGAATGTGGCGCCCGTAGGCGTCCGCTGCCTTGGCCACCTGCATCACCAGTTCGCGCGTCGGTGCCAGCACCAGCACGCGGGGGCCGTGCACCATGCCGCGCTCGCGCCGCTTGGACGCGTCGCCGCGGGCGGCCAGCACGCGCTGCAACGCCGGCAGCACGAAGGACGCGGTCTTGCCGCTGCCGGTGGAAGACGACACGCGCAGGTCCGCGCCGGCCAGAGCCGGCGGAATGGCGCGCGATTGCACGTCGGTGGGTTGCTCGTAGCCGGCGTCGCGCACGGCACGGGTCAGGGCCTCGGGCAGGCCCAGGGTATCGAAGCTCATCGATGACTTTCTCTGTCTCGGGTTCGGCATGGCCTACGTGGCCATGCACAGGCATCGCCGCCAACCGAGATTCGAGAAGCGCCGGAAAGGGTACGCGGCGCGAGAGAAGGTCAGAGGGGATGAACGAAGACGGCCTCGGGACTTCTCCCAAGGCCGTGAGGCGCATTGTACGCGACGCGGCCCGCACAATGCTGGGGTCCCCACTCCAGAGCCCGCCATGACCGCGCTGATCCTCGGCCTCGTGATCTTCCTGGGCGTGCATTCCACACGCCTCGTCGCCGACGATTGGCGCAGCGGCTTCATCGCCCGGCGCGGCCCGATGGCCTGGAAGGGGCTGTACAGCGTGCTGTCGCTGGTGGGTTTCGTGTTGCTCGTCTGGGGCTACGGCCAGGCCCGGCAGCAGCCGGTGGTGCTCTGGGCCGTGCCCAGGGGCGCCGCCCACCTGGCGTCGCTGCTCACGCTGGTGTCGTTCGTGCTGCTCGCGGCCAAGGAGATTCCGGGCAACGGCATCAAGGCGCGGGTGCACCATCCGATGACGCTGGGCATCAAGGTGTGGGCCTTTGCGCACCTGCTGGCCAACAACACGCTGGCCGACCTGGTGCTGTTCGGCAGCTTCCTGGCCTGGTCGGTCGCCGTGTTCATCGCCGCGCGCCGGCGCGACCGCGCCGCCGGCGTGGAGTACGCACCGGGCCGGCTCTCGCGCACGCTGGTCGCCGTGGCTGCGGGCACCGCGGTGTGGCTCGTGTTCGCGATGTGGGCCCACGGCTGGCTGATCGGGGTGCGGCCTTTCGGCTGAGGCCGCATCGCCCGCCACACAACCGGAGACGACTGACGGCGCTGCGCGGCGCTAAGCTTGCACGCCGTCGTCACTCCCGAATCAGGCTGCACCATGATCCAGCTCGCCATTCCCATCGTCCTGGCCCTTGCAGCGGTGCTCGCGACACCCGCTCGCGCCGAGAGCTTCGCGTCGTCCGCATCGAGCGCAGGTTCTGCCTCCAGCGGCAGTGTGTCCGACTCGCTGCGGGGTTCGAGCGACAGTTCGTCCGCGCCGCGCCAGGTCGCCGACGGCGACTACCGCGTGATCCAGGTCGCCGATGCGGCCGGCCGTCCGGGCCTGCTGCGCGTGACCCTGCGCGCCATCGCCGCCGACGCCGAGTTCGCGCTCGAGTTGCCGGCGCAGGCACTGGCCGCGCGGGGCCTCGCGGCCGGCGACCGGGTTCAGGCCCGCAACCGCCCCTACGGCATCGAGTTCGCCCACGCGGCCCAGGCGCCTCGCGCCCGCGAGGCTTTCTTCCTGGTGCTGGCGGACGACTGGCAGCGCGAAATCGCGCCCCGCGCGGTCGGCCTCTGAACGCGCGCCGCGCGGCGGCGACGCTGCTGCTGGCCGGCGCCGCCCTGCCGGCCTGGGCCGGCAGCGTGGCCGGCCTCGTCTGCGGGCGCAGCATGGCCCTGGACGCCGTGCAGCAGGACCGCATCCTGCGCGTGGCCGACATCGTCCGGCGCGAACTCGACGCGTCCGGTGCGCGCGTGGCCCTGGTGGCGCGGTCCGGACTGAACCTGGCCCGCTGGGGCATCCGCTATTCGCACGGCGGCGTCAGCCTCAAGGGCAGCGCGAACGCCCCCTGGTCGGTCCGACAGCTCTACTTCGCCTGCGACGAGGGCCGATCGCGCCTGTTCGACCAGGGGCTGCCGGGATTCATGCTCGGCACGGACGACCCTTCGCTGGGCTACCTGTCGATCGTGCTGCTGCCCGAGGGGGCGCAGGCCGCGCTGGAACGCGAGGCGCTGAACGACGCCCGCGCCCTGGCGCTGCTGGGCGGCACGTACAGCGCCAACGCCCATGCGTGGGGCACGCGATTCCAGAACTGCAACCAGTGGCTGGCCGAGCTGCTGGCCAGCGCTTGGGGCGGCGACGGCAGCACGGCGCCGACCCGGCTGAAGTCGCAGCAATGGCTGGCTGCGCGCCGCTACGAGCCGGCTGCAGTGGATGTCGGTTCGCACCTGTGGATGCTGGCATCGCATTTCATGCCCTGGCTGCATGCGCAGGACCATCCGCAGGACGACCTGTTCGCCCTGCGCTACCAGGTCAGCCTGCCGCAGTCGATCGAGGCGTTCGTGCGCGCCCAGCATCCGCAGGCCGAACGCATCGAGGTCTGCCACGACGAGCGCCATGTGGTGCTGCGCCGCGGCTGGGAGCCGATGGGCCCCGGCTGCCGTCCCGGCCCGGGTGACCGGGTGGTCGCGCTGGATTGAGCCGGGGCTGCGGCTCAGTGCCCGTCCGACGTGTAAGCCGGCTTCGGCTGCGTGAAGTACGCGTGCAGGATCTGGTAGACCATCAGGTAGTTCTTCTGCTGGAAGCTCGCGTGGCTGATGCCGTTGAGCACCGTGAACTGCTTGTCGGGCGACGGCAGCTTCACGAAGAAGTCGATCAGGTCCTGCATCGACGCGATGCCGTCGAACTGGCCGCGCAGCACCACCGTGGGCACGGTGATCTTCTCGGGGTCCACCACCGGCAGCTTGCTGCACATGTCGATGTAGGTGCCGTTGGGCATGGAGTCGTCGAGCGCCAGGATCGCGTCGGCGAACGCTTCCACGGTGGCCTTGTCGGCGCAGTCCGGGTGGTCGCGGTTGAAGATGCTGTGCACGAACGCGCGGTCGATCGGCCGGCGCTTGCTGGCCAGGAACTCCGGCAGCTTCTTGCGCCGCTGCTCCAGCGTCGGCGCGCCGGCGCCGGTCCAGACGAACGCGTCCAGCGCCAGGCGCGACACGCGCTCCGGGTGGCGCTGCGCGAACAGCGCCGCGCGCAGCGCGCCCGAGCTGATGCCGTAGGCCAGGAAGCTCTCGATGCCGCGAGTGGCCCGGATGTAGTCGGTGGCGGCCTTCAGGTCGTCGGCGCCGTTGGCGATGTCGCAGTAGATGTCGCGGTGCTTGCTGCTGCGGCCGTAGCCTTCCATGTCGACGCACCAGCACACGAAGCCGCGCTCGGCGAACCAGTCCATCACGCTGGAATGGGGCCGGCCGGGCACGCTCAGGTCGAAGGTGGGCTGCGACGCCATCGACGAGCCGTGCACGAACAGCACGGCCGGCTTGCCCGCCTGCTCGCCGGGCGCGCCGACGAACTTCTCCCACAGGAAGAGCTTCACGTCGCCGTCGGCGGTGCGCTTGGTGGTCCAGTGTTCCAGTCCGGTGACCATGCTGTCCTTTCAGTCCCTTTGATTTGGTTTGCGTGTCAGTCGATCTTGGCGCCGGTTTCCTTGACGACGCGGGCCCAGCGCTCGCGCTCCTCGCGGAAGTAGGCGTCCATCTCGGCGGGCGACGAGCCCACGATCTCGATGCCGGCCTCGCCGAAGTATCCCCGCACCTCCGGCGTGGCCAGGGCCGTGCGCGCCTCGCGTTGAAGCCGGTCGACGATGGGTGCGGGCGTGCCCTTGGGCGCCAGCAGGCCCATCCACACGTAGGCCGAATAACCGGTCATGCCCGATTCGGCCAGCGTCGGCACGTCGGGCAGTTGCGGCGAGCGGTTCACGCCGGACACCGCCAGCGGCCGCAGCTTGCCGGCCTTGATGTGCGACACCATGCCCGCGGTGCCGGGAATGGCCATCGGCACGGTGCCGGCCAGCAGGTCGGTGGTGGCCTGGCCGCTGCCGCGGTAGGGCACGTGGGTCAGGCGGATGCCGGCCATGCTGGCGAACATGGCCATGAACAGGTGCTGGCCGCTGCCGTTGCCCGACGACGCGTAGTTCACCTGGCCCGGGCGCTCCTTGGCATAGGCGATCAGTTCGGCCACGTTGCGTACCGGCATCGACGGATGCACCACCAGCACGCCCGGCTCGCGGCCGAGCAGGCTGATGCCGGCGAAGTCCTCCACCGGGTTGAAGCTCAGCTTCGAGTACAGCGACGCGGCGATCGCATTGGTCTGCGACGCCAGCAGCAGGGTGTAGCCGTCCGGCGCGGCGCGGGCCACCAGCTCGCTGCCGATGGTGGCGCCGGCGCCGGGCTTGTTGTCGATGACGAACTGCTGGCCCATGCGCTTGCCCATCTCCTGCGCCACCGCGCGGGTGGGACCGTCCACCGCGCCGCCGGGAGAGAACGGCACCACGACGCGGACCGTGCGCACGGGATAGTCCGCCTGGGCCCAGGCGTTGCGCATCAGGGGCAGGGCCGCCATCGCGGCCAGTGTGGTACGGCGTCGCATGTTCAGTTTCTCCTTTGGGTGTTGGGGGTCACTCGTCCTCGAAGCCGCCAGCCGCGCGCAACGCGCGCGTCTCGGCGGCGCCCAGCAAGGCCGCGAACCTCGCCGCGACCGCAGGGTCCGCTGCGCGGGAGCTCGCCGAGGCGGTGTAGAGGGTCGACAGCTCGAAACGCGGTGGCAGCAGGCCCACCAGTTCCACGCCGGGGGTGTAGAGGATCTCTGTGACCTGCGTGCAGCCGATCGCCCGCGGCGACGACTGCCCGGCCAGCTCGCGCATCGCCGTGGCGCCGTTGGGCCAGGGGCGCAGGCGCTCGCGCAATTCGTCGGCCAGTCCCAGCTCGCGCAGCACCTTCATGAAGTGGATGCCGGCGGTGGCCCGCTCCGGATCGGGAAAGTACACGGTGTCGGCACCGCGCAGGGCCGCCGCGAGAGCCTCGGGCGTGGAGACGTCCGGATGCGCAACGCCACGCGGCACCGCCACGCCGGTGCGCACCCGGCCCAGGGGCGCACGCGTGGCAGGCACCAGCATGCCCGCGGCCGTCTGCGCCGCGATCATGGCGTCGGTGAGGATGAGCACGTCGCAGGGCTCGCCGGCGTCGAACAGCGACTGCATCGCACCGACGGCGCCGAAGCGCGCGTCCAGCTCGATGCCCATCTCGACGGCCAGTCGCGGCTCGAGCGCACGCACCAGGCCCAGGGCGGCGCCTGCGCTGAGCAGATGAAGCCGGGTCGTCATTTGCGTGACCTCACTCGACCTTCGCGCCGGAGACCCGGACGACCTTTTCCCACTTGACGATGTCGTCGGCCAGATAGCGGCCGAACTCGTCCACGCCCATGGTCATCGGCGTCGTGCCCTGCGCACCCCATGCGCGCCTTGTCTCCGCGTTGCCCGTCAGCTTGGCCAGCTCGGCGTTCAGGCGCGCCACGACGGCAGGCGGCGTACCCTTGGGCGCCAGCAGTCCGAGCCACAGCGTGGCCTCGTAGTTGGGCACGCCGGCCTCGTGCATCGTCGGCACGTCGGGCAGCACGGCCGAGCGCACCTTGCCGGTGGTGGCCAGGGCCCGCACCTTGCCCGAGCGGATGTGTTCGGTCATGGTCGGGATGGCGTCGAACATCATCTCGAGCTGGCCGCCCAGCACGTCGGTGCGCGCGCCGGCGCTGCCGCGGTAAGGGATGTGCACCACCGAGATGCCCGCCATCGCCTTGAACAGCTCGCCGGCCATGTGATACGGCGTGCCCGGGCCCGACGACGCATACGACATGCCACCGGGCCGTGCCTTGGCGGCCTTGATCAGGTCCGCCAGCGTGCGCTGCGGCAGGTCGGCCTTGGTCACCAGCACCAGGTCGGAGTAGCTGATGGGCGCCACGGGCACGAAGTCGCGCATCAGCGCATAGGTCTTGTTCGGGATCAGCGACTCGTTGACCGTGTGCGTGTTCGACATCAGCAGCAGCGTGTAGCCGTCGGGCGCCGACTTGGCCGCCGCCTCGGTGCCGATCAGGGAGCCACCGCCGGGCCGGTTGTCGATGACGAAGCTCTGGCCCAGCGCGGTCTGCAGGTGCTGCGCCACCGCGCGGCCATACACGTCGGCCGATCCGCCGGGTGCGAACGGCACGATGATGCGCACCGGCCGGGCGGGATAGTCCTGCGCCGCGGCGGGCATCGCCGACGCGCACAGCGCGCCAAAGACGGCCAGGGCCCGGTAAAGAGTGGAACGCATGCGCTGACCTCCGCTGATTGGGCCCGATTGGTTGTCTTGGGCCGGAAGTCTGCGACTCTAGGCCCGCGGCCGGCGCAGGGTCAATGCGGGTCGGCCCCGAGGAGACACGGGATCACGTGCCCAGCAGGTTGTCGCGAACGTGCTGCAGATGCGCCAGGCACAGGGCACGCGCGCGCTCGGCATCACGCTCGCGCAGCGCGTCCACCAGCGCCCGATGCTCCCGCTGGTACTCGCGACGGCGCTCCTGGGTCGCGCTGCGGCGCTTGAGCACGCCCCACTCGCCCTGGGCGCGCGCGTCGGCCAGCAGGCGAAAGACGTCGCACACCACGCGGTTGTGCGACGCCTCGGCGATGGCCTGGTGCAGCGCGGTGTCCCACTGCTCGAACGCCTCCAGCGTGTGGGCCACCTCGGCCTGGCGGTTGCACTCGTCCATGCGGTCGAAGTCGGCCGAGGTCGCATTGCCGATCACCATCGGCACCAGCGCGGGTTCGAGGAGCAGCCGCGCGCTCATCAGCTCGGCCGGGCTGGCCGCGGCGAGAGACGAGGCCGAAGTCATCGATGCCAGCGCCGGCAGCACGTCGTCGGCCACGAAAGTGCCGCTGCCCACCGTCTGGGTGATCAGGCGACGGCGCTTCAGGTCGGCCAGCACGCGCCTCACGGTGGATCGGCTCAGGCCGTATTCCTCGCCGAGGGCGCGCTCGGTGGGCATGCGGTCGCCCGCCCGCCAGGTTCGGCGGCGCAGCTGGTCGATCAGCGTCTCTCGCAGGCGGGAGGCAGCGTCGGTCATGGGGTCAACCCCGAGATGGTCGAATTGGTTGCCAATGGTAGCCTTTGGCTTGACGCATTGAACAACCGAAGGAACCCCAAGTGCGCCTGGCAACGCTTCTGCATCAAGGTCGTCCCCGGACCGGCATCGTGTCCGCCGACGGTCAGCGCGTGGGCCTGTTCGCAGGCGACGCGCCGCTGGGCCTGCAACCGCTGATCGAGTCCCGGGCCGCCGGCGCGGCATGGCCGCACACGGTCGAAGACGTGCCGCTGAGGCCCGCCGCCCTGCTGGCTCCACTGCCGAGGCCGCGACGCAACCTGTTCTGCGTCGGGCGCAACTATCACGCCCACGCGGCCGAGCTGCGCGAGTCGGTGTTCAAGGGCAGCGCCGCTCAGGTCGACGGCTGGCCGATCGTGTTCACCAAGGTGCCCGAAACCGTCAACGGCCCCTTTGCCGACGTTCGGCTTCCAGGCGCTGCGGTGTCCGAGCAGATCGACTACGAGGTCGAGGTGGCCGTGGTGATCGGCCGTGGCGGGCGCAACATCGCCCGCGCCGACGCCCTGCAGCACGTGTTCGGCTGCACCGTCGTCAACGACGTCACCGCACGCGACATCCAGATGCGCCACTCGCAATGGGACCTGGGCAAGTGCATCGACGGCTTCTGCCCCATGGGCCCCTGGATCGTCACCGCCGACGAGCTCGACGGCCGCGATCTGCGCGTGCGCTGCACGGTCAACGGCGAGCTGCGGCAGGACGCACTCACCAGCCAGTTCATCTTCGACATCCCCGCACTGATCGAGGCCTGTTCGCGCGGCATCACGCTGCTGCCGGGCGACGTCATCGCCACCGGCACGCCTGCGGGCGTGGGCATGGGCATGAAGCCGCCGCGCTGGCTGCGTGCCGGCGATGTGGTGCGCTGCGAGGTCGAAGGCATCGGCGCCATCGAGAACCGCTTCGTCGGACAGGAGACACCATGACGATCCTGCATGTCACCGCCAGCCTGCAGCGCCGCGCCGCGCGCCTGCTGATGCTGCTCGGCGCCTGCGCTGCCGCCACGCCGGCCCTGGCCCAGGCACCCTGGCCCGAGGCCCGGCCCATCACGATGATCGTGCCCTTTCCTCCCGGCGGCGTGGCCGACACCGTGGCGCGCCCGGTGGCCGAGGCGCTGGCGCGCGAGCTGCGCCAGCAGGTGCTGGTGGAAAACCGCGCCGGCGCCGGCGGCGCCACCGGCATCGGCGCCGCGTCGCGGGCCGCGGCAGACGGCTACACCGTGCTGATGAGCCTGTCGTCGATCTCGATCCTGCCCGAGGCCGACCGCATCCTCGAGCGCCGGCCGGCCTACACCACATCGCAGTTCAAGCCGATCGCTCGCTTCACCGCCGACCCGACGGTGCTGGTGGTGCGCGCCGAGGCGCCCTGGAAGACGCTGGCCGAGTTCGTGGCCGACCTCAAGGCACAACCGGGCCGCTACAACTACGGCAGCTCGGGCAACTACGGCACGATGCATGTGCCGATGGAGATGCTCAAGGCCAAGGCCGGCATCCGCATGACCCACATTCCCTATACCGGGGCCGGGCCGGCCGTGCTGGCGCTGCTGGCCGGCCAGGTCGACGCGGTGGCCACCGGCCCGTCGACGGTGGCGCAGCAGGTGCGCGCCGGCAAGTTGCGCGCGCTGGCGCACTGGGGCGACAAGCCGCTGGCGTCGCTGCCCGAGGTGCCCAGCCTGACGCAGCTCGGGCAGGCCACCACCTTCGCGCAGTGGTCGGCCCTGTTCGTGCCCGCCGGCACGCCGGACGACATCGTGGCGCGGCTGCGTGCCGCGGCGCGCAAGGTGGCCGCCGACCCTCAGGTGGTGCAGACCATCGGCCGCGCCGGCAGCCCGATCGAGTACCTCGATGCCCCCGAGTTCCAGCGCTACTGGGACGCCGACGCGGCCGTGATGACCGAGGCCGTGCGCCGCATCGGCAAGGTGGAGTAAGGGGTCGCGCCGGACCGGCCTGCCCGCGCACAATGCGCGCGGGCCACGCCGGCCGGGAGCACCCTCATGGGCAAGAACCGCATCGCCGCCGCGCAGCGCGGCATCGACTACGCCGACTGCTATGCCGCCGCTCACCGCCTGCGCGAGGCGGTAAGCGCCAGGCGCGCGGGGCGCACCGGCAAGGACGGCCGCGCCGCAGCGCTGGCGCGCGGCGCGGCGGCGCGCGACGAACTTGCCGCCGACGTGCTGCGCGGGCCGCTGCTGGCCCCAGGGTCGCTGACGCCCGCGGAGCGGATGCGGGCCATCGACGGGCTGGAGCGAGTGATCGAGGGTGCCTACACCCACCTGCCCCTGAAGCGCGCGCGTTACGCCATCGACCCGGTGCAGCGGCTGCGGCTGCTGCGCGCGCGCGTGCTGGCCGACACCTCGCTCGACGAGCAGGCCTTCCACCACGAGCTGGCCGACATCCTGACGCGGCTGCGCGACGCGCACACGCGCTACAGCGGCCCGGCCGCGCTGGAGGACGTGTCGGCCGTGCTGCCCTTCTTCGTCGAGATGATCGGCAGCACGCAGGACCCGACCTACGTCGTCAGCCGCGTGACCGAGAACCTCGGCTCCACGTTCAAGGCCGGGGTGGTGGTGAAGTACTGGAACGGCGTGCCGATCGACCTGGCGGTGCTGCGCTGGAGCGAGCACGAGGTCGGCGGCCGGCCCGACAGCCAGCGTGCCGCGGCCGTGCTGAGCCTGACGATGCGCTCGCTTCAGTACGGCACGCCACCGGACGAGCACTGGGTCATCGTCGGCTACCAGGCCGTGGACGCGGCCGGCCGGGCTGCCGGCGCGCTGATGGAGGTGCGGGTGCCGTGGCGCATCGTGATTCCCGCGCGCGCCGCGCAGCCCGGCGGCCGCGCCAGCGCACGCCTCACCCCGGCGCGGCGCACGCAGGCGCTGCGCGTGTCGGTGAACCCCGCCGCGGCGGCAGTGCGGCAGGCCAAGATGCTGATGTTCGCGCCGCAGGTGCTGGCTTCGGCGCCGCGTGCCACGTCCGCCCCGGCCCGGCGCGCCGCCGACCCGACCGAGTCGCTGCTGCCGGCCACGCTGCGGGTGAAACTGCTGGCCACGCCGGGCGGGCCGGTGGCCATGCTGCGCATCTGGGCCTTCGACCAGGAGCCCGGTCCCTACCTCGCGGAGCTGCAGCGCCTGCTGCCGCTGCTGCCGCAGCGCGGCCTGATCGTCGACGTGCGCGGCAACCCCGGCGGCTTCATCGAGGCGGCCGAGCGCTCGCTGCAGTTCTTCACGCCGCGCCGCATCGTGCCCACGCGCTTTTCCGTGCTGGCCACGCCGATGACGCGGGCGCTGTCGCGCATCAAGGGCTGGCCGACCGACGAGATGGCGCCCTGGCGCGACTCGCTCGACGCCGCCGTGCGCAACGGCGAGCAGTATTCGCAGCCGCTGCCGCTGACGGCGCAGGAGGACTGCAACGACATCGGCCAGATCTACGGCGGCCCGGTGGTGCTGGTGGCCGACGCGGCCACCTATTCGTCGGGCGACCTGTTCTCGGCCGGCTTCGTGGACAACGCCATCGGCCCGTTCGTCTGCGTCGGCGAGGCCACCGGCGCCGGCGGCGCCAACGTCTGGAACTACACCGACCTTCGCAACGCCTTCGCCGGCACCGAGCACGCGTTGCCGCTGCTGCCCGACGGCATCGGTCTGTCGCTGTCGATGCGCCGCGCCACGCGCAGCGGGCCGAGCGAGGGCCTGCAGATCGAGGACGTGGGCGTGGCGCCGCCCGACGCGGCCAACCGCTACGCGATGACACGCGACGACCTGCTGAACGACAACCGCGACCTGGTGGCGCACTGCCTGAAGCTGCTGCGCGCCCAGCCGCTGACCGGCCTGTCCGTCGAGCTGCGCACGCGTCCGCGGCGCGCCGCGATCACCACGCAGGGCCTGGACCGGGTGGACCCGATGATCGACGGCGTGCCGCAGGCGACGCTGGCCGCTGCCGACGGCCGCGTGCTCGAACTGGCGCTGCCGGCCACGGCACGGCGACTCGACCTGGCCGGCGTGAAGGCCGGCAACGTGGTGCAGCGCCGCCGCATCGACCTGCGCGACTGAGCGCACCAGGCCCGCAACGCGGGCCGTCCCGGCGGCTCAGTCCAGCCGCGCCGGTGCCTCGCGCACCGGGTCGTCGGCGTCGCGGGTGGCGAACTGCGCCAGGGCCACGCCGGCCAGCGTGAGCAGCGCGCCGCCGACCTTGACGGGCGTGAAGCGCTCGCCGGTGGCCCACCACGCCACGGCGCCGGCCACCAGCGGCATCAGGTACTGCAGCGGCGCCGTGCGGCCGATGCCGCGCTGCTCGTTGACCCAGCCCCACACGATCCAACCGAGGAAGGCCGACACCAGGCTGGCCCACAGCAGCAGGCCCCAGTGAAGCATGCCCATCGTGGCCCACGGGGCCTGCAATGCCGCCGGCAGACCGCCCAGCAGCAACAGCGGGCTGCCAGCCAGCGTGGCGTAGGCCATCACCGCCACGCCGCCATGGCGCTGGATCAGCGGCTTGCTCATCACGGTGTAGTAGGAGAACAGCGACGCCGCACACAGCAGCATCAGGTCGCCACCGGTAGCCGCCCACTGTCGGCCGAGCAGCTTGTCGGACAGGAACGCCAGCACGCCCACCGCCGCCAGCGCCACGCCGCCCACCTGGCCGCGCGTCAGCCGCTCGAGCCCGGCCCAGTGCAGGATCAGCAGCGTGAACACCGGCCCGCAGGCCATGATCAGCGCGCTGGAGAACGCGGTCGACCAGTGGATGCCGTAGGTGACCATGCCCACGTGCAGCGAGTGCGCCAGCACGCCCAGCCATGCCAGGCGCAGCACGTCCGCGCGGGGCAGCCGTGGCCAGCGCCCGCCGTTGAAGCAGAGCAGCAGCAGCGCTGCGCAGGCCGGCATCATCAGGTAGCGCGCGAACAGGAACGCGCCGGGCTCCAGCACGCCGAACAGCGTCTTCTGGACCGTGAAGTTGGCACCCCATACCGTGACCACGGTCACACCGGCGATCAGCGACAGGCAGGCGGCCGACGGGCCCGGCGCGTCCAGGGCGGTCGCGGCGTCGGTGCGGTCGGGCGGGGTCATGTGCAGCCCATTGTGCCGCCGGCCCGAGCCGGCGACCCGGCGCAGGCCGGCGCAGGGGCGGCCTGCGCTAGCCGCGGGCCCGCGCGCTCATGCCGGCGTGGCGGCGCGGCGGCCGCCGGTGGCCAGGGCCAGCAGGCGCCGGAGCACGCGCCACACCAGACGCAGGCCCAGCAGCGTGGCCAGCGCCTCCAGCAGCGTGAGCACGAACGCCGCGAACGCGTTCCAGCGCTCGGTCCGCGCGTGGAACTTGGCGATCGCCGAGTCGCGCTTGATCTCGATGGAGTCGTAGAAGCACGGGATCACCAGAAGGGTCAGCAGGGTGGACGTGATCGTGCCGCCGATGATGGCCACCGCCATCGGCCGGTAGAACTCGCCGCCCTCGCCCACGCCGATGGCCACCGGCAACATGCCCGCGATCAGCGCGAAGGTGGTCATCAGGATGGGCCGGAAGCGCTTGCGGCCGGCGTGCATCAGCGCGTCCTCGCGCGGCACGCCGGCACGCTCCTCGGCGCGCGC
>WBZX01001303.1_pt1 | contig 19044 bp, 19 predicted proteins | sample 5204211 | NCBI WGS metagenome assembly WBZX01 (sample SAMN12344362, study PRJNA552823) | activated sludge metagenome | biome: Activated sludge suspended growth; feature: Nitrification reactor; material: Wastewater; isolation source: activated sludge from nitrification reactor of wastewater... | reverse complement strand
TTACTCCACCGACTACGTCTTCGACGGCAGCGGCAGCGTCCCGTGGGTCGAAGACGCTCCGACCGGCCCGCTGTCGGTGTATGGCGCCACCAAGCTTGCCGGCGAAGAAGCCATCCGTGCGAGCGGCTGCCGCCACCTGATCCTCCGCACCAGCTGGGTCTTCGCCGCGCGCGGCGGCAACTTCGCGAAAACGATGCTGCGCCTCGCCGCCGAGCGCGACCGCCTCACCGTCATCGACGACCAGCACGGCGCCCCCACCGGCGCCGAACTGATCGCCGACGTCACCGCTCACGCCGCCCGTGCGACCCTCGCCAACCCGCAACTCGCCGGCACCTACCACCTCGCCGCCGGCGGCGAAACCACCTGGCACGGCTACGCCCGCCACGTCATCGAAGCCGCCCGCGCCCGCGGCGTGCCGCTCAAGGTGGCGGCCGACGCGATCGTGCCGGTGGCCACCAGCGCCTTCCCGACCCCGGCCCGGCGCCCGGCCAACTCGCGCCTCGACACCCGCAAGCTGCGGCACGCCTTCGGGCTCGTGCTGCCGGCCTGGCAGCAGGGCGTCGAGCGCATGCTCGATGAAATCCTTCCGAATTGAACTGACACGGACGCTCCCATGACCACCGCGCAACGCAAAGGCATCATCCTCGCCGGCGGCTCCGGCACCCGGCTGCACCCGGCGACCCTCGCCGTCTCCAAGCAGCTGATCCCGGTCTACGACAAACCGATGATCTACTACCCGCTCAGCACCCTGATGCTGGCGGGCATCCGCGACATCCTCGTCATCTCCACCCCGCAGGACACCCCGCGCTTCCAGCAACTGCTGGGCGACGGCAGCCAGTGGGGGCTCAACCTCCAGTACGCCGTCCAGCCCAGCCCGGACGGCCTCGCCCAAGCCTTCGTGATCGGCGAACAATTCGTCGGCAACGGCCCCAGCGCCCTCGTCCTCGGCGACAACCTGTTCTACGGCCACGACTTCGCCGCCGGCCTGCGCGCCGCCAGCGCCCGCGGCGACGGCGCCACCGTGTTCGCCTACCCGGTGCATGACCCCGAGCGCTACGGCGTCGTCGAATTCGACGCCGCCGGCCACGCCATCAGCCTCGAAGAAAAGCCCCAGGTGCCCAAGAGCCGCTACGCCGTCACCGGCCTCTACTTCTACGACAACCGGGTCGTCGACATCGCCAAAAACCTCAAGCCCGGCCCGCGCGGCGAACTCGAGATCACCGACGTGAACCGCCAGTACCTCGAATGGGGCGCCCTCGACGTGCAGGTCATGGGCCGCGGCCACGCCTGGCTCGACACCGGCACCCACGAAAGCCTGCTCGAAGCCAGCCTGTTCATCCAGACCATCGAAAAACGCCAGGGCCTCAAGATCGCCTGCCCCGAAGAGATCGCCTGGCGCTCCGGCTGGATCGACGCCGACGCCCTCAGGAAGCTCGCCGCGCCGCTGGCCAAAAACGGCTACGGTCAGTACCTGCTGCGCATCCTCGACGAAAAAGTGTTCTGACCACAGGTGCCGCAATGAAGGTCATCGAAACCGCCATTCCCGGCCTGCTGATCCTCGAACCGAAAGTCTTCGGCGACGCCCGCGGCTTCTTCATGGAAAGCTACAACGCCAGGGCCTTCGGCGAGGCCACCGGCCTCGCCCCCGATTTCGTGCAGGACAACCACTCGCGCTCGGCGAAGGGCGTGCTGCGCGGCCTGCACTACCAGATCGAACAGGCCCAGGGCAAACTCGTGCGCGCCGTGCGCGGGTCGGTGTTCGACGTGGCGGTGGATCTGCGCAAGTCGTCGCCGACCTTCGGCCAGTGGGCCGGCGTCGAACTCTCCGAGGACAACCATCGCCAGCTATGGATTCCGCCCGGCTTCGCGCACGGCTTCCTGGTCACCTCCGAATCCGCCGATTTCCTCTACAAAACCACCGACTACTACGCCCCCCAGTACGAGCGCAGCCTGGCCTGGAACGACCCGACGGTCGGCGTCGAGTGGCCGCTGCACCTGCTGGGCGGCGCGCCGCTGCTGTCGGCCAAGGATGTCGCCGGCAAGGCGCTGGCCGACTGTGAAACCTTTGCCTGAGCTGCGCCTGACAACTATTTCTTCGTAACCCGCCCTGACGGCGCGCGATAATGCGCGCCAGTCATTCTGCCCATGGAGCTTCGCATGTCCCGTTCGCTGATCTACCTCGTTGCCGGCGCGCGTCCCAATTTCATGAAGATCGCGCCCATCGTGCGCGCGCTGCAGGCCCGCGCCGACCGCTTCGAGTTCCGGATCGTCCACACCGGCCAGCACTACGACCGCGAGATGAGCGACGTGTTCTTCGACGAACTGGGCATCCCCAAGCCGGACTACCACCTCGAAGCCGGCGGTGGCAGCCACGCCACGCAGACCGCCAAGATCATGGTGGCCTTCGAAGAAATCTGCCAGCAGGCCCGGCCCGACTGCGTGCTGGTGGTCGGCGACGTGAATTCGACGCTGGCCTGCTCGATCGACGCCAAGAAACTCAACATTCCGGTCGTCCACGTCGAAGCCGGCCTGCGCAGCGGCGACATGCGCATGCCCGAGGAAATCAACCGCCTCGTCACCGACAGCATTTCCGACTGGTTCTTCTGCACCGAACCTTCCGGCGTCGACAACCTGCTGCGCGAAGGCAAGAGCCGCGACGTGGTGTTCAACGTCGGTCACGTGATGGTCGACAACCTGCTGTACCAGCGCGACCAGCTCGACGCCTCCGGCAAGTCGGGCATGGAAAGCGAGGGGTTGAAGAAGCAGTTCCCGAAATACGGCGTCGTCACGATGCACCGTCCGTCCAACGTCGATAGCGAAACCACGCTCCACGGCATCGCCGGTGCGCTGCGGCAGATTTCCGCCGAACTGCCGTTGATCTTCCCGGTGCATCCGCGCACCCGCGGCAATCTCGAAAAATTCGGCCTCGACCTGGGCCCGAACGTCGTGTTGACCAAGCCCCTGTCGTACATGGAATTCCTCAACCTGTGGAAGGACGCCTCGCTGATCCTCACCGACAGCGGCGGCCTGCAGGAAGAAACCACCGCGCTGGGCATCCCCTGCCTCACGCTGCGCGAAAACACCGAGCGCCCGGTGACGATGGACGAAGGCAGCAACGTGCTGGTCGGCACCGATCCGCGACGCATCGTCGAGGAAGCCGCCAAGGTGCTCGCCGGCCAGGGCAAGCAGGGCCGCCGTCCGGCGCTGTGGGATGGCAAGGCCGCCGAGCGTATCGTGGCCGAACTGGATCGTCTGCTGCCGGCCTGATCCGCGGCGGCCGCGCGCCGCGCTCCACTCAAAAAGCCCATTGTTGCTGAAACTGAAACAATGGGCTTTTTGTTGTTGTGAATTTTGCGCGAATGGTCGGCTTCAGCCGTTGCCTTTGGGCAGATGCACGGCGACGTCCACTTCGGCGATCCGGCCTTCGGCTTCGGGGGCGCCGAGGCTCAGGGTCAGTTCCAGCTCGCCGCGGACGACGCAGCGGGCGGTGCCGAGCACCCATTTCGGGGCGTCCGGATCGCGGCGCCGCTCGATGCCGGCAAGGCCGACGCGGGGCTTGGCGAGGCGGGCGGCGAGGCCGGGCGGGGCGGCCGCCAGTTCGATCACGTTGATCTGTTCGAACCGCGCCAGCACCGCGGCGAGGCTGCGGGCGAGGAGATCGTCGACGGTGGCGACATCCGTCGCCCAGGCTCGCAGTTCGAGCTCGACCCGCCCGCCGCTGCGCTCGCGGTAGCCGGCGCAGCGCGGGCCGCGGGTGCGGGCGAACACCGGGCCGGGGGGCGCGCGGAAGAAGCGCAGCGTGCGCCCGTCGAGGAGGTAGGCATCGCCGTGGGCGAGGATGCGGCCGGGCGGGCAGTGGACTTCGGCCAGTTCGCCGACCGCTGCGTCCGGCAGCGTGAAATCGAGCGGCTGGCCGGGGGCGGCGGCGAGCGCGCCCTGCCAGCCGGCGAAGGCCGGATCGCGGACGGGATCGTCGTCGGCGCCGTCGCGCGGCTCGCAGTTGAGGCGCACGGCGTGCACCGCGACGCGCCCGGGGCTGCCGTCGGGGGGGGCGATGGCGGGGCCGGCGGCGAGGTCCGGGCCGGCCGGGAGGGCGGCCTGCAGCGCGGGCAGGAGCAGGTTTTCGATGGCGCCGAGCATGGTGTCAACTCCCCGGGACGTCGTCCAGCAGGCCGGCTTTGAGCTGCAGCCAGGGCGCCTCGCCGGGGCCGTCGAGGGGCAGCCACGGCCCGTCGGCCTTGCGGACGAGGCTGCCGTCGAAACCCGCCGGGCGCCCTTCGTCGGCGTACCACAGCGCTTCGCCGTGGTCGATCCGGCACACCAGCCAGGCCGGCGCGGCGAGCGTCAGCGGCGCCGGCAGGCGGGCGCGGAACCATGCTGCTTCGCCGTCCGCGTCGGCGGCGATGGGCAGCGGCCATTCGGCGAGGGGCGGCTCGGCTGGGACCCCGCCGCTGTCGGCATGGAGGCTGAGCTGGCCGCCGACGGCCTCGCGCCGCGGACGCAGGTAGAGGGCCACGCTGGACAGGCGGGCCGTCGCCGGCAGCGCGGCAAGCCGCAACGCGGCACTGTGCTGCGGGTCGCACAGGCGGGCGATGCGGTTTGCCGCGGCGCGGCTGGGCGGAAGGTCGCGTTCGCCGGGGCGCGGCTGGTCGGGTGGCTCGGGCGGCGGGGCCGGCGGCGTGGCGGGTTTGGGGGGCGCTTCGAGTTCGGCGCTGAAGGCGACGATGCGCACGAGTTGAGCGTTGGCGGTGGCGATGCGCAGCGGGATCGTCGTCGCCTGCGGGTGGTCGGCGAGGTAGCGGTTGGCGGCGCGGGCCAGTCCGTCGACGGTGAGGGCGGCGGCCGGCAGCGGGCCGTCGGGGCTGAAGAAGGGCGGGTCGTCGCCGACCGCCACGCTGAGCAGGCAGGGCTGGCGGGTGAAGCGCAGGCCGATCTTGCGGCCGGTGAGGGCGCCGGGGATCAGCACGCCGGTGCGTTTTTCGGCGGCGTCGCCTTCGATCAGCATCTCGGCCGTCAGGCGCGCGGCGCACTGGGCCGGAAAGCGCTGCTCGGTGCCGGCCGGCAGGGTGTCGAGGGGCGCCAGCGGCAGCCAGTTGCCGCGGCTGAACAGGCGCACGCGGGCGCCGGTCTTGCGCGGCGGGGTCAGTGCGCCGGCGGCGGGCGGCGAGGCGTCGAGGCTCAGGCCGACCAGCGCGCGGGTTTCGTTCCAGTCGGCGCTGGCCCACAGCCAGGCGGCGTCGGTCTTGCCGGCCATCGGGCCGGAGTCGGCGACGAGCGCCGGAAATTCGACGGCCAGTTCGCCCGCGTCGGCGGCGGCGAACTGCAGGCGGGCGCCGGCCAGGCGGCGGCCGGCGGGCAGCTGCAGCCCGAGCGCGAGGCCGGCGTGGGCGTCGAAGTTGCGCTCGGCGGCGGGCTGGCCGTCGGGGGCGAGCAGGGTGACGGCGTCGGCCACGGCCGGGCCTCGTCGGCTGCGCGGTGGCTCAGCTGGCCACCAGGCGCGGGCCGGCGGCGGCGTCGGAGGCGGCGGTCGCCGCGTCGGCGGCGAGCAGTTCGTCGAGCACCTGGATGGCGCCGCTGATGCGCATCAGCGTGGCGCGCAGTTCGTCCTGCTTCTTCTGCAGGTCGTTCATCACGCCGACGCCGGCGTCGTATTCGGTGCGCAGTTCCTGCAGGCGGGCTTCGATCTGGCTTTTCATGGGGGCTCCCGGGCGGGGTGGCGGTGGGGTGGAAGGTGTCAGCGCAAAAAGACGAAAACCTCGATGCGGCCGGTGCCGCCGTCGAAGTCTTCGAGCGCCTTGCCGATGGTGGTGCCGGCGGAGTCGGGGCCGGCGCGCATCGCGTGGCCGGGCGGGGTGGCGGAGGTCAGCAGGTCGCCGCGGCGGATCGGTCCGTTTTCGCTGCTGACCTTGCAGGGCACGCGGCCGGCGAGGGCGACCGGGTATTCGCCGGCCCGCGCCTCGCGGCGGGCCGGGTCGGCGCCGAGCAGCAGGCCGGGCAGCGTGGACACCACCCCGAGCACCAGCGGGTCGCGGGGCTGGCGGCTGCGTTCCACGCCGCTGCCGTCGGCGGCCAGGCTGACCACGTCGCCCGGCTCGAGCGTTTCACGGGTGGCGAAGTTCTCGGCGAGGTCGCGGTTGCCGGTCTGCATGCCGTTGCGCGACCAGATCGTGCCCTCGGCCTCGACGTCCCAGGTGTGGATGCCGCCACCCCAGCCGCCGGTCTTGGGCACCGGCGAGAAGCCGTGGGTGCCCAGGTTGCCGGCGATGAAGACGTTGTCCCAGATCTTGACGACGCGGCCGAGGCTGCCGCCGGTGCTGCGGCCAAGGATCATCAGCGCGTTGTAGCTGCCGCCGTCGTTCTCGATGGCGGCGTAGCCCGCGGTGTTGCCGAAGCCGGTGTGTGTGTGGGTGGTTTCGGTGAAGTAGAGGTCGGAGCCGCCGGCGTGGATGGCGCCGCGCACGTCGAGGCGGGCGTTGGGCGAGCCGGTGCCGATGCCGAGGCTGGCGTCGTTGATCGCGCACACCTTGCTGCCCAGCGTGACCACGTTGTGGGCGCCGCTGCCGTCCGCCTCCATGCGCAGGAAGCGGAACTCCTGGCCGGCGCCGTCGGCGCTCATGTGCAGGTTGACGCCGGCCCTGGTGGTGTCGAGGCGCTTCCAGGCGCCATCGTAGTAGGCGTTCCAGCCCAGATTGGTCCACGGGGCGCCCTTGCTGCCGTAGTCGACGGCGGTCAGCTCGCCGAGCTGCAGGCGGCTGGTGGCGGCTTTGTCGCTGCCCACGGCGAGGCGTTCGGTGATCGCCAGGCTGCCCTTGACGGTGTCGCCGTTGCGGCTGACCAGGGTTTTCAGGCCGGCCAGGATGCCGTCGATTTCGGCCAGCAGCAGGCGGGCGTTTACCTTGAGTTCGCCGCGCACGTCGAGGGCCTGCAGCGTGACGCTGGCGGCGGGGTCGATGCGGCTGCCGTCGATGGCCTTTTCGCGGATGCCTTCGCGGGGGATCGGCGCACCGTTGCCGCCGGCGTGGTCGTGGGCGGCGAGGGCTTCGCGGGCCTGGACCTGGATCTCGTTCCAGTCGTCGGCGCGGATGATGTCACCGGCGCTGTGTTTGACGTAAGGCGCAGGACGGTCGGCCATGGTCGGGCTCCTCAGGCTTTGGCCGGCAGCGCGGCGCGCAGTTCGTCGATCATCGCCTGCTGTTCCTTGATGGCCTGCACCAGCAGCGCGATGACCGCGGTGGTGTCGATGCCTTTCCAGCCTTCCGGGCCTTCGCACACGGCTTGCGGCAGCACCGCCTCGACGTCCTGGGCGATCAGGCCGGCGGCCCGGCTGCCGGCGCAGGCGGGGGCGTTGGCACGCCAGTCGAAGCTGACGCCGCGCAGGCCGCGCAGCTTGCCGAGGGCGTCGGCGATCTCGCGGACGTTGTCCTTGAGGCGCTGGTCGGACACCTGCAGGGCCTTGCCGGACCACAGCTCGCCGGCCGCAAAACCGCCGAAGTAGCCGCTGTTCTGCACGTTGAAAAGGCGCAGCCAGCCGTCGTTGCCGTGGGCGTCGCCGATCGACGACATGCGCCATTTGTCGCCCAGGCGCAGCACGTCGGTCTTGAACACGCCGCCGTCGGTGTCGAAGTGCATGCGGATCTGGCCGGTGTTGGTGTCGCGGATGTAGAGGTTGTCATCGACCGCGATGTAGGCCTGCCCCTGCCAGCGGTAGAAGGAGCCGTCGCCGTTCATGTGGGCGCCGACTTCCTGGCTGATATCGAGGCCGTGGCTGTAGGTGCTGCCGTTGACGTCCAGCCGGTCCCACACCGACACCCGGCGCTCGGCGCCAGCGCTGCGGTTGCCGGCCAGCATCAGCGATTTGTAGAGCTGGGTGTCGTTGGCGATTTCGGCGGTCTTGACGTCCGGGTAGAGCTCGCCGGTCCATGCCGAGCCGACCCGCAGCACGTTGTGGGCCGGGAACAGATCGAGCACCGGGGTCTGGGAGCCGTCCGAGGCCTTGGCGGCTGCGATGCGCGCGCGCTGTTCGCCGCCGGTGACGAAGCTGAGCGGGTGGGCGCTGCGGGTGCCGACGACCATCCCCGGCTGGGCGCCGTAGATGCCGGCGGTGTGGGCCATCAGCCGCGCATCCACGTCGCCGGCGCGCACCGACAGTTTGGCGTGGATGGCGCCGAGCACATCGGCAACCCGGTTCCAGCCTTCGGCGTTCTCCGGGTTGTCGGTGCCGATGCCCAGATCGCCGCTGGCGGTGAGGCGGGCGCCGCTGAAGCTGGCCAGCGTCGCCCTGATGTCGGCGAGCTGGGCCGTGCCGGTTACCTTGAGGGGGCCGGCGACGGTCAGATCCTTCACCGTCAGCTTGCTGTCGGGGTCTATCTTGCTGCCGTCGATGGCCTTGTCGGCGATGCCCTCGCGCGGGACGAGGGTGGCGTCGGCGCCGCTGTGGTCGTGGTTGCGCAGCTCGCTGCGGGCGCGCACCTGCATTTCGTTCCAGTCGGCGGCGAGCATGAGGTCGCCCGGGTCCTTCCGGATGTAGGGGGTGGGTGTGTCGGCCATCAGAAGATCACCTCCCAGCTGAGCGTCATCTCGAGGTTGCCGGCCCGGTTCACGAGCGGAAAGGTGACGCGGTTGTAGAGTACCGGCGGGGCGCCGGGCAGCGTGACGAGGATGCCGGCCTCCTGCAGCGCCTGCGGGTCGGCGTTGCCGGTGGGCGGCAGCGTCGCGACGACGCGGGCGATGACCCGCGGCTGGCCTTCGTAGTCGCCGACGCTGACGCCGGGGATCGTCGCCGGCGCGGCGTCGAGCTGGTCGCCCAGCGCGGTGTCGCCGATCTGCACGCTGCCGCCCTGACTGCCGACGGCGATCTGCAGTTCGGGGCCCTGGGCGGCGCCGGTGAACAGCCGGGCCAGCAGGTCGCGGCCGGCGCTGGTGATCAGATTGTTCACGCGGCGCTGGTCCACCAGTCGCCCGGCGGGGTCGCGCAGTTCGATGGACAGGCGTCCGGCGAGTCCGTGGCATTCCTTGATCGGCATGTCGATTCACTCCTCGGGATGGTTCATCCCGCGTGGCTCCAGTCCAGGCGGGTGGTGTCGAACACCACCTGCATCGAAAAGCGTCCGTCGTGGCTGTCGTGTTCGTCCTGCTGGCGGGCCGCAACGCCAAGTTGCAGGCCACCGTCGGCCGGGCTGCCGTCCTCCGGCCAGCGCTGGGCGGTGGCGAGGGCCAGGCCGTCGTCGGGCGCCAGCGCCTCGCGGCGGGTCGGTTCGGGAAAGTCCACCCGCGCGCGGATGCCGGCCGCGGTGGCGCGGGTCACGTCGGCGCGCAGCAGGGCCAGCGCACCGCGGGCGGCGGCGGCGGCGACCCATTCGTTCTTCGGCACGCGCAGGCGGATGCTCGCCGGCGGCCGCGTCTGCCAGTCGAGGCGCAGCGACAGGCGCGGGGCGTGGGCGGTGGCGCTCTCGTCGGTGCCGCCGGTGTCGGTCTTGCTGAAGGATTCGAAGAGCAGCGTGGCGTAGCGCGCGTCGCCCTGGCCGATGCTGCCGTCGAGCAGCGCGAAGCGGGTGCCGTCGAGGTCGTCGTGGCCGGCGAAGCGCGAGCTGTGCACGGTTTCGCCGGCGTCGGCGAAGGCCGCGTCGGGCTGGGCGAAGGTCAGCAGCATCCAGTCGTTGGCGCCCGGCTGCAGCAGCGGGGTGATGACCCGCTGGTCGAGCACGCCGCAGCGCATGTCGCCGAGAGTCGAGGCGGGGTCGTCGAAGCGGTTGCCCCACAGGTAGAAGATCGACGAACTGACGTCCCGCTCGTGGCCGTCGGGCTCGATCAGCAGGGCCTGGCCGCGGGGGTGGGCGGCCAGCCAGGCGTGGTGGCCGGGCGAGTCGAAGCCGTCGAAGGGGGCGGTGTCGGCGGGGCCGAGCGCGGGGTGGAGCACCAGGGTCTGGTCCGGCCGCAGGGTGCCGGCATAAAGGGTGATCTCGCCGCTGGTGAGGCTGCGCACCGCCAGGTAGGCGGCCGGCTGGTCGTGCACGGTCAGCGTCAGCACCGGGCGGTCGGCGTGCAGGCTGGGGTTGTCCACCGGGAACACGCGGCGCAGGCGCGGGGCGGTTTCGGCGTGGCTGGCGGCGAGGACCGGATTTTCGGTGAGCCAGGCGTCCACCACGGCCTTGGCGCGGTTCGGGCACGGCGCGTCGCTCTTGCCGCCGCAGGCTGCGCAGCGCTTGCGGGTGCCGGGGGGCATGCCGAAGGCGAGGGTGCTGTCCTGGCGCCGCTGCAGCCGCGGGCAGGGTTCGGCGCCGAGGTCGGCGATGGCCAGCGACAGCAGCGCGCGTGGCGTGGTGAGGCCGCCGGTGCGCACGCGGGCGGTGACCAGCAGGCGCTGGCGGAAGATTTCGCCGGGCTCCGGGTCGAGCACCGCCTGGAAACGGGCGAGGGCGGCCGGAACCGCTTCCGGCGGGGTGTCCGGGGCGGGCTCGGCGCTGAGGCCCTGGCCGTTGTCGGCGAGGCGGAAATGCAGGCCGGCGAACTGGGCCGCCAGCAGCGCGGCCGGGTCGCTGCCGCGCTGCCCGCCGATCAGCTCGGCGAGGGCGTCGGCCAGTGGGGCGGTGTGGTCGAAGCGGATGTCGAGGCTGCCGGGGCGCCGGTGGTAGCCGGCGTGGCGGATCCGCGGCGGCAGGCGCGACACCTGCAGCAGGCGGCCCAGGCCTTCGAGGGCGCTGGCTTCGTCGGCGACGGGCTGCTGCGGGCTGGCGAGCCCGACCCAGCGGTCGTACTGCACGCGGGTCAGCGCATCGTCGAGGCGCGCGAGGGTGGCGGCCATGCTGTCGACGATGGCGCCCACCGCGCTGCTCGAGGGTTGCGCGGTGTAAATCCGCGGCAGCTGGCCGAGGAGGCGCTCGCGGCGCAGGCGCGGGTCAGCCATCGCCGTTCTCCACCCGCAGCGTGAGGCTGCGCTGCATCGGTTGCTCGCGGGTGCTCAGGTGGGCGATGCCGGCGTTGTCGTCGAGTTCCTCGGCGAGCCCGTCCTGCTCGTGGGTGGCCGTCACCCGCAGGCGGGCGATGGCGGTCAGTGGCACCACCGCGGCCACCGCTTCGCGCAGCTCGGCAAAGCGCACCTCGGCCGGCGCGTCCGGCTGGGCGCGCCGGCTGGCCTTGTCGAAGACATCCTTGATGGCGCTCGTGACGCGGGCCTGCAGCCCGGCGGTGGCGCTGCCGGCGACCAGGGTCAGCGTGCTGTCCACCCACAGGTTCAGGCGCGGCGGTTCGAGCGACAGGCGCAGCGGCAGGGCTTCGGGGTAGAGGCCGATGCGCTCGCCGGGGCCGGCCAGCACGTCGCCGTTGCCGAGCAGCGAGCGGAAGGCGACCGATTCGAGCCCGGCGCCGTTGTTCCACACGAAGGGTTCGAGCAGCGGGCGCTGGCCGCTGCGCTCGCAGCCCACCACGGCGTCGTGGCCGAGCAGCAGCGAGCGGATCTTGGCGTCGCGTACCGCCTCGCCGACCTTGAGCTTGCCGAAGTAGTCGGCCAGCACGCTGCCGAAGTGCTTGCGGATGTCGGCCTCCTCCCGTTCGGAGAGGTCGGCGTTGAGGATCAGCGTTGCGGTGATCTGCACGAAGACCGGCGTGGCCGGCCCGCAGCGCAGCACGATGCCGGCCGGGCGCACGTCCTCGAGGCGGTTCCTGACCTGTTCGAGCAGGTCGGCCGGGATGTCGCGGTCGCCGAGGATCACTTCCACCTCGCCGGGGCGGCCGGCGGGGTTCTCGACGACCTGCACCTCGCCGATGCCGAGGCTGCGCGCCGCTTCCTCCAGCGCGGCGACTGTGCCGGTGTTGGACGACTGCACCAGCCGGCGGGCGCGGGCGCGCAGTTCCTCGTCGGTTTCCTCGCGCTGGCGCAGCACCAGATCGCCGGGGTTGGTGACGCTGTCGATGCCGGCGATGGGCCGCGGCAGCGTGGCCAGCGCGCCGGTCTTGACCGCCGCGCCGCCGGCCTCGACGGCGCGTACGCCGACCGCCACCTGGCGTTCGCCCTTGCCGAGCACGGCGCTGGCGGTGGTCGCGAAAAGCGGCACGTCGCGTCCGGCGACGAGGGTGCCGAGGGGAATGTGGATGTCCTCCGGCGCCGGCTGGCCGCGGCCGAACAGCGCCAGCCCTTCCAGGTGCCCGCCACGCTGGCGCTCGATGCCGAGCAGCGCGACGACGTTGTCGAGGGCCGGGCCGGCGGCGCTGTCGAGGTAGGCGTTGCGATAGACCGCATCGAGCTGTTCGTAGGCCACCGCCAGTTCGCGGGCGAAGGCTTCGGCGAGGGTGCGCACCACGCTGCCCTCGTTGGCGTCGGTGAGGGCCAGCCGGCCGCCCATGCCGGAGCCGATGTCGGCCAGCAGGGCGTCCACCACCTCGGCAAAGCCCTTCTTGAGGAAGACCCGTTCAAGTGCCATCGATGTGCACCTCCAGGCTGGCCTCCTGCCCCGTCACGGCGCGCACCCGGGCCACCACGTCGACCCCGTCGCGGCGGGCGTCGTGGGGCGTCACGCTGACCTGCAGCACTTCCTCGACCCGCGGGTCGCGCAGCAGTTCCTGGCGCACGATGCGGCGCAGCAGTTCGAGGTTGGCGCGGTCGAGGGGTTCGCCGATCAGGTCGCGGATGCGGCTGCCGTAGCGCGGGTGGCCGAGGCCGCCGAGTTCGCCGCGGTCGACCAGCAGGCGCAGCGTGAGGGCCTGGACGAGATTGTCGAGGCCGTCCACCGTTTCGAGATCCTGCAGGCCGACGGCCAGATCGGCCCCTTCGCTGCCGCGGGCGAAGATCAGGCGCAGGTCGGTGCCGAAGATATCCAGGGCCATCGTCGCGTCCTCACATCAGCCGGCCGGGGCCGGCGCTGGCGCCCGGCGGGCAGGGAATGCCCGGCGACACCATGGCCTGGGCGGCGAACAGGGTCAGCGCGAGGTCGACGCTCTGGGCCAGCGCCTTGCCCAGATCGGGTGCGGCCTCGCCGCGCAGGCCGTTCTGGCTGAGCAGTCCGTTGGCGATACCCTCCAGCGAAGACGCCAGCGGCACCGGCTGCAGCATGCCCGGCGCGACGCTGACGAAGCCGGCCACCGCGATGCCGGGCATCACCATCGTCTGCGCGCAGAACAGCGCAATGCCCTGGGCGACGGTGCCGGCGATGGTCTTGGCGAGACCGTCGGCAGCCTCGCCGCGCAGGCCCTGGGCCTGGCACTGGGCGCTGGCGAGCCCTTCGAGCTGCGCGGCGCCCGGCCCGCCGGCCGGCGGCGGCATCAGCCGGCCCGGCCCGGCGGTGGCGCCGCTGCCGCTGATCGGATCGGCCGCCACCGGCACGCCGGGCATCACCATCGCCTGCGCGGCGAACATCGTCAGGGCCTGCCCGGCGGTGTTGGCGATCGCCGCGGCGAGGCCGGGCACATCCTCGCCCTGCAGGCCGGCCCCGTTGAGGAAGCCCTTGGCCGGCGATTCGATCTGGGATGAGGTCGGGGCGGGCATGCGTGTCGCGCTCCTAGCCCTTGGCCTTGACGGTGCCCGACGGCACCAGCGCCTTGCCGGTGAAGTAGCACTTGTGCGACTGCTCGGTGATCACTCCGGCGCCGTTCTTGCCGAGGTCCACATTGCCAGAGGCGTCCAGCGTGAAGTCGGTGCATTTGATCGTCACCTTGCCCTTCGCCTCGATCGCCAGGTCGGCCTCGCCCTGCACCTCGACGTTGCCGTCCTTCTTTACCGTGACGATGGTCTTGCCGGCCGTGACGACACACGATTCGTCGGCGTCGATCGAAAAGCTGCTGACCCCGTCGGCGGTGGCGAAGACGTGCCATTCCTTTTCCTTGTGGAGCGGCGGGTTGATCTTCTCGGAATACAGCCGGCCGACCACGATGGCCCGGTTGGGGTCGCCGCCGACGTAGCTGAGCAGCACCAGATCGCCCACCTGCGGCGCACTCGCCATGCCCACGTGGGGCGTGGCGACGGGCACCTGGCGCAGCTCGAGCCCGCCTTCGCGCAGCTTCACCGTGCACTCGTGGTTGTGGCCGTCGTCCGCGCCGGTGTGCGGGAAGACGCTGGTCACCACCGCCAGGTCGCCGAGGCGCAGCTTGCGCAGCTCGTCGCGGACCACCGCGCGGATGATGTCGATCGGGTCGCTCATGGCGGGCTCGGGCGGCGCTTACTTCTTCATCGGGTCGAAACCCTTGGGCAGCGCTTCGGCCTTGAAGCGTTTGGCGCGCTTCAGGTTCTTGGCGTCGAAATCGAGGTGGAACAGGCGGTTGAGGGTCGGGTTGTCGAGTTTGCCGGACAGCGGTATCTCGTTGATCTGCTGGAAGGTGCGCAGGCGGCCGGCGAATTCGGCGCTGAACACCTTGCGGTCGGCGACGGCCGGTTCGGCATAGCCCAGCGCCTCGAGGATGCTGTTGGCTTCCTGCACGTCGATGCCGGCCTTGTCGGTCGAGAAATCGAGCTCCCACACGGTTTCGGTGTCGGGCGCGTCGCCGAACTTGCCGACCGACTTGGCGGGCTGCTTGTCGGCGGTGGCTTCGAGCAGGCGGCGGGCGCCGAGGCGGTTCACGTCGAGCGAGGCGACGCTGGCGCCCTTGCCGAAGTTCTGCAGCTTGAAGCTCTGGTCGAAGCCGAACTGCAGCAGGCGCAGCTTGCCGGTGTTGGCGAGCACGATGTGGCTCTCGGTGGCGCTGCCGAGCTTGGCTTCGTCGAGGGACGCCTGCTCGATGCCGAGCAGCTTGTAGAGCGCCGCGCCGATCACCTTGAGGTCGTCCGGTTCGGGCACCTTGTCGGCGATCTGGACGATCTTGTCGATGATGTTGGCCACGTCGGGGATCGGCGAGTCGGGGCTCGGGTCCTGCCCGACAGCCACTTCGAGGGAGTTGATGAATTCCTTGCTGGTGGCGGTCTTGATGAATTCGGCGGACACCTCGACCAGCGCCTTGGCGGCGTCGCCCTGGATCAGCAGGTCGTTGGCGTCGAGGGTGAAGCGCTGCAGGTAGGCGATGGCCAGGGTCAGCACGTCCATCGCCTTCATCACGCCCTTGGCGATGGCGTCGTCGCGGAACTCGCGCACCCGCACGACGCGCACCCAGCGGGGGGCCTGATCCTGACGCTTGCTGTTCTCGAGGCCGGTGCGCACCCCGTCGAGCAGGATCGCGACCGCGCGGAAGGGATTGTCGGCACGCCCGTCGGACGTGGCGGGAAGGCTGTCAGCCATGATTTTCATCCTCCAGAAAGTGCGGCGCCGGAGGCGGAGGGCGCTGCGGGTTGAGTGGCGCCGGGTGTTTTCAGCGCCTTGAGCGAAGCGGACAGGCGGTCGAGCGCGGCGATCAGGCCGCGCCACTCGCCGGGGGCGAGGATGGCGACGGCGCCTTCGGCGGCGTCGACGCCCATGTCTAGCACGCCGGAAACCTGGCGCAGCGGGCCGGACAGGTTGCGGGCGGCGCCGGCGGCGTCATCGAGGCCCAGCCCCATGCCGGCCAGCCAGTCGCCGGAGGCGTTCACCGCGTCGCCGACACCGGCGACGAAGCCCGGCAGGCAGCCGAGCAGGGCCACCAGCGCGTCGGCGTCGATGGCGGTGCGGCGCAGCGGCACGGCGCCGGCGCGGATTTCGCCGAGCACCCGGCCGAGCGCGTCGACCCCCTGGGCGAGCTGCGGCTGGGCGCCGAGATCGCGGGCGATGTTGGGGATTTCCCTGGCGGTCTGGGTTTCGAGCAGGGCGGCCAGCTCGCGCACCAGCGCGGCCAGGTCGCGGACGACGTCGGCCGGGGTGCTCATTTCAGGCCTCCCTTGACGATGCGGTCGAGCTCGGGCGGGAGCTGCAGGTTCTTGATGTCGCTGGCCAGGTGGCCGGCGGCGTCGGCGACCTTCTTCAACTGGTTGAGGAATTCCAGCCCGCCCGAGAACGCCTTCATCAGCGAACTGAGCTTGGACGGGTCGAGCTGCTTGAGGAAGGCGGCGCCTTCCTGGGCGTACTTGGCCAGCATGCTGCCGAGGGCGCCGGCCTTGCCGAGCGCGTCGAAGAAGCCGCCGGCCTTGCTCGGGTCGGCGGCAGCCAGGGTGTCGAGCATGCCGTTGATCTGGCCCGTGTCGAGGCTGTCGAGGTTGTTGGCAACGGCATCGCCGAGGGCGTCCATGTCGAGGCTGTCGAGCAGCGCCGGGTTGGCGGCGAGGGCCGACGGCAGCGACGCCGGATCTTGCAGCACGCCGGCGGCGGCGAGGCTGCCGTCGCCCCACGCGGCGCTGTCGGCGGCCACGCCCTGATTGACATCGGCCAGCGCGGCATCGCTGGCCTGGGGCGGCTCGATGTGCTCGCGCAGGCGCAGGCTGAAGCGGTAGCGGTCGCGGTAGCCGGCCAGCTGGCGGACGCGGAAATCCTCGATGATGACTTCGGTGAGGTCGGTGCCCACCACCAGATCGGCGGCGAAGGATTGGGGCTCGGCCTTGGCGTGGGCCTGGCGCAGGGTTTCGAGGGCCGACAGGGCGTCGTCGCCGAACAGCAGGCCGTCGATCAGGATCGTCACCGGCTCGCGGCCGAGATCCTGGAACACGCTGCCCTGCTGCTCCGGCACCCGTTGCTCGACGAGGGTGCGCGCCTCCTCGGTGTGCAGATCCTGCACGCCGGTGAGCTCGATCTTGCCGATGCGCACGCTCATGGCCGGCTCCGCGCTAGAACGAGAGGCGGGTCAGGGCGCCCCGCTGGCGGTCGAGGACGTGGCGCACGCCGCGCACGTGGAGCTGCCGGCCCTGGCCGAGCAGGCCGGCGGCGGCGTGGCCGTCGGGCAGGCCGGTGATCTCGACGAGATCGCCGGGCACCACCTTGGGCGCCGCGAAGACTTCGATGCTGCCGCGCAGCAGGCGCGCTGCCAGACTGGTGGCCCAGGCCTTGGCGACCGCTTCGACCGCCTCGCCGGAGCGCAGCGCGCCTTCGCGCAGGCGCAGCGGGCGCTCGCCGAGTTTGCCGGTCTGCACCGTGCCGTCGGCGCCGACGCAGGCCTTGGCGCTGACGCCGGACAGGTCGGTGCTGAGCCAGTGGGCCTTGTCGGCGCCCTTGGCGCTGGCCGCGCCTTCGCCCCACACCTCGATGCTGTCGAAGGCCGGGGGCAGCTGCTGCACCGCCAGACGGATGACGGTTTCGCCGAAGGTGAAGCTGTGGTCGGCGCTGCCCGTTTTGGGGGCGGCGCAGTGGATCTTGCCGCTGCCGTCGGCAAACAGCCCGGCGCCGCACAGCAGGGCCAGGCTGCGCAGGTGGCCGAGGGCCGTCGGCCCGCGGTGCAGCGCCCAGGCCGCGAGCTCCGGCCCCTTGGCGACGGTGCCGGCGGTGGCGCCGGCCTTGCCGATCAGATCCTTGACGATGAAGTCGGCCGCCACGCTGGCGTAGCTGCCCTCGACTTCGGTCTGGCCGAGGCGGGCGAAGGCGCCGTGGGCGACGATGCGCTGGCCGGTGGGGCTGGCCTCGGCGCCGGCGACGATGCCGGTGAACACGGTCTGCATGCCGCCGCCGCTGTCGAGCTTGACCTCGACCGGGTCGCCGGCGGCCGGCGGGCTGCCGTCGGCCAGATCGACGAGGCAGTGGGCGGTCGGGCCGTCCATGTCCAGTTCGACCTGCAGCTGCAGCAGCTGGCGCCGGGATTCGGCCGCCTTGCTGCTGGCCAGCACACCGCCGATGCTGACCTGGAAGGCCGTGTGGTTGGCGCCGGCTTTCATACGTCCAGCCCCTGGCGCCGGGCGGCGTCGCGCAGCAGGGCGGCGAGGGCGTCCTGGAGCTGCTGCGGGTCGCGGCCGGCGGCGGTGTCGCTGCCGAGCGCCACGTTCACGTGGAAATGATTGGCGACGCGCGGCGCGGGCGTGTCGGCGGCGGGCGCCGGCGCGGCGTCGGTGGCGGGCTGCAGGGCGGCGTCGGTGAGCTGCCAGGCCCGGTCGAGCACCGGGTCCATGGCCTGCATCACGCGGGTCAGGGCCGGGTTGCGCGGCAGCAGGCTGGGCGCGGCCGGTTGGGGCGCGGCGGGGTGGCCGGCTGCCTGTTCGGAAGGCTCGCCGGGGGGCGGGTTGGATGACGGCTCGACAGCCCGCAGCGGCGTCGGGCGGAGGCGCCAGTTGCGCGGGGGGCGGATCGCGGCCGGCGCCGGGCGGGGTTCGTCGGCGGCTGGGGCGGTCGGGGCGGGCGTGCCGGCATGTGAGGCGACGACACTAGGCGCGGCCGCCGTGGCTGCGCGGTGCTGCGGGGCGGATGGCGGGCTGGGCTGCGTCCGGCCGGCATCGGTGGCGGTGTCGAGGTGGTCGGCCTGCGTGCGGGCTGCGCCGATGGTGCGCAGCGGCGGGCCGGTGCGGTGGATCTGCTCCGCGGCAGCGGCAGCCGGAGCGGAGTCCGGAGCCGTCGTCGGCGGGTGGGCTACACGGAGACCCGCGGCCGCCGCGCCGGATCGGACGGGCGCGGGAGCAGGGCTGTCGGCGTTACGGTTGGCGACGGGCGCGACGGCGCTGGCGGTGGCCGGTTCGTCGGGTGGCGGCGTGGTGGGGGCGTGGGCGCCGGGGCCGGCCGTGCCGTGCCACGCTGGCGGCGTCGACGGCGACGCGTCGCTGCGGCGTTCGATGGAGCGGTGGCCGGCCGGCGCGATGGCGGGCAGCTCGGGCGACGGGGCATCGGCGCGGGCGCTGGCGCCGGTGGCGGCGTGCGGGGCGGCAGTGCGCTGGATGGCGGGCAGCGGGATGGCGGCCGCGGCGGGGCGGGCGGGTTCGTGCTGCCGGTCGTGCCGGCGGGGTGCGAAGGCGGGCAGTGCGTCCGGACTGGCGCTGGCGGCGTCGTCGGCAGGCGCCTCGTCGGCGGCTTCGAGGTCCAGGTGGTGCCGGGCTTCGGCGAGGCTGCGGGCAAGGGGCTGGAGGATGCGGGCGACGAGGCGGACGCTGGCATCGGGGGCGCTGAGAGGGGTCATCGCGCGGCCCTCGGCGGATCGTCGTCGATGTGGATCACGGTGGCGTCGGGGTGGTCGGCGAGGCTGCGGCGGCGGGGCGCCGGGGCCGGTGGTGCAAGCAGGTCGAGCAGGCGCAGCAGGCGGTCGACCTCG
>WBZX01001101.1_pt1 | contig 19046 bp, 19 predicted proteins | sample 5204211 | NCBI WGS metagenome assembly WBZX01 (sample SAMN12344362, study PRJNA552823) | activated sludge metagenome | biome: Activated sludge suspended growth; feature: Nitrification reactor; material: Wastewater; isolation source: activated sludge from nitrification reactor of wastewater... | reverse complement strand
ATCCTGACGGCCCGGCCGGGCGTGTCGCCGAGGGCACGCCGCCGGGCGATCGCCTCGTCGAAGCGACCGAGCTCGTACAACAACGCGATCCGCTGCGCCTCGAGCAGGCTGGCCGCGGCCGGGTCGGTGTCGAGGCGATCGATGGCTGCCATCACCGTCCCGGGTGTCGAGTCGGGACGCCCGGCGGCGACGGTGGCCGCGAGCGCTGCCAGCGCGACGCGCTGGTCCGGTCGGAGCGGCACCGCGTCGGATCGGGCCGCGGCGACCTCGACGTGTTCGGGCCGGTCGAGCAGCGCGCCGACGCGGGCGGTGGCGAGCAGCAGGTCGCCGGGATCGGCTTCGGCCGCGCGTTCGAGCAGTCGGACCGCCAGGGACGTCCGGTGTGCGTGCGCCGCCTCGAGCGCGCCGGCCAGCAGATCGGTGGGAGCAACCGGCTGGCGGCGAGCGTCGAGCACCGCGATCCGACCGAGGTGGCCGACGTGCGCGACGTCGACGTCGCCGAACAGGCGGACGAGTCGGTCGGGCGCGACGGCACCGGATGCGGCGAGGGCCAGGTGCGTCGAGCGCGGTCGAACGCGGCCCGACCCGTCGACCGTGACGAGCGCGCCGCAGGCGGTGAGCGTGCCGTGACCGCAGCACCGTTCGAACTCGTGCTCGGCGCAGTCGCGCACCACGCCGAGCAGCGCCAGCGCCTCGACCACCGGCGTGGCCAACGCCGATCGGCAGCGCTCGCCCAGCGAGGCGAGCGGCGCCAGCTCGGCCACCTGGTGGACGTCGCTGGTCGCCAGCGCGCGCACGCCGTCGGCGACGGCCACGATCACACCGGGCAACCCACCGCACAGCCCCGCCGCGTGCAGCTTCGCCCACGGGTCGAGCTCGTGGCCCACCTGGTGCGCGAGGAGTCGATCCGCGTCGGCGGCGTCGAGCGGTGCGAGTTCGACGCGCGTGCCTCCCCGGCGCCAGAGGTCGGTGATCGCGTCGTCGACCGGGGCATGTTCGAGCACGGTGGCGAGCACGGGCACCGAACGCGCCGCGAGGTGCACGGACATCGACGTCTGCGGGTCGAGCAGGTGGGCGTCGTCGACGACCACCAGCGGCATCGACGACAGCCACTGAGCCACCGCGGCGAGGCGTTCGGTGGTGTCGCGTCCGACGGCCCGATCGGCGACCACGGCGAAGGGCACGTCCGACATCGACGCCGTGGGCGTCAGGACGGGTACCCCATGGGCGTCGGCCACGGCTCGTGCGAACGAACTCCGACCCGCTCCCAGGCAGCCGACGGCCACCACGGATCGGCGAGCCGCGAGCGCCGTCGTGACCAGGTCCAGCTCGACGTCGCGCCCGATCAGCACGGGCGAGAAGCTATCCCAGCGCTGCCGGACATGCGCTTCCCACGGGACCGATGAGGATCCGGGCGCTCGTCCGTCGAGACGGCCATGACGGAACACCACCAAGCGCCCGAACCGACCCCCGACCGGACGGCCGACCTGTCGCCGGGTCGCGAGCGGACCATCGACGTGCCCGGCGCCACCATCGCCTCCTGCGTCATCGGCGATCTGGCGAGCGTCACCGCCGAACGACCCCCGTTGATGCTGTTCGGTTCGCCGATGGACCGCACGGGCTTCGGCAGCCTCGCCGCGCGACTGCCCGGACGCGTGCTCGTGCTCGTCGATTCGCGCAACACCGGCCGCAGCGTGCGTGCCGACCCGACGGCAGCGGTGCGCGTCGACGAGCACGCCGCCGACCTGCACGCCGTGATCACCGACCTCGGTGTGGGCCCCGTCGACGCCTTCGCCTCATCGGGCGGGGCACTCAACGCGCTCGCGTTGGTGGCGGCCCACCCCGACGACGTCCGGATCCTCGTCGCCCACGAACCTCCGGTCGCCGCGCTGCTGCCTGATGCCGCGGCGATCGGCGCGTTGTGCGACGCCATGATCGCCACCTACGACCGTGAGGGCGCCGGACCGGCGATGGGCCGGTTCATGGGACTCGTCATGCACCTCGGTCCGATCGCGGGCGACGTCCCGGGGTCCGATCCGGCGATGTTCGGGTTCCCGACCGACGACGACGGGACACGTGACGACCCGCTCATGGCCAACATCCGGGGTGGAGGCGTGACGCAGATCCCCGACCTCGCAGCGCTGCGCGCCGCGAGGTGCCGCATCGTCGTGGGCGTCGGCGAGGAGAGCGGCGGTCCCGACGACGGCCCGGTGGCCGGGCGCGCCGCACACGCGCTGGCGACGGCACTCGGGTGCGACGTCACGGTCTTCCCGGGAGGTCACGACGGCTTCCTCGGCGGCGAGTTCGGCCAGATGGGCCGGCCGGACGAGTTCGCGAGACGACTCGTCGAGGTGCTCGGCGAGCGATGAGCGGCAGGCCGCCCGGTCAGGGACGTCCGGAGCGGGTGCGACGAGCGCTCAGCGTGCGTGCTCGTGCTCGAGCATGCGCGTCTTCGGGCAGCTGACCTTGCGGCCGTCGTCGCACTTCGGGCAGCTGAACTCGCTGCCGTTCGTGCTCCACATCGTGGTGCCACACGTCGGGCAGCGCTGCTGCCAGATCGAGCACTGCACCTCGGCCAGCCGGTTCGAGGTGAGCGGGCAGCCGTGGCCGTGACAGACCGGCCAGGCTGCGTCGCTCACGATCGCTCGCTCCGGGCACTTGCCGACGCAGATCCCGCAGTCGTCGCACGTGAACGGGTCGATCTCGAACAGGCCGAGGAACGAGTCCGTCTTGGTGAGCGCGTTGGTGGGACACGAGAAGTCGCACGCACCGCAGCCGATGCAGCGATCCTGCAGGACCTGGAAGCTCATGGACCGGCCGCCTCAGCCCGCGGTGGCCGCGGTCGTGTCGGTGACCGGGTTCTGCGGATGGAAGTGGCGCAGCTCACCCATGCAGTCGACGTGCACCCAGGGTGCGACGTCGACACGGGTGGCGGCGGTGCACATCCGGTACGAGCCGGTGGCCTTGTCCCACTCCCACCAGCCGTACGGCACGTCGACGACGCGCGTGATCGGGGCGCCGCAGTTCGGACAGGTCGGTGCGTTCATCGAGGTCTCCTTGTGCTCACGCCGAGACGGCCACGCGGGCCGCACCGTCGAGGTATTCCTGCAGGGTCTGGTTGAAGCGGCTGAACTTGTCGGTGCCCATCGGGTCGTCGCCGCGCAGCCGTACGTCGTCGGTCGAGGTGGCCAACAGCGCGAGGCTGTTGATCGTCTGCCGGCCGCTGGCCGCACCGTGGGCGACGATGTCGTCGAACATCGCCTGCCACTTCGCGAGCGGACCGTCGAGGTAGAAGTCGGCGAGGGGTGCCTCGCTCGCGTCCACCTCGTCGGCCCCCTCGCAGCGCAGGCCCTCGAAGCGGAGCCGTACGGCGAAGTCGGACCCGCTCGCTCCCTCCGGCATGCGCATGACCAATGCCAGCACCATGTCGCACTCGCCGAGCACGGTGAACTTCTCCGGATGAGCGTTCAGCTCGTCCGCCATCGCCCGGTAGAGCGAGATGTCGGTGATGTCCATGTTCGTTCGTCTCCCGGTCCGTCAGTTCGCCAGCACGGTGGCGGGATCGATGCCGAGCAGGTCGAGCGGCAACTTCGTGCGCTCGAGCCGGCTGATGCCCGCCCGCTCGCAACGGGCCAGGTACGAGGTGAACTGCTTGCGCTGCATCTCGGCCTGCAGGGCGAAGCCCTTGCTCTCGACATGGTCGACGCCACCGCCGAGCAGCACCGCGAGCGCCGTTCCGAAATCCTGGTTGGTGCCGAACTGGGTGAGCACCACCTCGCCGTGGTCGAGCGCCTCGTGGATCTCCTCGGCGATGTCGGGGTCGTGCTCGATCGCGTAGCGGATGTGCATCGTGCCGTAGGCGACGTGGCGCGCCTCGTCCTGCATCGCCATGCGGAACATCCGCTTCTCGACCGGCGACGGGGCGATCAACTCGCCCATCCGGAAGATGTCGAGGATGAATCCCTCGCCGAGCAGGTGCATCAGCGCCGTGGCCTGGTGGTAGGTCTTCGCCTCGAGGATCGTCCGGAGCAGGCCCTCGCTCGAACCGCGGGACATGAGCAGACCACCGCCGTTGGCGAGCGCCCGCTTCCGGAACACTTCGGCGTGACGTGCCTCGTCCATGATCTGGGTGCAGAGGAACATCTTCGCCTCGATGAAATCGTGGTTCATCCGCCACATCCACTTGGCGGGCAGGTCGGCTGCGATCATCTCGACCTCGGTGAGCGTGGTGCACACCTGGCACATCGCGTGCTCGATGTCGTCGGGCAGGTCGGGCAGCTCGTTCCACGGGATGTCACGAGTGGCGCTCCACTGCCGGGCGACGGCCTCCTCGTACAGCTCGGTGACGTTCTCGGCCCAGACGTCGGTCTTGTTGTTGAGGATGTAGCCCATGTCGGGCGTGTCGGGGTCGACGTCGGCACCGCGGGGTGCCATCGACCGGTGCGTCGGATGATCGGGCACCTCGCCGTACGAGTTGACGGCGATGTCGAGCATCGTCAGGCCACGCGGCCCGATCTTCGGCCGCACCCCCCACTCGCTCTTGGCACCCCTGAGCCACTTCCAATCGAGTGGCGCGCCGAGCGGCGACGTGCTCGGCAACGAGTCGTAGTCGCGAGTGCTCGCGGCTGCAGGCTCCGTGACGGTCATGACCGTGGACCTCCCATGCATCCACCGGCCCCTACCAGCGGATTGAGACGATTCGAGTCGAAACGTCTCAGGCCTGGCAGGCCCCCAGGTCCCGATGCGAGGGGACCTTCGGCCCTGGTGCCCCGAAGTCGGAACGGACGGTCAGTTCAGGTGGCGGACCCACTGGGCGTGGTCCGCGGCCTCGTGCGCCAGCTCGGCGAACCCGCCGCGCATCACCGACAGCGCGTACATGCCCCGCGGGTCGTGGGTGCGGAGGTACACCCCGCGCAGGTTGTTGAGCATCCGGATCAGGATCACCCGCTCCGACACCGGCGCGAGGTGCAGCTCGTCGAATGCGTGCCCCTCGCCCACCAACCGGTGCCACGCCGCCACCACGCCCGACCGGTCGTACATCGCCCCGTCGCCGAAGGGGTCGCCGTACACCTCGCGCGACGCCTCGCGCACCATGAAGTGGCTCGGCAGGCCGATGCCGACGATCGGTACCCCGGCGCGTCGGCCGACCTCGATCGCCACCACCGACAGCGTGATCGGCAGCCCCAGACCGCGGGCGAGCACCTCGTCGAGGAAGGAGTTGCGTGGGTCGTAGTAGTCGTCGCGGTTGCCGCGCAGCCGGTCGCGCATCACCGCGAGCACCCCGGCGAGCGAGCGGTCCGCCACGTCGCCGGCCAGCTCGTCGAGCCGCGAACGCACCTCGTCGGTGCGGTCGCGACCGGTGAACGCGGCCGCCATCAACGCACACGCGCGGTCGAGTCGGAGCGCGGTCGGCGGCCCGCTCACGAGCGCCGCGAAGGCGGCGGCCGGATCCATGGCCTCACCGTACCGTCGAGTACGGTGCCCCGACATGTACCCAGGCGCTCACCTCTCCACCACGCCCGACAAGCTCGCCGTCGTCATGGGTGGCTCGGGCTTCACGCAGACCTTCGCCGAGCTCGACGCCGCGGCCAACCGGCTGAGTCGGGTGCTGCGCAACGCCGGCGTGCAGCCGGGCGATCACGTCGGCATCTGCATGGAGAACCACGACCGCTACTTCGAGGTGCTGTGGGGCTGCCACTACGCAGGTGCCGTCTACACCGCCTGCTCGAGCCGGCTCACCAGCCACGAGCTCAGCTACATCCTCAACGACTGCGCCGCCAAGGTCTTCATCACCTCGAAGTACAAGGCCGACCAGGCCGCCGAGATCGTCGCCGACACGCCCGCCATCGGACTGCGACTCATGATCGACGGCACCATCGACGGCCACGAGAGCTACGAGGCCGCGGTCGAGGCACAAGATCCCACGCCGCTGCCCGCACCCCGCATCGCCGGCATCGACATGCTGTACAGCTCGGGCACGACGGGCAAGCCGAAGGGCGTCACGAAGGAGTTCCCGAACGCGCCGCTCGAGGAGACCCCGGCCGGTGTGGCCGGCACCCTCGGCATGCTCTTCGGGTTCACCGCCGACAGCAGCTACCTCTCCCCCGCGCCGCTGTACCACGCGGCACCGCTGCGCTTCTCGATGGGCGCGCAGGCGGTGGGCGCCACCGTGGTGGCGATGGAGCACTTCGACGCCGAGCAGTACCTGGTGCTCGTCGACCGGCACCGCGTGAGCCACAGCCAGGTGGTGCCCACGATGTTCGTCCGCATGTTGAAGCTGCCCGAGGACGTGCGTGCGAAGTACGACGTGTCGTCGCTGCAGTGCGTCATCCACGCCGCGGCGCCGTGCCCGATCCCGGTGAAGAAGCAGATGATCGAGTGGTTCGGCCCGATCATCCACGAGTACTACGCCGGCACCGAGGGCAACGGCTTCGTGTACTGCAACAGCGACATGTGGCTCGCGCACCCGGGCACCGTGGGCACCCCGATCGGCTGCGTCGTGCACATCGTGGGCGACGACGGCGAGGAGGTGCCGCACTACGAGAGCGGCACGATCTACTTCGAGGGCGGCGCCCAGTTCGAGTACCACAACGACGCCGAGAAGACCGCCTCGTCGCGACACCCGAAGGGCTGGAGCACGCTCGGCGACGTCGGCTATCTCGACGACGACAACTTCTTGTACCTCACCGACCGCAAGGCCTACATGATCATCTCCGGCGGGGTGAACATCTACCCGCAGGAGGCCGAGAACGTGCTGGTCACCCACCCGAAGGTGGTCGACGTCGCCGTGTTCGGCGTGCCGAACGACGACTTCGGCGAAGAGGTGAAGGCGGTCGTGCAGCCGGTCACCATGCCGGCCACCGACGACGAGGCGGCGGCGCTGTCACGCGAGCTCATCGCCTTCTGTCGCAGCGAGCTGGCCGACGTCAAGTGCCCGCGCACCGTCGACTTCCGCGAAGAGCTCCCCCGCCATCCGACCGGCAAGCTCTACAAGCGCCTCCTGAAGGACGAGTACTGGAAGGGCGCCGGCCGTTCGATCTGATCGCCGGGCGGACCGCCCGCGGGTCAGGCGCTGTCGCGCACGATGCGGCAGTTGTCGCTGACGAACTCGACGCGGCCGATGTCGTCCACCGTGCGGTCGACGAATCCCTGCACGAAGCACATCAGCCGGAACACGTCGGTGAAGTTGGTCGCGAGGCCGACCGACACGCGTACCGCCGACACCAACAGGTCCATCGACGTGAGCATCTCCGAGCGCAGCTCGAGGAACGACACGGCCTGATCGCGGCCGAACCACTGCCGCATCTCCACCGCGGTCAGGCCGTGCGCGACCTCGCCCGCACCGGGATTGCAGAAGCAGCCGGTGCGCAACGAGATGCCCACCCGGTTCGCGAGCTCCTCGACGCGGCGGTCGTCGATCGGCCGACCGTCGGGATCGCGCATCAGCAAGGTGATCGTGCCCCCGCGCGCCTCGGTGGTGGTCGGACCGAAGACCTGCACCACGGGCGCCCCGTTCGCGTGCCGCAGCCCGGTGAGCGCGTCGAGCAGCCACGCGGTCAGGCACGCCACGCGCTCGTGGATCCGGTCGATGCCGAGCCGGTCGATCTGCCGCAGGCCGATCTCGACGCCGGGGATGTTGAGATAGTCGACGGTGCCGTCCTCGAACCCGGCCTCGCCATCGTGCAGGTAGTGGCCGCCGCCCTGCACCGAGGCGATCGTGATCGTGCCACCGGCGAACCACGGCCGCCGCAACCGCGCCAGTGCGTCGCGGCGCGCGAGCAGGCAACCGAGCCCGGTCGGGTAGCCGAACATCTTGTAGAACGACAGGCTCACGAAGTCGGCCCGCACCTCGCGCAGATCGAGCCGGTTGCTCGGCGCGAACGCCGCCGCGTCGAGCAGCACGTCCCACCCGGCGTCGTGCGCCTCGTCGATCAGGCCGAGCGGATGCTGCACCCCCGAGTAGTTCGACTGGGCCGGGAAGGCGAACAGGTTGGCCGCCGCCGGGTCGGCCGAGGCCAGCGTGCGGTCGAGCGCCGGACGGTCGATCCGCAACTCGTCGCGGGTGACCGGCACGTAGTCGACCTCGGCACCCGCACGCCGAGCGAACTCGCGGATGCCGTTCACCGAGTTGTGGTTGTCGAAGGTGAGCGCGAACCGGCCGCCGGGAGCGAACGGGTACGACTCGCCGACGAGCTTGAGCGCACCGCTCGCGTTGGGGGTGAAGATGCACACGTGCTCGTCGGCACCGAAGTGCTCGAGCACCGTGCGCCGGGCCCCCTCGACCAACTCGGTCATCGCCAACGAGGTCGGGTTGTTCGAGTGCGGGTTGCCGAGGACGCGAGTGCGCAGCAGGTCGAGGTGCGCGGTCAACTGGCTGTCGGCGTAGAGGCCGCCACCGGTGTAGTCGAGGTACACCTGATCCTGGTCGTCGAGCCGGCCGTACTCGGTGCGACGCAGTTCGTCGAACGTGCCGTCGGGGTCGAACGTCGGGAAGCGCCGGGCGAAGTCGTCGTGCGCGGCACGCAGGCCGCGCGGCTCGTACGGAGGGGTCGGGTCCACACCGTCGACGCTAGAGGATCACTCCTCCGCCAGGGCGTCCACCCGGGCGACGGCGGCGTCGTGCCGGGCGGCGGCCGCGTCGCGCTCGGCCTGCGCCGCATCGCGGTCGGCCAACGCCTGACGGAACAGCTCGTCGGCCCCCGCCAATCGCCGTTCGGCCGCCGCCAGCGCCGACGCGGTGCGATCGCGCGCCCGGATCGCGTCGCGTCGCTCGGCGGCGCGAGCGGCACGGGCCGCCCGCTCGGCGCGCTCGGCCTCGAGGTCGCGCACCGGGCGCGTGTCGGCGGGCGCGTCGGGGACGGAGCGCAGGGTTCGTTCACGGGGGGCTGGCCGCTCGCGGACCGCTGGAGCACGCACCTCGAGACCGGTGAACGCGGCGAACCCGAACGCATCGCCCTCGGGCAGCTCGCGCAGGGTGCCGTCCACCCAGGTCGACGCCAGATCCGTGTGTCGCGACAGCTGGTCGACCATCGTGCGGATCTCGGGGCGACGGGTCTCGGCGGCAGGCTCGTGCCGGCGCAGCGCGTCGACGGCGGCAGCCGTCACCGCCTCGACCGCGGTCCGCCGGTCGGCGGTGGCCCGCAGCGTGGCCTCGCGGTCGCCGGACGCCTGCGCCTCGCCGAGCGCCGCCGTCGCGTCGAACAGCGCGTGCACCAGGTCGGCATCATCGCCCGCCGCCACGATCGCCCACATCGCGAGCGTCGGCTTCTTGAGCGCCTGCAGCACCTTGGCCAGGTGCGGCTGACCCGCTGCCTTCGCCGCTTTCGCCAGGCGCGTCCGTTCCTCCACGTAGGCCCCCGGCGACACCCGGAACAGCGCACGAGCGACGTGATCGGTCACCACCACAACTTGCCACAACGTGCGACATGGCTCGACATGGCTCGACATGGAGGAACCGCCTCGGCACCCGTGACGGTCGACGGCCCGCTCCGATCGCCACGGGACGCACGTCACGTCGGACCGGTCCGATGTGACCCCGGCAGAGGCCGGCTGTACCGGTACTGTCATCGCACGTGCGGGACGAGCGCGTGGGCATCTGGGATCGGCTGACGATCGCGTGCGCGTTGTCGTTCTGCCTCCTCGTGGCCGGCCTCAGCGTCGGCATCGTGCTGGGCGAGCTGCGCGACGAACTCGCGATCTCCGGCGTGATCGCGGCCGCCCACGGCTCGGCGTTCGGGGTCGGCATGCTCGTGCTCGGCGCGTTCGGTTCCGGCTTCGTGGCCCGCATCGGGCGGCCCCTCGCGTTCTGGGGTGCCTGCGTCACCATCACCGTGGGTCTGATGTTGCTCTGCACGGCACACGCATGGCCGCTCACGTTGCTCGGGTCGTCGTTCGCCGGGGTGGCGTGTTCGATGTTGGTGCTGCTGATGCCCGGGATCATCGCCGACCACCACGGCGACCGACGCGGCACCGCCTTCGCGGCGGTGAACGGCGTCCCCGGCCTGGCCGGCATCGCGTTCTCGCTGATCGTCGGCGCCGTGATCTCGGCGGGTGGCAGCTGGCGGTGGCCCTACGCCCTGATCACGCTCGCCTTCGCTGCGGGCGTCGTCGTCGCGGCCCGGGGTGTCGACATCCCCGACGCGGTGGCCGAACCGGTGCGCGTGCTGCCCCTCTTCCGCGATCGCGACGTGTGGGTGCCCTGGGCGCACATCGTGCACGCGGTGCTGGTCGAGTTCCCGGTGGGCATCTGGGCGGTCGCGTATCTGAAGGAGGTCGGTGGCGCGTCGAGCGGCGCCGCCGCGGCGCTCGGCGCGATCTGGGGCATGTTCATGTTCGTCGGTCGGATGACGCTGCCGGCGCTCGTCGCCAGGTTCGGCGGATGGACGCGATCGATCTGCTTCGGCTTCGCCACGATCGGCACGCTGCTCATGTGGACCGGCCCCGGCCTCTGGGCCCGGGTGGCGGGGCTCACGATCGTCGCGATCGGTGCCGGCCCGTTGTATCCGCTGGCGGTCGAGCAGCTCTACGAGCGCGAGGGCGCCGACACCGTGTCGCTGGGCTTCGTCACCGCGCTCGCGTCGGGTACCGCGGTCACGATCGGCCCGCTGCTGCTCGGCGTCCTGGCCGACGCGGTGAGCCTGCGCCACGCACTGCTCTTCGTGCCGGTCCTCGCGGCGATCGGTGTGCGCACCGCGCGGCCCGACGCCGAGCACACCGAACCCTCCCCCGAGCTCGCCGGCGCCCGCTGACGTCCAGCGACCCGTGAGCCTGAGGGCCCGTCACCGGGCCGATGGCTCACGGATCTACTCGGCGGCGGACTGGAGGGCGTCGATCCAGCGAGCGAGGCGGCGGCTCTCGACCGCACCCCACACCGGCTCGGCACCGTGCTGCACCACGTCGGCGAACTGGTCGAGCATCCGACCGTAGGCGTTCGCGCCCTCGCACGGGATCGATGTGATCGTCTCGTCGAGGTGCAGCACGTCGAGCGTGCTCGGCTCCTCCGGTCCCGGCGCGAACCAGTCGGGGATCGTCACCCGCCCGTCGGTACCCGTGAGTTGGAACGACCGGCCGTACACGGTCTCGAACGACACCTCGAACGACGTCGTGAACCCCTCGCCCAGGTCGAGCCATCCCGACATCGACACGTCGACCCCGTGCTCGTTGCGCACGGCCGACGCGGCCACCGACACCGGCTCGCGCGGCGCCATCAGCGCCGACGGCCCGAGGCAGTAGATGCCCACGTCGAAGAGCGCGCCACGACCACGGGCGTCGAGCCGGTGGTCGTCCGGTCGACCCAGCGGGAACGTGAACGCGCCGCGGGCGAAGCGCAACGACCCGAGCTGCTCGCGGGCCACCTGCAGCAACACCTGATGCCGCGGATGGTGCGGCCACATGTACGCCTCGACCAGCACACGCCCGGCTGCCTCGGCCGCGGCGTACACCTCGTCGGTGTCGGCGGCCGACATCGTGAGCGGCTTCTCGCACAGCACGTGCTTGCCCGCCTCGAGCGCGGCGAGCACCCACGGCTTGTGACCGAGGTTGGGCAGCGGCACGTACACCGCGTCGACGTCGTCACGGCGCAGCACGTCGGCGTACGGACGGTCCGAACCGTCGGCGTCGCGGCTGGCCTCGGCCACCACGACATGACGGCCGCTCGCCTCGAGCGGTCCCAGGATGCGTCCTCGGTACATGCGCGACGACGCGCCCAGCACACCCCATCGCAGGCGCTCAGCCATTGATGACCACCATCCGGATCTCGGTCATCTCCTTGATCGTGAAGCCCGGCCCTTCGCGGGTGTTGCCGCTGTCGCGGAGACCGCCGTACGGCTGCTGATCCGCGCGCCACGTGGGCACCTCGTTCACCAGCACACCACCGAAGTCGAGCGACTGCACCGCCTTCAACGCCTTGCCGATGTCGCGCGTGAAGATCGCGGCCTGCAGGCCGTAGTCGGTGGTGTTCGCGATCCGGATCGCGTCGTCGAGGTCGTCGTAGGCCGTGATCGCCACGACCGGTCCGAACACCTCCTTCGCGCACACCTTCATGTCGGGCGTCGCCCCGGCGATCACCGTCGGCAACAGCACGTCGTCGGCCGAACGACGACCGCCGGTGGCGATCGTGGCGCCCTCGGCCGCGGCCTCCTGCACCCAGCTCTCGACCCGGTCGCGCTCACCGGTGGAGATCAGCGCCGACACGTCGGTCGCCTCGTCCATCGGGTCGCCGACGACCAGTTGCTCGACGTGCGCGACGAGCGCCGACGTGAACTCGTCGGCGATCGAACGGTGCACCAGGATCCGTTGGGTGCTGATGCAGCTCTGCCCGGCGTGGCTGAACCCGGCGACCTTGATCTTCGCCGCCGCCGTCGACCAGTCGCCGTCCGGCTCGATGATGACCGGCGCGTTGTTGCCGAGCTCGAGACCGACCCGCTTACGAGCTGCCCGCGCCCGGATGCTCCAGCCCACCTCGGGCGAGCCGGTGAAGGTGATCAGCGCGACGTCGGGGTGGTCGACGATCGCGTTGCCGACCGTGCTGCCACCGCCGGTGACCACCTGCAGGTGCTCGGCCGGCAGGCCGCACTCGTCGATCAGCATCTCGGCCAGCCGGATCGAGCTGAACGGGGTCTGACTGGCCGGCTTCAGCACCACGGGACAGCCCGCGGCGATCGCCGGGCCCACCTTGTGCGCCACGAGGTTGAGCGGGAAGTTGAACGGGGCGATCGCACCGACCACCCCGATCGGGACGCGCAGCGTGAACCCGATCTTGCCCTCACCGGCCGGGATCGCGTCGAGCGGGATCACCTCGCCGGCGAGCTTGCGGGCCTCGGCCGCCGAGAACTGGAAGGTCCCCACGGCCCGCTCTGCTTCGGCGCGAGCGGTCTTGATCGGCTTCGCCGCCTCCTTCGCGATGATCTCGGCGAACTCGTCGCGCCGCGCGGCCAGACGGGCGGCGGCCTTGTCGAGGATGTCGGCGCGCTTCCAGAGCGGCAGCGGTCCGGCGTCGAGCGCGGCCCTGGCGGTCGCGACGGCGCGGTCGACGTCGGCAGGGGTCTGGCTGGGGATCTCGCCGATCAGGCTGCCGTCGTAGGGCGAACGGACTTCGATGGTGTTGGCCATGGCCGGCGAGGCTACTCGTCGGCCCCGGCGCACCGAGCGGGCATGATGTGGCCATGCCGGCAGCGACGCACCCGTTCCTCGACTGGGAGGGGCCGATCCCGTTCGCCCACCGCGGCGGCGCGAGCGACGCCCCGGAGAACACGATGCCGGCGTTCGAGTACGCGGTCGGCCTCGGCTACCGGTACATCGAGACCGACGTGCAGGTCACCGCCGACGGGGTGCTCGTGGCGTTCCACGACGACGACCTGCAGCGCACGTGCGATCGCCCGGGCCGGATCAGCGAGTTGCCGTGGCGGGAGGTGCAGCAGGCTCGCGTGCGCGGCGAGGCCCCGATCCCGCTGCTCGAGGACCTGCTCGGCGCCTGGCCCGAGCTGCGGGTCAACATCGACTGCAAGACCGACGCCGCGGCACCGGCGTTGGTGTCGGTGTTGAAGCGCCATCGGGCGCTCGACCGGGTGTGTGTCGGCGCGTTCAGCGACGTGCGCATCGGACGCCTGCGCCGCGCGCTCGGCGACGAGTTGTGCACCGCGCTCGGCCCGCGCAACGTGGCGCTGCTCCGCTTCGGCCGACCGCGGCGGCTGCCCGCGATGACCGCGCAGGTGCCGGTCCGTCAGGGGCGGATCACGGTGACCGACCAGCGGTTCGTCGACCGCGCGCACGCGCTCGGCATCCACGTGCACGTCTGGACGATCGACGAGCCCGTCGAGATGGAGCGCCTGCTCGATCTCGGCGTCGACGGGCTCATGACCGATCGGCCGGTGGTGTTGCGCGAGGTGCTCGAACGGCGTTCGCACTGGCGTGGGTGAACACCATCCACGCGGCCGTCAGCAAGAACGCGCCGCTCGCGACGGCGCACAACCAGGGACCCGCCCCCAGCGTGATCGGCGTGCCCCGCGAACGCCAGGCGAGCGTGCTGCCCACCCCGCCCGCGTACACGACGGCCACGGCCGCAGCCACCAGCGACGCGAGCCATCGCTGCCACCAGGCCAGCACCACCGCGGTCGTCACCACGAGCGGCACCAGCGGCCACCAGCGCACCAGCACCGACACCGGTCCGTCGGGGGCGATCCCGAGCCGGTCGAGCAGGCCGAGCAGTTCGTAGCTCGAGCGGGCCGTGCTGCCCGAATGCAGCCACGGCAGGAAGGTCGCCAGCACCACCGCCGCCCCGGCGGCCGTGTACGCCCCGAGCGCGGTGGGACGATGGCGGACGAGGCGGCGCACGGCGCAGATGGTACGGCGGGCCGGCCGTAGGGTGGCCGCATGAGCACCTCCTCCCTGGCACAGCCGCCCAGCTCGTCCGTGCGGGCTCCCGGCGCGATGGTCGCGTCGGCCGATCAGCTCGCCACGCAGGCGGGCATGGCCGCGCTCGCCGCGGGCGGCAACGCGGTCGACGCAGCGATCGCCACCAACGCCGCGATCGCGGTGACCGGACCCCACCTGTGCGGCATGGGCGGCGACCTGTTCGCACTCGTGCACGTCGACGGCGCCGTGCACGCGCTGAACGCGAGCGGCCGAGCGGGCAGCGGCGCGAGCGCAGCTGCGCTGCGCGCCGAGGGTCACGGCGAGATGCCGTTCCGTCACGACGTCCGCACCGTCACGGTGCCCGGCTGCGTCGATGGCTGGTGCGCGCTGCACGAGCGATTCGGGCGGTTGCCGCTCGCGCAGCTGCTCGCGCCCGCCATCCGCCTGGCCGAGCGCGGGTTCCCCGCCTCTCCCCTGCTGGTCGGGTCGCTCGCCACGCTCGACGACCGCGCCCGCGAGGCGCTGCACGAACTGGCCGACCAGGCCCGCCGCCCCGGCGACCGGGTGCGACGGCCGGGTGTGGCCGCAGCGCTCCGCGACGTCGCCGAACACGGTCGCGACGCCTACTACCGCGGCGACTTCGGACGCGGCCTGCTCGCGCTCGGGCGCGGCTGGTACACCGACGACGACCTCGCGACATCCGGTGCCGACTGGGTCTCGCCGCTGTCGTGGCCGGCGTTCGGTCACGTGCTGCACACGATCCCACCCAACTCGCAGGGCTACCTCACCCTCGGCGGGGCGGCGATCGCCGATCAGCTCGACCTGCCCGCCGATCCCGACGATCCGCAGTGGGCGCACCTGCTGGTCGAAGCGGCGAAGGCCGCCGGCCGCGACCGGCCCGACGTGCTCCACGAGCGGGCCGACGGCGGGCAGCTGCTCGAGCGGATCGCCGCGCGGGCCGGCGAGATCGACCCCGACCGAGCGGCACCGCTCGATCCTGCGCAGCGCCAGGGCGACACCACCTACCTGTGCACCGTCGACGCCGACCGGATGGGCGTGTCGCTCATCCAGTCGAACGCCTCGGGCTTCGGATCGTGGCTGGTCGAACCCACCACGGGCATCAACCTGCACAACCGGGGCCTCGGCTTCAGCCTCGTGCTCGGCCACCCGGCCGAACTCGCGCCCGGCCGACGGCCGCCCCACACGCTGTCGCCGGCGCTCGTCACCCGCGACGACGGCTCGTTGCGCAGCGTGATCGGCACGATGGGGGGCGACGCGCAACCGCAGATCCTGCTCCAGCTGCTCACCCGCATCCTGCACCACGGGCAGAGCCCCGCCGCGGCGATCAACGCCGCTCGCTGGGTGCTCGACGGACCGACCACCGGGTTCGACACCTGGACGGGTGCCGGCGGGCCGTCGGTGCAGCTCGAGGGTCACGTCCCGGGTTCGTGGCGCGCACGTCTCGGCGAGCTCGGCCACCGGATCACGGCCACCCCGTCGTGGTCGAGCGACGTCGGCCACGCGCACGCGATCGTCGTCGGCGACGACGGGATGCTCGCCGGTGCCGCCGACCCGCGCACGCGGGTGGGCTCTGTTGCCGGGATGTGAAATCAGCCCGGTCGACGCGCTGACCGTCGGTCACACCGGCGCGCCGTACGACCGCCACGGCTAGCGTCCGGCCCATGCGTGTCGACACGAACTTCTTCTGCACCGTGCCCATGCCCGACGCCGGCGACCCGAACGTGCCGGCCACCAGCCGCCGGTACGGCAACGACGCCGTCGTCGCGTGCTACGAGAACCTGGTGGCGTGGGCCAAGACCTGCGACCAGCTCGGCTTCGACACGATGTGGCTCACCGAGCACCACTTCCAGTACGAGGGCTACGAGGTCCTGCCGAACCTGATCCTGTTCGGCCAGCACCTCGCCAGCCTCACGAAGGACCTGCGGCTCGGCCAGATGTTCAACGTGGTGCCGCAGTGGCACCCGCTACGCCTCGCCGAGGACTTCGCGCTCGCCGACATCGTCACCGGCGGCCGGATGGAGTTCGGTGTCGGGCGCGGCACCGTGCCGCGCGAGGCGTGGGCGCTCGGCACCGTGGTGGCGAGCGGCGACAACGCGATGTCCGCCGAGCACGACCGGATCAACCGCGAGGTGTTCGAGGAGTCGATGGAGGTCATCAAGCTCGCCTGGTACGAGGACCGCTTCAGCTACCGCGGCAAGCACTGGGTGTTCCCGCCCGACGACGTGCCCGATCGCGGCACCACCGTCCGCGACCTCACGATGATCCCCAAGCCGCTCCGCAAGGTCGACGTGTACCAGCCGATCAGCTCGCCCGAGACGATCGAGTACGTCCCCCGCGCCGGCCACAAGGCCGTGTACTGGCTCACCAACGCCGAGAGCCAGAAGCAGAAGTGGGACCGCTACGCCGAGATCCGCGAGGAGATCGGTTCGCCGGTCGGCCCGGGCGAGGACCGCTGCCTGGTGCTGAACGTCCACGTCGGCCGCACCCGCGAAGACGCGATGAAGCGCGGCGCCCCCGGGCACGACGAGTTCGTGAAGTTCCTGTCGCCCTACGGCCGCTTCAACAGCTATCGCAACCCCGACGGCACCAAGGTGCCCTTCGACCACAAGCCCACGGTCGAGGAGAGCAACCGTGAGAAGCTGCAGGTGATCGGTTCGGTCGACGACGTCGTCGACGCGATCGGCTTCTGGCGCGACCTGCTCGACCTGAAGCACATCTGTTTCTTCTTCGACCTGCCCGGGATCGGTCAGCAGGAGATGATCGAGCAGATGCACCTGATGATCGAAGAGGTGTTCCCGAAGCTCGGCGAGCCCGTCGAGCGGCGGCCGCTCACCGGCCGTCCGCTGATCTGAGCACCGAGGACGCGATGAGCAGCGTGCCGATCGGCAGCGACATCGACGTGGCGGCAGCACTGCGTCACCTGAGCCCCGAGCGCGGATGGCTCGTGCTGCCGGCGTTCGCCGAGCCGCACGCCCACCTCGACAAGGCCTTCCTCGCCGAGCGGTGCGAGAACGTCACCGGCGACCTGATGGGCGCGATCGATGCGATGGTGGCCTACAGCCCGCAGATCACCCTCGACGACATCGTCGAGCGGGCCGAGCGTGCCGCGCTGCTGATGCTCGCCAACGGCACCACCGCCATCCGCACCCATGCCGACGTGATGGCCGAGAAGGGCCTCCGCAACGTCGAGGCGTTGCTCACGGTCCGCGAGCGGCTCGCGCACCTGGTCGACATCGAGATCGTCGTGCTGTGCGGCTGGCCGTCGTGCGGCGAGATCGGCAAGGTGCACCTCGACCTGATGCGCGAGGCGTTGCGGATGGGTGCCGATCTGGTCGGCGGATGCCCGCACCTCGAGGACGACGGCGTCGAGGCGACCGATCTGTTCCTGCAGATCGCCGCCGAGTTCGGCAAGCCCGTCGACCTGCACACCGACGAGACGCTCGACCCGCGCAAGCTCTACCTCGACCACCTGTCGCGTCGCGTCGTCGAGATGGAGCTGCCCGTCCCGGTCACGGCGAGCCACTGCTGCAGCCTCGGCGTGCAGCCCGACGACGTGCAGCAGCGCATCGCCGAGCAGGTCGCCGCGGCCGGCATCCACGTCGTCGCGCTCCCCCACACCAACCTGTTCCTGCAGGGCCGCGACCACCAGGCGGCGATGCCGCGCGGCCTCACCGCGGTGAAGGCGCTGCGCGACGCCGGCGTCAACGTGGCGGCCGGCGCCGACAACCTGCAGGACCCGTTCAACCCCGTCGGCCGCGGCGATCCGCTCGAGACCGCCGGCCTGATGATCATGACGAGCCATCTGCTGCCCGGGCAGGCGCTCGACAGCATCTCGGCGGCCCCACGGCGGATGATGGGCCTCGGCCCCGCCGACCCGGCGGCCGGGGATTTCGTGGCGGTCCGAGCGAGTACCGTACGGGAGGCGATCGCGTTCGGTCCCGCCGACCGGGTGGTCGTCCGGCGAGGCCGGCTCGTCGCCGGGGAACTCCCTGCCGAAGCCCTGCGTGAGCAGGGATGACGCAGCTCCGGAGAGTTAACACACACGACACACGGAGGAAGCAGGACCGCCCACCCGCTTCCTCTACTGTCAGGGGGAATGATGACATCCACTGATGCCCTGCAGTCCGGTGCAGGGACGGCAGTAGGTTCCGCGTCACCGGCGCTGAGCTTCCGGAACGTTTCCATGGTGTTCCCCGACGGGACGCACGCGGTCGACAACGTCAGCTTCGACGTGCAGCCCGGCGAGTTCGTCACCGTCGTGGGGCCGTCGGGTTGCGGGAAGAGCACGCTGCTGCGGATCGCCTCCGGCCTCGAGCAGAACACCGGCGGCTCGGTCGTCCTCGACAAGTCGAGCATCGGCTACGTCTTCCAGGACGCCACGCTGCTGCCGTGGCGCACCGTGCAGAAGAACGTCGAGCTCAACGCCGAGCTGCAGGGCATGGACAAGGCGACCCGTCAGGCCAAGGCGAAGGACGCGATCGAGCTCGTCAACCTCGTCGGCCACGAGGGCAAGTACCCCAAGCAGCTGTCGGGCGGCATGAAGATGCGGTGTTCGCTCGCTCGTTCGCGATGAACGAGGGGCTCCTCCCCGTCTCGAAGGGCCTCCAACGGGCGTTCCACGTGATCACGCTCGAGCGGGGTCTGGTGATCGGCGTGCTGGCGCTCCTCATCGG
>WBZX01001302.1_pt1 | contig 19047 bp, 23 predicted proteins | sample 5204211 | NCBI WGS metagenome assembly WBZX01 (sample SAMN12344362, study PRJNA552823) | activated sludge metagenome | biome: Activated sludge suspended growth; feature: Nitrification reactor; material: Wastewater; isolation source: activated sludge from nitrification reactor of wastewater... | reverse complement strand
CGGCTGCAGGAGGCCTTAATATCGTTCGTAGCCGTATCGACAACGCCAATATCCAGGTCGCGCTTTCCAACAGCTTCGGGTTTGGCGGAACGAATGCGAGTCTGGCGTTTGCAAAATTGAAGTAGGAACTATCATCACGTCAAACCAGAGGATTCAATGACTGAAATCCTCGTTCTTTACTATTCCCAAGGAGGTGCCGTGTGCGAAATGGCGCAACTGGTCGCGCGCGGCGTCGCCATGGTGGAAGGTGCCGGGGCACGCGTGCGAACGGTTCCCAGGGTTTCTGTAGTATGCGAAGCGACTGAGCCGGATATTCCGGCGGCGGGCGCCCCCTATGTCGAACTGAAAGACCTGGAAGAATGTGCAGGACTGGCGCTCGGCAGCCCGACGCGTTTCGGCAATATGGCGGCTTCGCTGAAGTATTTTCTTGATGGCACCTCCGGCTTATGGCTGAAAGGAGCGTTGATCGGCAAGCCTGCGGCGGTGTTTACGTCTTCTGCATCCATGCACGGGGGGAATGAGTCCACGCTGCTGTCGATGATGATCCCCCTATTGCACCACGGCATGGTGATTCTCGGCCTGCCGTATTCCGAGCCGGAATTGACGGCAACTACCAGTGGCGGTACGCCTTACGGTGCCAGCCATGTATCCGGTCCAGCCGACGATAAACCTATTACGGAAGCCGAGCGCAAGCTGTGCATTGCCTTGGGCAAACGGCTTGCCGAAACCGCGCTTAAACTTAAATGACCGCAGCTACCGAAGCCCGTGAGTTTCTGGCAACAACCCAAAGTGGAGTACTGTCCACCCATTCGGCACGCTTCGAGGGCTATCCCTTCGGCTCTATTGCGCCATTCGTGCTGGATGACGATGGTAATCCCCTGATCCTGATTTCCACTATTGCCGAGCACACCAAAAACATTGTTGCTGATCCACGCGTATCGCTGATCGCGTTCGATCCGGCTGCATCCGATATGCAGGCTGGCGGGCGTTTGACGTTAATAGGCGAAGCCAGGCTTGCCGATAAGCAGGATGGTGCCTTGCGGGAGCGTTATCTGGCGAGGTTTCCGCAGGCGGCACAGTATTTCGATATGCACGATTTCCTGTTTTACCGCATAGAAGTCAAGCAAGCCCGCTATATCGGCGGTTTTGGCAAGATCCACTGGGTTTCCGGCGAAGCGTTGCGAGGTACTGCATGATCGCCAAGTTGCGACTGACGGCGAGTATTAGCCTGATTGCGCTGATATTGCTCAGTTTGCTGTGGGAGGGCTGGCTGGCGCCGTTGCGGGCAGGTGGTTCGTTGCTGATCCTGAAAGCTGTGCCGCTACTGTTGCCTTTGTTCGGTATTTTGCGCGGTCGGCGCTATACCTATCAATGGGCATGCATGGCGATTTTGCTGTATTTCACTGAAGGAGTAGTGCGGGCATGGTCGGATGATGGGCTTTCGAGCAAACTCGCCCTGCTGGAAGTGATACTGACCCTGGTTTTCTTTGTTACGACCATGATGTTTGCACGTTTGACCGCACCCAGCCGTACGGGCGAACAGTTATAATTTGCCCATGCGTATTCTACTTTCTAACGACGATGGCTATTTTGCCCCGGGGCTGGCGACTCTTGCTGCAGTACTGGCGCCACTAGCAGAAATTACTGTAGTTGCACCCGAACGTAATCGTAGCGGTGCGAGCAATTCGCTCACGCTGGATCGCCCGTTGTGGGTGCGCCAGGCTGATAACGGTTTTTATTTCGTTAACGGCACGCCGACCGATTGTGTGCATCTTGCGGTAACTGGCTTGCTCGATTTTGAGCCTGACATGATCATTTCCGGCATCAACGACGGTGCTAACATGGGTGACGATACGATTTACTCCGGTACGGTTGCGGCAGCGACAGAGGGCCACCTGCTGGGAATTCCATCTATCGCAGTTTCCATGTCGCAGCACAATGCGACACACTTTGAAACGGCTGCGCGGGTCATCGTGAATCTGGTCAGGCAGCATCAAACCAGCCCTATTCCGACTTCGGCACTGCTCAACGTAAATGTGCCGGATATTCCGCTCGACCAATTGGGCGGGACGCGGGTCACTCGCCTTGGTAAGCGGCACAAGGCGGAGGCGGTGATCAAATCCACTACGCCGCGTGGCGAAACCGTGTATTGGGTCGGCGCTGCCGGCGCGGCGCAAGATGCCGGAGAAGGGACGGATTTTCATGCTGTGGAGCATGGACTGGTTTCTATCACGCCTCTACAGATTGATCTGACTCATTACCAGCAACTGGATGCTTTGAAAGGCTGGTTATGAGCGCTTTGGCCGGAATTGGCATGACCTCGCAACGCACTCGCGAGCGCATGATCAACCGGTTGCGAGAGCAAGGCATCAAGGATGAAGTGGTGCTTGCCGCCATGCTGAGTGTGCCGCGCCATATTTTTGTGGAAGAGGCTCTGGCCTCGCGCGCTTACGAGGACGTATCTCTGCCTATCGGCTTCAACCAGACCATATCGCAGCCTTACATCGTGGCACGCATGACGGAAGTGCTGCGCAACGGCAAGAACTTGGGACGTGTACTTGAAATCGGCACAGGCTGCGGCTATCAAACTTCGGTGTTGTCACAGGTGGCACACGAGGTTTTTTCGGTGGAACGCATCCGCCCGTTGCTGGAAAAAGCCAAAGGTAATTTCCGTACACTCAGGTTACGCAACGTCAAGGTCAAGCATGCCGATGGAGGCATGGGCTTGTCCGAGATATCACCATTTGATGGCATTCTGGTGGCGTGCGGTGCGACTCATATTCCTGAGGATTTGCTGCGGCAACTGGCCGTAGGCGGACGCATGGTGATTCCTGTCGGCGCGTCGATACAGATGTTGACGCTGGTTGAGAGATTGGAAAACGAGTATCGCAAGACCAAACTAGAGGAAGTGACTTTTGTTCCATTGCTGGGTGGGACCGTATGAAAATCGGTTTATGGCTGTTCATTCTGCTGTTAGCGGGATGTGCAGCTAATCAGCCTGCGCCGGTCATCGAGCGCGGAGCGCAGCCAAAAAAATCGTCACCGCCCCCAGCCAGGAAAAGTATTGCAGGCGAAAAGGATTGGCGACCGGATAGCTATGCGGTCAAGAAAGGCGACACCTTGTACAGTATCGGGTTGGAGTTTGGCCTGGATTACAAGGACATTGCACAATGGAATAACATCGCACCGCCTTACACGATACACATCGGTAGAATCCTGAAATTCAATTTCCCCAAAACGGCAGAGGTGGTTGGATCAGCCGATACCGTAGTCGTGACTCCGATCAAGACTGAGCCGGTTGTCGCCAGGCCGATCATCAGTGAGCCATCGCTCAAAACTGAACCCAAGGCGCTCAAGGAGCCCTATTCCGAACAAGCGATGGCGCCCCAGACTGCAAAACCAGCAGAAAAAACAGACAGCCTCAAGGTTGTCGAGGCACCCAGACAGCCGGAGTCAGCCAAGGTAGACAAACCGGCCGCCACCAGCGGGGATGATGAATCTGTGGAATGGGCCTGGCCGACACCAGGCAAAGTCATTGCCGGGTTTGGTGAAACAGGTGGCTCCAAGGGAGTCGATATTCTCGGACAGGCAGGCCAAGCGGTGCTTGCGGCTGCGTCGGGCAAGGTGGTTTATAGCGGCTCCGGCCTTCGCGGATACGGCAAGCTGGTTATCATCAAGCATAACAAAACTTATCTTTCGGCCTATGCTCATAACAGTCAGATCCTGGTGAAGGAAGGGCAGGATGTGACCAAGGGGCAGAAGATTGCTGAGATGGGTAGTACCGATACCGACAAGACCAAGCTGCATTTCGAAATCCGCAAGCTGGGCAAGCCCGTCGATCCAGCCAGATATCTGCCGGAGAAGCCTTGACCTATCAGGGGGATAGGATTAATTTAACCTCATGCTTAAATATCAGAACTTGAAAAAGAACGACAAGCCAAACTCCCTGTTGGCGTCGATTTTTTCTGGGGGGCAGTTGCTGCTGGTGTTGGCTGGATTGGTGGGGGTTTCAGTTGAATTCTTCCGGGACCAGGGTTGGCTGAAGCGGAGCTTGTCCAGCATCATGAACGCCTCAACTTCAACGCTGGTTGTGGTGCTGCCGGTTGCCTTGCTGGTGTTTCTGGTTGGGAAATCCTGGCTGGAAGCCCAAGGGGAGAGCAAAAGTACCAACTATATTGCCGATGCCATGCTTTACGTCATGATGCTGGTTGGTGTCTGGGTGATCTTCAGATTTGTGACTGAAGGCGGCATTTAACCGCCTCGAACCGCGTTTTACTTTGCTGCCTTGGCTTGGTCGGCGTAATACTGGCGTACGGTGGACATGTCGTAATTGCGTGCCCACTTGATGATTTCTGCCAGTGCTGGCGCACCAATTTCTCCCACTTGAGCATGGATGCCCGCCTGTTCACGCACCACCAGTACACCAGGGATTTTCTCGACCTGGAAATATTCGGCGATTTCATTGTCGGTTTCGGTGTTGACCATGCCGAAAACGATATCCGGATTAGCATCCGATGCTGCCTTGAATGTTTCCGTGAAAACCATGCAGGGGTCGCACCACGGTGCCCAGAAGTCAACGATCACAAAATCGTTGTTCTCGATGGTTTCCTTGAAATTGGCTTTGGTGAGTTCGACAACGGCCATGCTTGAAAATCCTCTCTGTTAGGTGACCGTCATTCTATCAGATTGCCGCTGCCTCCAGCCTTCTCAGCCTTTCTGTCGAAGCGGATTGTCGGATGGTTGCTGCTTGGCAGATTTCGACAAATTCTTCGGTGATGAGAGAAGCGCTGCCGATCAGTCCGCCGTCGATATCGGGCTGTGAAAATAGCTGCTTTGCGTTATTGGCTTTGACGCTGCCGCCGTAGAGGATGTGGACCTCTTCTGCCACTTGCGGATCAAGCAGGGCGATATGACCGCGCAAAAAACTCAGGATGGTCTGGGCGTATTCCGGCGGCGCTGCCTTGCCGGTGCCGATGGCCCAGATTGGTTCATAGGCGAGGATGCCGTGGGCAAGATTTTTGATACCGACGCGCTCGATGACCGCATTCAGTTGCCGAACGGTTACCTCGTCGGTCAGGCCCGCTTCGTGTTCTGCCAATGTTTCGCCCATGCAAAAAATGGGTTTCAACCCGGCGTTGATCGCCGCTGCGAAGCGCTCCCCGACCGAACTGTCGGTCTCATGGCCACGCGTGCGGCGCTCGGAGTGACCGATAATCACATATTCGCAGCCGAATTCACGCAGCATGTTGGGCGATACTGACCCGGTGTATGGCCCGTTGTGATAACGGCTCATGTTCTGACCGCCCCATCCGACGGAACTGCCGGACAGGATGGATTGAGCCTGGAACAGGTAAGGGTGCGGTACGCAGACGACGCATTCGGTGTCGGCGAGGTTGTCCATTTGCTCGGCTACTTTTTCCAGAAAATACTGATTCTCCGGTAGGGAGCCGTACATTTTTCGGTTCGCAATGACCAGGCTGCGTCGCATCGGGTTTTATCCTTTCTACTCCCGCAGCCGACGGTGTCGGCTAGCGCGATTGAACGAAACCCTCAATATACGGCAAATTGTTCATTAACTTGATGCTGTGATAGATTTCCCCCAGGTTCCTGCAAAAAACAGTTCGCTTGGTTCGCGGCGTTTGCGTGCCGCTGTTTCGCGCTGGGCGACTTCTTCGCTGAAACTGGCAGGATCGGCGGGGTGGCCGACCGAAATCATGGCCATAAGCGTGAACTGCTCGGGTATGACTGCGACCGCGCGCAGTCTTTCGGCGTCGAATCCACCCATCTGGTGCGCCATCAGGCTCAGAGCTTCAGCCTGCAGGCACAGGTTCTCGGCGGCGGCCCCGGTGTCGTATTGTGCCCAGCGGTTGGGTTGCCCGTTGTGGTTGAACAAGGTGTCGGCGCAAGCGAGCACTAGTAGCGGCGCGTCTTTCACCCAGCCCTGGTTGCCGGGAGCCAGCGCATCAAACGCCGACTGCCAACTGGCGGGATCCTCGGCCTTGTTCCACACCACAAAACGCCAGGGTTGGTCGCCGTAGCAGGAAGGTGCCCAGCGGGCTGCTTCCAGCAAGACCAGCGTCTGCTCGCGGCTGACCGGTCTGGTGTTGTCGTAGGCCCGCCCGCTCCAGCGGTTGGCAATGAGGTCATGGATAGGCGTTTTTGTCTCTGCGGGTTTTTTCATGGACGGCTCCTACAAGGTCGGATAATCGGTATAACCTGCTTCAGCACCGCCGTAGAACGTGCTCTGATCCGGGACGTTGAGCGGAGCATCCACTTTATAACGTTCTACCAGATCGGGATTGGCGATAAACGGCACACCGTAAGCGATACAGTCGGCGTGACCGGAGGCGATGGCGGCATTGCCGCGCGCCTTGTCGTAGCCGCCATTGGCAATGTAGTGGCCGTGGAAGATGCGGCGCAGTTCGGCAAAATCGAAAGTTTGCGGGGCATCGCCTGTCATGCCGATTTCGACGACGTGCAGGTAGGCCAGGTTGAACAGGTTGAGCGATTCCGCCACATGATTGAATAATGCTTGCGGATAGGAATCCAGGATGTCGTTGAACTGGTTGATGGGCGACAGCCGCACGCCGACGCGGCCCGATCCCCACACCTTGCTGACGGCGGATATGACTTCCTGCAGCAACCGCGTGCGATTGGGGATAGAGCCGCCGTACTGGTCGGTGCGCTGGTTGGTGCCATCGCGCAGGAACTGGTCCAGCAGATAGCCGTTGGCGGCATGCACTTCGATGCCGTCAAAACCGGCCTCAAGTGCGTTCTTGGCGGCTTGCCGGTAGTCCTCGACCAGCGCTGGAATTTCGTCGGTTGACAGTGCGCGAGGCGTGACGAAATCTTGCAAACCTGTGTAGGTAAAGGCCTGGCCTGCGGGCTTGAGGGCCGATGGTGCAACCGGCAGCGCGTCATCCGGCAGCAAGGAGGGGTGCGAAATGCGGCCGACATGCCAGAGTTGCAGAAAAATCTTGCTGCCTTTTGCATGCACTGCATCCACGACTTTTTTCCACCCCGCAATCTGGGCCGTACTATGGATGCCGGGCGTGGCAGGGTAGCCGTGCCCCATCGGCGAAATGGGTGCCGCCTCGGTGATGATTAACCCGGCGGAAGCCCGCTGGGCGTAGTAAATCACGTTAATGTCCTGCGGTACGTTGCCCGGCATTGCCGCGCGATTGCGAGTAAGTGGGGCCATGACAATGCGGTTTTGCAGTGCGTTGTGGCCAAGCCTGAGCGGAGAGAATAAGTCGGTCATCATGGTTACCAGGGTTTGTAGTCGGGGGAGTTTTTTACGCCTTCGATCAGCAGGGTAATTTCGATTTCATTCCCCACCGGGCCGTTGGGCTGTGCTGCCCAGCCAAAACCATAATCGGAAGCCTTGATCGTGGTGTGCGCCTCGAAACCGGCACGCCAGCCACCCCAGGGATCCGGGCCAAAACCTAGCAGTTTGAACGGGAGAGAGATTTCCTTGGTTACGCCGTGCAGCGTGAGCTTGCCGATAAGTTTGCCAGTATCCTTGCCGGTGGTTTCGACCTTGGTGCTGGTAAAGCGCATTTCGCCGAATTTGCCTGCATCTAGGTATTCCGGCTTGTTTTTGATATGTTCATCACGCTTGCCGTGATGGGTGTTTACGCTCAATACGTTGATTCTTGCATCAACGCTGGATTGACTCAGATCGGCATGGTCTATCACGATCTTGCCTTTAATGTCAGGGAATGTGCCCGATGTGCGCGAGACCACATGGCGGATGGTGAAGTTGGCAAAACTGTGATTGTTGTCGATGCCGTAGGTGTCGGTGTCGGCCCAGGCGGTCACTGAAATAACGGAAAATACCAAGGCAGGGATCAGTTTTTTCATGCGTTCACTCCTTAATGGCTTCAACTGGCAGATTGATCGTGATTTCGTCGCCGACATAGGGCGCGTATTTACCCATGTTAAAGTCGGTTCGCTTTACCACTGTGGTGGCGTTGGCGCCACAAGCATCTTTCTTCAGCATCGGGTGCGGCATGCACATGAATGAATTCACCTGCAGCGAGACCGGTTTGCTGATGCCCTTGAGCGTCAGGGTGCCATCGATAGAGGTTATCTTGTCTCCCTCAAACTTAACCTGATTGGACGTGAAGCTGGCCTTTGGAAATTTCGCAGTGCTGAGGAAATCCTCACCCTGTATATGCTCGTTGAACAAAGAAGAGCCCGTATTTACGGAAGTTGTTTCAATGACGACATTGACAGAACCTGTTTTAGCCGCGCGATCGATGATGATCTTGCCGGTTGTTTTGTCGAAACGGCTTAATTGGGTTGAGTAGCCATGGTGATTGTAAGAAAAACGCGGCATCGTATGACCGCTGTCGATGACGTAGGTTTCGGGTGCAGCTTGAGCGGTAGTCGAGAAGGTGGCAGCTAAGGTTATAAAAATGGTAGTGAGTTTCATTTTGCGATCCCTTGTATGTGTTGATGGTGGTGAAAAGAGATAAAAAGTTACTTTCCGGCATTAGCCAGAAAATGGAACTTGATTTGTATTTCATTGGCCACGGTTCCAAAGTCTGCCCACGAACCCTCGCCGATGGCGAAATCGGCTCGCTTGAGCACGAAGGCGCCATCCACAACAGCAGTGCTTCCTTGTGGGCTGAACGTGAAAGGCGCTACGATGTTCTGTGAGCGGCCCTTGATGGTCATTTTTCCGCTGATTTCGTAGCGGTTTCCGCCCAGAGGTTTGATCCCGGACGAGACGAAACTGGCCGTGGGGTAGGCCTTGGTGTTGAACCAATCTTTGCCAACAACCTCTTCGTTTGCTTCGTCCGAGCCAGCGTCGATACTGTTGAGATCAAGATCGAACGACGCCTTGGCGGAGGCTGGTTTGGTCGGGTCGAAATTCAGTTGTGCTCTAAATTTCTTGAAGTGTCCGTCGATAGGCACATTCATCTGTTTGTAGACAAAACTCAGGTTGCTTTTGTCGATCTGGATGCGAGTGAATTCAGTGGCATTTGCCAACGACGCCAATGTCAGGCTGCACAGTAGTAGTACGAAGGATTTACTGATGTTCATTTTGTTCCTTGCATCGGTTAACGGGAACGCCATGGCAGCATGCGAGCCAGTACGTCATCCTTGTCAATCAGATGGTGCTTGATCGCAACAGTGGCATGACCGACTACCACGGCGGCCATTAGATAGTTCAGGCTCATGTGTGCGATGCGTAGTGTTTCGCCCAGCGCCTTGTCCTTGGGCAGCAAGTCGGGAATTGGTAGTATCCCGAAATACATGGTCTGGACTCCTTTGGCAGAACTCATCAGCCAGCCGGAAAGCGGAATTGCGATCATTAGCAGATACAGGATGGCGTGCCCGATATGGGCGCCGATCTGTATCAGGCGCGGCATGCCCAAAGGCAGTGACGGTGCGCGATGCGTTATTCGCCAGACCAGTCGTGCCAGTACCAGAATAAACGCAGTTACACCGGCCCACTTGTGCCAGGAGTAGATTTGCAACTTCCGCGGGGACAGAGGTAGATCGTGCATATAGAGGCCGGCAGCAAACAGTATGATCAGTAATCCGGCCATTCCCCAGTGCAGGGTGATGGCTGTCGCGGTATAGCGGTTCTGGCTCATGTAATTGTTTACTTCTCCAATCTCAACGCGACCCGCGCAACCCGTTCACCAAGGCGCTGCGCAGTTTTCAGGTCGCTGTCTATCGGGGCGGTGTCGGCAGATTCGTCGGCGTTGGATTGCGCCATTGCACCGAGGAAGCTTCCTAGACGATTAAGGTCATTGACCGAGCCTTTGCTGCTGTTGTTCCCCGGCAGCATGTCCAGCCCTACCCAGATCATTCCATGTTGTGCGGCAAAAACGGCCAACTGGACCAGTGTGCCAAGCTTGTCTCCACTTTGGCTAGCGGAATTGGTAAAACCGGCGGCAATCTTGTCTTTCCAGCCTTGGGTGAACCAAACCCTGGAGCTCGCATCCATAAAACTCTTAAACTGTGCCGATGCACTACCCATATAGGTCGGGCTGCCGAAAATAATCGCATCGGCTGCATCAAGTGCTTCCCACTGCTGCTGGGCTTCGTCCGAGTTAAGCAGGATAGCTTCGACCCCGGCCACGCTGCTTGCGCCTTGCTGTACGGCCTCGGCCTGTTTGGCGGTGTGTCCGTAGCCGCTGTGATAGACGATGGCAACTTTAGTCATGTTGTTCTCCTGTTAAACCCAGATCATCCATTAGGCCGGCTCTTCGAGCCTACGCGAGTGCTGGCGGTCGGTTTGCGGCCATTTTCGCCGCTTGCTCGGCGTCCATAGGCCAGCTATGGACTTCTCTCAAGTGACAAAACTGTCTCGCAACCTGCCTCACCATCATCTCGCGCCCTATGGATTACCCGGGTTAAAAATGATCAATGAATTGGCGTGGGCGGTAAGTCGAACAGCAGGATTTCTGCATCTTGACCTTGACCGATCAAGTCGACGAGTGTTTCATCTGTGATGGCCGCTCCGTCGCCTGCTGTCAGCGGCGAGCCGTTAAGTAGCGCCGACCCCCGTGCCATTTGCAGGTAGAGGCTGCGGCCTGCGGCCGGATGATATTCCAGGCGATCGCCATCATGCAGCACAGTCGCAAGCAAGCAGACATCCTGCTGAATCGATATCGAATTCTCACGGCCGTCTGGCGAAGCGAGCACTCGCCATTGGTTGCGCTTTTCTTCAACCGGGATAGACTTCTGTGCGTACTGCGGTGGCAGATTGTCGGCCGCAGGCAGAATCCAGATTTGCAGTAAATGCACGGGCGCATCGGCGGACGGATTAATCTCGCTATGTCGCACGCCGGTGCCTGCGCTCATGTACTGCACATCGCCTGCGCTGATCACCGAGCCATTACCCATGCTGTCGCGGTGCTGTAGTTCACCCTCAAGAATGTAGGTGACAATCTCCATGTCGTGGTGCGGATGCATGCCAAAGCCGCAACCGGGGGCGACCGTATCGTCATTGATGACGCGTAGTACAGAAAACCCCATATAGGCCGGGTCGTAATACTCTGCAAACGAAAACGTGTGCCAGGCATTCAGCCAGCCGTGGTCGGCATGGCCGCGAGTGTCGGACTTGCGCATGGTCATCATGGCTGGATCTCAAAAAATCGAATGACTATCATCGCATCGTCTAATGACGAGGCTGTTGCAAATCTGTACCGGAGCGGAATGCATAGGCATCCATTGCCAGCATGTTGTATTCGATACCGCCGTATAACTGGTGTGCGACAAAATCATTACCTGCCGCTCCCAATGCTGCGTATAGCGGCAGTAGATGCTCGTCGGTTGGGTGGGCCAGTTTTGCGCCAGGAGCCAAGGCTCTGTAATTCAGCAGTGATTCGACATCGCCAGCTTGCAGGCGATCTTGCAGCCAGCCTTGAAAAGCCGCTACATACTCAGGCGGATAACTGGTGCCGAAATGCAGCAGGTTGTGCGTGATGTTGCCCGAGCCAACGATCAGGATGTTTTGCTCTCTTAATGGAGAAAGTGCCTGACCGATACGGAAATGATGCGCCGAGCCGAGATGGCTTTGCAGCGATAGCGTGAATATTGGCACGTCGGCCTCGGGAAACATCAGTCGCAAAGGAATCCATGCGCCGTGATCCAGCCCACGCTTCGTGTCGAGTTTGACAGTAAATCCGGCCTCCTCCAGCAAGGTTCTAGCCTCCATCGCCCACGATACTGCACCGGTTGCCGGGTAGCGGATGGAATAAAGCGCCTGCGGAAATCCGTAAAAATCGTGTATGGTTTCAGGGCGCGAGGCAATGCCCAGTGTCGGAAATTCGGTGTCCCAATGTGCGGAAATCAGCAACACTGCCTTGATTACCCCCATTTGCTGCGGAAATGCTGCCAGAGCCATTCCTGCTGCACCAGGTTGAAGTGCAAAAGTGGGGGCGCCATGCGGAACGAACAGCGCGGGCAATGAGAGTCCGGGTTTGATTGAGTGATTCATGATGGCGCCAGTTTGACAATTTCCTTCTCCGGGATAAATATGCTCTTGATAAATTATTTATCCCGATTATCGGCATAATGGACAGACTGCAATCAATGCGCGTTTTTGCCACAGTAGTGGAGACTGGCTCGTTTGTTCGTGCGGCGGAGCACCTGCAACTTTCGGCCACTGCAACATCGCGCTACGTGGCCGAGCTGGAAAAATTTCTTGGCGCACAATTGCTGCAACGCTCCACAAGGCGCTTGAATCTCACGGAAGTAGGGGCTAATTATTATGATCGTTGCAGGCTGATTCTTGCCGATGTGGAAGAAGCCGAGGCGCAGGCTGCCACAGCGGAGGCCCAGCCCAAAGGCTTGCTGCGGATCAGTCTGCCGCATAGTCTGGGTTTGCGCTACATCGCACCTTTGATGCCGGAATTCTGCAAGCGGTATCCTGACCTGCAGCTTGAGTTCAATTTTTCCGAGCGCACCATCGATCTGGTAGAAGAAGGTATCGACATGGCGATCCGTATTACCGCCGACCTCAAAACCAGCCTGGTTGCCCGGAAACTGGCGCCTGCCGATATTATCTGCTGTGCTTCGCCAGACTACCTTGCTCGGTACGGCACCCCCCAGATGCCTGACGACTTGCGGCATCACAACTGTATGACGTACAGCTACTCGCCTACTGGCAATACCTGGACGTTTCGCCGTGAGGGCAAAGAGGTTTCGGTGCAGGTCAAGGGGCAGCTACGTGCCAATAACGGTGATATGAACCGGTTGGCTGCCATCGACGGATTGGGGATCATCACGTTACCGACTTTCATGGTCTGCGAAGAGTTGCGTGCCGGCAGTCTGGTGCCGATACTCAGTGAGTATCAACTCCCAAGGCTTACCGTGTATGCAGTCTATCTGCCGGGCGCCCGACGTGCGGCGCGTATCAAAGCCATGACGGAATACCTGTGGACTGCGCTGGGTGAAGGGCATCCGCCGTGGGAGTGATCGGCTATACTGCACCTGAAAATTTGACTTGGAATTGTACGCATGAAAAGCCCTTACAAAGGTAAAACCGGCTTTACCCGTTTATGGAACGCCCTGCACTATTCGATTGACGGTTTCAAGGCGGCCTATGAACACGAGGATGCTTTCCGTCAGGAGGTCCGACTGGCGTTAGTCATGGTGCCGCTGGGGCTCTATCTGGGCCAAACCGGGGTAGAGCGCGCATTGCTGGTGGCCAGTGTGCTGCTGGTGATGGTCGTTGAACTACTCAACTCTGCCGTAGAGGCCACGGTAGATCGTATCTCGCTCGAGAATCATCTGCTTGCCAAGCGTGCCAAGGATATCGGCAGCGCCGCCGTGCTTTCCAGCCTGGTGATGCTGGCGGTGGTATGGGGTTTTGTGCTATTCGGCTGAGCGTGCAGTTATATTGTAGGCCGACAAGAATGCCATTTATCAAACTTAAATTCTTCAGTAAAAAACAACATGGATTTGACTACCCTGATAGATCTGTTTCTGCATCTGGATAAACATCTTGCCGCCATCGCGGCAACATGGGGCATCTGGATATACGCACTGCTGTTCGTCATTATTTTTATTGAAACAGGCCTGGTAGCCATGCCTTTTCTTCCCGGCGACTCGTTGCTGTTTGTGGCGGGCGCCCTGGCTGCAGTCGGCGGCATGAGCCTGCCAACATTGATGATTCTGCTATCTGTTGCGGCAATTACCGGCGATGCGGTCAATTATTCGATCGGTCGCTGGGCCGGACCAAAAGTGTTTTCATGGGAAAACTCGCGCTGGTTCAACCGCGATGCCTTCAATAAAACGCATGCGTTTTACGAAGAATACGGTCCCATCACCATCGTCATCGGACGCTTTCTGCCTTTTATCAGAACCTTCGCGCCGTTTGTGGGCGGCGTGGCGCAGATGTCGTACCGCCGGTTCGCCTTGTACAACATCGTCGGCGGGGTGCTCTGGGTATCCAGCCTGACCTTGCTGGGCTACCTGGTCGGCAACCAACCGTGGGTCAAAGCCAATTTTTCGCTGGTGACATTGGCGATGGTCATTGTCCCCAGCCTGCCAGCGATCTGGGTATTTTTAAAGCACATGCTCCAGAAAAAACGGGGGTGACATGACGCCGCAAGCCTTCATCGCCCACTGGCAGGACAAGGACATTACCGAGCGCGCCGGGGCGCAGCAGCATTTCAACGATTTGTGCGACCTGCTGGGGGTGGAAAAGCCGCGCGACCCCGAAAGCTACTGTTTCGAGCGCGGCGCCAAAATCCAGAGCGGGCAAGGCTGGGCGGACGTGTGGAAGCGCGGCTGTTTCGCTTGGGAATACAAGGGGCCGGGCAAGGATCTCAAGGCCGCGCTCAAGCAGCTCATGAACTATGCGCTGGCGCTGGATAACCCGCCGTTGCTGGTGGTAAGCGACCTTTCCAATATCGAAATCCACACCCACTTTACCGGCCACCCGTCCGAAACCCACCTCATCCGGCTACAAGACCTCACCCAGCCCGAAACGCGGCAAAAACTGCTGTGGCTGTTCACCGAGCCGGATCGATTCAAGCCCGAGCGCACCACCTACGCCGTCACCGAAGAAGCCGCCAAACGCATGGGCGAAATTGCTACCCGTCTCTCCGGGCGCGGCAACGCACCTCACGATGTCGCGCATTTCCTCATCCAGTGCGTGTTCTGCATGTTTGCCGAAGACGCGAGGATACTGCCGGAAAAGCTGTTCGAAACGGTGATGGATAAATCCAACCCGGACGGCGCCAAGGCGCAAAAGCGGCTGGCCGACCTGTTTGCCGCCATGCAGACCGGCGGCGAGTTTGCATTGAATGACATCCCCTGGTTCAACGGCGGCCTGTTCGAAACCATCGCCGTGCCGCAGCTCGAAACCTCGGATGTGGTGGCGCTGCTCGACGCTGCGCGCATGGATTGGAGCGCCATCGAGCCCGCCATCCTCGGCACCCTGTTCGAGCGCGGCCTTAACCCCGACATGCGCAGCCAGCTGGGCGCGCACTACACCGACCCGGCCACGATCATGAAACTGATCAAGCCCGTGGTCGAAGCCCCGCTGCTGGCAGAATGGGAGAGCGCCAAGGCCGCCATAGGCGCGGCCAAAAAGGATAAGGACAAACAAGCCGCTTTTATCGGGTTTCTGGAGCGCCTGAAAAACTTCCGTGTGCTCGACCCGGCCTGCGGCAGCGGCAATTTTCTCTATTTGGCCCTGAAAACGCTCAAGGACATCGAGCACCGCGCCAACCTCGAAGCCGAAGCCATCGGCCTGCACCGGCAGATGAACGTCGAAACCAGCCCGGCCAATGTCATGGGCATAGAACTCAACCCCTACGCCGCCGAACTGGCGCGGGTGTCGGTGTGGATAGGCGAAATCCAGTGGATGCTGGCGCACGGCTACGCCTACCGGCGTGATCCGATCTTGCAAAAACTGGATCATATCGAATGCCGGGACGCGATTCTTGAGCGGTCAGCCGTCAGCGATCAGCATTCAGCGCGGGAGGCCGACTGGCCGACGGTGGATGCGATAGTGGGGAATCCGCCATTCCTTGGAGGCAGCAAGAAGCGTGGAGAATTGGGCGAAGCTTATTTCAACGCCTTATCGGCTGTGTACAAAGCTCGTGTGCCGGATGGCGCGGATTTGGTGACTTACTGGTTTGAAAAGGCACGTGCGCATATTGAGCAGGGCAAGGCCAAAATGGCCGGGCTGGTTGCTACACAGGCCATCCGTGCCGGAACCAACCGTAAGGTGCTGGAGCATATCGTCGAAAGCGGCAGTATCTTAGAAGCATGGTCGGATGAGGCATGGATTAACCAAGGCGCGGCAGTGCGGGTGTCACTACTGTGCTTTGGCGACAAAACCGAGGCCGCGATATTGGATGGACAGCAGGTGGCTATCATCCACGCTGACCTCACGTCTGGTAACGGACTCAATCTGACACAAGCGAAAATACTTGAAGCAAATGTCGGGCTCAGTTTTGAAGGCACCAAGAAATATGGGGATTTTGATATTTCTGGTGAAATGGCTAGACAGTGGCTTGGCCTGCCAAACCCAAACGGACGGCCAACCAGCGATGTGGTTCGGCCGTGGGCTAACGGTAAAGACATTGCAGCGAGATCGTCCGATACTTGGATCATTGACTTTGGCACCAACATGGATGAGTCTGAAGCAGCTCTTTACGAAGCACCTTTTGCGCATATTTCGCAACACGTCAAAGCGCAACGTAAAGATGCCAAATGGTGGTTGCACGAGAGACCAAGACCTGAGCTTCGTAGAGCATTAAGGCGACTGATGCGATATATCGCCACTGTGCGTGTCGCGAAACATCGCTATTTTGTCTGGCTGCCGGTCCACGTTCTGCCAGACACCCGCCTCAATGCAATTGCCAGTGACAACGATACTACCTTCGGTATCTTGTCTTCCCGCATCCATGAAGTTTGGGCGCTGGCCAATGCTTCGATGCACGGAGTCGGTAATGACCCCACCTATAACGCTAAATCTTGTTTTGAGACATTCCCGTTCCCGGACGAGATGGCACTGGCAGGAGTGCCTCATTTTCTCAATGAAAATGTGCATGCTAAAGAGAATGAAGAGCGAATCTCCATTGCAGCCCAGCACCTCGACCAATTGCGCAGCCAATGGCTCAACCCGCCGGAATGGGTGGACTGGGTGCGCACGCCGCAAGAAGAACAAGCCGGATATCCTGCCCGTCCGCAGCCCAAGCCCGGCTTTGAAGCCGACCTCAAGAAGCGCACGCTGACCAACCTCTACAACGCCCGCCCCGCCTGGCTGGACAATGCCCACAAGCAACTCGATGCCGCCGTGTCCGCCGCCTACGGCTGGGCCGACTACACGTTTGAGATGCCGGACGAGGAGATTTTGCGGCGATTGCTGGTGCTGAATCTGGAACGGTCGGCGCAGGCATGAGGCTAACTCCTGGATAATCATGCAGTAATGCTGTTATGTGCTTACTTCTGAAAGGAACTGATCATGAAAATTCGTTTGTTATCTTTGCTGATCATCTCTGGCACAGTCCTGCCTGCCTTGGCAGGGGACGATGTCCAGACTAAATATCAGGCCGAGGCTAGGAAAACCGCGCAGGAGTTTATGCAGAAGCTGGGCGGCGTGCTCAAGCAGCAGCTTGAGGCTGGTGGGCCGGAGTCGGCCGTTGGCGTGTGCAAGCAGGTGGCGCCAGCGCTGGCGGCAGAGTATTCCAGAGATGGACGAGTGGTTAAACGAGTATCGCTCAAGCCACGCAACCAGATACAGGGGGTGCCGGATGCTTGGGAAACGCAGCGTCTGCAAAATTTTGATCGGGCGTTGAGCGAGGGCAAGCCGGTGGGCGAGATGGAGTTTGCGGCGGTGACCGAAGGCCCCGATGGCCGCTGGTTTCGTTATGTGAAGGCGATCCCGACGCAGAAGATGTGCCTGCAATGCCATGGGCAGCCATACCAGATTTCAGAAGGTGTAAAGGCGCTGCTGGCGAGAGAGTACCCCGAAGACCAGGCAACCGGCTATAGCGCAGGGTCGGTACGAGGCGCGATCTCCATGCGCTGGAAGCTGGACTGAGCGTCGACAGCCGTACCCGGTCTCCGTTCACGCGCAGTCAGGTAGACCTGCAATTAGCTATCCGTTACAGTGTGCTGGAAAATACATGCCGCTATTGAGCGGCATGGGCTTGTTAAGCAACGAACAAATTTTTCGCAAGATTTAGCCGGAAGAGCGACTATCGTCATGGACGTCCGTAAAAAAATGGTCCTCATCGTTACCGCCAGCATTTTGCTGACGGCGGTGCCGGGGGCTTTTCTGGTTTACGGTTATGCTCAGCGCAACATTCTGGCCAGCGAGTCGACCGAGCTTGAACTGATGACGGACCGGCTTGCCCAGTCGGCTATGCAGCGCTTTGCACAGGGCGAACCCAAGCTGGCGTCGTTGGCGCACATTTTGCAAAATGAATTGGCAAAACCCATCCACCCGGACGAAATTCAGATGTTCTACCGGGCCATGGAGCACAACCCGGATGGTGTGTGGCGTAACCGCAGGCAAGGGTATGACGGCAATTTTGAGGCTGGGGTTTTTCTGCCGCCCAACCTGCAGGAAAACGATGTGCAGAAAGTCTGGCACCTGCGTATCAAGCAGGTGATGGATACGTTTGGCACTGCTGCGAGCAAGCCGCTGGAAAACGTGTGGTATCTGTCGCCGCATCGTAGCGAGATCATTTTTGACCGGACTTTTCCCGAATTTGTCTTTGACCAAAAGGCCGACAACGACTACACCCAGACCCCTTGGGTGACGTATACCTCGCCGCAGCTAAACCCGAAACGGCAATTCCGCTTCACCCCGCCCTTGTTCGACCCGGTGCCCAGGGTGTGGATGGTGAGCGCACTTTATCCACTGTACGTCGGTGACCAGTGGATAGGCAGCCTGGGCGAGGATATGCAGCTGACCAGCGTGTTGGAGGCGATGTTTTCGAATAGCCAGCTATATCGCGGAACGCAGCATTTCTTGCTGGATACGCAGGGAAATTACGTGCTGGCCGGTCCTTGGCAAAAGCAGCTCGAATCGACGACGGATGCTTTTCGTCCCGATCTGAGTCGCGAACCGGAATTGGCGGAGTTGCTGAAATCGCCACTGAGCAGTACGCCTCATACTCTGGACCACGGGGTGGTTGTGCAAGGCACACGCTATGTCGCGATAGGCGTGCAGTTGGAACCATTGAGCTGGAAATACTATGGCCTGATTCCCGTTCAGGAGATCATGGCTCCGACCCGCCACCTGTTTTATGCCTTGGGCGGCATCATTCTGCTGGTAACCGGCTTGACCGGGATGCTGATAGGCACGGCGACCGGCGCCAGCATCACACGGCGCATCAAGTTGTTGAGCGATGTTATGAAGGGGTATGCCAACGACCGGCATCCTCGGGTTGCCGGTCGGTTGGGGAGAGGCGACGAGATCGCAGAGGTGGCGCAAGTGTTCGACCAGATGGCGAACGATATCGATCGCAGCATCGCCGAGCGGCAGCAGGTGGAACGGGCGTTGCGTGATGCCGAAGAACTCTGGCGCTTTGCGCTGGAAGGCGCGGGCGACGG
>WBZX01001300.1_pt1 | contig 19054 bp, 16 predicted proteins | sample 5204211 | NCBI WGS metagenome assembly WBZX01 (sample SAMN12344362, study PRJNA552823) | activated sludge metagenome | biome: Activated sludge suspended growth; feature: Nitrification reactor; material: Wastewater; isolation source: activated sludge from nitrification reactor of wastewater... | reverse complement strand
CAACATCTACTTCATCAGCACCGATTTCTGCTGATCTCCTGAGGGAGGCGAGCTTGGCTTCGACATGATCGTATCCGATAGGAAATCCGGCTACAGTGCACAAGAGGAAGGATCGTTCGCCTGAATGAACCTTAGCATACTGGAGATACATCGGAGGAATACAGATGGATTTGAAACCATACTCCCTGCTCTCTTCAATGAGCCTATCGATCACCTGTTCGGTACAATCAGGCTTGAGATAGGTGTGATCAATATAGTGTGCTAGCTGCATGCAGTCGCGAAGATACTACATGCCGGATGTAAAAAGCTAAACCGCTACCTGATGATCACGCAAGGCTGCATTGAGTGAAACTTTCTTGTCGGTAGAGGGTTGCCTTTGCCCGATGATCAGGGCACAGGGCACATTGTATTTTCCGGCGGGAAAGGATTTCTCATAACTCCCCGGAATCACAACTGAACGTGCCGGAACCCGGCCTTTATAAGTGACAGGTTCGGGGCCGGTGACATCAATGATGTGTGTGGATTGAGTGATCACCACATTGGCACCGAGTACAGCTTCCTGTTCGACGATGACGCCCTCTACCACTATGCATCTTGATCCAATAAAGCAATCGTCTTCGATGATGTTGGGGCTGGCCTGCGGCGGTTCCAGTACACCCCCGATGCCGACACCTCCGCTCAGGTGGACATTACGTCCGATCTGTGCACAGGAACCGACTGTGGCCCAGGTGTCTACCATCGTGCCCGATCCAACATAGGCGCCGATATTGACATAGGAAGGCATCAGGATAGCCCCGGATTCAATAAAGGTGCCGGTCCTGACCAGGGCATGAGGCACTACACGGACGCCCTGTGCGGCAAACCCTTTCCTGAGTGGGATCTTATCGTGGAATTCGAATGGGCCTACTTCAATCGTTTCCATGGCCTGGATAGGGAAATAAAGGGTAATAGCCTTCTTGACCCAGTCATTGACGACCCAGTCCCCCGGGCCGCGTTGGTTGGCGACCCTGATTTCTCCGCGGTTGAGCAGGCTGATGCATTCCAGGATGGTATCTTGTACTTCGCGGTTTTTGAGGAGGGAGCGCTCTTCCCAGGCGGATTCTATGATGGATTGTAATGGGTGCATAAACTGTAATTTGACTACGTCAAAGATGAGCGATTTGTTTGGGATCTATACACAGGCAGTTGGTCCCTGAGCTTGCCGAAGGGAAGGAAGAGGTAAACCTTCTTATCCCGCCGCCCTCTTCGCCTGCGATGAGGCGTTGGGATAAGAGAATCGCCTTTTGTACCCTTCGGCAAGCTCAGGGACCTAAATAAGATTGCCAATACCCCTAAAAACATAATATTATACATTATAAATATGTATTATATTTGCACCGGGTACATTTTAAACAGAAAATTACAAGCGCTATGAACCGGATCATCACTATCCTCGTCACCATATTTATCCTCCTCCTCCTTTATATCTGGATCAGTCATGTATGGGGCAGCGACAATCCACGCCATCCGAGGCAGATCGTGGATGCCCAGGAAAATCAAATGACAGACGATCCAATGGCTGATGAGGATACTACCACTTACCAGGCTCCCGCCGGAGACGTAGTGGCTGAACAGCCTGCTACAACAGAAGAAGATGAATATGCCACTGAGCGTAAGGTGGACGAAGCAGTAGAAACGAAAACAGAGCCTGCCAGGACTGAGCCGGTCAAGAGTGAGCCTGTGGTCGAGAAGAAAGTGCAGGAAACTAAAAAAGCAGAGCCAAAGCCTGAGCCCAAGAAGACCACCCCACCACCGACTCCGGTCAGCAAGCCTGCCGCAGCTCCTGCAAAGCCGGCTTCGAAACCTGCGGCAACCACCTCAACAGGCAGTGAGATGCACCTGGTGATCGCCGGTAATTTCACCCAGAAAGTCAATGCGGACCAGCGGGTAGCCGAGCTCAAGAAGGCCGGATTTCCGAATGCAGAGGTGATCAATTTTGATCTCTCAGAGTATTACACTGTCTGTGTAGCTCGTTTTTCGGACGTCAATGAAGCCAGGAAGCTGGTCAAGAAACTTAAGGATTACCACAAGATTGATGCATACGTGAGAATCGGGGGCTGATGTGCGGACGGTCATCGCTGACAAAGACTGAAAAAGAACTTGAAGAGCGTTTCAGGGCGACATTCTATAGTGACGAACTGGAGCGCTACAACCCATTGCCCAATTTCAACGTCGCCCCTACTCACATGCATCCTGTCATCACACAGGAAGAGCCGAAAATCATCCACCTATATCGCTGGGGACTCATCCCTTACTGGGCAAAGGATATCAAGATCGGATACAAGCTGATCAATGCACGTATTGAAGGCATAGAAGAAAAACCTTCCTTTCGCCAGGCCTTCCATAAGCGCAGATGCATCGTACCCTTTGATGGGTATTACGAATGGCAAAAGACCGCCGAAGGCAAAATTCCCTATCGCATCCAGCTCAAAGGCACAGAAATCTTTACAATCGCAGGCTTATACGAGCACTGGAAAGATCCCAAAGGCGAGACGATCCATAGCTTTACCCTCATCACCCAGGAAGCAGATCCGTTGATTCGTCACTTGCATGACCGCCAGCCTATGGTACTGCTGCCGGAACAAGAAAAACTATGGTTGGATGCCAACATTCCATCTAAGGATCTGATCCATGAACTCGACCCTGTTCCGGGGGAATATTTCACCTGGTACAGAGTTTCAGACCGGGTCAATAATGTCCGGGAGAATGATGCAGGATTGATAGAGGCGGTGTAGGGATATAGATGTAGAGTCAGGGCATTCCCTGACTCTACATCTATATCCTACACCATAAGAATTATCTTTGCCCTATGATGATTGACCGCCTGCGGGCTATAAAGCATAAACACCAGGACCTTGAGCTCCGGATATCAGACCCGGAAGTGATCGGGGATATGAAGCTTTTTTCCAAACTACACAAGGAATACAAGGACCTCACCGAACTCGTAGGGGTCATCGATGAGTATGAACTCATCCTTTCAAACATTGATTCATCGACAGAGATGCTCAAGGAGGCAGATCAGGAAATGAGGGAGATGGCCCAGGACGAACTCCAGGACCTCAAGGTGAAAAAGGAGGAGATCGAAGAGAAACTCAAGTGGATGCTGATCCCCCGTGATCCGGATGACAACAAGGATGTCATCATGGAGATCAGGTCAGGAACCGGTGGCGATGAGGCAAGCATCTTTGCAGGCGACCTGTTCAGGATGTATACCAAGTACTTTGACAACAAAGGCTGGAAGTATGAAATTGAATACTCCAATGAAGGCACGGCAGGAGGATTCAACAAGGTAATCCTTGAAATTTATGGAGAGGATGTATTTGGACATCTCAAGTTTGAATCAGGAGCACACCGCGTGCAGCGTGTGCCGAAGACTGAGGCACAGGGCAGGGTGCATACCTCAGCAGCTACGGTAGCGGTATTGCCTAAGTTTGAATTGGAAGAAATCAATATCCGCAAGGAAGATTTGAGGGTCGATACCTTTCGCTCGAGCGGGGCAGGTGGACAGCACGTCAATAAGACAGAATCCGGTGTGCGCTTTACGCACCTTCCTACAGGTATTGTGGCAGAGAGTACAGATGGTCGCTCACAGCATAAAAACAGGGAAATAGCACTTAATAGACTAGCAGCTAAAGTCAATGAAGCCCAACGTGAAGCGGTCACCTCTGCCTATGCCACGCATCGTAAATCACTCGTAGGTACAGGAGACCGCTCTGATAAGATCAGGACCTACAACTATCCGCAAAACCGGGTGACTGATCACCGCATCAACCTCACCCTCTATAATCTCGATCGGATCGTACTAGGTGATCTCGATCCTGTGATCGATGCCCTCAAGCTTGCTGAAAATACAGAACGACTGAAAGAGATGTCTTCGGAGGAAGTGAATAATTAGTTTTTAATTGTTTCGCACGTCGTAGCTTAACGTAGATCCCGCTATTGACAATGGCAATGCGGCGGGAGAGTAAACGATGTTTTCGCACGGAGTACACGGAGTTTTCGCACGGGGTACGCGGAGTTTTCGCACGGAGTACGCGGAGAAGGTATAGTATATACTAAAAGTATATACCTTTGTAAAAAGTATTAGCATGAAGACATTATCATTGAAACTGGATGATGACGTATTTGAAGAGGCTGACCGCATAGCCGGCAAGCTCAATATTGCCAGAAACAGGTATATCAATGAAGCGCTGGAAGCATACAATATGCTGATCAGCAGAAAACTCCTCAAGGAGAAATTGTCCAAGGAATCTGATCAAGTCAGTAAGACATCTATGGAGGTCCTTAAAGAACTTGAAAGAATCACAGATGACCTATAAGCAGTTTGATATATGGACCGCTGACCTCAATCCAACCATGGGAACTGAACCTGGAAAGATCAGACCTGTAGTGATCATCCAGACAGATTTATTAAATGATACCCATCCATCAACCATCATCTGCCCTATTACATCCCATCAAACCCAGGACGTAGATATCCTTCGGGTAAAAGTGAATAAGCAACAACTCGATCATCCAAGTGAAATTCTCGTAGACCAAATAAGGTCAATTGATAACAGAAGATTCATTAAGCGCATTTCCAGATTGACAAAAGCCCAGATCGCCTTGCTTAAAAGAAACCTCACTATACTTCTTGATCTCTGATATAAAAATCATTGGGTGATTAAAAATCCGTACCCATTGAAAAATGGAGGATGGGTTTGGTGTCAGTTGAGGTCTCCCAGTTCCAACCATAATCGAGTTTAAGGAAGTAGCCGAAGACGAGTGTGCGGGCACCGATACCATAACCGATGATCAGCGGATTTCGGTAGTAGTTGACGACTACCTCAACCGTTGGAGGATTGGTGAGTACTACTGTGTTGAGTGGATTACCAGAACCAAAAGGATCACTGCCATGCCATGCTGTACCTGCATCTACAAACCCCACCATCTGGATGTTGCGGATAAAAGAAGAGCGGATTTTCTGCCTTGACAAATATTGGAATACGGGCACCCTGAGTTCCCCGTTGGCGAGCACTACACTGCTGCCGTTTCGTGCATTGTACTCAAATCCACGCATGTTGGCTGCAAGAGAGGTGTAGGCAAAGTTGATATCATTGGGTACCGAGACATTATTGTCATAGGAAGGAAAGAGCCAGTTTTCGACTCCACCGAGATAATAGAGAATCCGCTCTGAACCAAGTGTTGTTGCACCTGTCAGGCGGGCTGCAAATATGCTGCGACCATCAAGAGAGACATAGTGCCTGGCATCAAATCCGATGGAAGTCATGAAGCCTTCGTTAAACTGGAATTTCTTATCGGCTTCAAATAAATTAAGGTCAAATCGCTTGACAACTTCTACCCAAGACTTGATTCGTGTGCCAGTCCTGCTGTTGATATCGAGTGCCCTTGAATTGTCATACACCCATTCCATCTTGAGGCCGAGGCGTTGTGCATCATCAGTTGGGATATCAAGCGTTTGTTTGTCTGTGGCCAGGGTAATATTGCGGTCATTGCGGAAGGTAAGCGTCCCACGTACACTGTTGTAGGTGTCAAACGGATAGCTCCATTTGGTGAGCATCAGGAAAGACACGTATTGGTTTTCATGCAGCTCATTGGGGGAGTTAAGGTCTGGTTCTGTGACAGCCTTCCTGTATACAGCATATTCTTTATCAATCCGTCGCTTGCGGTTATCGAAGACGAGGAAATATTCCGAACCATTGAAGGCTGTAGGAAATCGGACTCCGCCTGTAACTATATAATCTTCCAGGAGATCCTTGATACTAGCTTTAAAGAGGATACCCAATGGAGAGGGTTCAAATTCGCGTTTGGTGCCTGCATAACTATCGAGGCCGCCAAAGAGCAGGTCATTGTCAAGGGTAACATTGAAGTAATCCAGCTTGAACTTGAGTCTTGCAGCAATCACCCTTGATCTGATAAAAGGAGTCAGGTCGCTCGGGTTATAATCAAGCTTGCCGGACACAGCAGGCTGCAGGATCTTAGACAGATCGAGTGCCGGGGCGGTTTCCTCAGGTTGTTTTTCCTCAATGACCAGCGGTGCTGTCTTTTTTGTTTTGATCACCGGAAAGGGAGTCTGGAACAGATAGCGGGGATCGATGATTTCTTCTTCTTTGACTTTTTCCTCCGTTTCAGTGACGATAGGTTGCTCATTCAACATCCCGGACTGCGGGGATGGAATCGCACCGAGTACCCTGGTAGAATCGAGTCTGCTGATGTGGAAGACTGGCTTGTTCCATTTCTCCAGCCAGTCAATGACTACAGGGCTTGCCGGGACGATCTCGTGGAGGAGAATGTCCCTGTCGTAGGTCGATTGGAGCATTGACAGAGGAGGATCTTCAGTCAGCCTTGAGACGAGTATTCGTTGCCACTGTCCTGCAAAATCAGCAAGGCATATCACTTCATCAACCCCGGCGATTCTTGCCTTGCGTTCACTGGCATCTGGGCTGAAGGTGATCCTGCGTAATGACCCTTTTGTATGTTGATAGTCGAGCAGGAATAAATCAAACTGGCCGATAGGAAGAATAGAATCGAGTTCCATCTTTCGAAGGTTTTCATCAGCCCTGTTAGATGAAAAGAGTACATATCGTTTGCCTCCTATATAGACCACTGAAGCGTCAAGATCATCGTAGAAATCTTCAGTCATCCGTGTGCTCTGACGTGTTATAGGGGCATACAGGTAGAGATCCGAAAGTCCATCGGTGGTGGCCGAAAACATCAATGTATCTGCCGACCAGTAATCCAGGTCGTACACCCGTTGATATTCAGGACTGAGCACATCTGTAAAGGTCTTGCCGGTCTCGAAATCAAATTTCATCAGGGAAAGGACATCTCTTCGCTCAAAGAGGATGCTGAGTTCAGTTCCATCCGGTTGCCAGGCCAGTATCGGATAATTTGGATCAGCTTCCACTTCATAATTGCGGATGCCATACCTGAACAACACTTTTTTATCACCGGTCTCCGTGTCATAGAGCAATACCCTGATCCGCCCGTGATCATGGAGGGTATACGCCAGTTGCTTCCCATCCGGACTGAGACGCATGCGCCCAATGTACAGTGGTTTGTATTGGCTGGTAAGGTTGAGGTCGTTGGTGTAGGCCTGTGGAGTCGGGGTGGAGGCCTCAAATCTTTTCTGATAGTATTCCTTCCATTGCACACCCAGTTGTTTTGAATCGATCCCAAGCACATAGATCAGTCCGCTCTCAAGGCTGCGTTGTATTCGTGTCAGGTAGAGTATGTTTGATATCGTGGCACGGCCATATGTATTGGCCATAAAATACCACATTGAATGTCCGGCAAGCTGAGGATCAAGCCTGGCGAGATGTTTAAAATCTTTCTTGCCTTTTTTAGGATTGGTAAAGTAGTCGTTGAGCCTGTTTTCAAACTGAGGGCTCCACTCCTGGCCTACATAGGATATCAGCCCTTCCTGAAACCAGTCACCCAGGTTGAGTAGTACTGCATTCTGTACCACTTCCTGCAGATTATTGCCATGCAGCATCGAATTGATATACACTGCGGCGATCCCTTCACGCAGTTGCGTGCGGAGATCATTGTGGTTGCCATTGAAGTAGAGGAATACTTTGTTTTCCACAACCTTGGTGATACCTCCTTTGCCGACAAACTGCTCCTCCATCCCGAGGTTGCTCTGCTTCATGTCGGTGAGATCGAGGTACACGATGAGCTCGATCTTATCGTTCATCTTATGCTCCAGGATGTTCTGGATATATACATTATCGAGTTCAGCAAGCTGGACGACAGTATGGGCGATTTCCCTGCCTTTGCCATACCAATAGGTGACGAAATTTTCGGTTTCGTACATGTTCCATTGGTCAAAGTCATCGTGGTACTGGATCCGGTTTTTACCAAATTCGGTAGCTACTGTCTGGCCTTGCAGCCACAGTGCCTGCAGCATTAAACAGATCGTACTGAATAAAATCCTGCCCATGTCCTTTAGTGTTCCTCTCTATAACGCCGAAACGAAGGTAAAATATAGGGGTTTTATGGGAATTTATGCCCTATGCCCCCCATACTCTTTGCTGCGCTATGCTCTCTGCCCTATGCTCTCTGCCTCTAGTTACGGTAATCCAGGGGCGGATTGCGGTCACCGATCAGGGGGACATACTTGAAATCGGGGCCTCTGCGACGGAGCAGTTCTTCTTTGGCAGCGGCTATGGTGGCCGGATTTTTATAGAGGTCCACGGCGGTCAGAGCCATTGTCTTGGCGGCCAGGATCATGCCTTTAGTACCTATAGAAGTTCCCCCTGCTGCTACTGCCTGCCAGGAGTGGCCGGATGTACCAGGGACCCATGTGGCTACCCACAATCCGGCTGTGGGAACCACCCAGCTGACATCACCTACATCGGTCGATCCGCCTTTTCCATCTTCTTCGATCTTGAAAGGGGTGACCATGTTGGTATTCGCCAGGTTGGATGGGGCGACCAGGGTCTCCTGTATTTTTTCAGCAAAAGCCTGTTCCTCCGGGGTATAGGTATAGCCCCCTAGCAGGTTGAGATTTTTGTTCATGACCCTCGAGAGCGTTTCGTTGGGCTTGACATTGTAAAGGCCGTGGATCACTTCATACTCCATGCGCGTCTGTGTGCCCATGGCAGCGCCTTCGGCGGCTTTGACGATCCAGGCAAAATTTTGCTTGACCATATCCATATCCGGATGGCGGCAGTAGTAGAATACTTCTGCAAAGGCGGGTACAATATTGGGGGCATCACCGCCTTTGGTGATGACGTAGTGGATCCTTGATTCCTGAGGGATGTGTTCACGCATCATGTTGACCATGTAGTTCATCGACTCTACGCCATCCAGTGCAGAGCGGCCAAACTGTGGTGCCCCTGAGGCATGAGCGGCTACACCATAGAACCTAAACTTTGCAGACATATTGGCTAGCGACGAGGAGGCATCTGCACTATTGCCGCTTGATGGATGCCAATGGAGGACTGCATTCACATCATCAAAAAGTCCTGCCTTGACCATGTATGTTTTTCCGCCGCCGCCTTCTTCAGCAGGGGTGCCATAGAAGCGGATGGTTCCGGTCGATTTTGTCTTACTCAGCCATTCAGCGATGGCGATGGCTGAGGCTGCTGATCCTACGCCAAACAAGTGATGGCCGCATCCGTGGCCTGGAGCGCCATCGGTGATTGGTTTTTGTTCAGGCATGGCAACCTGCGAAAGCCCTGGCAACGCATCATATTCTCCGAGTATACCTATAATGGGATGACCGCTTCCATACTCTGCAATAAATGCAGTCGGCATACCTGCAACTCCAGGGGTGATAGTGAAGCCAGCATTTTTTAATATTTGGATAAGCAGAGCTGAGGATTTGTATTCCTGGTAGCCCATTTCGGCAAAGTTCCAGATCTGCATAGCGGCATCGGCGTATGTAGCTGTGTTGGCCTCTATGTTTTTGACGACCAGGTCTTCTTTCTGGGCGTATGTGCTCAAGGAGAGTCCGAGGGTCAGTAGCAGGGCAGGAAAAATTGTTTTGGAATTCATGTGATTGCGGGAAAATGAAAAATGAAAAATGAAAAGTGTGGGTGTGGGGAGTAAGATAGCAAGATGCGTGAGAACGTGAGATGCCTTCGCGAAAAGTGCTTCGGCATCCGAAGGAGGTGTGGGTGTGAGTGTGTGAGATGCGTGAGTTTTGGGTTTTGAGTGATGTCAGTTGTGGACAGAAATCAGATGTAGAGACGCGATTAATCGCGTCTCTACATCTGATTTCTTATGTAATTACTGTTGCAGTAAGATTTTTTGTATGCTGGTATGTCCATTTGCATGAGTCATTTTTGCAAAATAGATTCCCAGCGAAAGGTTGAGATTGATTGATGTGGAATTTGAATGTATTTTTTCAAAATAAATAAGCTCACCAAGCGAATTCAGGATTTCCAATTGAAAATCATTTTGTGATTCGATAATGTTTTTGATTTCAACAGTAAATGCTCCGTCAGACGGATTTGGGTATATATTGAATTGTGGACTACCCACTGCCCACTGTTGATTGCTTACTGTAGGAATGCCGTCAGCAAGGATCACATCATCTACCCACCAGGTCTGTGATACAGGTGAGCCTACGCCAATATAAGGTCCATAAAACAGTTGATTGAATTTCATATCCGGATGTATGCCTGTGCGGAAGAGGATGCTGTCTGAGGAGATGAGTAACTGTCCGTCATACCAATACCGGATCTTGCCATTGACGAGCCCAATGCCGGCTTCAATGCTATTCATTTCAAAATAGGTTTCGACATGATGCCAGTCATTTTTATAATACGGACCAGGTGTATTGCGAAAATAGATGCTGTCTGCAGCCCATGCCCGCGAACTATAATAGCCATGGGTGTTGCCACTGCTTGGGAAACAATCCCTACGATCCAGATATCCGATCAATCCATTGCAGGAGCACACCGACCGGTTTTCAGAAAAAGCATAGCTGTCAAAATCCCCATTACATCCGACAATAGAATTGTTGTTGAGTAATATGCAATTAGGGTCTACATTCTTGCTGTCCTGCATCGCCAAAATAGGCCTGCCGGCATTCTGTTCAATATACATCGAGAGATATGTATCAGAAGGGCCCTGGTACTCCCAGTCTTCGGTCGTGAGGATGTTCCATTCATGCGGATGATACGCCACACCTGATCCGACATAATTGGTGCTGTACTTGACCCAATAACTCATGTAGAGTTTTTCGGTGGGAGTGAACAGATGCCTACCAGCTCCTGAAGTAGTGGCTCCCTGGGCAAAGTGTCCTTCATAGGAATGACTTCCATTTTTATATTCAGCAGTTGTCCGTTGATCCGGAAAACCGTCATACCATCCCCTGGCCGCGAAGTCACCTGTCTCGAAGTCTTCAGAGATCAGGATGTTTTGAGCCTGTATCGTTGTGACCAAAAGGCATAGCACTGCCAGGTATGCCGTCACTACTGCCTTGAGTATTAAAGATCTCATTTCAGGATTGGAATTTTTTCCAGACTGTAGACTGTAGATGAGAGATGATAGACGCTTGAAGTATTGATAAAAAAATGGAATTCTCTTTTACTCATTAAACGTGTTCGACCACAGCTTGAAGACCACTGTGGCCAATGGCCACGACCACACGCAACGTGATGTAAAGTAATGATCATATGATCAACCACCAGGACAATAAGCCACCACTAAGGTGTCATCGACTACCTTCAATCCACACCCACACTCCGGCCCACACTTCCTTCGGATGCCGAAGCACTTTTCGCGAAGGCATCTCACGTTCTCACGCTCTCACGTGCACACACCTCTTACTATCTCACTGTCTTACTTTCTTACAATGTTTCAGGCAGCGTGTATTTACGTCCCTTGTTTTGTTCCTTGAGCCAAGTCATGAGCGGATCAAAATAACGTACGAGGGCTTTTGCATTCATCTCCTCGCCGGTAGCTTCCTTCATGACATCACGCCAGTCTTTTGTAGCACCGGACTTCATGATATTGCCGATAAACGTCCCGACTTCCTTGTTACCAAAATAGTTGGTAGCTGTCGGAGGTTGATGCAGGATCTTTTCTGCGATGTATTGATGCAATTGAAACAGCAACACATAGGATAATGCGTAGTCATAATACTGTGCGGCATCGTCGTTGATGTGTGTCTTGGTGGCTGCATCACAATAGACCTCTCCGCGATCAGATGGAGGTACGATGCCCTGGTATTGCTTGACGAGTGCCCACCATTTCTTGTTGAATTCGCCTTCTGGCAGATTGTCTGCATAGAGGGCTTTTTCGAATTCGCTCATGACACCTGCGGCAAATGGGATGAAGACCGCAAAATTCAAAGCCTCCTTGAGCATGATCTGGATGGAATCGGTCTTAGCATCAGCGGGCACCAGCCCCTGGCCGATCAGATAAGGTTTTTGTGTAGCGGCCATACCCATCATACTGCCGAGTGCTTCATGGAATGCACGATTTGCGCCATTACGCAACAGCGGTGGAACTTCAGGCGTGGTGTAAGCGATATAGTAATAGATGTGGCCAAGTTCATGGTTGGAAGTCTCAAACCATTCGGCATTGGGCTCAACACTCATGAGACTGCGTACATCCTTGTCCAGATCGAGATGCCAGGCAGAGGCATGATTGTTTTTCTTGAGCGTCGAATCAACAGGATATGGGTAGAGATTGGATTTGAGCCAGAAGGATTCAGGGAGTGGTGGAAAACCAATACTGGTGTAGAGTGACTCACCGGCCTTGACGATCCATTCAGGGCTCTTGGTAGCGAGCACGCTGTCGATATTGAGCCCTTCCACTTCGAGCATGGAGCTCCAGTCCTGGCCCCAGCGGTTGGGCAGCCAATGGGCCGGGAGATAATCAGGTACTTCTTTTACGCCATATTTCTTTGCGAGTTCGTAACGTGCATAGGTGTGCAACTCGCGGAAGAGTGGGCGCAGCTCCTGGTTGAGGCGCTTCATCATATCCATCATATCCGGGGTGGACAGGCCGTAGTCGGAAACCTGGTAAGAGAAAAAGTCAGGATAATCGAGCGCTTGTACAGTCTCGTTTCTCAGCCTTCGCAGGTTGACCAGGCCGGCTTTCAGGTCCTTGCCCACTTCCTTACTGGCTTCCCATGCGGCAAGCCTTTTGTTGAGGTCATTTTCGGTGTGGAGGATCTGGTCGATATCATTGGTGGTGACTTCCTTTCCATCGATTTTGAAGGTGTAGCCAAAGAGCTTTTCGGTCTGGGCTATAGAGGCTTTAATTTTTTCCTTCACGAGGTCTGCCACGACCTGTGGATCACTGCCGGCCATGTAGAGGATGTATTCAAGCTGTCTCACCTGCAGGGGGGTCAATTTGTCCTTTTGTGCGAGAAGTTTCTTAGTCTTTTCGATATTCTCCACACTGCCTGTAAAGGCGGTCAGGGCTTCATCAGCTATGCGGGAGTTGTAGGCATTGAGGGTGTCCCCTTCTTTGATTTCCGTATTGGTCTTCCAGCTGGCTTCACCGGAGGCGTAGTAGAGTTTGACATACTCCGCCGTGTAGGCATCGAGAAATGCCTGGGCTTCCGTTTGCTCAGCCGACTGGAGGCTGGAGGATTTGTGATCAGGCTTGCAAGCCAGGAAGCTGATCATGGAGATCGCCAGGAGGGTAAGGAGGATATTTTTCATGTGTTTGAGAAAGTTTTGGCGAAAGTAAAGAAGAGTCGGGACTTCGTCGCCGCGAACGCTTTGGCTCCGGTATCGTTCGTTTCGGCTCCGCTCAACGACCGGGGAATTTTTTTTGGTATTGCGATGAAAATAATTGTTGTTTCGGCTCCGCTCAACAACAATTATTTCCTAAGTTAAATTAAATGGGATTAGTATTTTTTATAAAGGTGTTTGTTGAGCGGAGCCGAAACAAACACCTTCATTCGGGTGAATACCTACTCCCGGTCGTTGAGCGGAGCCGAAACGATCATTGGTATTTTCCCATCTTTGCCCCACAATTCAAGCAATGGCCTTAAGCGTTCACACACTAACCTTCAATCCTTTCCAGGAGAATACATATATCATCAGTGATCCTTCGGGAGAGTGTATCATCATTGATCCCGGATGTTTTGATCAGATGGAGCGTGATGAATTAGTGCAAACAATAAATGACATGGGCCTGAAGCCGGTGCGGCTGATCAATACGCATTGTCATATCGATCATATCCTGGGCAATGCCTTTGTGGCTAAGACATGGGGCCTGGGTCTCGAGATCCACAAAGGGGAAATACCGGTATTAGAATCAGGCACGATGGTGTCAGGGATGTATGGGGTGCCATATGAGGTGTCTCCGCACCCATCTTCTTTTTTAAATGAAGGCGATGAAGTCGTGCTTGATGGAATTTCAATGAAGGTACTTTTTACACCAGGACACTCTCCGGCGAGTATATGCCTGTACAATAAGGTCGATAATTGGGTGATTGCTGGAGATGTGTTGTTTTATGAAAGCATTGGCCGAACGGACCTGCCGGGAGGAGATCACCAGACATTGTTGAAAAGCATACGCACTCAACTCTTTGTCTTGCCAAATGAGACGGTAGTATATCCGGGGCACGGACCATCGACTAAGGTCGGGTATGAGAAGATGTTTAATCCGTTTATGCAGTAGGGTGTTTAGAAGATTAGGGGCTTAGGAGGTTAGGGGTGATTATAGGTTTATTGGCTAAACGCTTATGGTTAAATGTTAAATGGTAAATGTTTAGGGTTTTTCTGTTTGGATAGTTTGGGCAGATGGATACAGGGTTTAGAAAGTTTAGTTTAAGCCCGTACGGACTTATGTTTAGAAAGTTTAGGAAATGGCAGACAACTGATCCTGCCGGGGCCGTTTCGACTACTTCGACTCAACTCAGCACACCACTTTTCATTTTTCGCTTTTCATTTTTCACTCAAATTTTCCTACCAAATACTCATTAAATGGGAGCACCATGACCTGACACCTTTTGTGGTATCCGGATTTAAAGGAACTTTAGACTGTCAACTCATTTTATCATTGTCTCCATCACCTGCACATCTCAGAAGTATTCGCTTAGCTTCTATACTGACCGTGGCAACCATGCTCCTGGCACAGGTGATCTATGCCCAGTTGCCGGCGGTGAGTTTTCAGCATCTCAGGCGGGACATTGATCTGTATTCGGCTTATTACACAGCGATCACAGAAGATCGTGATGGATTTATATGGTTTGGAAGCGCCTCAGGGGGAGGATTGTATAGATATGATGGTTATACGCTGAAGTCGTTTGTTCCTGACCCTACCAACATGAAGTCCTCCATTCCCGGTGCCAGAATTTTTAAGACGTATATGGGGTATGATGACCAATTGTATGTTGCTACCAATTTCGGATTTTCAGTGATGGATCCTGTCACCGGAAAGATCAGGAATTTCAACAACCGATATGATCTGGTGCCAAATTCCAGTTTTGGATGGACAAAATGTTTTCTCCAGGATACGATTCACCAGACGCTTTGGATTGGAACAGCTTTCGGACTGGCAAAAATGAATAAGGAGTCTGGAGACTCCATCCAGCTCCTCCGGCCTGACGCTCCGGTTGATCAGCTCTATATGCCAGGAAACATTCTCTGTATAGTCCAGTTTCCCATGGATCCCGGACAGCTCTGGTTAGGAACTCCGGAAGGAATATTTCAGTATGATATCGATGCAGACCTATATACGCATATCAGTTGCAAGGAGATTCCGGAACAGGAAAAGTATGTGTATGACATCTATGCGGATACTTCCGGTATACTTTGGTGTGCTATAGGGGATGGATATATAGCAGGGTATAATCCGGATACCCGGGAATGGACCTCACATCGCCTTCCTGAATATCAAGGCACTCCAGGCCCCAGCAGGGGTGTCAATAGACTGATCCCGGCTGGTAATAATGAAGTATGGGTGGCCACGGAGAACTCGGTAGGGAGGGTGAACCTATCTACCGGGCATTTCGAAGATTGGAAGTACAGCGCTGACCGGCCTGATGGATTATTGCCCAATTACACTTTTCTCGATCTGCTCAATGATCGTCATGGGCGATTATGGATTACTTCATGGCATGGAATCAACATTGCAAGACAAGCATTTACACAACCATCAACTACTGTCAAAGACATCAAGGTCGCCATTACAGCCATAGATGCATCTCCAGTCTATGAGGTCGGAATGAAACCACTGATCTATACCGGTAATTTTTCATTACGGAAGGACCAGCGGGATATCACCTTTCAATATGTCTTACCAAATCCGTTAGATCCTGCTGCGGTTACTTACCAATACATGCTTAAAGGCTACGACGAGGATTGGTTCACAACCGATCAGCGCAGGGTCAGGTATCCAAAGCTTCCTGGTGGATCATATAGCTTCCTGGTCAGGGCAAAGGAAGGAAATACTCAGTCATGGACCACGACCACATCCATCACCTTTCAGATCCCCAGGCGCCTTATAGAATTTTGGTGGTTTTGGACCATCATAGGTGGCCTGTTTCTTACCCTGGCTTTTTTCTTGTACCGATTCCTGGTCTTACGCGCCAAGAAAGAGGAGCGGCTCAAGGCTGATTTCGAACACCAGGTCTCCGAGATACAGATGCAGGCCTTACGGGCGCAGATGAATCCACACTTCCTGTTCAACAGCCTCAACTCGATCAAGTATTTTGCCATCAGCAAGAGCAAGGATGAAACTGCCGCATATCTATCTAAATTTTCGATGCTCGTGCGGGCAATCCTCAATAATAGTAAATCGCGTACGATCAGTCTCAAGGACGAACTTGATGCCTTGCAGCTCTACATAGAGATCGAACATTTGAGACTGGATGGCAAGTTTGACTACCAGATCGATATCGACAGTGGAATCCATATCAAGCAGGCGCAGATTCCACCAATGATCCTGCAGCCCTATGTAGAAAATGCCATCTGGCATGGTCTCATGCATAAAGATGGACGAGGCAAGCTCCTGGTGCAAGTGAAAGATATGGGCCACCAGATCCAATGCATCATCGAAGACAATGGGATCGGAAGGTTGAAGGCTTCGGAGTTTCGTGGCAAGCAAACGGACCATAAGAAGTCTGTAGGGATGCAGATCACAAGTGACAGGATAGCGCTGATCAACCGGATCTATCATATCGATACCCAGGTCCATGTGATAGACCTGAAGGATGAAAGTGGCATGGCTACCGGTACACGTGTGGTCATCAATGTCCCGCTCATCCAGGACGAGGAAGAATAATCATCATTATACAAAACCACATCACACCATGCTTAAGACGATACTGATTGATGATGAACTCCACTGTGTCGAGACCTTGCGGTATGAATTGCAGCTCAATTGCCCGGAAGTAGAGATTGTTGATACTGCTTCATCGGGGCAGGAAGGGATCAATAAGATTCTCGCCCTGAAGCCGGACCTGGTATTCCTCGATATCGAGATGCCGAGGATGAGTGGATTTGAAATGCTGCGTCAACTCGAACCATTGGATTTCAGGGTCATCTTTGTTACCGCCTACGATCAGTATGCCTTGCAGGCATTTAGGTTTGCAGCAGCAGATTATCTGCTCAAGCCGGTCATCAGTGATCAATTGAAAGATGCGGTGAGTCGTGTGGCTGCCAGGACTGTTTCGACTGTTGATGCCAAGGTGCAACTGGAAGCATTACTCTATAATCTAAGGGATGGATTCAAATCACCACGCATTGCCTTGCCATCCGGACGTGGAATGGATTTTGTCGAAGCGGCTGATATCATGTATTGTAATGCGGAGAGCAACTATACGCATGTGGTGCTGACCGGCAATAAAAAATATACCTTATCCAAGACCCTCAAGGATGTAGAGGAGATGCTGGGCAACCTGGATTTTTTCAGGGTGCATCAATCGTACCTGATCAACTTCAACTATCTCCAGCGCTATCTCCGTGATGATGGGGGCTATGTGGTGATGAAGGATGGTACCAGTATCCCGATTGCTAAACGGAGGAAGGAAGAGTTTCTGGCGAAGTTGAAATTGGGTTGATAGGTTGATGCATTTATAAGAATTGATCGACAGCGCCTATAAATGGATACAGGGTTTAGTTTATGGCCCTTACGGTCCATAAGTTTAGAAAGTTTAGAGAGTTTAGTTTTTCTTAACTCAGCCTTGGTCTTTGTCTTTTTCTTCAACCACTGACGCTCCTTTTCCCTCACCTCCATGGGTCCATTCCCATTGCTCATGGAGACGGATACGGCCATCAGGCAATACTTCAGGTGTGCTGTGGCAATAACCACTTTTTAATCTGCCGTCTGTATCGATGTGATGATAGGCAAAATAGAGACTGTTGTCTTCGTTGACCTGACCGATCATGTGCCCATTTTTTATGCTGCCTCCACTATACGTTGCAGTGAGCATATCTCCATTTTGACTGTATGTGAAGATCGTCTCTCCGCTGACCTGGCCATTGGGTGTATTGGATACACCGGCAAATATGCGGCCGTGGTAGTTTATTTTCATTTGAGGTGATTTCTATTTTCCTGATGGTATTCCAGTGGATGAAGGTATTTAGTTTTTTGATTAGAGGCTTATAGGCTTATTGAGTTTATAGGCTTATGGGCTTATTTGGTTGTTGGTTTAAGAGCAAGGCAGGTCGAGAAGTAAAATTTTACAGAAGTGGAATCCACTCCGCTCGTCAGGAGACAAGCAAATATGAGGTACAAGTCTGGAGACTTGTACCAACATATAGTATGTTTAAAAAATGCATGCAAGGCATGCATTTTTTAAACGTCAGAATTTGTTAATTCGTGATTGAACATAGCCTGTGGCTCCTATTTCTTACTTTAGCGATTGAATTATTAAACAGATGAATACGAATCAGATACTGGTTAGAAATATAAAGCATCTCACTGATGCCCGGTACTTTGCTGCCATGGGGGTGGACTGGATGAGCATGGAGCTCAATGAAGATCCCGCTTCCTTTATGCGATGGCATACCTTTAAGGATTGGGTTGAAGGGGTAAAGCTTACAGCGGAAGTCTATACCAATGATGAAATGTTGCTGGCCAAGGCAGTGATTGATGCACAACCACAAGGAATGATCTTTCATCAGACAGGGGGATCTGCGGGTATGCCGGATATGCAGTTGTTTTTTGATATCAATGCCGATGATCCCCATGAACTTCCTGAATGTAGTATTAGGATTATGACATATCACCCCCAGGTCGATATGCTTTCCTTTCTTGACCTCGATCCACAGACTACATTTCTGCAGGCAGACTGGACCCCTGATATGCTCAGTGCATTACTCGGGGCAGGATATAAGGGAGGGATCTGTTTTTCAGGCGGAGAGGAAGATGCGACGGGGATGCGGGATTATGAGGTGATGGATGGATTGATTGAGAGGATTATAGGTTGAGTAAGTTGAGTATGGTGATAAGTTGATGGGTTGATCTGATGTGCGAGGAGGTTATGCATACCCAATAGCCAACAAGGAATATGGAAGTGAGAAGTAAAGGGTTATCTATTTAGACACTTACGTCTCACGTCTTACGTCTCACGTCTCGCGCCTCACTTTTC
>WBZX01001298.1_pt1 | contig 19070 bp, 19 predicted proteins | sample 5204211 | NCBI WGS metagenome assembly WBZX01 (sample SAMN12344362, study PRJNA552823) | activated sludge metagenome | biome: Activated sludge suspended growth; feature: Nitrification reactor; material: Wastewater; isolation source: activated sludge from nitrification reactor of wastewater... | reverse complement strand
AAAGGTGCCGCCGTGGAGATCTCGTCGATCAAGGTCGTCGTGCCGAACATGGCGCTGCGAGTCGTCGACCGCTCCATCCAGGCGCACGGCGGCGGCGGAGTGAGTGACGACTTCCCGCTCGCTCGGATGTACGCCGGGCTGCGCACCCTCCGGTTCGCCGACGGTCCCGACGAAGTCCACCGTCGCCAGGTCGCTCGCACCGAGCTGGGGCGCTACTCCTGATGACACCGGCCACGTCTGAGGCTCGTCGTCGATCGTTCCGGTACCGGCCCGGGTGACCCGCGACGGCCTGACCGCCGCCGAGGTCGAGGACCGCGTCCGCCGCGGCCTCGTCAACGAGGTGCCGCCCGCCCCGTCGCGGACGGTCACCGAGATCCTGCGCGCCAACGTGCTGACGAGGTTCAACGCCCTCATCGGCCTGCTCGTGGTGATCGTGCTCGCGTCGGGTTCGCCCCAGGACGCGCTGTTCGGCGGCGTCATCATCGCCAACTCCGTGATCGGCATCATCCAAGAGGTCCGGGCGAAGCGCACACTCGATCAGCTGGCAGTGCTGTCGGCGCCGGCGGCGCACGTCGTCCGCGACGGCAAGGTCGTGGAGATGAGCGTCGACCACATCGTGCTCGACGACGTCATCGAGCTCCGGCCCGGCGGCCAGGTCGTGGCCGATGCCGAGGTGATCGAGTCCGACGCACTCGAGATCGACGAATCGCTCCTCACCGGCGAGGCCGACCCCGAGGTGAAGTCACCGGGCTCCGAGCTCTTCTCCGGCAGCTTCGTCGTGACCGGGTCCGGGCGAGCCCGAGTCACCAAGGTCGGCGCCGATGCCTACGCAGCGAAGCTCGCCGAGGAGGCGCGGCGTTTCTCCCTGGCCAACAGCGAGCTGCGGACCTCGATCGACAAGATCGTCACCTGGGTGTCGTGGGCGCTGATTCCCGCGGCGATCGGGCTCGTGTGGTCACAGCTGCGCCAGCCCGGCAAGTCGGTCGGCGACGCGCTCGTCGCCGCGGTCGCCGGCATGGTCGGCATGGTGCCCGAGGGCTTGGTGCTGCTCACGAGCGTGGCGTTCGCGGTCGGCGTCGTTCGCCTCGCCAAGCGTCGAACCCTCGTGCAGGAGCTCCCGGCGGTCGAGATCCTCGCCCGGGTCGACGTGGTCTGCCTCGACAAGACCGGCACCATCACCGAAGGCACGATGGTGGTCGACCGCATCGAATGCGTCTCCGACGAGTACGACGCGACTTCGATCGACAACGCGCTCGCCGCGATCGCGTGGGCGGACCCGAACCCGAATCCCACCCAACAGGCGCTTGCCGACCGCTACGCCGAAGCGCCGCTCGACTGGACCCGCGTGGGCGGCGTTCCCTTCTCGTCGGCCCGCAAGTGGAGCGCCACCGGGTTCGAGCACCACGGTTGGTGGCTGTTCGGTGCGCCCGAGATGATCCTGGCCGAGCCGGCGTTCGCCGCCGTTGCCGACCGCGTGTCGGCTGCAGCGGAAGACGGCCTCCGCGTCCTGCTCCTCGCACACTCCTCGGAGGCGATCGACGCGGATGCCGACGGGCTCCCCGACGACTTGGGCGCCGTTGCCCTCGTGATGCTCACCGACAAGATCCGCCCTGACGCCCGCGCAACGCTCGAGTACTTCGCCCACCAGGGGGTGACGCTCAAGGTGATCTCGGGCGACAACCCGGCGACCGTCGCCGCTGTCGCCGCACGGGCGGGCCTCGCCGGTGCCGAGTCGGCCGTCGACGCCCGCACCCTTCCCGACGATCCCGAGGCGCTCGCCGACGCGGTCGAGGCGACGACGGTGTTTGGTCGCGTCAGTCCCCACCAGAAGCGGGAGATGGTGAAGGCGTTGCAGTCACGGGGCCACACCGTCGCGATGACCGGCGATGGCGTCAACGACGTGCTGGCGCTCAAGGACGCCGACTGCGGCATCGCCATGGCCTCGGGGTCGGAGGCGACACGCGCCGTGGCCCAGATCGTCCTCCTCGACAGTTCGTTCGCCGGCCTCCCTGCCGTCGTGGCCGAGGGCCGTCGGGTCATCAACAACCTCCAACGTGTCGCCGGCCTCTACCTCACGAAGACGACCTACGCCGTGATCTTCGCCTTCGTGACCGGAGCGCTGGCGCTCGACTTCCCGTTCCTCCCGCGACATCTGACCCTCATCAGCACCCTGTGCATCGGTGTGCCGTCGTTCCTCCTGGCCCTGGCGCCGAACACCGACCGGGTGCGTGGCGACTTCCTCCGACGGGTCGCCCGCGACTCGGTCCCGTTCGGCGTCATCTGCGCAGTCGCCACCCTCGTCACCTACGTCGTGGCCCGGCGCCACTACACCTCCGCCGATCCGCAGAGCCTCGCGTTGATGGAACAGCAGACCGCCGCAACGATGACGCTGGCCGGCTGTTCGTTGATCGTGTTGCTGCGCAACGCCCGCCCGCTCGTCGGCTGGAAGTTGGCGCTCGTGATCGCCATGGGCGGCGCCGTCGCGTTGGCCTTCGTCACCCCGATGGGACGCGACTTCTTCGCGCTCGACCTCCCGCCGACGCCGATCCTCATCACGGCGCTCCTTGCCGTGGCCGCGGCCGGGGCGGCGATGATGGTGGCGCACCGGATCTTCCACGAACCACGCACCCGACCGGGCCTGTAGCCGTCGAAGGGCCTGCAGCCGCGCGGTCAGGCAGCGGGAGGATCGCGGAACACCACAACCCGGACCCGCGTGCCCGACGGCGTGCGGGTGAACGATGCCTCGTCCGACAGCGCCTCGATCAACGGGAGGCCGAACCCGCCTTCGCGGCGGAGGTCGGGCTCGGGCAGGGCCGGCGCCTCGTCGGGGGGTTCGAAGCCACCCGCCGAGTCGGTGACCTCGATCTCGATCCGGTCGGCGTAGACAGCGGCCACCACGTGGATCAACTCGTCGACCCTGCTGGTCGCCTGGGCGTGCAACGCGTTGGTCACCGTCTCGGACACCACGAGCCGCAGATCGTCGAGCCGCTGCTCGTCCATCCAGCCACCGTGCCGCGCCGCGTCGGCCACGAAGTTGCGCGCCGTCGCCACGAACCGGCTCTCGGCGGGGATGTCCAGCTCGGTCGTGTGCGTCGGAATCATGCCGCTGGCAACGCCTCCGGCGCGTCGACGAGATCGAGGATCTCGTCGAGACGGCATCGTTCGAACGTCCGGCGGATCCGGTCGTTGGTGACCACGGCGAACTGGCCGCCGGCGCCCCACATCCGGCGGGCGCCGCCGACGGTGACGCCGAGGCCGACCGAGTCGATGAGGTCGCAGTCGGTCAGGTCGATCGCCAGCGCCGTCGACGCCGACGCGGCGGCAATCAGCTCGCTGCGGTACTGCGGGGCCGTGGCGAGATCGATCTCCCCGAGGACGTGCACCATCGTCCAGCGGCCCTGCTCCCCACGGCGGACGTGAAAGTACACGGGCCGAGGCTACCGCCGAACCCGCCCGGATTGGTTGTCCCCCCACCCCGCCGTCATTCCCGGAGCACAACGAATCGCTCCGAGAGCGCGACATCGCCCACGAACGCGCCCACCAACGGCACGTCGGTCGGCGACGAGTACCGGACCGTGACGGTCGCGTAACCACCGGGTTCGGTGGACCCGCCGATGGACACGCTCAAGCGGGCGGGCGACAACCTCGTCTCGCCGACCGCCGCCGCTCGGACCGAGGCCGGACCCGGGTCGACCATGGCCCGCCGCGCCGCCGCCCGCGCCGCGGCGGTGAGCGCGACCGAATCGCGCATCACCACCACGACCTGCAGCACAACGAGGACGAGCACAGCGACCACTGGCATCACCAACGCCAGCTCCACGGTCGCCTGAGCCCGGTCCGATCGAGGTGGTCGCATCGCGATCGGCATCATCCGCCGACGAGCGACCGCATCTTGGCGAACGCAGCACCGAACAGGCCGGTGATGAGGCCGCCACCGTCCCCGCTGACGTACGCGATGACCACGGCCACCATCGACGTCACAGCGACGAGGACGAGCGCGTACTCCGCGGTGCTCTGGCCGCGTTCGAGCGCGGCGAGACGGTGCAGGAAGGGAAATCGGAACATGACGACCTCTGAAGTGGTGGTGTCGGGAGGGGGGGGGAAGAGGAACGAGCCGGCGCCGTGGGCGCGGCACCGGACGAGGGAGGATCTCGACGCGTCAGCCCGAGGGGCCGAGCCGACCGAGACCGACGGCGACCATCGGCACGACGGTCACGAGGCCGAAGGCCGGCAGGACGCACGTGACCAACGGGAGCAGCATGGCGACGGGGAGACGACGCGCCCGCTCCTCGGCGCGTCGTCGGGTCTGGCGGCGGACGTCGGTGCCGAGTCGGGCGAGGGCGTCCACGATCGCGGCGCCACTCCGACCGGCACCGCGCAGCAGCCCGGCGAGTTCGCCGACGGGTTGGCTGCGTCCTGCCCATGCGTCCAACGCCTCGTCGGTCGATCGACCTCGCTCGAGGTCGATCGCGACGCCGGCGAGCCCGGCATCATCGCCCGGTCGGAGTCGCTGTTGGACGGCGACGATCGCCGACCCGAGCGCGAGGCCGCTGCCAAGGGCGATACCGAGCAGGTCGGCGATCGTGGCCACCGCGGTGAGGTCGCGATCGAGCCGGCGCGTCTCCCGACGTCGACCGGTGCCGCGAGCGCATGCCAAGGCCAACAGCACGAGCGCCACCGACCAAGCGCCGACCACGGGAGCGGACACGACGCCCGCCAGCAGGATCGACGAGACGTGCCGCGCCGGGACCGGTTCGAGCGCCGGGACGACCGCCGTCACCGACCGACCCACACGATCGAGGAACGAGGGGCCTCCGACCGGAGCGTCCGCCCCGCCCGGAGGCAGCGGGCCGACGATTCGCGACGTCCGCGGACGGAACCACCAGGCGCCGGCGCCGGTGACGACGCACCACATCACGACCACCACGGGGCTCACCGTTCGGCCCGACAGAGTCGGTCCATCCACCACCAGCCGGCGGCAACGAGCGCTGCTGCCGTGCCGACACAAGCAAGACCTGCCGACGATCGGAACAGGAAGCCCGCTGTCGCCGGCTCGATGACGGCGAGGCCGGTGCACGCCAACGGGGGCAGGCCGGTCAGGAGCGTCGCGGACGCCCGGCTCTGCGTCGTCAGCGCCCGGACCTCGTCGGCCACCTCGGCCTGATCGCGGAGGGCCGCGGCGACCGCTTCGAACGCGGGCGCCGCTCGGCTGCCCAACTCCGCGCCGAGGAGTACCGCAGCGACGAACTGGTCGAGCGCCGGCGTGGTTCGGGCGTCACGCCAGGCAACGAGCGCGTCGGCCAGCGACGCTCCCGCTCCGAGTGCACGATCGAGCTGGGTCAGGTCCGCCGCCAACGGGCCCCCGACGAGCGTCCGGGCTCCGACGAGGGCATCGGTCACGGTCATGCCGGCACGAACGTCGCGGGCGACGGCCTCCGCGAGCCGGGGCAGCTCGGCGACGAGTTGCGCCCCCTCCCGGCGGGCACGGCGCCGGGAGGAACGACGTCGCCGAGGACCGACGCCGACACGCGCGGGCTCGACGGGGGCCAGGTCGGCCCGCTCGCGACGGCGGGCGAACACCTGTCGCGCCATCGGGACCAGGACAGCGAGCGCGACACCCCAGGACGGCGCGCTCATGCCCGACTCCCGGCGCGTCCGGAGCGGTCGAACCAGCGGCCATCGGCGTAGACCGGTTCGACACCGGTGGGGTGGGCAGGGTCGGCCACCACGTCGTGCACGGACACGACGCGGCGCTGCGGGCCGATCCGGCGCACCCCGACCACGACGTCGACCGCCGAGCGAACCTGGGAGCGGACCGCCGAGTGTGGCAGCTCACCGTCGGCGAGGAGCACGAAGGTCTCGAGTCGAGCGAGGGCATCGGCTGCCGACTTCGCATGACAGGTCGACAGCGACCCGTCGTGGCCCGTCGCCATCGCCCACACCATGTCGAGCGCCTCGGCACCGCGCACCTCGCCCACGATGATCCGGTCGGGGCGGAGCCGGAGTGCGGCGCGAACCAGCGTTCGAAGGTCGACTCGACCGGCTCCATCGCCGTTGTCGGGGCGGCCTTCGAGCCGCACGACATGCGGCAGGTCGAGGCGGAGCTCAGCGGCATCCTCGATCGTCACGACCCGGTGTGACGGATCGATCCCGGTGGCGAGGGCGTTGACGAGCGTCGTCTTCCCGGACCCGGTCGGCCCGAACACCACGATGTTGGCGTGGCGACCGACGTCGCGACGGAGCCGTTCGGCGACGCTCGCGTCTCCGAACGCGTCGAGACCCACTCGCTCGACGGAGAACGTCCGGATCGCGACGTGGATCCCGTCGGGGGCGAGCGGTGGGAGCACCACACTGATGCGCGATCCATCGGCGAGACGGGTGTCGCCGATGGGGTGCGACCGGTCGACGGCGAGGCCGTTGCGACGGAACGCCCGCTCGACGACGAGCCGGATCTCGTCGACGTCCATCACCAGTCCACCGGGAACGAGGTGACCGCCCCGATCCACCCACACCCGACCGTCACCGTTCACGAGCACGTCGGTCACCGTCGGGTCGTGCAACAGCGCGTCGAGCCGGCCGAGCCCGAGCAGGGACGCGTGCAGCCGCTCGAGGATGGCCGCCGACTCGGCGGCGTCGGCCAGCGGCAGCTCGTCGGCGATGATCTCGGCGAGCAACGTCCGTGCCGGGACGTCGCGGCGTGGATCGTCGAGGAACCGGCGTTGGATGACCCGATCGGTGGGGGACGTCACCGGACCATCGCCTCGACCTGCCGCGACAGCGGGCGCGGCGGCCGTCGAACCAACTTGCCGTCATCCACGGCTCGTGCCACGGCCGGGTCGTGATCGATCTGGGCGACGACGGGGGCGCCGAGCGCTTCGGCGATGAGGTGACGATCGAAGGTCCGTCCGCCCTCCCGCACGAGGACAACGCCGGTGGGACGGATCGGGAGGGCCTGCGCCCGCCGGACGGCGAGGTAGCAGGACCGTGTCACCAGCAACGACGGATCGTCGGCGGCGAGTCGGTGACGTAGCCGCTGCATGCTCGACAGCGCCTGCGGCGTCACCGTCGAGACGTCGACCACCACCAGTCGCGGATCGGCGTGCAATGCCCGGACCAGCGTCTCGGCGCGGTCATCGGGCCATGCGTGGGACGAACCGACCGGCAAGAGCGACAGCCTCGGTCGGAGCTCGACCTCGAGGCGGTGGAGCGCGTCCGAACCGACCGATCCGGCGGCCAGCCAGTCGGTGACACCGTCGTGACGCGGGGCGACACCCGCGGCGGCCGTCAGGTCGCCGTCGAGGTCGACGACGAGCACATCGAGGTCGCGTTTCGCGGCGAGGCGCGCCGCGAGAGCGAGGGAAATGGTCGAGCATCCCGACCCGGGTTTGGCCGTCCACAGGGGGTACAGCACGATGGCTCCGTAGGAGTATGCGCACGAGGCGCCGACTACAGAGGGGAAGAATCGCCGAACCTAGGCGGACCGGCCGCCGGTGGTCAACGGGTCGTTCGACCCGCCCGACCGAACGTCAGACGGCAAGCAGGTCGCGGGCGCCGGTGTCGGAGCTGGGGTGGCGCAGCTTCGACATGGCGCGCGCCTCGATCTGGCGGATCCGCTCACGGGTGAGGTGGAAGTGCTCACCCACCTCTTCGAGGGTCCGCGGCTCACCACGGTCGAGGCCGAACCGGAGCTTGAGGATCTCGCGCTCACGTTCGTCGAGCGGCGAGAGCAGCCGGGAGATCTCCTCGGGCAGGAGCGCGGTGGCGGCGACCTCGAACGGCGACTCGGCGCCACGATCCTCGACCACGTCGCCGAGCTCGGCATCGCCGTCCTCACGGAGCGGCTCGGAGAGGGACAACGGTTCGGCCGCGAAACGGAGTGCCTCGGTGACCTTGTCCTCGGGCATCTCGACCTCGGCGGACAGCTCCGAGAGCGTGGCGGGACGGCCGAGTTTGAGCTCGAGTCGTGCCCGGGCCTTCTGGAGGCGCGCCAGGGTGTCGCCGGCGTGCACGGGGAGCCGGATGGTGCGGCCCGTGTTCGCGATGCCACGGGTGATCGCCTGGCGAATCCACCACGTGGCGTAGGTCGAGAACTTGAAGCCCTTGCGCCAGTCGAACTTCTCGACGGCGTGCATGAGCCCGAGGTTGCCTTCCTGGATCAGGTCGAGGAGGGGAAGGCCGGAGGCCTGGTACTTCTTCGCGATCGACACGACGAGACGGAGGTTGGACTGGACGAAGGTGCGCTCGGCTTCCTCGCCGGCACGGATCTGCCGACGGAGCTCACGCTTGCGTGCTGCGCTCGCGGTGCGGCCCAGCTGTTCGAATTCGGTCGCCGCGGCGACGCCGGACTCGATGGCCTGGGCGAGGCGGACCTCGTCGTCCTTGGTCAGGAGCGGGTATTGACCGATGTCGGTGAGATACAGGCGGACGAGGTCTTCTTCGTCGCGGTCCACACGATCTTTCGCCACGTTGCAACCTTCGCTTCCAGTCAGCCATCTCCAGCGGGGGAAGATGGATAACGCTCTCTAACGATACGGAGTCCGTCAAGACCCTTTCTGCCCGAAACGTAGGTGGGATGGGGGTTGTGGGCGTCGGAGGGCGGGGTGGGACGGCACGCGCAACCGGTTCCGGCTGCGTCAGCCTGGGACATCGACATCATCGGGTGCAGAACTTGAGCGCCCGCTGATCTCACGGGTGTCAACCAACGTTCCGGGGCCCGATATTCCGCCCGCAGTGGAGAGGAGTTCCTCGATGGTGGAGCGAAACGCGGCAGCTCGTGCGGCGGAGTCCATGCCGCTGCCGAGCTGCTCGAGGAGACGTCGCCCGGCTTCGACATCGCCGACCTCGTCGCGAAGCACGAACCCGAGGGTGCGCATGACCGACGCATCGGCGACGTCGGTGCAACGATCGAGGTGCCAGGACTGGACCTCGATGAGGTGCGGGATCACCACGCCGTACACGCCGGTGAGGCGCTCGGCGGTGACGTCGGGACCTCGCAACGACTCGAGCTCGTCGAACAGCTCGACGAGGCGGGCGTCCGCGGGGACCGTCTGACGATCGGGATGCAGTTCGCGGACCTCGGGAAGTCGCTCACGGAGCAGGTCGGCGTGCCAACCGTGGTGCCGGGAGGCAGCGGCGAGGAAGACCTTGACGTTCGGCTCGGGGACCGAGGCGACCCACCTGCCGAGCACCTCGAACAGCCGGATCGACGCCCACCGGTAGTGACCGAGGCGACGAGCCGACTCCTCGATCGTGAACCCACCGACGTGCCCGTCCAACGATGCTGCTTCCACCCGGCCAATCTACCGGCGAGGGCGTCAGCCCCCGGGCGGCGCCGCGGTGGTGGGCGCAGGGACCGGCACCACGACGACGGCAACGGTGATCTCCACGACCGACTCTTCCTTGACCTCGACCTGGGGAGGGGTGCCCTGTGAGATGACCTTGCCCTCCGAGGCATCTCCAGCGGCGACGGGCGAGGTGGCGATCTTGACCTTGAGCCCGGCGCTCTTGAGCACGCGCTCCGCCGATGCCTGGCGGAGGCCGACGAGGTACGGCACCTTGGTCGTGGGTTCGGGGCCGGCGACGCTCAGGCCGACCGGTGTGTCGCGCGGCAACGGTGAGCCGACGGCCGGGTCGGTCTCGAACACGGTTCCCGGCACGAGGTCGGCTCGGAACACCCGCTTGATCTTGCCAACGGCGAGGCCGCTCCGCCCGATGTCGGCGAGGGCCTGCTCCAGCGGCTTGTCGAGGATCGGTGGGACGAGTCGCGGTGCGGGGCCCGACGAGACCAGGATCTTGATCGCGCCGGCTGCCGGTACGCGGGCGCCGGACGGCGGGTCGGTGGCGATCACCTCGTTGGCCCGGACGGTTTCGCTCGGCGTCGGGATCTGCTCGACGATCAGGCCGTTGGCCTGCAGCGTCGCGACCGCGTCGATGGCCTGCTGGCCTTCCACGCCGGGCACCGATTGGCCGAGCGGGCCGTCGCTGACCCGGATGACCACGAGCTCGCCCTGCTCCGCCTTGGAACCGGAGAGCGGCTTCTGACCGATGATCACGCCCTTGGGTTTGAGCGGATCCTCGTTCGGTTGGAACTGCACCTCGACCACGAAACCGGCTCGCTCGAGCTCGCCCTTGGCCTGGTCGAGGGCCATCGACTTCACGTCGGGCACTTCGATCCGGGGCAGCTGAATACCCCGGCTCCCCTCGAGACTGTCGGTGAACGCCCACAACGACAGCCCGAGACCCGCGATCAGGCAGATGAGCGTCACGACGAGCGGGCCGTTCATGGGCCGGGGATCGATGACCTCGGGGGCGCCTTCGGCCGAGTGTCGAACGGCCGCGGTCATTGTCCCGGTCCCGGCGCGGCAGGCGTCGCTGGTGCCGCCGGTGGCACCGTCGTGGGCGGCAGGGTCGGGGGCGGGACGGCAGCGCGACGAACCGTCACCGTGACGACGTCACCCGCGCGCAACTCCGTTCCCGGGTCCGGGCTCTGGGACAGCACAACGCCGTCGAGCGGGTCGGCGACCGCTCCCGTCTGGGTCACCTCGCCGATGATGAGGCCGAGCTTCGACAGCTCCGCGGCGGCGTCGGCCCGCTTGAGGCCGGTGACCTTCGGTAGGGCGACCGGTGGCGGTCCGCTCGAGATCACCATGTTGACCGCGGTGTCGCGGGGCAGCACCGTGCCCGCCGGCGGGTCGGTGCCGACCACCGAGCCCTTCTTCACGGTGGGGTTGTCGCCGATCGTGATCGTGCCGAGCTGGAACCCGGCCTTGCCGAGGTTGAACGCTGCGCCTTCGATGGGCAGGCCGGTCACCTCGGGCACGGTTCTCGTCATGGGGCCGGTCGACACGCTGATCGACACGGTGGCACCGCCTTCGACGACGGTGCCCGGAGCCGGCGACTGCGCGATCACGTCACCCGCCGGTGCGGTCTCGTCGTTGACCCGTTCCTCGGCCACCTCGAGGCCCAGCTCACGGATCGTGGAGATGACGTCGGACCGCTTCTGACCCACGAGTTCGGGCAGCGGCACGAACTCCGGTCCACGACTCACGTAGATGTCGGCGGTCGAGTCTCGACGCATGCTCGACGCGGCAAGCGGCTTCTGCCGGACGACCTTGCCGCGCTGCACGGTGGACGAGTACACGAAGTGGACGTCGCCGTGGAGACGCCCACGTTCGAGCTCGATCAGCGCTCGGTCCTGGGTCAGTCCGGTGACCTTCGGGACCGGCACCTCGAGGAACCGACCGGCCAGCAGGTCTGCGGGGTTGAGGGTGGGAGAGAACACGAACACCACGGCGAACAGACCGAGCGTCACCAACGCGATGACGACCGGGAGGGTCCCCGTGCGGCTCGGGAGTCGCTGGCGGGACCGCGAGATCGAGGCCCGGGGCGCGACCACGACTACGGGCTCGTGGTCGTCGTGGTGGTCGAACTGGTCGGAGCCGTCGTCGTGGCAGCACCGGCGACGCCGACGGTGATCGTGACGGTGGACCCGGCGTCGATCGAGGTGCCGGCAGCCGGGTCGACCGAGATCACACGGCCGTCGTTGGCGTCACCGGGCGGGAGGGCCTTGGGCTCGACGCTGACGTCGAATCCCTTGCCCTTGAGGAGCGCGGTCGCCTCGTCCTCGCGCTGGCCCTTGACTGCGGGGACCTTCACGGGTTCCGCTCCGGTCGAGACGATGAGGTTGATCGTCGACTTCTTCGGAGCAGAACCGACGGGGTCGGTCGTGATGACGAGGTCCTTCTTCACGTCGGCCGACGCCTGCTGGATCGTCTCGCCGACGACGAATCCCTTGTCGGTCAGCGCCTTCTTGGCAGCGTCGACGGTCTTGCCGGTGACGACCGGAACGACCTCCGAGCCGGCGCCGGTCGAGATGCGCAACAACACCTCGCTGGCGGCGGGTGCCGGTTGGCCGGCGGGCGGGGACGTCTCGACGGCCTTGCCCTCCTCGACGGTGTCCGATTCGAACGGCTCGACCTTCACGGTGAACTTGAGGTCGGTCAGCGCCTTGGTCGCCTCGGCCTCCGAGAGGTTCGCCACCGGCGGGATGACCACGTTGGCCGGACCGGTGCTCACGAAGATCTCGACGTCCTTGCCCTTGGCGAGGCGGGTGTTGGCCGCCGGGTTCTGACGGAACACGGTGCCCACGACGGCATCGTCGGACGCTTCCTCGGTGACCACCGGGTTGAAGCCCTGTTTCTGGAGCGCGGCCACCGCGTCGTCCTTGGTCATGTCGACCGTGTTCGTGACGAGGACCCCGTCGCTCACGTCGGCGTCGTCGTTGAGGCTCGAGACGAGCCAGAACCCGAGGGCGCCGAGGCCAACGAGCAACAGCACGGTGAGCGCGACGAACAGGCCGGTGCGGGCGGGGGGTTCGTCGTCGTACTCGTCGGGTTCGGCGGGGACGGGTGCCTGCTGGGCGGGCATGACCGTGGTGTGGCTGGGATCCGCGGTGACCGCAGGGTTGACCACGGTCGCGGCGGAGGTGGCGGCAGCTGCCGGGGCCGCCGCCGGTCGGGCCAACTCCTCTTCGGCGAGGGTCGTCTGACCGTCGAGGAAGCGGCGGAGGTCGGCGCGGAGGTCGTCGGCCGAGCGGTAGCGCTGCTCGGGCTTCTTGGCCAGGAGCTTGAGGATCACGGACTCGAGGCCGGCCGGCACGCCCGTCACGAACTGCGACGGACGGGGCGGCCATTCCTGCACGTGCTTGTAGGCGATCGCGACCGGCGAGTCGCCGACGAACGGCGGACGGCCGCACAGGATCTCGTAGAGCACCACGCCGAGCGAGTACAGGTCGCTGCGGGCGTCCACCTGGAAGCCCTGGGCCTGCTCGGGCGAGAAGTATGTGGCGGTGCCCATGACCGAACCGGCCTGGGTGAGGTCGTCGGCGGGACCCGACAGCGCCCGGGCGATACCGAAGTCGGTCACCTTGGCGGTACCGGAGGTGGAGATCAGGACGTTGCCCGGCTTCACGTCGCGGTGCACCACACCACGCTGGTGGGCGAACCCGAGTGCGCCGGCCACTTCGAAGATGACCTCGGCGGCACGACGGGGATGCAGCGGGCCGGCGTCGCGGATGACCTCGGCGAGGGACTGACCCTCGACGTACTCCATGACGATGTAATAGGTGCCGCTCTCCGAACCCCAGTCGTACACGCCGACGATGTTGGGGTGGGAGAGGTTGGCGGCGGCCTGGGCCTCGCGCCGGAAGCGCTCGACGAATGCCGGGTCGGTCGCGTACTCGGGGAAGAGGATCTTGACGGCCACCGGGCGGTCGAGGGCCTGGTCGCGGGCCAAGAACACCTCGGCCATGCCGCCGCGCGCCAAGCGTCGGTGCACCTCGTACCGTCCGCCGAGAACGACTGGCGCGGCGGAACCCGTGGGGTCGGAGGAAGTCATGGCAGCCTCAGACTAGTGAGCGCCGCGCGTTCAACCGTGGCACTCCGAAAGACGACGAACGGGCTCAACATGTTGCGACGAGGGGCGTGGGTCGGTGGTCAGCGGCCGGCCGTGCCCGGCTGGACAGGGGCCGCCAGGGCTGCTTCCAGCACCCGCTTGGCAATGGGGGCGGCCACCCGACCACCGGTCTGCTCGCTGGCGCCGGGTTGGCCCTGCACGAGCACGGCGACCGCGACCTGCGCCGGTTGGCCGGCGGGCCCGGCGAAGCCGATGACCCATGCGTGCGACTTGGGGTCGGGGGTGCCGAGCTGTGCCGTTCCGGTCTTGCCGCCGACCTCGACGCCGCCGATCGCCATGGCCTTGGCGGTGCCATTGGTCGCGACTTCGACCATGCCGCGCCGCATGATCTCAGCGGTCTCCTTGGAGACCGGGGTCCTCCAGACCGACGGCTGGTAGGTGTCGATCGACTCCTGCTTGCGATCCCGCACCTCGGCCATCACGTGGGGGGTCATCATCGTCCCGCCGTTGCCGATCGCTCCGGCCACCATCGCCATCTGCAGCGGCGTTGCCGACACGTCGTTCTGACCGATGGATGCCTGGGCGAGTTGTGGGGTCTTCTCGTACACCGCGGCGTCACCGGGGTCGTCGCCGTCGCGGAGGCGTTTGCCGAAGTCGGTCGGGAAGACGGACCGCACGGCGCCGGGCAGATCGATCGGCGGCACGTCGTTGAACCCGAAGGCCTCGGCTCCACCGATCATGATCTCCGGACCGAGCACCTCGGCGCCCATTGCGGCGAAGCCGCCGTTGCACGAGACGCGTAGGAGTTCGAAGAGCGTGCCGCCGCAGTTCGCGCCGTCGAAGTTACGGATCGTCCGGGTCGTGAGCGGTGGCTGGTATCCGGTGGACACCGGGAACGACGGCGTGGTCTCGGTGACCTTGCCCGATTCGAGGCCGGCGGACGCGGTGACGACCTTGAACGTCGAACCGGGGAAGTAGCGCTCTCGGAACGTCTTCGCGAGCAGCGGCTTGTCGGCCTGCTTGTCGTAGGCCTCCTTGAAGGCACGCGCCGCGGTCGCGTCGTTCAGCGAGGTGAGGTTCGGGTTGTACGACGGGTACGACCACATGGCGAGGACGGCGCCCGTGCGGGGGTCGAGGGCGACGACCGAGCCCGGCTTGTTGCCGAGGGCCTCCTTGGCGACCTGCTGGACGTCGGCGCGGAGTGTGACCTCGACGGTGCCGACGTTGGGTTCCTCGAGGAACGGGTCGAGAAAGCCCCGAACCCGGAAGTCGGTCGTGTTGCCCGACAGTTCGTCGTTGTAGCGCTTCTCGACCCCATCGGTCCCGAAGAGGAGGGAGTACGAGCCGACCGTCTGGGCGAACAGGTCGTCGGTGGGATACGTGCGCTGATACTTGTACCGGCCGTCGCTCTCCTCGGAGTGAGCGACGGTCGTGCCGTCGGCCGTGACGATGTCGCCGCGGGGTCGGTTGAAGTCGCGTACGACGGCGCGTCCGTTGCCCGGCTCGTCGTTGAGGGCCTTGGCGTCGATGACCTGCAGGAAGTTGAGCTTGACGAACAGTGCGAGGTAGCACGCCATCAAGGCGATCGCGAGCTTGCGGAGTTGCCGGTTCATGCCGTCACCGCGCTCACGACGCCATCGCCAGGACGGTCGTCTCGTCGTCGCCCACGGGCTCGGCCCGGCCGGCGGTCTCGTCGGACAGGCGGACGAGCAACGCGATCAGCACCCAGTTGGAGATGAGCGACGAGCCGCCGTAGGAGACGAACGGCAAGGTGAGACCCGTCAGCGGGAGGAGTCGAGTGACGCCGGCCATGATGATGAACGACTGGACGCCGATCAGCGTGGTCAGGCCGGCGGCGAGGAGCTTGGCGAACGGGTCGGTCGAGCGCATCGCCACTCGCAGGCCGCTGCCGACGAGCAGCAGGAACAGTACGAGCACCGCGGTCGCGCCGAGCAACCCGAGCTCTTCGCCGATGATCGCGAAGATGAAGTCGCTCTCGGCGATGGGGACTCGGTTGCCCAGGCCGACACCGAGCCCGGTGCCCGCCACCCCGCCCCAGGCGAACGCGTACGTCGACTGGATGATCTGGTAGCCCTTGTCCTGGGCGTCCTGCCACGGGTTGAGCCACATCGAGACGCGGTCCTGCACGTGACTGAAGAGCGCCCAGCTGAGGTAGGCGCCGCCTCCGAACAGCGTGGTGCCGACCGCCAGGTACGACCCACGCCCGGTGGCGATCCACAGCACGGTCATGAACAGCACGAAGAACAGCAGTGCCGAGCCGAGGTCGCGCTGGAACATCATGACCATGAGCGCGAAGCCCCACGCGACGAGCACCGGGAGGAGGTGCTTGGGGTCGGGTGTCATGAGCGGCCCGACCTTGAAGGTCGCCGTACCGAGGAGTTCGCGGCGTTCGACCAGGTAGGCGGCGAAGAAGATGGCGAGGGCGATCTTGGCGAACTCACCGGGCTGGAAGTTGACGATGCCGAGCCGGACCCAGATCCGGGCACCGTTGATGCGGACCCCGAGCCCGGGGATGAGCGGGAGCACCAGCAGCAGCACGCCGCCGAGGCCGACGGTGTAGCGGACCCGTTCGAGGGTCCGCACCCGTTTGATCACCGCCAGGGTCACGATGAAGCCGATGACACCCACGGCGGTCCACCCCGCCTGCTGCGACGCCAACTTGGGGTTGAGCCGGGCGATCATCACGTAGCCGAGGCCGTTGAGCATCACGGCGACCGGCAGGATCAGGGGGTCGGCCCGGGGGGCGAGGCGCCGCACACCGATGTGGGCGCCGAGGAATAGGACGAACACCGCGACGACGAACGGGATGAGGTTGGCGGGGAGCGCCTTGGTGCGGCCGAGGCTCACCAGCGCGAACGCGACGCCGATGATCAGGCCGGCGAGGGCGAGGAGCCCGGCCTCAGTGGCGCGCCGATTGCGCCCGTGGGGCGCGAGGGCGACGGTCATGGAATGGTCGTCACCGTGGTCTCCGCGCCCGGTGCGGTCGTCGTGGTCGTCGTTGTGGTGGTCGTCGTCGTCGTGGTCGCCGCAGCGGCCTGTGCCTCGAGCCGTTCGACGTACCGGTTGGCCTCGGCGAGGGAGAGATCGCCGACGCCCTGTTCGACCAAGCGTTGCTCGGCGTCGCGAAGGTCGTCGACAGCAACGTCGGTAGGCAGGATCTCGGTCTTGAACCACAAGATGTCGGTGTCGGGTGGGCCCCGGAAGATCACGACCTGTTCGTCACTCACCCCGACCGAGTAGGTGTTCTTGTAGTACCAGTCGGTCGCGAACAATGCGGCGGCGAACACGAGCACGATCAGCAGGAGGAACACGACGGTCCGCCAGGTGAGGCGACGGGGTCGCCGCACCTTCGCCGGTGCTGCCGCCTCTGCCGGGGTCGGGCGGGCGTTCGATGCCGACAGGTTCGGATCGTCGACGCTGGTCTCGTCGAAGTCGGCGGCGGTGCTGCGCCGGGTGATGCTCTGGTCGATCGGACGACCCACGGCGATCGCCGCGGCTTCGGCGCTGCCGGCCCCGACGTCGTGAACGTCGACGACGACGCAGGTGATGTTGTCGCGCCCGCCGCCGGCGTTGGCCGCGTCGATGAGGCGACCCGCGGCTTCGACCGGATCGGTGAGCTCGACCAGGATCAGCTCGATGTCGCTGTCGCCCACCTCGTTGAAGAGGCCGTCGCTGCACAGGAGGAACCGGTCACCGTCGGCGACGAGCACCTCCCACCCATCGACGTCGATGTGGGGCTCGATGCCGAGCGCGCGGGTGATGACGTTGCGCTGCGGATGCACGTCGGCCTGGGCCCGCGTGAGTCGGCCCTCCCTCACCAGCGTCTCGACGAAGCTGTGGTCTTCCGACACCTGGAACAGCGCCTGACCACGGAGCAGGTAGACCCGCGAGTCGCCGACGTTCACGATGGCGACGCGCCGGTCGTCGAGCGGAGCGAGCGCGCACAGCGTCGTGCCCATGCCCATCAGCTCGGGCGACGAACGGGCGTGCTCGAGCACGTCGGCGTTCGCCGCTTGCACTGCCGCCATCAGCGACTCGAGGGTCGGCGTCGCGGCGGACTGTTCGAACGCCACGAGCGCACGGGCCGACGCGACCTCACCGCCGCGGTGGCCGCCCATGCCGTCGGCCACGGCGAACAGGCCGTCGGCGACGAGCAGGCTGTCCTCGTTCAGCGAACGCAACTGCCCGACGTCGGTGCCGGATCCCACCTCGAGACGCATCACTGCACCTCCAGGATCACGTTGCCGACCTGCACCCGATCACCGAGGTGCAGGCGCGCGATGCGTTCGACCTTGACGTTGTTCACGTAGGTGCCGTTGGTCGAGCCCTCGTCCTCGACGACCCACTCGCCGTCGCGTCGTTCGAAGGCAGCGTGACGGGTCGAGAGGAAGCTGTCTTCGATCACCACGGTCGAATCGCCACCCCGACCGATCGACATCCCCTCGCCCAGGGGATATTCGATGCCAACGAGGTGCGGTGGATCGACGGCAACGAGGCGCGTCGGCACCGTGGGTTCGGTCGGTTGCTTGACCTTGGCCTTGCGAGGGGTCTTCGCCGGCTTCGGAGCTTTCGGTGCTTTCGTCGGCGCTTCCGGTGCCAGACCTGCCGGCACGGCAGTGACCTCGGTCCACACGGCACGCAGGACGCGGAAGAAGAAGAGGTACAGCAGTACCAGGAAGCAGATCTTGAAGATCGTGATCAGCTCGTCGGGCACGGCGGCGCGCTCAGTCCTGCTCGAACCTGATGGACGTCGCCCCGAAGAGCACCTCGTCGCCGTGCTTGAGCAGATGCTCCGTGACGTTGCGACCATTCACCTTGGTGCCGTTGGTGGACGCCAGGTCGATGATCGCGAACCCACCCTCGACGGGACGGAACTCGGCGTGCCGACGCGACGCATTCTGGTCACCGAGCACGATCGTGCAGTCCGAGGCGCGTCCGACGGACACGACCTCGTTGCTGAGCGGCACCCGATCGCCGCCAGGAAGGATGAGTGCGGCGATGGCCGTGCCCGGTTCGGGTTGGCGGAACCGGGCGTCGATCGTGACCACGCCGGGCCGCTGGGACGGCTCGACCTCGAAGAACACTTCAACCGGACCGGCGAAGCGGTACCGCTCTTCGCTGGCGTGGGTCTTCGCCAACTGGGTCAGCTCGTTGGCGAGCGTGTCCTCCATGTCGGCGAGCTGTTCGAAGTCGGCCTCGGCAAGCACGAGCACGAACGAGTTGGGTGCCATGGTGGCGCCGTTCACGCCGACCGTCCGGTGGACGTCCATCTCGCGGACCAACTTCCGACCGAGCTCCACCGGACGCACGCCACTGCGGAAGACCCGCCCGAAGACGCCCTCCACACCTTTCTCCAGCTTGCGTTCGAAGTCGGACAAACCCACGGGCCGTACGCTATCGGCACTCTCCGGGGCGGTCGGGGCAGAACTGGCTTGTTCGGCGCCCTTCGCCGTCGGCTATCGTCTGACCGCTCACTTCTTGCGGGAGTGGCGGAATTGGCAGACGCGCAGGATTCAGGTTCCTGTGTCCGAAAGGATGTGGGGGTTCAAGTCCCCCCTCCCGCACCCATGTGATCTCTCACGACATAGGAAACCCTCGAACCCTCAGGTTCGGGGGTTTTGTCGTTTCTGGAAGCG
>WBZX01001297.1_pt1 | contig 19083 bp, 11 predicted proteins | sample 5204211 | NCBI WGS metagenome assembly WBZX01 (sample SAMN12344362, study PRJNA552823) | activated sludge metagenome | biome: Activated sludge suspended growth; feature: Nitrification reactor; material: Wastewater; isolation source: activated sludge from nitrification reactor of wastewater... | reverse complement strand
GGCTTCGGCGTGCGGCTGGCGAGTTCGGGGTCGCTCACCCAACAAGAGGTGGGGGTGCACTACCGAGGTTCGGTGCGCGGTGCACGGGGTTCGCTCGCGGCCGTGAGCGTGTTCGAGAAGGAGGTGATGGCGTTGTACGATGATGGTGGCGGAGAACGGATCATCGGACGTTTCGCCGATGACACGCAAGGACTGCATGTCCACTACCGTGAAGCGGACCTGCTCACCACCAATGGCTCCGTATGCGGCACGCCGGACACGAACGTGCTGCACGATGCGATCGAGGACCGGCACCGCGGCATGGCCAAGACCATGCGGTGCGTGCACATCTATTGGGAGGCGGCCAACGACCTGTTCGTGAACAAGGGGAGCGTTGCCAACGTGACCACCTATCTCACGGGGCTGTTCAACCAGATGGCGACGCTCTACGCCAACGATGGCGTGCAGATCCTGTTGAACGAGATCTACGTATGGGATGTGGCAAGTCCCTACAACGGCACCAGCAGTGGCTCACGACTAAGTCAGTTCGGCACCACGCGGACGAGCTTCAATGGTGAGTTGGCACACCTCATCGACCTGGGTGGGTATGGTGGCGTGGCCTATGTGAACGTGTTGTGCAGCGGGAGCACGAGCCTTCGCATGGCCTATAGTGGTATCAATACCACCTTCCAGAATGTACCCACGTACAGTTGGAGCGTGGAGGTGGTTGCCCACGAGACGGGTCACAACATGGGCTCTTCGCACACACATGCCTGCGTGTGGAACGGAGACAACACCGCCATTGATGGTTGCGGCCCCGCGGCAGGTTACACCGAAGGCTCCTGTGCTGCCGGGCCAGTGCCCTCCTCAGCTGTCGGCGGTACCATCATGAGCTATTGTCATCTGGTGAGCGCGGGCATCAAGTTCGCCAACGGCTTCGGTCCACAGCCGGCCCAGTTGATCCGCGACCGTGTGAACGGCGCGACCTGCCTACAGGCATGTGGAACGAGTTGTGACGCTCCCACGCCCCTCACCGTAACGAACCTGAACGCTGTATCCGCCACGCTGAACTGGGGTAACTACGGCGCCGTGAGCTATACCCTGCGCTGGAAACCCACGGCCAGCGGCACTTGGACGACCGTTACCGGCCTCACAGGGACCAGTTATGCGCTCACGGGACTGACGCAGTCCGTGCAGTACGAGTACCAAGTGCTCAGCGTTTGTGCAAGTTCCAGTTCGGCCTACAGCGCGAGCCGCGTGTTCACCACGCCGGTGCCCTGTCCGGATAGCAATGAACCGAACAACACCACGGGCACATCGGCCCTCTTGGTGCTTCCCGCATCGGTCAACGCGCTCATCGCCTCTACCACGGATGTGGACTACTACCGCTTCGTGCTCACGGCTACCAGCACGGTGAACCTTTACATGGCCAATCTGCCGGCGGACTATGACGTACGGTTGCTGGACAGCGGCGGTGCGCAACTCGCCATCGGCCAGAACGGTGGTACGTCCGCAGAGAGCATCAACTACACGAATGCGCCGGCGGGCACGTACTACATCCATGTGTATGGGTACAACGCTGCCTTCCACACCACCCAGTGCTACCTGCTCTCGGTCAGTGCGTATGCGGCGGCGTGTGTTACACCGCAGGGCCCCACATCCACGGCCATCACCTACAACAGCGCCACCATCAACTGGACCGCGCCCCCCGGGGTCAGCATCTTCGATCTGCGCTGGAAACCGACAAGCGCTTCCATTTGGACGGATGTGACGAACATCAACGCCACCACCTATGCGCTGGGGGGACTCTCCCAACTCACCAGTTACGATGTGCAGGTACGCAGCGTGTGCCAGGGAGGCACCCAAGGCGGCACTTCGGAGTACACCCCTTCGCACACGTTCACCACGTTGCAAGCACCTTGCGAGGTGGTGCCACGCACGGTGGTGGCGATGAAAGTGCTGTTGGACGGTCCTTATCGGACGGCGAATGCGCTCATGATCGATTCGCTCCGCGCTCTTGGTCACCTGCCACTCACCGAACCCTATACGGCGATGGGACGGATCGTTGCAGGGCCTACCGCTACGACCGCGCCTGTCTTCGCCACCACGGGGGCCAACGCCATCGTGGATTGGGTGCTGGTGGAGTTGAGGTCGACCACTTCGCCATACACTGTTCTGGAGGCAAGGGCGGGCTTGTTGCAACGCGATGGTGATGTGGTGGGTGTGGACGGTAGCTCCCCTTTGGGCTTCTGTCAGGATGCCGGCAACTACCGCGTTTCGGTCCGCCATCGGAACCACCTGGGTTGCATGACGGGTGCCGCCGTTGCTTTGGGCTCCACTAGTACCACGGTGGATCTTACCACCAGTGCTATGAGCACCTATGGTACCAATGCACGCCGCACACTGGCCAATGTGCAGACCTTGTGGAGTGGGAACGTGATCGCGAACACGGAACTCAAATACGTTGGTCAGGACAATGACCGTGACCCCATTCTCTCCGCCATCGGTGGCAGTGTGCCGACCAACACCGTCTTCGGTTACCTCATGAGCGATGTGAACATGGATGGCCAGGTGAAGTATGTGGGCGCCAACAACGACCGCGACCCGATCCTGACCAACATCGGGGGCACGGTGCCTACGAGCGTATTAGGGGAGCAACTTCCTTGATCCGCTCCATGTACTGATCGCTCATGGGACCCGTTGCTTGGTCATTACCAAGTGATGGTGCCACCCGTGAGCCAAGGTCTGTTGCTGCTGGTCGGACTAGGCACGGCCCAGCATGATAGCCTGGCGCAGCCGCTTCGCTCCTGGTCCGTGCACGGTGGGGCCAACTACACGTGGTACGCTGATCCCTTGGGTACCGGGCATGGGCCGTATGCGGGTCACGGTGTGGGAGGGGTTGGTTATTCGCTCGGCTTCACTCATGAGCGTACCCAAGGGCGGTTCGGTATCCTGACCGGTTCCCAGTTGGAACAGCGTTCGGCCGGGTATGACTTCAATGAGGGGCAGGGAAATGTTCCTCCGGGTCTTCTGGCCGATGGGCTGGATCGTGGTCATCGGTCCATGCGCACGGTGCAGTTGCAAGTACCGGTGCTCGTGGTCTATCGCGGGTTCCCAGGACTCAGGCTGGAGGCTGGTCCGACGGTGGGCAGGATGCTGCGGGCCACGGAGTTGCGCCGGGGTACACGTGCGAGCAACGGCCGGGAGGAAGCGTTGTATGAGCAGGGGGATCGTACCGGGGCGTTGGCCACCTGGGAGTTCACGGCCATGGTGGGTGCGTTGGTAGAAGGCCCCCGGGGTATCCACGCGCACCTGCGGTATGTGAGCGGGTTCACCAACATGGACCTGGCCGCGGGGAGCAGCGCCAGTTTCACCAAGCAGGTCCAGATCACCCTTGTCTACGCGTTCGGGCAGCGAGGGGACCGTACACCTTCGGTGGTTGGCTTGCCGTGAACGTTCCAGCAGTCCGTTCGGATGGTCTGGTACAGAGGCCGTTGAGGTTCAGACGCTTGTTGAAAACCCCGATCGATCGTGGAAAACGGGAGTTTTCAACGGCCGCAGCCCGCGCGGGCACCGGGCTAACTTCGGCCCATCCTGCGGAAGCCCTTGATGGGCTTGGTTTCCAGGTCCCTTTTCGATGAGCGGAACGAACTACAGTGAAGAGCATATCCGGTCGCTCGACTGGAAAGAGCATATCCGGTTGCGCCCCGGTATGTACATCGGTAAGCTGGGCGATGGCAGCAGCTACGATGATGGTATCTATATCCTCCTGAAAGAGGTGTTGGACAATTGCATCGATGAGTATGTGATGGGCCACGGCAAGAAGGTGGACATCACGATCGAGGGCAATCGGGTGGAGATACGCGACTATGGTCGTGGCGTGCCGCTGGGCAAGGTCATCGATGTGGTGAGCAAGATCAACACCGGCGCCAAGTACGACAGCAAGGCGTTCAAGAAGAGCGTGGGTCTCAACGGTGTGGGTACCAAGGCCGTGAACGCGCTCAGCAGCTACTTCAAGATCGAGAGCGTGCGCGACGGTGAGATGAAGCGCGCCGAATTCGACCAGGGGGTGCTTCGCAAGGACAACAAGCTCGTGAAGAGCGAAGAGCCCAACGGCACCCGCGTCACCTTCGAGCCGGATGAGCAGATGTTCCGGCATTACCAATTCAGGGAGCAGCACATCGAGCGATTGCTGTGGAACTATTGCTACCTGAACACCGGGCTCACGATCAACTACAACGGCCAGAAGTTCCAAAGCAAGAACGGCCTGTTGGACCTCCTCACCACCAAGATGGACGGTGAGCCACTGTACCCCATCATCCACCTGGTGGGCGACGACATCGAGGTGGCCATGACCCACGCCAATCACTATGGCGAGGAGTACTACAGCTTCGTGAACGGTCAGCATACCACACAGGGGGGCACCCATCAAGGCGCCTTCCGCGAGGCGGTGGCCAAGGTCATCAAGGACTACTTCAAGAAGGATTGGGAAGCAGGCGACGTGCGCACGGGCATCGTCGCTGCCGTCGCTGTGAAGGTGATCGAACCCGTGTTCGAGAGCCAGACCAAGACCAAGTTGGGTTCGTTGGAGGTGGAGCCCGGTGGCCAGAGCATGCGCTCCTTCGTGGGTGATTTCCTAGCCACGAAGTTGGATAACTACCTGCACAAGAACCCGGAGACCACACAGGCGCTTCAGAGCAAGATCCTGGAGAGCGAACGGGAGCGGAAGGAACTGAGCGGGATACGCAAGCTGGCGCGCGAACGCGCGAAGAAGGCGAGCCTGCACAACCGGAAGCTGCGCGACTGCCGCGTGCACTTGGACGACTCCAAGAAGGATGACCGCAAGGAGAACACCACGCTCTTCATCACCGAGGGCGATAGCGCGAGCGGCAGCATCACCAAGAGCCGCGATGTGAGCACGCAGGCGGTCTTCAGCCTCAAGGGCAAACCGCTCAATTGCCACGGCCTCACCAAGAAGGTGGTCTACGAGAACGAGGAGTTCAACCTCATCCAAGCCGCACTCAATATCGAGGACGGCATGGAAGGGCTTCGGTACAATCGCATCGTCATCGCCACCGATGCCGATGTGGACGGGATGCACATCCGCTTGTTGCTGATGACCTTCTTCCTCCAGTTCTTCCCGGACCTGGTGAAGAACGATCACTTGTACATCCTGCAAACGCCGCTGTTCCGCGTGCGCAACAAGAAGGAGACGATCTATTGCTACAGCGAGGAGGAGCGTCAGCGTGCATTGCACAAGCTTGGCAAGAGCGCGGAGATCACCCGGTTCAAAGGGCTTGGTGAGATCAGTCCCGATGAGTTCAAGCACTTCATAGGGGAGGATATCCGCCTGGAACCCGTGATGATCACCAAGGATGCACCGGTGCACGAGCTGTTGGATTTCTACATGGGCAAGAACACACCGGAGCGGCAGAACTTCATCATCGAGCACCTCAAGGTGGAGAAGGACCTGGTGGAGGAGGCCAAGGCGGAACCCTTGGTGAAGAGCATCGCGCGCAAACTGGAGGAGAACGAAGTGGAGGTGTGAGCCATGAAGGGTAGCTGGAAGAGCCGGTCGGTCACCCTGCTGTTCATCCTAGCATGGGCACAGGTCCACACGGGCATAGGCGCTCACGCACAGAGCACCGGTAAACTGCGCATCCTGTGCGAGCCGGTAGGCACGAGCAGCTACGTGGTGGATTCCAAGCACCGCATGAACGATCGCGAGATCACCCTTATGGAAGGTGCTCACCGGTTGGTGTTCTGGGCGCCGGAGCGTCGCATGCTCGATACCACCGTGATGGTGGTGGCCGGTACCACCAAGGAGGTACGTGCGCAGTTGCGCTACTCGGAGGAATACATCGCCTACCGCGCACAAGCCGACAGGTTCGTTCGCAACGATCGATGGCTCAAGTACGGGACACCCGTGGTGGCGGCCGGTGCTGGCGTATGGGCAGGGGTCAGCATCGCCCGGGCCATCGATGCGAGGAAGGATCTGGACGCGCTGCAGGATGAGTACACGTCGAGTGCGGACCCCGGTGGGCTGCTCGACCTGAAGTCGACGCGTATACCCGATGCGAACGATGCGCTGCGCCGGTCCCGGACCATGGCCTATGTGAGTAGCGGTGTCTTCGCACTGAGCGCATGCGCCCTCTGGTATGTGAATGAACGGCGCAAGGAGCACAAGGCCCCCGTATTCGAAGACAAGGAGAAGGTGCGGTTCGAAGGCCTGGTATGGGTGCCGGGCAGCAACACCGGCGGCACGTGGGCGATGGGACTTACCATTCCGATCCGATGAAGCCGCTACCCACGATACTCATCGCGGCCGCATTGTTCTGCGGCTGTGGCAAGGGCGAGTTGGATCCCGATACGCTCACGAACAATCCGTTCGACCCATCCTACACGGGGCCTGGTGTATATGAATTCGATACCACCTACCTCGATGTGGTCGTGATACCCGGCGGTGTGATCACCTACCAGGTCATCGCCTTCCGCGTGAAGGAGGAACTATTCCTTTCCGATGCCGCGTATTCCGTGCAGGTGCACGATCGTGAGAGTGGCATCACCAGCGTGATCGAGCCGGACCCTTCCGGCAGCGACCATTTCCGTTACCTGAAACCCGACGCGGTCATTGGCAGCCCTGTGTGCCTGGACCTGCGCCTTTACAACAACCAGAGCGCCGCGCGCGCCGAGGAGATCTGTGCGACCTTGCAATGAGCGACGAGACGAACAGCACCGGGACGGGTGCCATGAACGAGGAACCTGTAGGCGGTAGTGCCGACAACCATTCCAATGTGCCGGGCGGAGGGACCACCGGCGGTTTCAGTGTGAGCGGCATGTACCGCGATTGGTTCCTGGACTACGCCAGTTATGTGATCCTGGAACGGGCCGTGCCTGCCCTCTACGACGGCTTGAAACCGGTGCAGCGCCGGATCCTGCACGCCATGAGCGATCTGGATGATGGGCGCTACAACAAGGTGGCCAACATCATCGGGCATACCATGCAGTACCACCCCCATGGCGATGCCAGCATCGGCGATGCGCTGGTGCAATTGGGGCAGAAGGACCTGCTCATCGATTGCCAGGGGAACTGGGGTAACACCCTCACGGGGGATAGTGCAGCGGCCCCGCGTTACATCGAGGCTCGCCTGAGCAAGTTCGCCAACGATGTGGTCTTCAACCCGAAGACCACCGAATGGCAATTGAGCTATGATGGCCGCAACCGGGAACCGGTGTTCCTGCCGGTGAAGTTCCCGTTGCTGCTCGCCCAGGGCGGAGAGGGCATCGCCGTGGGCCTCAGTTGCAAGGTGCTGCCGCACAACTTCAATGAGCTCATCGATGCGAGCATCGCCGTGTTGCGCAAGCGCTCGTTCGACCTCGTTCCCGACTTCCCAACCGGTGGCCTGGCCGATGTGAGCAACTACAACGAGGGTGAACGGGGTGGCCGCATCCGTTGCCGGGCCCGCATCCGCAAGGAGGACAACAAGACGCTGGTCATCCACGAGATCCCCTTCGGCACCACCACCACCTCGCTCATCGAGAGCATCATCAAGGCGAACGAGAAGGGCAAGATCAAGGTCCGTCACATCGAGGACAACACGGCCGAGAATGCAGAGATCATCGTGCACCTGGCCGCAGGGGTGTCACCGGACAATACCATCGATGCGCTGTTCGCCTTCACGGATTGCGAGTTGAGCATCGCCCCCAACGCGGTGGTCATCGAGAACGACAAGCCGCGCTTCGTAGGGGTGAAGGAGCTGCTCCGGATCAGCACGGACAACACGTTGCGCCTGCTGGACCTGGAGTTGAAGATCCGGAAAGGGGAACTGGAGGAGCAGTGGCACTTCGCTTCGCTCGAGCGGATCTTCATCGAGAAGAAGGTCTATCGGAAGATCGAGGAGGCCGAGACGTGGGAGGAGGTGCTCTCCTTCATCGACAAGGGGTTGAAGCCGCACGTGCAGGAGCTGCGCCGTCCGGTGACGCAGGAGGACATCGTGCGCCTTACGGAGATCAGGATCAAACGGATCTCGAAGTTCGACAGCTTCAAGGCCGATGAGCACATCAAGCAACTGGCTGAACAGATCAAGGAAGTGCAATACAAGCTGGACCACTTGGTGGACCATGCGGTGGAGTACTTCAAGGACCTGAAGAAGAAGTATGGCGCAGGCCGCGAGCGCAAGACCGAACTGCGCACTTTCGATACCATCGTGGCCACCAAGGTCGCAGTGGCGAACAAGAAGCTCTACATCGACCGGAACGAAGGCTTCATGGGTTGGAGCCTGCGCAACTTCGATTTCGTGGATGAGTGCTCGGAACTGGACGACATCATCGTCTTCCGGGCCAACGGCACCATGCTGGTGACCAAGGTGGCCGACAAGAAGTTCATCGGCAAGGGTGTGTTGCACATCGGCGTTTTCAAGAAGAACGACGAGCGTACCATCTACCACATGGTCTATCAGGACGGTGTGCGCGGACCGTACTACATGAAGCGATTCGTGGTCACGGGCGTCACGCGTGACAAGGAGTACGACCTGACCAGCGGTGCGGCGGGTAGTAGCGTGGAGTACTTCACCCACAACCCCGATGGTGCCAGCGAGGTGGTTTCCGTAACGCTGCGGCCCAAGCCGAACCTGCGCAAGAACAAGTTCGACATCGACTTCGGTCAGCTGGGTGTGAAGGGGCGGGGGAGCAAAGGGAACCTGCTGACCCGGTACGCCGTGCAGAAGATCGTGCAGAAGGAACGCGGCCGTAGCATGTTGAGCGGCATTCCGGTGTGGTTCGATGAAACGGTGCGCCGACTGAACGACGCCGGCCACGGTCGCTATCTCGGCAGGTTCTCGGGCGAGGACAAGATCCTGGTCATCACGCGCAGTGGTAACTACCAGCTATTCCCCAGCGTGCTCAGCACCCATTTCCCCGATGATGCCATCACGGTGGTCAAGTGGAACCCGAAGGACATCGTGAGCGCGGTATACTGGGAAGGCGAGAAGCAACAGTACAACGTCAAGCGGTTCGAGGTGGAGCCATCCCGTGATCCCGTCTCTTTCATCACGGAGCATGCGGATAGCAAGCTGGTGTTGCATAGCCTGCTTCCCGATGCGCAGTTGCACATCGCCTACGACAAGCGGAGCACGAGCCGGGAGGATGAGGACATCGACCTCACCTCCTTCATCGGTGTGAAAGGGGTGAAGGCCTTGGGTAACCGCCTCACGCCACACAAGGTGAAGGAACTCTCGCTGCTCACGCCGGTCTTCATCCCCATGACGCCCGAATTGGAAGAGGTGCAGGGCATGTTGATCACCGATGAGGAGATCGGCAACCTGGATGCTCCCGAGGAAGAGGGTCTGGAGGAAAGCCCTGTGAAACAGTTCAAACGCCAACAGGCCACGGACGAAGTGGAGCGCTCACCGGAGGATCCGCTCATCGGCAGTGAGCCGGGCAAGCAGATCCGATTAGGGCTGGACTGAGGTCACGAGGCATTCTGGACGGCAGCGTCCTGTGAGGTAGTGGGAGGTAGCAGCCGTTCCATGGCGGCGTAGTCCTTCACCACCAGCACGGCCAACAAGGCTAGTGGGACACCGATCGCGCTGGAGATCATGTCCACTTGGGTCGCGAAACGCACTCCCTCGATGCTCTCCGCATGCATGGATACGCGGAAGGACAGTTGCCCAAGTATCGAGCTGAGCACCCAGAGGGCCCACCACCAGCCTGTGAGCGCCGAGCGCTGCGGGTCTTGGAAGACCACTTCCCTGCGGCCAAGCAATGCGCGTGTCTCACGGAATAGTTCACGCATGATCTGGTAAGGCCGGAAGAGGCAGAGAATGGGAACGAACCAGCCGATAGCCGCCCAACTCTCGGGGTGGGCGAGCGTGCTCACATGCTGGTGCAGGTTGTAGTACGCTCGCCGGAACCATTGAATGAAGGTGATGGCCGATGTGATGTACACCACGAGATAGAGCAGGCCGATCAGCGCTTCGCGCGAATCGTTGGCATCGATGGTCTCGTCGCTGATGTTAGCTCCGGCTTGGATCGCATCCAATAGTCGGAATTGGAAGTAGCTGGACGCGAATGAAATGATGTCCATCACCATCACCGCCCAAATGAGTGCGATCGCATAGCGCGCGCGTTGGGCGTTCGGACGCAGGAAGCTCATTGTGGTTCGAAGTGTTTCCGCTGAGAAGCTCGTTCAAGAGCTCCCCATGATGAACAACGGCTGGGGCATGGGCTCACAACCCCAGCCTTCCGCTCAGGTACTTGTGCACCTTGCCTACGCGTTCCACTTGTCCTTTGGCGGCGAAGCGCTCGTAGAAGCCATCATCGCGGAATTCACGTGCGATGTCGGTCCAGGCGCCGGCCATGCGCTGTGCCCATCTGCGTTCGCGCGTATCCTCATCACCGCGGTCGCGTGCGTTGAGGTCGGCACACACACGGATGAGCGCCTTGATCGTCACAGGCTTGGTGACGTGGTACTTGGGATCGCCCCATGAACTGCCGAAGGCAGCCTTGGCTCCCTTGAAGAACTCCTGCAGGATCCGGTAGCGGCGCTCCACATTGGCGTCGTTCACCTTCTCGCTCTTATCGAAGGAGCGCAGCACCCAGCGGTGCACTTCGTTGAAGAGTTCCGCCTGCATGATCCACTTCTCCTGCTTGCTGCGGTTGCCCAAGCGATTGATGCGGTAGCGCAGTGGGCTGTCCGCCTCGTTGTACAAACGCTCGATCACTTTCGCAGCGAGGCGCTTGTCCGGTCTTTCCCAACTCACCCGCTCGTACAGGTCGATGAGGTGGCTCTTGTTGATGCGCGTGGGCGTGCTGTTGATGATGACGAACATCTCGGCAGCGAAGTCCTCGCTCTCCCCATCGAAGATGATGCAGGGCACGTGGATGCTCTTCGCCTCTTCGGGGTGTGAACGCATGTAGAACTCCAGTGCCGCAAGACGGTGCTGTCCGTCGATGATGAGGTACTTCTCTTTGGGCTCCTTCAGGTCACCCACGTTCTTGTAGTTGCCCAGCGGAGAGAAGTCCAGGATGTCGCTGCTGAACAACAGCACGGTGCCGGGTATGGGCGGCTGCGCCACCGCGGTCTCGTAGAAATTGCGGATCGCCTTGATCTTGCCGTGCGCCATGCTGCGCTGGAAGGCGGAATCACTGCGCTCGATCTTCTGGATGAAGTTGGCCACGTCATCGCCCTTTTGTGCTTCCTCCGGAGCGATGGATCGCTCGCCCTCGGCATAGAACCGACTGATGAATCGCACACGGCGCAGGATGTCTTCTGCCGGATAGGAGACGAAGTAGAAGCTGGCGTCTTTCTGGCGGATCTGGGTGGCGATCATGGTAGTGGTGGCGCGGGACTGTTCGCGGCCTCCGAATGTAAGCGGCTTCGGCTTTCCAAGGAAGGGCGACCGCCCTTGACCTACACTTTAACAAGGCGGAGGGTCCGCACCCCGCCGTCCAGCCCCTCCACGCGGAGGAGGTAGGCCCCGGGAGGGGCGGATCCGAGGTCCAAGCGTACCCGACCTTCCACCCCGGCATCTTGGGAGCGCAGGATGGAGCGTCCAGCTGCGTCGAGCACGTCCAACGTCCGGACCCGCTCGGTGCCAAGGTCCACGGTAAGCACGTCCGTGAATGGGTTGGGGGCCACCCCAAGGGCTGCACTGCCGCGCTCTTCGGCACCGGTGCAGACTTCAACGATCAGGTCGATCGTGGTGGATCCGGGGCACTCGCCGGCATTGGCTGCGGTAAGGGTGAGGGACCAGGTGCCGGCGCCTTTGATCGCGGGGTCGAACAGCACGAACACCCCATCGCCTTCAGCCGCCCCGCTCCACGTGCCGGACGGGCTGCCGGTGATGATCACGGGCGCGTCGTCATCACAAAGCACACCCACGGGGTCGATGGCAGGCAGTGTGGTATCCCACCGTTCGATGGTGTAGGTGTCGTTCACCAAGGTGCAGCCGTTGGGGCCGGTCCATGTGTATACCAAGGGGTAAGGGCCCACGCTCAAGGATGCTGGCTGCACTACGCCGTTCGCGTCAGCTGGCGCGGACCAGATACCTCCGGCGGGAGCGGCTGCCAGTTGCACGTCCTCATCGGTGGCGCAGAGGATAAGGTCCTCCACGGTCCACGAGACGGAAGCGGAATCGAACAGTTCTACGGCCAGCGCTCCGGAGGCAGCGCAGCCGCTCGGGTCGAAGTAGGTGTAGGTGAGCAAATAGTGGCCAGCGCCCAAAGCGACCGGGTCCAGCACCGCGCCGGTGAGTCCTGGGCCGCTCCAGATACCACCAGCCGGGGTGGCACGACCATCCAGGTCGATGGTGGAGCCGTTGGCGCATTGTGCCTCTAAAGGTTCCACCGAGATGCTCGGGAACTGGTCACTCACGGCTATCAGCAGCGTATCGATGCCCGGACATTGGAAGGGCGAGGTGGGGTCGGCGTGCAGTACCACCGTGAAGGTGCCCGGGCTGGTGGGGATGAAGGTGGCCCCGGAACTGTTCCAACTATCGATGTCGCCGCTCCAACTGACCCCGAAAGGAGGGGCGCTGGCGGCTTGCACCAGCTGGGGGCCGGAGGTGATGCAGAAAGGTCCGATCGGCTCGATGGAGGCCGGCAGAGAGGTCCATACCTCGATCGGTTGCGATTCCGCGGCACAAACGGTCCCGGTCACGTCCTCGTAGATGGCCACGAACACGCCATTGTCATACGTCGCAGGATCGAGCACCCCGGAACTGGTGAGTCCCACCCACGTGGTGGCCGGTGGTGTGGATGTGACCTGGATCGGCGCGTCCCCAGAGCAGAGCACACCGTCAATGGCTGGACTGATGGTGGGCTCGGTGGCGACGAAGATGCTCGTAGTGGCTCCCACAGGGCAACCTGCGGGTTCATAGACCACGTGGCTGAGTGGATAGGCTCCGGTGCCCTGTACGTTGCTCCGGTAGAAGATGCCTTCGTTCACCGCGAAGCCTGTCCACTGCCCACCCGAAGGAGAAGCCGCGGGTAGGGGATAGGGGTCCCCGTACATGCACAAGGCACCAAGTATGGGTAGGTCGATGACGGTGCTCGGTGCATCCACCACGTTGCGGTACCAAGCTGTGCCGACATCGGTGGTCATCACCATATCAGCTTGGCCGTCACCGGTGAAGTCGGATAGCAGGAGGCCCCACCCGCGCGGTATGCCGACCAATTCGGTGCGATAGGCGAAGGTGTTGAGTCCCTCGGTCCAAGCGGTCCACTGCACGGGAAGACCAGGGTTCGACGGTACGTAAACGATACCCGTGGCCTCATTGCACCCGAGGTGTTCAAAGGTTCCCACACCTGCCGAGAGCCATGGTTCCAACTCGTGGTCCGTGAACGTGGACCATGCGCCGCCTTCACCAATGTGGTTCTCGGCCCAGTGCACCGAAATAGCGCCGGCTTCGGCGAGGTCCAGGTCACCATCATTGTCCACATCGATGAGCGTGGAGGCGCCTTCGTATGCGAAGCTGCTGCTGCTCGTGAGCGTATCCACCGACCACGTGGTGGCATTGCCATCCATGTTCCGCAGCGCGAACACGGTCTGGTTCCAGTTGCTCACCACCACATCTATTCCTCCGGTCAGGTCCAGATCCCCCGCGAGAAGGATGGAGTTCATGGCCCCTTCGATGGACAGTTCGGCCATCACCAGCGGGTCACAGGACCCGCTTGAGTTCGGGAACCAGTAGAGATCACCTCCGTCACCCAAGTCGATGATCATCACCACATCCGGGAAGCCATCGCCGGTTATGTCCGCCAAGCGCATCGCAGCGGGCGTTGCCGGGATGGCACCGATGACGACCGGTGCCGCGAATACGGCGTTCCCTTCGTTCTCATACCACCACACGGTCGTCTCCAGGCCGTCGAGGAACACGATGTCGGTGAGACCGTCGTTGTTCATGTCGCCAGTGGTCCACCGGCCGATGGGTTCTGTCGCCGATACCACATCCAAGGCGATGGAGAAGTCCCCATTGCCATCGGTATTGGCCAGCCAACGGAAGTGCTTGTTGTCGAACAGACCGAGAAGGTCGTTGTCCGCATCTCCATCCACATCCACCGCCCGGAATGGTGGGTCACCACCGTTGGTGGAAAGCGCGATAGGCGGAGCGAACTGCCCCCACGCAGCACCTTGCACCCAGAGGGCGATCAAGACGATGGAGCGTGCTGCGATACGCATGATGACGGCACCGCGTGAAAGCGGTGCAGCTTTGGGAAAGGGCCTGCAAGGTATGAAAGCTACTCCTTGGTCCTCAGGCACAAAGCACCGGAATGCGGGCTTCGTTGGCCAGGAGACGCTCCTTCTCGGCATCGGCTATGTACCGGTACTCTTCGCTGGGATGGGCCATGATGGCTATGCACCCCGCACCGACGGACTTGGCATATTCCACCGTGGAACCGGCAAAACCGACGCTGAACCCTGAAATGGGAATGTTCGCTTCCACGCAGCGCACTCCCTCTTCTGTCAGGCGGTCGAGCATCTTGCGTTTGTTCGCCAACAATTCATCACTGGGGTTCTCCCCGGGGCGCATCACTTGGAAGACATGCACCTCCGATGCATGACCTTGCGCCAAGGAACACACGATCTCCAGCAACCGGTCGATGGATGCATGTCCTGCCACGGGCATAACGATGCGGCCGATGCCGCCGTCCACGTTGCTTTCGGCTTGCACTACGAATGACGGCACGTGCGACTTGCGGACCAGCTTGAGGATGTCCGCCCCGAAGAGCGACTGACGCAGGCCATGTGGACCGTGGGTGCCCATCACCAACAGGCTATGCCCATTCCCGGATTCTTGCACGATGGTGTCCATGAAATCGCCCTCCGGTAGGAGGAGACGAACACCCGTTCCTCCCGAATTCTCGATCTGTCCTTCCATGGTCGCCTGTGCCCGAGCTCGGCTTTCGTCGCTTCGCTCAGCCTTGCCCAGCACATGAAGCAGCGTTACCCGGGCCCCCATGCGATCCGCCAATGACAGGGACTGCTTCAATGCCGCATCGGAGGCGGGCGTCAGGTCGGTGGTGCAAAGGATATCCTTCATGGCGCGCCAAGATATCGTCCTAGTGGCTCCTTCGTTCGTTCTCGCCAAGCCTTCCAACCATGTCGCTTGGGTAGCCAAGGTCACTGAAGCACAGTTGTCCTCGGGCATCTACTTTGGTCGCCCATCCGATACCGGAACATGCGCATTCTCCTCACCGCCTTGATCATGCCCTTGTGCATGACCGCTGATGCCCAACTGAACATGACCCAAGTGGGCCACTTGGATTACCAGGCGCTTCGCGGAAGCAACCTGAGCAACTTATGGGGCTACACGGATGAGACCGGCATCGAATACGCGTTGGTCGGCGTGGATGGTGGTAGCCAAACGGGTTCCGGCGGGATCTCCGTGGTCAGCTTAGAGGATCCCGCCAACCCGGTGGAGGTATTCTTCTTCGCAGGGCCCAACTCCATCTGGCGCGAGGTGAAGGTGTGGGGCGATCATGCCTACATAACCACCGAAGCACAGAGCGGGGGCATCACCATCGTCGACCTCAGTCCATTGCCTCAGAGCACCGACCTGCCTGCCATCCTATGGAACGCACCCGACTGGAACACATCACACTCCTTGTTCATCGATGAGAATGGTAGGTTGTACCTGCACGGTGCCGATCGGGGGAATGGCGGCGTGATCATGTACGACCTCACACAGGACCCGATGGCCCCTGTTGAAGTGGGGGCTTTCGATCAGTGGTATTGCCATGACAGTTTCGCACGAGGCGATACGCTTTACGCCGCCCACATCTACGACGGGTTCTTCAGCATCGTGGATGTGAGCGACCCTGCGAACCCCATTCTGCTGGGCACACGCACCACACCGAACGAATTCACCCACAACACGTGGTTGGACGATAGCGGTCGTTACCTCTTCACCACGGATGAGACCGTGGATTCCTATGTGGGTGCCTATGATGTTTCCGACCCCTCGGACATCCAGGAGGTGGATCGCTTGCAGACCGCTCCGGGGTCGGGTGCCATTGTGCACAATACCTATTGGAAGGACGACAAGGTCATCCAGTCCTATTACACCGAAGGGGTTTCCATCTATGACGCCACCTATCCACACAACCTGATCGAGGTGGGGAGCTATGATACGTCGCCGCTGAGCGGAGGAACGTTCAATGGTGCATGGGGTGTTTACCCGTTCTTCACATCCGGCAGGCTCATCATCTCGGACATCGAAGGCGGGTTGTTCGTGTTGCAACCGAACGTGCCACAGGCGTGCTGGTTGGAAGGTGTGGTGAGCAATGCACAGACCACCGCACCCATCGCGGGCGCCACGGTGAACATCGCGGTCATTCAACAGGGAGATGTCACCGCCACGGATGGTGCCTATGCCACTGGCTATCACACCCCGGGCACCTATGCCGTGGAATTCTCGGCTCCGGGCTACCAGAGCGCGACCATCTTCAATGTGGTGCTCACCACAGGTGAAGTGACCACGCTGAACGTGGACCTGGTGCCGCTTACCGCATTCAGCGTGCATGGCACGGTCGTCACGGCCGGCACGGGTGCTCCTGTGCCCAACGCACAGGTCATCTTCAAGAGCCCAACGTTCAACCTTACGGCGCAGGCTGATGCGACGGGCGGCTTCGATCTGCCCACGGTATTTGAGGATGACTATGTGGTGACCGCCACCCAATGGGGCTGGCGCACCGTCTGCCTACCCGCGCAAACATTCACGTCGGGAGGAGGTACGTTCACCATCACCATGGAGCAGGGGTACTATGACGATATGGTCACGGACCTTGGTTGGCAGGTGAGCGGCTCGGCATCGGCGGGCATGTGGGAGCGCGGCGTTCCGCAGGGCACCACCCTGGGTAATGTGGAGAGCAACCCGGGCGCCGATGTGCCGGGCGACTGTGGCGAGGAGGCATACGTCACCGGCAACGGCGGCGGGGCTGCTGGCAACGATGACGTGGATGGCGGTGCGACCGTGTTGACATCGCCGGTCTTCGATGCTACGAGCCTTACACAACCGCACGTGCGCTATAAGCGCTGCTTCTTCAACGGAGGTGGTAGTGGTAACCCGAACGACACGTACCGCATCGAGCTCTTCAACGGGACGACAACGACCGCGCTGGAAACGATCACCGCCGCGACCCCGGGATCCTCCAGCTGGCAGCAATCCGATTTCGCGATCAGCTCCTTCATCACCCCAACAGCGACCATGCGCTTGATCGCTACCGCGGTGGACGGCGACCCGGGCCACGTGGTGGAGGCGGGCCTGGACCAGTTCGAGGTGGTGTCCGCAGGGTTGAATGGAATGAGCACCCAAGAGGCGGCCACGTGGCGCATTTGGCCGAACCCCAGCGAAGGGGAGTTCTGGATACGGACGGATGGCAGCGGTCCGTGCTCCGTGGATATCATCGACGCTACGGGCCGTATGGTTTTGACCACACGGGTGCAGGAAGGTGTCACCACCCCGCTACAACTCGCAGCAGGCCCCGGTGCTTACATCGCACGGATCCAACTGGCCGATGGCCGAACGGCGTACGACCACGTCGTGGTCACGCAGTGATCCTATCGTTTGCGTGGGGACGGACTGCCGCAGTTGTCCTTGAGCAACTGGTCCAGTTCCGGCACATCACCAAGGGCCTTGGCCACGGTAAGGTCTTCACAGGCCTTCTCCCGTTCACCACGGCGCAGGCGCAGCATGCCGCGCGTGCGCAACGCATAGGGGTTGGAGGGGAAGTTGCGCAGGCTGCGTTCCACATCGGCCCAAGCCTCGGCATCCTTACCCATCTTCAAGTAGAGATAAGCACGGTTGCTGAGCGCCACCGGTTCGTCGCGATCGTACTCCAAGGCTCGTTCGCACATGGGTAGTGCTTCATCATACCTGCCCAGCATGATGAGCTCGTATCCTCTATTGGTCCAGTGTCCTATGTCCGAAGGATCCAATTCGCACAGCCGTTCCAGTATGCGCAGGGCGTCGGCGTTGCGGTCGGCATTGTCGTAGAGCCTGGCCAACAGGCGCATCCCTTGTTCGTCCTCTACACCCGTGGCCACGGCCTGCTCGAAGGAGAGGATGGCCATGTCGTTGCGCTTGAGCCCCGCCAGTGCCTCTCCGCGCAGGTAGCAGGACTTGGCCCGCATGCGGTTCTCCTTGGCGTGTGCGATGGCACGGCTGGCGTGGTACTCGGCTGTGGCACTGTCCTCAGCGCGTAGGGCGTACATGGCCCGCTGGTAGTGCGCTTCCGCTGACGTGCTGTCGATCCTGAGCGCGCGCTCGACGTCTTGGAGGAAGCGGTCCATACGGTCCAGTGTGTACCAGGCCCGGGCGCGGCCTAGGTAGGTGGCTGTGGACTCTTCCTTCTTCACGGCCTGGTCGAACACTTCCAGCGCACGCTGTGGTTTGTCCACGTCCATGAGCGAATCGGCCCGGACCAGCAGGAGTTGGACGCTTTGGCCGTAAGCCAGCAGTCCACCGGCGAACGCGAAGAAGAACAGGATCGCTGTTCGCAGTTGGAAGATTACACGCGACGGGGTGTGCATGGGCGTGGCCAAATGTAACGGGCCGGACGCAGGGCGAAGACCATGCCGCCCGCTTCGTTGATCCACAATGTGTTGATGATAGGGATCGAAGGCTTCGACCATGCTACCAGCGCGGCACGGGCATGCTGTCCAGCGGGGCGTGTATTCCGGCAAGGTGCAGGTAGTGGCCCGCCATGGCGATCATGGCCGCGTTGTCCGTGCAATAGGCGAAGGGGGGCAGGTAGAGTTCCCATTGCTCACGCTGGGCCAAGGCCGTGGCTTGTGCACGCAAAGCGCTGTTGGCACTCACCCCACCGCTTATCCCTATGCGAGGGACCCCATGGGTGCGCGCGGCCTTGTACAGTTTGCGCAGTAGGATGTCCACGATCTGCTGTTGCAGGGATGCGCACAGGTGCGGCAGTTCGCGCTGGACGAAGTCGGGGTCGGCGGCGACGTTGTTGCGTACCAGGTTGGCAAAGGCGGTCTTCAATCCGCTGAAGCTCATGTCCAAGCCCTGCACTGCCGGTACAGGGAGCGCGTACCGCTTACCATCGCCCAACTGCGCATGCTTATCCACCAAGGGCCCACCGGGA
>WBZX01001296.1_pt1 | contig 19083 bp, 20 predicted proteins | sample 5204211 | NCBI WGS metagenome assembly WBZX01 (sample SAMN12344362, study PRJNA552823) | activated sludge metagenome | biome: Activated sludge suspended growth; feature: Nitrification reactor; material: Wastewater; isolation source: activated sludge from nitrification reactor of wastewater... | reverse complement strand
CCTCGTAGGGCACGACGAGGATGAAGCCACACCGGCCCCCGAACTGGCCCCCGAGCCAGCCCCGCACGAGAGCGATGCCGGTTCAGCGCCGGCCTTCGACTTCGACGACATCTCAACTCAAGACGACGGTGACACCGCCCATGCCGGTGTCACTGGGGGAGCCGAAGGTGACGACGACGCCGAGGCGGAGGCCGCAGGCGGCGAAGGGCAGAGCCGAGGCCAACGATCAGGCGGCGGTCGTTCCGACCGCAACGGTGATGGCGCCGGTGCTGAAGAGCCTGGAGTCCCCGAAGGGGCTACCGGAGGAGACCAACAGGGTCAGGGGTCCCAGGGCAGCGGTGGAGACGAAGTGGAGACCGGCAACCGTCGCCGTCGCCGCCGTGGTCGTGACCGTGACCGCCGCAACGACCAGGATGACCTCCCGCCCGCCGAACCGGTGGACGTGGAAGGTTTCGTGGACCTGCGGGAAGAGGGCTACGGGTTCCTCCGGGTCAACGGGTACCTGCCTTCACGCGACGACGCCTACGTGTCGGTCAAGCAGGTTCGCCAGTTCGGTCTGCGGCGAGGAGACGTGGTCAAGGGCAAGAGCCGCATGGCCAACCGCAACGAGAAGAACCCCGCCCTCATGCAGATCGACGAGGTCAACGGCACCCCGGCGCGGCCCGACCAGCCCGAGCGACCCGACTTCGACGACCTCACCCCGTTGTTCCCCGATGAGCGTCTGACGCTGGAGCAGACCGACTTCCCCGAGAACATGACCGCCCGCATCGTCGACCTTGTCGCTCCCATCGGCAAGGGTCAGCGTGGGCTCATCGTTTCTCCGCCCAAGGCGGGCAAGACCACCGTCGTGAAGGACATCGTCCGGGCCATCGAGCGCAACCACCCCGAGGTCCACGTCATCGTGCTCCTCGTGGACGAACGCCCCGAGGAGGTCACGGACATGAAGCGATGGCTGCTCAACGGCGAGGTGGCGGCGTCCACCTTCGACCGACCTTCAGAAGAGCACATCACCCTTGCCGAACTGGTCATCGATCGAGCAAAGCGCCTCGTGGAGATGGGCCGTGACGTGGTGGTGGTCCTGGACGGCATCACCCGGTTGGCGCGGGCCTACAACGTGGCCGCTCCGGCTACCGGCCGCGTCATGGCCGGAGGCATCGACGCTGGCGCCCTGTACCCGCCCAAGAAGTTCTTCGGCGCCGCCCGCAACGTGGAAGAGGGCGGATCGCTCACAATTCTGGCCACAGCTCTGGTGGAGACGAACACTCGCATGGACGAGGTGATCTTCGAGGAGTTCAAGGGCACCGGCAACATGGAACTGCGCCTGGACCGACGCCTAGCCGAACGCCGGATCTACCCGGCCATCGACGTCGACGGATCCTCCACCCGTCACGAGGAGCTCCTCTACGACCGCAAGCACCTGAACAACGCCTGGAAGCTGCGTCGAGTGCTGGGCGGCTTGAAGGACGAGACGGGATCGAACGCCGCCGGTCTGGAGATGCTGGTCGAGCGGCTCAAGACCATTCGGACCAACGAAGCGCTGCTGACCGAGATCGGCAAGGCCTGACCTGACTGGCTCCGTTCGCCGCCTCGGCGCCCAGACCGCTTTGGGGTGTGGATCGCTACATTTGGTCGGCGACGGTTCAACCGCCACACTGGAGACATCTATGAAGGCTGACATCCACCCCGACTACGTGGTGACCAACGTCCGTTGTTCCTGCGGCAACACGTTCACCACCCACTCCACTCAGGCGGAGATCTCCGTCGAGCTCTGCAACGAGTGCCACCCCTTCTACACCGGCAAGCAGAAGCTGGTGGACACCGGCGGTCGGATCGACCGCTTCGAGCGCCGCTACGGCCGACGCAACAAGTAGTCCCAACGATCTCGCTCACGTGCGCCGGCCCAGCCGGCGCACGTGGCGCGCCCGGGACCTGACGCCACCGCCATGAACACCGCCGAAGCCGATCGCCGTGCTGCCCTGCTAGCCACCAAGCTGCGCGCCCTGGTGGCCCGACGGTGGGGGGTTCCAGACGATGTGGGCGCGGGATCGTCGCCGGCGGGAGCCTCGCTCAACGACCGGAACGGAGGGCAGACCTGGGTCCTGGTCGATGACGACCCGGCCCGACGCCTCGGAATGGCGATGGCCCTGGCCGTTCGAGGCGGTTCCGATGACCGGCCCAACCACCTTCACGTGATCGTCGACTCCGAGGAAGCCGAAGCGGCGGGAATCCTGGCCCGACGTGCAGGGCAGATGAGCTGCCCCATCGAGATCTGGAGGGCTGACGGGGCCGACCTGATAGCGGTGACGGCGGCGGACCCTGCTGTCGACCCCGCTCCGCCTCCCGAAGCCGAGCTGTACCGCCCGGTGTTGGCCGCCGCGGGGCTAGACCCGGTGGTGGAGGGCGGCGAGTTGATGGGTGAACTACTGGGACTCGAGGTGGCCCGAGTGGTGGTCGGTGATGACGGTTCGGCCCATGTCGAAGCCGGAGTAGGCAGGTTCGATCGCGAAGCTGGGGCCATGATGTTCGCCCATCTCGGCGAGACCGATGCGGTGGCCCGTGCCGTCGATGTGGTTCGTCGGTCCCGCCATGGCGGGGCGGACCGACACCCGCTCAACCAACTCGTGCCCGAGCGTTGGCTTCGTTCGGTGGTGGTCGGCCGCCCAGACCTGGTCGGGGCGGCCCAGCTTCGCCCAGTGGGCTCTGCTTGTCCCCGTCGCAATCTCCGTGAGATCGGGGTGGCCACCGCGGTTGGGACCGATAGGCAAGGCGATCCGATGGTCGTGGTGTGCTCTACCGGCATCGACCTGGAACTGGTCCCAGCTGCGGCTGACGATCGCCTCACCCATGCGCCCGGAGCTCGGTTGGTGCTGGCGGTGCCGGCCGATGATGCGCTCGGGATCACCAACGACCTTGCCGGTTTGCTCCGGTTGCCGGCCGAGGTGGTCATGGTCCCCGACGACTGGCGATCGCTGTCGGGCGAGGGTGGCATCTGATGCAGGATCGTCTCGATGCTCTCGAAGCCGAGCTGGCTGACGTGGAGGTCCGGTTGGCTGATCCGGACGTCTTCTCCGATCAGGCTCGCTACCGGGAGCTGGCCCGCCGGCACAAGGAGCTGGAGGCCATCGTGTCCCGTTCGGTGGTACTGCGTGGCCGCGCCGACGATGCCGCCACCGCCCGGGAGATGATGGCCGAGCTGAGCGGCGACGACCGCGAGGCTATGCGCCAGGAAGCCACGGAGGCCGACGCCGACGTGGAGCGCCTCACCACCGAGATCCAACTGCTCCTCCTGCCCAAAGACCCCAACGAAGGTCGAAACGTGATCGTGGAGATCCGCGGGGCCGAAGGCGGTGAGGAGGCGAACTTGTTCGCCCGCGACCTGTTCGGCATGTACCAGGGCTACGCCCAGCGTCAGGGCTGGAAGCTCGAGGTCCTCAACGCAGACCACTCCGAACTGGGCGGCTACAACGAGGTCACGTTCCTGGTGGCCGGTGAAGGGGCGTGGACCCGCCTCAAGCACGAAGGCGGTCCTCATCGGGTGCAGCGGGTTCCCGCCACCGAATCCCAGGGCCGTATCCATACGTCCTCGGCCACGGTGACCGTGTTGCCCGAAGCCGAGGAGGTCGATGTGGACATCGACCCCAACGATCTCCAGGTCGAGTATTTCCGGTCTTCGGGCCCGGGTGGGCAGTCGGTCAACACCACCGACTCCGCCGTACGTCTCACCCACAAGCCCACCGGCGTGACCGTGTCCATGCAGGACCAGAAGTCACAGATCCAGAACAAGGCCAAGGCCATGCAGGTCCTGCGGTCCCGGCTGTTGAAGCTGGAGCAGGACCGCCAGGCCAGCGAGCTGTCGGAGGCCCGTCGCGACCAGGTCGGCGGGGGAGGGCGGTCCGAGAAGGTTCGGACCTACAACTTCAAGGAGAACCGGGTTTCGGACCATCGGATAGGACTCACCATCTACAAGTTGGACAAGGTGCTCGGCGGCGAGCTCGACGAGGTGAGTGACGCCCTGGTCCACGACGAGCAGACTCGCCGCCTCACCGAATCGGCATGAGGGACCAGGCCCCCGCCGACGAGGGTGAGCCCAACCTCGTCGATGGTTCCGTCACCGATGCCGTCGATGGAACGATCTCGTGGCGAGCGCTGCTGGCCGAGACCATCCAGCGGATCGGGGGGAACGGTTCAGTGACCTTGCCGCCTTCTGAGGCTCGGTGGCTGATCGAAGAAGCGAGTGGGATGGAGGGTGCCGAGTTGGAGCTTGGCCTTGATTCTCCGGCGACGACTCGGGGCGTGGCCCGCCTCGACGAGATGGTGGAGCGACGCGTCGGGGGCGAACCGATCCAGTACGTCCTCGGTCACTGGCCGTTCCGGACCCTCGACCTCATGTGTGATCGCCGGGTTCTCATCCCTCGACCTGAGACCGAACAGGTGGTGGGTTGGGCCCTCGACGAGTTGGACCGTGTGATCATGGCCCGTCCAGACGGCCATGAGGTGACCGTGGTTGACCTGGGAACGGGCTCGGGGGCGATCGGGCTGTCGGTTGCGGCCGAGCGGCCGGGAACCGACGTGTGGTTGATCGACCGTTCGCCCGACGCACTGGCTGTGGCCCGCGCCAACCTGTCGGGCCTGGGCATGTCCGGTGGTCGGGTCCGGGTGGTGGAGGGGTCGTGGTTCGATCCGTTGCCTGTCGACTTGGAGGGACTGGTGGACGTGGTGATCACGAACCCTCCCTACATCGCGGCGTCCGAGGATCTGGATCGGTCGGTGGCCGACTGGGAGCCGGCCTCGGCCCTGGTGTCGGGGCCCGGAGGTCTCGAGTGCCATGAGCAGATCCTCACCGGGGTGTCGCGGTGGCTGGCCGCCGATGGTGCGGTGGTCATCGAGATAGGTGCAACCCAGGCCGATGCGGTTCGAGCCTTGGCCCGAGAAGCGGGGTTCACCGAGGTGACCGTCCAGGTCGACCACGCCGGGCTGTCTCGTTGTGTCGTGGCCCGAGGCCGTTAGCCACCCGATCTGGATCGTGCCGAGTTCGGACGACAACTGTCGGGCTGTTGTCGGCTCGACTTCTTCGCTCGCCGTTCAGGAGGCGAGTGAATAGGGAGCCGACCCATGAACACGGCATGGTTAGACCGAGGCAACGCCTCGGTCTGATCAACCTGGTAGCGACGACGACCGGAAATATCGGCTGGGGTCCTCAGGGGGTCAGCGATTGATCTTGGAGATGAGCCCTCGGGCCTCGCGCTCGGTGAGGCCGGTTGCGATCAGGAACACTTCGTCGGCCATGTCCTCTACGGCTATCGCCGGAGCGAGCAGAACGACACCGTCGAGAACGAAGGCCGCTGACCCTCTTCCGGACGGACCGGCCGGGCATTCTGGTTGGCCGTTGAAACAGGAGTTGAACCCGGCGTTGAGCTTTTCCTTGGATTCCGGCTTCACCCGCACCATCACCTGGTATGCACCGTCCAAATCGGCGACCGTTGCATCGTGGAGATCGTTGCCGTCACCGAAGGGCTCGCCCACGGTGTGGCAGTAGACACCGTCGGCGGTGGGGAACAGGCCGTCGAGGTCGCCGGACCTGTCCGGCTCGGCGGCAGTTGTGCCAGGTGCCGAGGTGGAGGGCGTGCTGTCGGTTGCAGGGGCGGTGGTGGGGGTGGTGGTGGTGGATTCCAATGCCGGACATCCGGTGACCGACAACACCGGTACCAGCTTCAGTTCGGCCTTCTCGGCGGAGTTGTCGACCGTGGTCGTGGTCTCGGCGGTGGTGGTGGTGAGCCGAGCGGCGGTTGTGGTTGTTGGGGCTGAGCCTTCATCTGATCCGCATGCTGGTACGAGCATGATCAGAGCGGCGGTGGCGGCCGCAAGGAGGCGGTTGCGCAGAATTGCTGACATGGAAGTCGACGATAGTTTGGTCACCCGTGTCGCTGTTGGTGTCGGCCCTCCAAGATCCTGAGGAAGCGCTGGTGCAAGCGATCGCCGTGCTCGAGGCGGGCGGGACGGTGGTGATCCCAACCGACACCGTCTACGGGGTGGGTGCACTACCCCGGATCCGAGGCGCGACCGGGGCGTTGTTCGCCCTCAAGGACCGTCCGGCTGTACAACCTCTGGCCGTGCTGGTCGCCGACCGCGCCCAGGCCCTGGAACTGGTGGACCCATCGGCGGTGAACCAGCGCATCGAGGGCTGGATGAGTCGGTGGTGGCCGGGGCCGCTGACCTTGGTCCTGCCGCGTAGCACGTCGGCGCGAGAGATGGAATTGGGGGGCGCCTCGGGCACGGTCGGGGTGAGGTGCCCGGATTCAGACTTCGTTCGGATGCTCGCCGCCCACGTGGGGCCGATAGCGACCACCAGCGCCAACCGGCATGGAGAGCCGACCGCCACCGACGCGGCCGCTGCCGCATCGTCGCTGGTCGGACTGGTCGATCTGGTCGTCGACGGCGGCCCGGCGGGAACGGTGGCTTCGACGGTCATCGACGTGAGCGACCTCACGCCGCGGATGCTTCGTGAGGGCTCCGTGTCAGCGACCGAGTTGGGCCTGACGTAGGACCGTCCAGGAACCTCCACACACCAGTTGCTGCAGGCGACGCCTTGCCTGCGTCGAGGGGCGCGGCCGTTGTTGGTCGACCCCGCGTGGGCCGGGGATACTGGGACGGTGACGACCCGGATAGGAGCCCTGATCATCCTGGCCGGGATCGTTCTGATCGTGGCCCGGGCCTTCAACTGGGTGGACAGCGAAGCCGCTGACATCGCCGCCACCCTGGCCATCGTGGTCGGAGCGTTGGCCGTGGCGGTGGACGGGGAACCCGGGCATCCCAGGCAGTCGAGGCGCTGAGGACGCGAACCGATCGGCGGCTGGCGTTCGCTTGGACCTAACCGCGCCGCTCGCCAATGTGAGGTCAGTCGGTGAAGGTGAAGGTGCCGTCGGCGTCCACGGTCCCATGGCGGCCTGCGGTCTCCACCGTCATCAGTTCCCGAAGTACGTCGGTATCGGTGGACCCCGCCCATGCCCTTCGTCCGTCGGCGAGGAGTGTGGACAGGATGGCTCTCTCGGGGGTGCTGGTCCGGTCATGCATGACCGTGGACGTCTCGACCGTCACGGTGCCGTCGGTGGTGGGGTCGACGATCTCGGCCAATGCGCGGGATGGACCGGCATCGACTTCGTCCTGAACGTCGGCGTGGCGGAAGGCCGCATCCGGTGGCCTCGTGCTGTACACGCCGAACGCGTGCTTGGTGAGGAAGCCGCCGTTGGCGGTGATCAGCCCGACCGTTCCTGGATCGCTCCTCAGCCGTTCGACCATGGCCGAGATCGAGTGGCTCACGTAGTTGTTCCACGGCCCGCCCGCGAAGGAGAGCCCGCCGGTGACGGTGAGGGGACGGTCCGTGCCCAGCCCGATCTCGTTGGCTGCGATCTGAACCGCGCTGGGGAAGCACGAGTACACGTCTGCGTGCGCCACGTCGTCCGCCCCGACACCGGCGAGTTCGAGGGCCCGACGCCCCGCCACGCGGATGGCCGGGGCCTCGGCCAGGCTCCAGCGGTTCGAGACGTGCCAGTGCTCGTGGGCATCGGTTCCCGTCCACGGGAACACCCAGCGGTCTGAGGAGACGCCGAGGGAACGGGCCCGTTCCACCGAGCACACCACGAAGGCGGCTGCCTGCTCGACGGCGTTGTTGGCGTTCATCAGCTTCGTGTAAGGGAAGCCGACCATTCGGTTGTCGGGGGTGGGCGTCCGGATCGCATCGGCGTCGAAGGCCCGACGGATCCAGGCGTTGGGGTTGGTCGCGGCCACCTCACTGAAGCCTGACCAGAGCTGCGCCACGCGGTCGCGGTGGTCGTCGATGGTCCAACCTCGAGCGGCCCGGTAGGCGTTCTCGAACAGCGGGTAGAACTCGATGGGCAGCATCACCCGGCGGGCCCACTCGCCGGGGTGCCACAGTTCTGCCTTGTTGGCGACCGATTCAGCCGGCTCGACGCTGTCGTCTTGGACCGGCCAGTCCGGCTTCAGGTCGGCGGCCTTGTGGTGCGAACGGGTGCGCCAGGTCTCGGCACCGCCGATGAGCACCGCGTCCGACGTACCGGCGAGGATTGCCAGGCATGCTCGGTTGACGAGCGTCTGGGGGTAGTTGCCTCCATCGTCGGTGACGATGGTGTGCCTGGGCGAGATGCCGAGTCTGCGGGCCACGAGGGCGCCCGGGTCGCGGTAGCGCCACGACAGGATCCGTATCACCGCCACCGTGTCGACGGAGCCGAGGAGGCCATCGGTTCCACTGTCGGCCTGAGCCTTCAACGCCGCCTCGACTAGGAGGGCATCGGGGGAGAGGGCATCGTGGAAGTCTTCGGTTCGTTGCTCGACCTGACCCACACCGACCAGCACTGGCCACCTGGGGTCGATCGTGGAGGTGGAGGGCATCGCCACAGTCAACGCACTACTTGACCGTTTGGTCAAGTAGTGGCGTGCTCGACGACATCCACCTCTACACTCACCTGCCATCGAGATCGTCGTCATGTGTACCGGGAACATCTGCCGTTCCCCGATGGGAGAGGTCCTGCTGCGCCAGCGCCTCGAGGACAGGGGCATTGACGCCCACGTGTCCTCGTTCGGGTTGGTGCTCGATGGTGATCCCGCCCACGCCCATGCTCGCGAGGTGATGGCCGAGGCTGGTCTCGACCTGAGTAGCCACCGGTCCCGGATCGTCAACGAGGACATGGCGGCGGGCGTAGATCTGGTGATCGGAATGGAACAACGCCATGTGCGAGAGGTCGTGGTGATCCGCCCCGAGCTGTTCACCAAGGCGTACACCCTCCCGGACCTGGTTTTCAGGGCGGAGAACCACGGTGCCCGAGGCACCCGTCCCTTCGATGAGTGGCTGGCCGAGCTGGGCCAGGACCGCAAGCGCGCCGACCTGTTCCGCCAGGATCGACGCCTCGAGGTGACCGATCCCATTGGCGGATCTCGCAAGGCCTTCCAACGCACGGCCGCCCAGCTCAATGACCTGCTGGATCGTTTCGTGGCGCTGGCGTGGTCCGAACCGGCCGTCACCGGCCATCATTGAACAGCAACCTCCTTCCCCCAACACGTCACCTGGAGTCCTGATGCGGATCGCCATCGGAGCCGACCACGCTGGATACGACCTGAAGTCCCACTTGGTGGCCATGCTCACCGATCTCGATCACACCGTGATCGACCTTGGAACCGACGGCACCGAGAGCGTCGACTACCCGGCCTATTGCGCGGCGGTGGCTCGAGCCGTGGCCCGTGGCGACGTGGAGCGGGGCATCGTTCTCGGGGGATCGGGTCAGGGTGAGCAGATCGCCGCCAACAAGGTGTTGGGAGTGCGGGCGGCCCTTTGCAACGACCTGTACACGGCTCGCATGGCCCGCGAGCACAACGATGCCAACGTGTTGTCGCTGGGTGGTCGGATCGTGGCCCCCGCGTTGGCCGATGAGATCGTGGTGTGTTTCATCCAGACGCCGTACCAGGGCGGACGCCACCAGCAAAGAGTCGACCAGCTGGCTGAGATCGGTCGTTACGGCGCCGATGGATCTGGACTCGACACCTACCTCGACTCGCTGGTACCCGGCATCACCGCCCGGGCCGCGGGTCCCGACTCAGGAGCAAACCGATGAGCTGGCCCACCAGTCGAGATACCGAACTGTTCGACATCATCGATGCCGAACGGGACCGCCAGAACCGCACGGTCCAGCTGATCGCCTCGGAGAACTTCACCTCGCCAGCCGTCCTGGAAGCCACCGGATCGGTGCTGACCAACAAATACAGCGAGGGCTACCCGGGCAAGCGCTACTACGGCGGCAACGAGGTGATCGACCAGGCCGAGGACTTGGCCCGAGATCGGGTCAAGGCCCTTTTCGGCGCCGATCACGCCAATGTCCAGCCCCACTCGGGGGCAAACGCCAACATGGCCGTGTACCTGGGGCTTCTCCAACCGGGAGACACCGTGCTCGGCCTGCGACTCGACCAGGGTGGCCACCTCACCCACGGGTCGCCGGTCAACGCCAGCGGCATCCTCTACAACTTCGTCTCCTACGGGGTCACCCCCTCAGACGAACGAATCGACTTCGACCAGGTTCGTGACCTGGCCCTCGAGCACCGGCCCCGACTGATCGTGGCCGGAGCAACGGCCTATCCCCGCATCATCGACCCCCAGCCGTTCCGGGAAATCGCCGACGAGGTCGGGGCGTTGTTCATGTTCGACGCCGCCCACATCGCCGGGCTCATCGCTGGTGGCGTCCACCCCAACCCGGTTCCGGTGGCCGACATTGTCACCTTCACCACCCACAAGACCCTGCGCGGCCCGCGGGGCGGGTGCATCTTGTCCCGGGCCGAGCATGCCGCCGCCATCGACAAGGCGGTGTTCCCCGGGCTGCAGGGTGGCCCGCTCGATCACGTGATCGCAGCCAAGGCCGTGGCCTTCCGCGAGGCCGCCCAGCCCGAGTTCGCCGAGTACGCCCGCAACGTCGTGGACAACGCATCGGTGTTGGCCGAGGCCCTTGCCTCCCACGGGCTGCGCCTGGTGTCAGGCGGTACCGACAACCACCTGATGCTCGTGGACCTTCGTGGGTTCGATGCCGACCTCTCGGGCAAGAAGGCCAGGCTGGCCCTGGACCGAGCGGGCATCAGCCTCAACGAGAACACGGTGCCCGATGATCCTCGCCCGCCCTATATCACCTCTGGCCTGCGCATCGGCACCCCGGCGGTGACCACCCAGGGTATGGGTCACCGCGAGATGAGGGAGATCGCCTTCCAGATCCACCGGGTGCTCAGCCACCGAGACGACGAGAAGGTGATCGATACCACCCGCTCCGAGCTGGCCGAGCTCTGCTCCAAGTTCGAGCCCTACCCGACCTGAGTCGACGTGGCGACGATGATGGACCCAATGGTCCGTCGCCGCCCGCACCCGACCTGAGATGCCCGCCACCTCCGCCTACGTAGTGGTCTTCGCAGTCGCGCTGTTGGCGACGTTGGTGGTCACCCCGCTGTGTCGGGCGGTAGCCATCCGCCTGTCGGTCGTTGCCGTGCCCACCGAGTGGGCCGTTCACTCCCGGCCGATTCCCTACCTGGGTGGGGTGGCCATGCTGGTGGGGTTCCTGGCCGCGTTGGGTGTGGCCTGGGCCTCGGGCCAGTTCGGCCCGGTGTTTGATGGGCTCACGGTGCCGATGGGGGTGGCGGCGGGCGCGGTGGTCCTGTGCGCGGTGGGCACGCTCGACGACGTGCGAGACGTGTCGGCCCCGGCCAAGACCGCGGGGGTAGTGCTGGCCGGTTCGATCATGTACGCGCTGGGTGTGAGCCTCCTGTACTTCAGGATCCCCTTCGTCGATTCGCTGTTCGTGCTCGGCCCCGACCTCGCCCCGCTGGTGAGCGTGCTGTGGGTGTTGGGCATGGCCAACGCGGTGAACCTCATCGACGGGCTCGACGGGTTGGCTGCTGGGATCGTTGCCATCGCGGCAGGGTCGTTCTTCCTCTACGGCCACAAGCTGGCGACGGTGGGGGTTGAGGTGATCGGCCCGGAGAACCCGAGCCCGCTCATCTCGGTGGCGATCGCCGGGGTATGCCTCGGCTTCCTGCCATGGAACTTCAACCCGGCCCGTATCTTCATGGGCGACGGCGGGGCCTTGATGCTCGGGGGCCTGATGGCGGCCAGCACGATGTTGGTAGGCGGTCAGACCAGTCAGACCTTCTCGGGTCAGGTCTACTTCTTCTTCGCTCCGTTGTTCATCCCGTTCTTCGTCATGGGTGTCCCCATCGTCGATACCGCCTTCGCCATCGTGCGCCGCGCCCGCCGGCGTGCTGGTGTGGCCCAGAAGGACAAAGAGCATCTGCACCATCGCCTCATGCGGTTGGGGCACGGCCACCGTCGCAGCGTGGTGATCCTGTGGCTCTGGACCGGTCTGTTGGCGATCTTCGTCCTTTACCCCGTCTACACCGGTGAGGGTGACTCGCTGGTTCCGATGCTTGTCCTACTTCTCTGCCTGGTGCTGTACACCTTCTTCCACCCTGGTGTGCGTGCGGCAAAGGAGGACGGCGAGTCCGATCAGGTCGGGGACGTGGGCGGCGAGTCCCTGGAATCGGACCCTGACGAACTTTCCTCGACCTCGACCTGAGCTCACGCGGACCGAACCCCTGGTTTGAAATGGAACCTTGCTTCACCGATCCAAACGGCGCAGCATTGGTGGGTCGCCGCACCGCGTGCTCGGCTCCCCGGTCGGATTTGTGGGCTCGCGCCCTTGTCACCTAGATTGCGCTCCGGTTCACAAAGTCCTCGAGCAGTCCCATCCGGCGGCCGGGGAACTCACGACCACACCGATTCAGGCCCCGGCATCACCTCACCCCAACGAGCCCTCCACTGATGGATCTCAGAGCGCGTCGACAGCTGAACAAGGGCTACGCCGACACGCTCGCGCGCGGCTTCGAGTTCGCGGCTGTGCCGGTGGTCTTCGGCGGCATCGGGTGGCTCGTAGACGGGGCCCTCGGCACGGCGCCGATGTTCACCATCGGTCTCGTCGTGTTCGGGTTCATCGGCATGTTCGCCAAGCTCTGGCTCGGCTACGACGAAGCCATGAAGCGCGAGGAGGAGGGTGCGGTCTGGAACCGCCCCCGGACCACTTCTCGCATCGGTGCCACACCGAACACGGGGGAGACCCCGTGACCGTGGCTGCCGACCCCACCTTCACCATGCGCGACACCGGCCCCGCCGTCGAGCGTGAGGTAGCCGGCGACCTGATTCGCCGTGGCGTCCGCGCCCTGCCGATCTTCTTGGCGGTGGGCTTCGTGGGTTGGGGCGTCGACGGGATCCTGTCGGTCGCCTTCGCCGCCGGACTGATCCTGGCCAACTTCTGGGTGTCGGCCGCCCTGCTCGCATGGGCCGCTCGCACCTCCTACAGCCTGCTGATGGGCGTCACCCTCTTCGGGTTCCTCGTACGCCTGGGCGCCATCGTCGGCGCCGTCATGGCGGTGCGCCACATGGACTGGGTGGCCGCATGGCCCCTCGGTGCCACGCTCATCGTCGCCCACCTCGGCCTTCTCTTCTGGGAAGCCCGTTTCGTTTCCGCCTCACTGGCCTTCCCTGGCCTCAAGCCCGGTTCTGAGGAGTAGACCACCCCGTGCTGGCTCTCGAGTTCCCACCGCTCTCCCACGTAGTCCGTTGGCCCGCCATGTTCGGCGAGGGCACCTTCTACGCCTTCAACAAGGTTGCGCTCATCTGCGTGCTGGCCACCGTGATGACCTACCTGGTCTTCATCCTGGGCAACAAGAAGCAGCTTGTGCCCGGTCGGGCCCAGAGCCTCGCTGAGATCTCGGTCGAGTTCATCGAGGACGGCATCGTCAAGGAGAACATCGGAGACCACCACACCGGGTGGACCCCGGTGCTGATGGCCACCTTCTTCTTCATCTTCTTCACCAACATCTTCGAGATCATCCCGATCTTCCAGATGCCGGCCTCGGCCCAGATCGCCGTGCCCATGATGCTCGCGGTGTTCGGCTTCTTCTGCTACGTAGGCGCTGGAATCAAGGCGCAGGGCCCTCTCGGCTACCTCAAGTCATCGCTGTTCCCGCCCGGCCTGCCGGTGCCGCTCTACATCCTGATCACCCCCATCGAGTTCGTCTCCACCTTCTTGGTGCGCCCCTTCTCCCTGATGGTGCGTCTCTTCGCCAACCTGTTGGCCGGGCACATGCTCCTGGTCACCTTCGCCACGCTCTCCGCCGGCCTGTTCACCGCCAAGTGGTACGCCATCTTCCTGCCGCTGCCGGCCTTCGCCATGGTGTTCTTCACGGCGTTCGAGGTCCTGGTGTCGTTCCTCCAGGCCTACGTCTTCACCCTGCTCCTGTCCGTCTACATCGGACTGTCGATCCACGCGGATCACTGAGCACCCCAGCTCTCATCTAGAGACCCACAAACCCAGACCCAAACCACGAAAGGGCTAGGAGACCAAAATGCTCCTCGCAGAGATCACCAACAAGGGCGCTGCTGCCATCGGTTACGGCATCGGAGCCCTCGGCCCCGGTATCGGCATCGGCTACCTGGTCGGCCAGGCCGTCCAGTCCATGGCTCGTCAGCCCGAGGCCGCCGGCATGGTCCGTACCACCATGTTCCTGGGCGTCGCCTTCGTCGAGGCCCTGGCCCTCATCGGCTTCGTGGTCTTCTTCCTCGCCGGCTCCTGATTTCAGGCTCCGGCCGAAAGGACACATCTGATGAGACGATTCCGTCTGCTGTTCGCAGCTACCGCGGTCATTGTCCTTGGCCTCTTCGGGTCGGCCCGCGTGGCCTCGGCCCAGGAGGAAGGCGGTCATGAGGAGGGCCCTACGGCCATCTCCGTGCCTGCCGAAGAGCTTGCCGCCGAAGAAGGTGGCCACGAGCTCTCCCATGCGGCTCACGCCTGCATCGAGGAGATCGAGGCCGCCAACTCCATCGACGTCGATTGCCAGCAGGCCCCCAACCCGCTGCTCCCCGAGACCCACGAGATCTTCTGGGGATCGTTCGGCTTCGTTGTGGTGATGCTCGGCATGTGGAAGTTCGCTCTTCCCGCCATGCGGACTTCGCTCGACGCCCGCGCCGACCGCATCCGCACCGACCTCGAGTCGGCGGAGGCCCAGCGCACCGAGGCCAGCGACATCCTCGCCCAGTACCAGGCCCAGCTGGCCGATGCCCGCAACGAGTCGGTTCGCATCATCGAAGAGGCCCGTCAGACGGCAGATGAGATGAAGCGTGACCTCCAGGCCCGCACCGAGGCGGAGATCGCCGAGATGAGGGCCCGGGCCACCGGTGAGATCGAAGCCGCCAAGACCCAGGCCATCGCCGACCTCCGAGGCGAGGTGGCCGCCCTGGCCATCGGCGCCGCCGAGCAGGTCGTCGAGCGCAACCTCGATCGTGACACCAACGTGGCGCTCATCGAGTCCTACATCAACCAGGTGGGAGCGTCCCGCTGATGTCCGACGACCGCACCACGGCATACGCCGAGGCCCTATTCGCGGTCGCTCGGTCCGAAGGCCCGCTCAGCGAGGTCGAGGACGAGCTGTTCCGGGTGGCCCAGGTGGTGCGGGGCAATGACGAGCTTCGTGACAAGCTCGCCGACCCCCACATCCCTGTGGCCGTCCGTCAGCAGATCGTCGTCGACCTCCTCGGCGGCAAGGCCCTACCCGTCACCACGAGCCTCGTCTCGATGGTGGTGGGCACCGGCCGGGTCCGTGACCTGCCCGCCATCGTCGACCAACTGGTGGCGATGTCGGCAGCGGAAGCCAACAAGGAGGTGGCCGAGGTTCGTTCGGCCATCGCCCTCACCGACGACCAGAAGTCCCGCCTTGCCGACGCTCTCGGCCGGGCCACGGGCAAGCAGGTCGAGATCAAGGTCATCATCGATCCGTCCCTCAAGGGCGGCGTGGTGGCCCAGGTCGGAGACACCGTCATCGACGGTTCCATCCGCCGTCGCCTCGATCAGCTCCGCAACGCCCTCTAGTTCCCAACGCTGCCGGGCCCACCGCCGTTGGGCGGACATGCCCCACGCACAGACTCCTCTCTTCTTCACACGGCTCAGGAGAAACGGCAAATGGCCGAGCTCACCATCAACACCGAAGACATCACCGCCGCCCTCCGAAAGAACCTCGAGGGCTTCACGCCCGACGTGACCGCTGCCCAGGTGGGCCGCGTTCTCGAGGTGGGCGACGGCATCGCCACCATTGGTGGTCTGCCCGACTGCGCCGTGAACGAGATGCTCGAGTTCGCCGATGGCACCATCGGTCTGGCGCTCAACCTCGACGAGGAGTCGATCGGCGCCGTGGTCCTCGGCGAAGTCGGCAACATCGAGGAGGGCCAGGTAGTTCGGGCCACCGGTGAGATTCTCTCGGTACCCTGCGGCGACGGTCTGCTCGGCCGGGTGGTCAACACCCTGGGCGAGCCCGTCGACGGCAAGGGCCCGCTGGTCAACGTGGGCACCCGCCGCATGGAGGTCCAGGCCCCCGGGATCATGGGCCGCAAGCCCGTGCACGAGCCGCTCCAGACCGGTATCAAGGCCATCGACGCCATGACCCCCATCGGGCGGGGCCAGCGTGAGTTGATCATCGGTGACCGCAAGACCGGCAAGACCGCCGTGGCCATCGACACCATCTTGAACCAGAAGGGTCTGGGCGTTAAGTGCGTCTACGTGGCCATCGGCCAGCGGGCGTCCTCGGTGGCCCAGACGGTGGCCACCCTCGAGGCCCGCGGCGCCATGGACTACACCGTCGTCGTGGTGGCGCCGGCTTCGGATCCGGCTCCCTACAAGTACCTCGCCCCCTACACCGGCTGTGCCTTCGGCCAGCACTGGATGGAGAACAGCGAGCACGCCTTGGTCGTCTACGACGATCTCTCGAAGCAGGCCGAGGCCTACCGTGCCGTATCTCTGCTGCTGCGTCGTCCCCCGGGGCGCGAGGCCTACCCAGGCGACGTCTTCTACCTGCACAGCCGGCTGCTGGAACGGGCCGCCAAGCTCAGCGACGAGAACGGCGCCGGCTCCCTGACCGCTCTTCCGATCATCGAGACCAAGGCCGGCGACATCTCGGCCTACATCCCCACCAACGTGATCTCGATCACCGACGGTCAGGTGTTCCTCGACGACGACCTGTTCAAGTCCGGCAACCGACCGGCCATCAACGTTGGTCAGTCGGTGAGCCGAGTGGGTGGTGCGGCCCAGATCAAGGCCATGCGCGCCGCGGTCGGCTCCCTCAAGGGTGACCTGGCCCAGTTCCGTGAGCTGGAGGCCTTCGCCTCCATGGGCTCGGAGCTCGACGCCGTTTCCCAGGCCACGCTGGATCGTGGTCAGCGCCTCACCGAGCTCCTCAAGCAGGGGCTCAACTCGCCGTTGCCCGTCGAGGAGCAGGTCGTAGTGCTCTACGCCGGCACCAGCGGCTACGTGGACCCGGTGCCGGTACCCGAGGTGCGGCGCTACGAGGCTGACCTCCTGGCTTGGATGCGCACCCGCCACGCCGGTCTGCTGGCCGGCATCCGTGACACCGGTCAGCTCGACGAGGACGCGCTGAAGGCTGCACTCGCCGAGTTCGGCAACGACTTCGTCGCCGGCACCGCCGAGTCGTCGGTGCCGGTTGCCCAGGTCGTAGCCGCTCCCGGACCCAACGACGTTCCGGCCTCCGGAAACCCCGAAGGTCAGTAGGAGCACCCATGGCCGGTGGTAAGGAGCGGGCCCTCCGACGGAGGATCAAGTCCGTTCAGTCGACCAAGAAGATCACCAAGGCGATGGAGCTGATCTCAGCTAGCCGGATCGCCAAGGCTCAGGAGCGGGTCCAGGCGGCTCGCCCCTACGCCGATCGGATCACCGGTGTGATCCGCAACCTGGCCGCGGCTGGTGCTGGTGGAGATTCGCCTCTGCTCAACGCCAGGGAAGAGATCTCGACCATCGCCTACGTGGTGGTTGCTGCCGACCGCGGCCTGGCCGGTGGCTACAACTCGGCGGTGATCCGTGGTGCGGAGCGGGCCATGGCCGCCGACGAGGCTGCCGGACGCTCGACCGCTCTGATCACGGTCGGCAAGAAGCCGACCGGCTACTTCCGCTTCCGAGGTCACGAGATCGCGGCCAGCTTCACCGGGTTCAGTGACAACCCGACTTATGAGGACGCTCGCGAGGTGGCTCGGTACGTGGCCGAGCGCTTCGATTCCGGTGAGTACTCCGAAGTCCACATCGCCTACACCCGTTTCATCACCATGGGTAGCCAGTCCGCCGAGATCGTGCGCTACATGCCGCTCGACACGTCGGCCATGACCGATGGCGACAGCGCCGAGGCCGGACCGTCGGCAGATTACGAATTCGAGCCCGGCCCCGATGCCATCCTCGAACGCTTGCTACCCCGCTACGCCGAGGCCCGTCTCTACGCCGCCATGCTCGACGCCGCGGCGTCCGAGCACGCCGCCCGTCAGCGGGCCATGAAGTCGGCGACCGAAAACGCCGAAGAGATGATCGTCAAGCTGAGCCGGGTCATGAACCGGGCCCGCCAGGACGCCATCACCACCGAGATCATGGAGATCGTCGGCGGCGCTGAGGCCTTGCGCCAGGCCGCCACCGACGGATCCGACCTGCTCGTCGACCAGGTCAATGTCGACGACGTATTCCCCGCCCGTACCGGTACCACCGGCGAGCCCGCCCGCCCCCTCCACTTTGCCGCAGGAGACCAGTCATGACCATCACCAACGAGCCCGCGATCCAGCGCAAGGACGGCCGGGTCGTGACCGTCGCCGGCCCGGTGGTAGACGTCGAGTTCCCTTCGGACTCGATCCCCGAGATCAACTCGTGCCTGTCCATGACCATCGAGGTCGACGGCAAGCCCAACGAGGTGAGGGCCGAGGTCGCCCAGCAGATCGGCGACAACCGGGTGCGGGCCATCTGCCTGAAGCCGACCGACGGCCTTCGCCGCGGCACCGCTGTGCGTAACACCGGTGCCGGAATCACCGTCCCGGTGGGTGACAAGGTCCTCGGTCACGTGTTCAACGTGATCGGTGAGCCGCTCGACATCTCGTCGGAAGAACTAGGTGAGGTTGCGGATCGGTGGGAGATCCACCGCCCCGCCCCCGACTTCGACACCCTCGAGCCCTCGGCCATCATGTTCGAGACCGGCATCAAGGTCATCGACCTCCTCACCCCCTACAAGCAGGGTGGCAAGATCGGCCTGTTCGGCGGTGCGGGCGTGGGCAAGACCGTTCTCATCACCGAGATGATCCGCCGTGTGGCCCAGAACCACGGTGGCGTATCGGTGTTCGCCGGCGTAGGCGAGCGCACCCGCGAAGGTACCGACCTCTTCTTGGAGATGGGTGAGTCGGGCGTGCTCGAAAAGGCGGCCCTGTGCTTCGGCCAGATGGACGAGCCCCCGGGTGTGCGCCTTCGGGTCGCGCTGTCGGCGCTGACCATGGCCGAGTACTTCCGTGATGTCCAACAGCAGGACGTGCTGTTGTTCGTGGACAACATCTTCCGTTTCACCCAGGCCGGCTCGGAGGTTTCCACCCTCCTCGGCCGCATGCCTTCGGCCGTGGGCTACCAGCCCACCCTGGCCGACGAGATGGGCGTGCTCCAGGAGCGCATCACCTCCACCCGT
>WBZX01000574.1_pt1 | contig 19083 bp, 19 predicted proteins | sample 5204211 | NCBI WGS metagenome assembly WBZX01 (sample SAMN12344362, study PRJNA552823) | activated sludge metagenome | biome: Activated sludge suspended growth; feature: Nitrification reactor; material: Wastewater; isolation source: activated sludge from nitrification reactor of wastewater... | reverse complement strand
CGCCGCCGGCGCAGCAGCCCCGGCGGCGTGGCCATGCGGGCCTGGGGCGCGGTTCGGCGCGGGACAATGGCGCCTTCGACCCCCGCAAGGAACCGCATGAAGACCTACGACATCGAGGTGCAGCGACTGAAGTCGCTGCGCCACGACCGGGGCGCGATCGACATCGGCATCGACGCGCTGGTGCTGGCCAGGCCGGCGCGCGAGGATTCGGCGCCCGGCAGCAGCCTTCGCCTGTCGGTGGACCAGGCGCGCGCCCTGATGCTGTTGCTCAAGCAGCAGTTCGCCGAACTGGACAAGCTCCAGCCCCGCAGTCGGCGCTCCGGCCGCGCCTGAGGCGGGTTCCACGCGACGGGCGATCGTCAGGGTCTCCCTAGAGCTCCTGGGGACTTGGCCGCACCGATACAGTTCGCCATCCCTCAAGGGGAGTAGCGAGTCCGGTCGGGCGCCCAGGCGCCCCGGCAGGGCGGCGGGAATCGTCAATACACGGCATGCCGCAGCGTGCCGTCGGTTCCTGTCCGGCGTGCAGCGTGCACGCCGCCCGCCAGACCTTGCAGGTGTTCGTCAACACCTCTCTTGCAAGGCTGGTCATGGAAACCATCGCGCCCCTGTGGCTGTGGATCGTCTTCGTCGCGTTCGTGCTCGCGGCGCTCTTCGTCGACTTCGTCGTGCTCAAGAAGCAGGGCGCCCACGAGGTGGGCGTCAAGGAGGCGCTCTACTGGTCCGTCATCTGGGTGGCGCTGAGCTTCGTCTTCAACGGCCTGTTCTGGTGGGCCGTGCGCGACACCACCGGGTCGCTCGAGGTGGCCAACGAGAAGTCGCTGGAGTTCCTGACCGGCTACCTGATCGAGAAGAGCCTCGCGGTCGACAACATCTTCGTGTTCCTGATGATCTTCACCTACTTCGCGGTGCCGGCGGCGTACCAGAAGCGGGTACTGATGATCGGCATCATCGGCGCCATCGTGCTGCGCACGGTGATGATCCTGGTGGGCGGCTGGCTGCTGGCGCACTTCCACTGGGTGCTGTACGTGTTCGGCGCGTTCCTCGTGCTCACCGGCCTGAAGATGTGGTGGGCCGCCGGCAAGGAGCCCAAGCTCGACGAGAACCCGGCCCTGCGCCTGCTGCGCCGGATCATGCCGGTGAGCACCTCGTTCGACGGCGAGAAGTTCTTCACCGTCGAGAACGGCAAGCGCATCGCCACGCCGCTGTTCATGGTGATCTGCATGGTCGGCCTCACCGACGTGATCTTCGCGGTGGACTCCATCCCCGCCATCTTCGCCATCACCAGCGATCCGTTCATCGTGCTCACCAGCAACGTGTTCGCCATCCTCGGCTTGCGCGCGATGTTCTTCCTGCTGCAGGCGGTGGCCACCAAGTTCCACCTGCTCAACTACGGCCTGGCGGTGATCCTGGTCTTCATCGGCACCAAGATGATGCTGATCGACGTCTTCAAGATCCCGGTGGCGGTGTCGCTGGGGGTGGTGGTGGCGATCCTGGCGATCACCATGGTGATCAGCGTGCGCACGGCACCGCGGATCCGCGACAACGCGTCGACCTGAGCCCGGCCCGGCTCCCCCGGCCCGCACCCTGGTTGCCCCGCAACCGGCGTGCGGGCCGGGTGCGTAAGATGCCGGCGCCATGAACATCCTGATCCTCGGTGCCGGCCGCGTGGGCGAAAGCGTGGCGGAGAGCCTGGCCTCCGAACAGAACGACATCACCGTCGTCGACACCGACCCCGCCCGACTGGCCCTGCTGCAGGACCGGCTCGACATCAAGGGCGTGGCCGGCAACGGCATCCAGCCGTCGGTGCTGCGCGACGCGGGCATCGAGGACGCCGACCTGTTCATCGCCTGCGCGCCGCTGGACGAGACCAATCTGGTGGCCTGCAAGGTGGCGCGGCAGCTGTTCAACGTGCCCACCACCATCGCGCGCATCCGCAGCCCCGAGTTCCAGGACGACTCCGACCTCACCACCGACCGCAACGGTTTCGCGGTGGACGAGGTGATCTGCCCCGAGGAGTCGGTCACGCGGACGATCCGCAAGCTGATCGAGTACCCCGAGGCCCTGCAGGTGCTGGAGTTCGCCGACGGCCTGCTCAGCCTGGTGGCGGTACGTGCCGTGGCCGGCGGTCCGCTCGTGCAGCACAGCCTGGCCGAGATCCCGCAGCTGGTGCCGGGTGCGCAGATGCGCATCGTGGCCATCTACCGCCAGGAGTCGGTGCTGCAGGACCTGACCGGCACCACGCGCGTCGAGCCCGGCGACGAGGTGTTCGTGCTGGCGGCCACCGACCAGCTGCGCCAGGTGCTGGGTGCGCTGCGCAACATGGACCGCCCGGTGCGACGCATCATGGTCGCCGGCGGCGGCAAGGTGGGGCTGCGTCTGGCGCGGCAGCTCCAGGGCGAGGTGCAGATCAAGATCCTGGAGACCAACCGCGCCCGCTGCGACTACCTGGCCACGCAGTTGCCCTCGGACGTGCTCATCCTGCATGGCGACAGCACCGACGAGGAGCTGATGGGCGACGAGAACGTGCAGGACATGGACCTGTTCCTCGCACTCACCAGCGACGACGAGGACAACATCATGGCCTGCCTGCTGGCCAAGCGCATGGGCGCGCGGCGCGTGCTGGCGCTGATCAACCGCAAGGCCTATGCGGACCTGGTGCAGGGCACGACGATCGACATCGCGATGTCGCCGGCGCACGCCGTCATCGGCGAGCTGCTGGCCTACGTGCGGCGCGGCGACGTGGAAGCGGTGCACTCGCTGCGCCGCGGCGCCGCCGAGGCGCTGGAAGCCGTGGTGCGCGGCGACCGCGGGTCGTGCCGCATGGCCGGGCGCCGCATCGAGGAGGTGGGCCTGCCGCGCGGCGCGCAGATCGGCGCCATCGTGCGCGGCCTGGCCCCGCGCGACCACGACGGCCTGGCGCTGGGCGACAAGCGCGGTGACGCCGCGCCCGAGGTCATCATCGCGCACCACGACACGGTGATCCAGCCGGGCGACCGCGTCATCGTCTTCATGCCCAGCCGCAAACAGGTGCGCGAGGTCGAGAAGCTGTTTCAGGTCTCGGCGACGTTCTTCTGATCCGGCACGCATGACCAGCCTGCTGCCGCTGCTGCCGATCCTGGGTTTCGTGATCGCCCTGTTCGGGCTCACGATGCTCGTGCCGCTGGGGTTCGCGCTGGCTGGCCGCGACGCGGCGCTGCCGGCCCATGGCGCGGCCATCGTGATCACGCTGTGCTGCGGGCTGGTGCTGTGGTGGCTGAGTCGGCGCTACAAGCGAGAGCTGCAGCCCCGGGACGGCTTCCTGCTGGTGGTGCTCATCTGGACCGTGCTGCCGATGTTCGCCATGCTGCCGATGCTGCTGGCGCTGCCGGACGTGTCGGTCACCGACGCCTACTTCGAGGCCATGTCCGGTCTCACCGCGTCGGGCGGCACCGCGTTCGAAGGCTTGGACCGGCTGCCCCTGTCGATCAACGTCTGGCGCTGCTTCCTGCAGCTCATTGGCGGGCTCGGCGTCGTGGTGATGGCCGTGGCGGTGCTGCCGCTGCTGGGCGTGGGCGGAGCGCAGCTCTACAAGGCCGAGACGCCCGGGCCCATGAAGGACGCCAAGCTCACGCCGCGCATCGCCGAGACCGCGCGCGGCCTGTGGTCGGTGTACGGCGCGCTGTCCCTGGCCTGCATGCTGGCCTATCGCGCGGCGGGCATGAACTGGGCCGACGCGTTCATGCACATGTGCAGCACGATGGGCCTGGGCGGCTTCTCGGCCTACGACGCCAGCTTCGGGCACTGGAACTCGCCTGCCATCGAGGCCGTTGCCGTGGTGTTCATGCTGATCGCGGGCGTCAACTTCGCGCGCTACTTCATGGTCTGGCGCGAGCGCTCGCTGCGGGCCTTGCTGCGCTGTCTCGAGACCCGGACATACCTGCTGGTGCTGGCCGGCACCACGGCACTGATCACGCTGTACCTGGTGGTGCACGAGACCTACGCCGAAGTCGGGCAGGCACTGCGCCACACGGCGTTCCACGTGGTGTCGCTGGCCACCACCACCGGGTATGCGTCCACCGACTATGCGCAGTGGCCGCTGTTCGCGCCGATGCTGATGATCCTGCTGGGCTGCTTCGCCGGCTGTGCCGGCTCCGCCAGCGGCGGCGTCAAGATGATCCGGATGCTGCTGCTGGTCAAGCAGGCCCGGCACGAGCTGGTGCGCATCGTGCACCCGCGCGCGGTGCTGCCCGTCACCTTCGGCGGCACGCGGGTCCCGCAGCAGGTGCTCTCGTCGGTGATCGCGTTCATGGTCATCTACGGCATGACGCTGGCCAGCCTGACGCTGGCGATGCTGTTCACCGGGCTGGAGCCGATCACCGCGGCCACCGCCGTGATCGCCAGCGTCAACAACATCGGGCCCGGCCTCGGCGACGTCGGTCCGGCCGTCAACTTCAAGGGCCTGACCGACCTGCAGACCTGGATCTGCACCCTGGGCATGCTGCTGGGCCGGCTGGAGCTGATGTCGGTGCTGGTGCTGCTGACGCCGCAGTTCTGGCGCAAGTAAGGCGGCCGCAGTATCGTGCGCCCATGAAGCCCCCGATCGATTTCTGGTTCGACTTTTCGTCGCCCTACTCCTACATCGCCAGCGAGTGGGTCGAGGCCGTTGCAGCGCGACATGGCCGTGCCGTGCGCTGGCACGCGATCCTGCTGGGCGCCACGTTCCAGGCAGCCGAGCTGAAGAGCCCGGTGTCGTATCCGCTCAAGCGCGAATACTCCATCCGCGACTTTGCCCGGTCGGCCCGTTTCGCCGGCCTGCCCTACGTGCTGCCGGAGCGGTTCCCGATCCCCACGCAGAACGCGGCGCGCGTGTTCTGGTGGCTCAACGACACCGTGTCGCCCGAGCGCGCCGTGGCCTGGGCCCATGCCGGGCTGCGCGCCTACTTCACGCAGGGCCAGGACCTGTCCGACGCGCTCACGCTGCGCGGCGTGCTGCTGGGCGCCGGCGTGGTCGCCAGCGACGCCGAGGCGGCCTACACCGACCCGGTCTGGAAGGACCGGCTCAAGCGCGAGAACGACGCCGCCATCGCTGCCGGCGTGTTCGGCGCGCCGTTCTTCATGGTCGACGGCGAGCCCTTCTGGGGCAACGACCGCCGCACCCAGATCGAGGCCTGGCTCGGCGGCCAGGCCGACTTCGAGCACACCGTGCTCTAGCCCGGGAGTCCCTTCGCGATGAGAAAGACAGTCAAGTCGATGGTCGACGACGCGATGTCGGTGATCCGCACCTACAGCGTCGAGGAAGCGCAGGAGCTTCATGGACGCGACGACGTGCAGTTCGTCGACATCCGCGACGTGCGCGAACTCGAGCGCGACGGCATCGTGCCCGGCGCCTTTCACGCGCCGCGCGGCATGCTGGAGTTCTGGGTCGACCCGGAAAGCCCGTACCACAAGCCGGTGTTCGGCCAGGACAAGCAGTTCGTGCTGTTCTGCGCCGCGGGCTGGCGCTCGGCCCTGGCCACGCGCACGCTGCAGGACATGGGCCTGCCCAAGGTGGCCCACATCGACGGCGGCTTCACCGCCTGGAAGGCCAGGGGCGCACCGGTGGCGGACAAGCCCGTCAAGGGCTGAGCCCGGGCGCCGCGGCGCTCAGTACGTGGCGCGACCGCCCGACAGGTCGAACACGGCGCCGGTGTTGAAGCTGCAGTCGTCGCTGGCCAGCCAGCACACCAGGGCCGCCACTTCCTCGAGCCGGCCCAGGCGGTTCATCGGGATCTTGGAGCGCACGAAGTCCAGCTGGGACGTGGGCATCTGCTTGATCAGCTCACCCTCGATCGCCGCCGGCGCGATCGCGTTGACGAGGATGTTCTGGTCGACCAGGTCCTTGCCCATCGACTTGGTCAGGCCGATGACGCCCGCCTTGGACGCCGAGTACGCCGCCTGATTCCGGTTGCCTTCCTTGCCGGCGATCGAGGCCAGGTTGACGATGTGCCCGCCGCCGGCGGCCACGAGCAGCGGCACCGCCGCGCGCGAGACGAAGAACACGGCGTCCAGGTTGAGGTCGAGCACCCGGCGCCAGGACGCGGTGGTGTGCTGCCAGAAGGGCTCGGTCGGGCCGGTGATGCCCGCGCTGTTGACGACGATGTCGAGGCGGCCGAGCCGGGTCATGGCGTCGCCCAGCGCCGTGGCGATCTCGTCCTCGCGCGTCACGTCGACGCGCTGGCACACGGCGGCGTCGCCGAACTCGGCGCGCGCGCGCTCGAGTGCGGCGGTGTCCACGTCCCACAGCACGACGCGCCCGCCCTCGGCCGTCATGCGGCGTGCAGAGGCCAGGCCGATGCCCGATGCGCCGCCAGTGATCAGCGCCACCCGGCCGTCGAAGCGGCGCGGGTCAGCCACCGCGGGGCCCGCCCAGGCGCGCGGCCATCCAGTCCAGCGCGAGCAGGTAGCCGTCGGTGCCGAACCCGGCCATCACCGCGGTGGCGGTGCGGGACACGAGCGACCGGTGGTAGATCTCCTCGCGCGCATGCACGTTGGTGATGTGCAGCTCGACCTTCAGGCCGTCGAACATCTTCAGCGAATCCATCAGGGCCACGGACGTGAAGGTCAGCCCGGCCGGGTTGATGACGATCCCGCTTGCCGTGTCGATCGCCTCGTGCACGCTCTCGACCAGCTCGCCCTCGAAGTTGGTCTGGCGGAACTCCAGCGCCAGCCCGAGCGACTCGGCGCGCACGCGGCAGCGCTCGCGCAGGCCCGCCAGCGTCTCGGACCCGTACAGATGCGGCTCGCGCGTGCCGAGCCGGTTCAGGTTGGGCCCGTTGAGGACGAAGATCTTGTGCATCGCGAACAGGGGTTGGAAGAGGGCGGGCTCAGCCCTTGTAGCCGAACACGCGCGGCAGCCACAGCACGAGGTCGGGGAACGCGGTGAGGGCGGCCAGCGCGCACACCAGCGCGCTGATGAAGGGCAAGGTGTCCTTGACGATCGATGCGAACGAAGCCTTCGTGATTCCGGCGACGATGAACAGCAAAAGCCCGTAGGGCGGAGTGATCAGGCCGATCATCAGGTTCATCACGACCACCAGGCCGAAGTGCACCATGTCGATGCCCAGGCCCTGGGCGGTCGGGATCAGGATCGGCACGATGACCAGCAGCACGGTGCTGGCGTCGAGCAGGCAGCCCAGCGCCAGCAGCAGCAGGTTCACCATCAGCAGGAACTCCCACTTGCTGAGGTTGAAGCCGTCGAGCCAGAGCTTGATGTCGACCGGGATGTTCTCCTTGGTGACGACGTAGTTGAACACCAGCGCGCCCGCCACCAGGATGCCCACCGACGCCGTCGAGCGCGCGCTGGAGATGAGCGACCAGTAGGTGGCTCGCAGCGTGACCGAGCGGTAGAGCAGCCAGGACACCACCAGCGCGTAGCCGGCAGCCACGGCGGCCGCCTCGGTGGGGGTCATGACGCCGCCGTAGATGCCACCCAGCAGCACCACGGGCATCATGAGCGCGGGCAAGGCCTCCCAGGTGACGCGGGGCAGATCTCGCAGCGGCACCGCGTTCTCGACCGGAAAGTCGTGCTTGCGCGCCATGTACCAGTTCACCGCGGCAAGCACCACGGCCATCGTCAGACCCGGCACCACGCCGGCCAGGAACAGGAAGCCGATCGACGCGTCGGAGACGAGCGAGTACAGCACCATCGGGATCGACGGCGGGATGATGGGGCCGATCACCGCGGAGGCCGCGGTGATGGCGCCGGCGTAGCTGGCGGTGTAGCGATTGCCGCGCACCATCATGCCGATGGTCAGCTTGCCCACGCCCACGGCATCGGCCACGGCCGAGCCGGACATGCCGGCGAAGATCAGGCTGGAAGCGATGTTGACGTGGCCCAGCCCGCCGCGGAAGCGGCCGACGAGCGCGCTGCAGAAGTCCATCAGCTTCTGGCTCAGCGCGCCGATGGACATGAAGTTGGCTGCGACGATGAACAGCGGGATCGACAGCAGCGTGTAGCCGTTCCAGAGCCCCTGCAGCAACTGCTCGGCGGCCAGGCCGATGTCCTGCTTGACCCAGAACAGGTAGAAGATCGACGCGCCGATCATGGACAGGCCGATCGGGGCGCCCAGCAGGCTCAGGCCCAGGATGATCAGGACCGTCAGGCCGAACGGGCTGGTCAGGAAGCTCACAGGTCGGCTGCCTCTCTGCCTTCGGCGTAGTGCTGCGTCCCGGTGCCACGGATCGCGTGCCACAGGTGCCAGGTCTGGCGCACGATCACCGCCACGGCAAACAGGATGTAGACCGAGAAGATCCAGTGGTAGCGCAGGCCCATGGCCGGCGTCGTCTCGATCTTCATGAAGCTGACGTAGTTCCAGGCGCCAGGCAGGCCGATCGCGAACAGCACGATCAGCGCGACGCTGCACAGCCCTTCCAGGACGCGCCGGCCCATGGGCGAGGCCTTGACGGTGACGATGTCGATCCGGATGTCATCCGACGGCCTGGAGACGACGGCCGTGCACCACAGGATGCTCCAGATCCACATGATCACGCAGATCTCCTCGGCCCATGAGGTTCCTCCGCCGAACCCGTACCGAACGACGATCTGGTACAGGAACGACGTCATCATCACGACCATCAGGATGGCCGCCACATTTTCGGTGCGTTGCAGCAGCCACCCACCGACCTGGCGCAGTCCGTTCACCATGGAGCCTCCCCCGTCCGATGGAAACAGCCGCGGCCCGCGCTGGGCGCCGCGGCTGGCCGGACGTCACATCGCGTTGATGGCTTCCAGCATCCCCGGCTTCCACTCGGAGATGAACTTCGACTTGCGGATCACGTCGAGCGCGTGGTTGCGGAATGCGGCGCGATCGGGCGTGTAGACGTCCAGGCCGGCGGCCTTGAAGAAGTCCACCAGCTCGGCCTCCTCCTTGACCATCTGCGCCGTGATCGCGTTGGCCACGTCCGTGGACGCCGTCTGCAGGCGCTGCTGCTGGGCCGGCGTCATGGCGTCCCACTTCGCCTTGCGGATCGACAGGATGTTGAAGTTGACCAGGTGGCCGGTCAGCACGTATTGGCTCAGCACCTCCTGGAACTTCATCGTGCGCGTCAGCGGCATCGGGTTGTCCTGGGCGTCGATGGCGCCGGTCTGCAGCGCGGTGTAGACCTCGGTGAACGCCACCGGCACCGGGTTGGCGCCGAGCGCCGTGCCGATGAACTGCCAGCCCTCGCCGGCGGGCATGCGCAGCTTCACGCCGGCCAGATCCGCCGGGGTGTTGACCTTCTTCTTGGTGCGCAGGCTGACGTGGCGCGTGCCGATGTACCAGACCGCGAGCATCTTGATGCCCAGCTTGTCCTCGGACATCTTGAACAGCTCCTTGCCCACGTTGCTGGCGAAGGTCTTCTGCATGTGGGCCAGGTCGCGGAACATGTACGGCGCGCCGACGATGCCCCACTCCGGGATCTGGCGCTGGATGTCCGACACCGACAGCGCGCCCATGTCCAGGTTGCCGCGCTGCATGGCGACGATCTCGGTGCCCTGCTTGAACAGCGTGGCGCCGAAGTAGGGCTTGAAGTCGAAGTCCGGGCCGAGGGCCGGGCCGTACTTCTCGACCAGCAGCTTGGCGCGCACGTCCTGCTCGGTCATGGTTTCCGAGAAGATCAGGCCGATCTTGGCGGCCTGTGCCCACGACGCGGGAAGCGCGCCAGCGGCGGCGAGGGCCGCCAACGATTGCACCAGGGTGCGACGGTTGCTTGGATTACGCATCGGGGTCTCCTGCTCGTTTATGGATCGACCGCGTCCGCCCGTGGCGGGCTGCATCGTCGAAGCGCGAGCTTATTTCCCGTCCGGGTGAGTTGCATCAGGGCTAACCCGCCGGCACGGGCGGCGCCGGGCCTCAGCTCGGCAGCAGGTAGCCCAGCAGCACGTCGGTCACGTGCGACAGGCGCTCGGCCTGGGCGCGCGGCGTCATCAGGTCGCGTCGGAACATGTGCGACAGCGTGTGCTGGTTGGACACGTAGTAGTAGGTCAGGCCGACCATCGACAGGTAAAGCTGCAGGGGGTCGACCCCGCCGCGGAACACGCCGGCCACGCGGCCCCGCTCGAGCACGGTGCCCAGCATCTCGACCAGCGGCCGGTTGATGCGCTGGATGCGGTCCGACATCGCCAGATGCTTGGCGCGGTGCAGGTTCTCGGTGTTGATGAGGCGGATGAACTCGGGGTTGGCCAGGTAATAGTCCCAGGAAAAGCGGATCAGCGTGCGTACCGCGTCCACCGGCTCCAGGTCGAGTAGCTTGAGCTTGGTCTCCTCGGTGCGGATGTTCGTCATGGCGTCGATCAGCACCTCGAGGAACAGGCTCTCCTTGTTCTTGAAGTAGTAGTAGATGAGCCGCTTGTCCACGCCCGCGAGCTGCGCCACGGTGTCCAGCCGCGTGCCGGCCAGGCCGTTCTCGGCGAACTCGCTGCGGGCGGCGGCGAGGATGCGGCGGCGCGAGCGATCGGCGTCGCGCAGGCGGGCGCTGCTGGCGGCGTCGGCCGCGGGCTTGGCGGCAGCGGGGGCGGTAGCCTCCCGGCGCGGCCGCGCGCGGCTCTCGGCGCGCGCCGCAGGCCGGGCGGGTGCCGCCGGCCGGGCGGGCGCCGTCGGGGGGCGGGGCCGGGCCGTGCTCACGGCGCCGGGGCCGGCGCGCCGGGGCGGCCGGGAATCGTCGCGAACATGTGGTCGGTGACGCCGCCGTCGACCAGCAGGTTGGCGCCGGTCACGTAGGCGGCGGCGTCGCTGGCGAGGAACGCCACCACCCGGCCGACGTCGGCCGCGCTGCCGATGCGGCCCAGCGGCACCAGCGCCTCGCGCCGCTGCGTCACCGTGGCGTCGCGGTAGATCGGCTCGGTCAGGGGCGTGCGGATCATGCCCGGGCTCACGCAGTTGGCGCGGATGCCGTCGCCGCCCCATTCCTGCGCGAGCTGGCGGCACAGCATGATCAGCGCCGCCTTCGCAGCCGAGTAGGCGCCCAGGCCCGGATGCGGCTGCACGCCGGACATCGACGCCACGGCGACGATGCTGCCGCGCGTGCGCGCGAGGCTGGCGCGCGCCGCCTGCGCCATCAGCCAGACCGGGCGCACGTTGAGCGCGAAGCTGCGGTCCCACTGCGCCACGTCCAGGTCGGCCAGCGCCGCGGCGCGCGCCGCGCCGGCCACGCACACCAGCGCGTCGAGGTCGCCGCCGCGGGCCAGGGCCTGCGCCACGAGGTCGTGGCAGGCGGCGGGGTCGGTCAGGTCGCCGGCCAGCCCGACGGCCTCGACGCCGGCTTCGCCCAGCTCGCGCACCAGCGCGTCCAGGGCTTCGCCCGGCCGCGACGCGGTCACGCTCAGGCGCGGGGCGCGGCCCTCGGCGCGCGCCATCGCGGCGAGCGCGTCGCAGGCGGCGCGGCCGATGCCGCCGGTGGCACCGGTGACCAGGGCGTGGAAGGGGCGCGGGGGCGGCGTCGTCAAGGCCAGCGGCTGTTAGTGCACGATCGGGGGAATTAAACCCGAGCCGCCGCGGGGCCGGCAAGGTGTTTTCCCTCGCGGCGGCCGCGGGCCGCCGCGCCGGGCACTACAGCGCCTGCCAGGCGCCGCGCTGCGCCGACTCGATCAGCGCCTCGGTCATGCGCGCGATGTCCAGCGAGTCCTCGATCGGCCAGGCCGGCACCGCCTGCCCGAGCACGCGGCGCGAAAAGCGCTCCAGCAGGTTCGCGTACTGGTTGACAGGCTCGAAGGCCAGGCGCTGCGACGCGAACGCGCCCACCGTGCCCTCGTCGCCCCACTCGAGCGCGCAGGCCGTGGGCCGCGCATGGGCGAACGGGAACTCGAAGCGCATCCAGCCGCGTTCGCCCATCACCGACAGCTGCTGGTGCGTGCCCCAGGCCGCGGTGCCCGACTGCGTGCCCACCGTGAACAGCGCATGGCGGTCACCATAGTCGAGCACCGCACTCGTCAGGCGGTCGATGCCGAAGTCGGGGCAGCGGTCGAGCGTGGCGAGCACGCGCCGGGGCGGCCCCTGGAACACGATGTTGGCGGCGCTCAGCGTGTACGAGCCCAGGTCGTAGAGCGCGCCGCCGCCGGCCCGCGGGTCGTTGCGGATGTCGGCCGGGTCCATGAAGCGCTTGGCCAGCGTCGCGTGCATCGAGCGGATGCGGCCGATGGCGCCGGCGTCGCGCAGGCGGATGAACTCGTCCCACTGTGGATGGTTGCGGTAGGCGAAGCCTTCTTCAACATGGCGCCCGGTGCGCTCGCGCACGGCGATCAGCTCGCGCACGTCCTGCGAGCGCGTGCACAGCGGCTTCTCGCACAGCACGTGCTTGCCCGCTTCCAGCGCGCGCACCGACCACTCGAAGTGCAGCCCGTTGGGCAGCGGCACGTAGACGGCGTCGATGTCGGGGTCGGCCAGCAGGGCGTCGTAGCTGCCGTAGGTGCGCTCGATGCCCAGCGTGCGCGCGTGCTCGCGCGCCCTGGCCTCGTCGCGCGAGGCCAGGGCGAGCAGGGTCGCGCTCGGGGCCAGCCGCATTGCCGGCATCGTGCGGCCCACGGCGATGGCCGCGGCGCCGAGCACGCCCCAGCGCACGGTGCGCGAGGCCTTCGCAGGGGAGGTGACGGTTTTGCTCATTCGGGTCGGCCGACGGGGTGGGGTGGAGCGCGGACTGTAGAGCCGGCCGCACCGCGGCCGCCGCAGGGCGGGCCGTATGATCGCGATTGACGTTTACGTCAACGTCAATCGACGCCGGGCGGCGACCCGGCGCGACGCGAAGGAGATGGCATGCCGGCCCTGGCCACCAAGATCAACCCGCGCTCCGAGGAGTTCAAGGCCTGCGCGGCGGCGATGCGCGCGCTGGTGGACGACCTCAACGCACGGCTCGCGCGCATCGCGCAGGGCGGCGGCGACGGCCCGCGCGCCAAGCACCTCGCGCGCGGCAAGCTGCTGCCGCGCGACCGCGTCGAGATGCTGCTCGACCCCGACACGCCCTTCCTGGAGCTGGCGCCGCTGGCTGCGCTGGACATGTATGCCAACGACGCGCCGGGCGCGGGCCTGATCGCCGGCATCGGCCGCGTCTGCGGCGTGGAATGCATGGTGGTGTGCAACGACGCCACCGTGAAGGGCGGCACCTACTACCCCATGACGGTCAAGAAGCATCTGCGCGCGCAGGAGATCGCGCAGCAGAACCGGCTGCCGTGCATCTACCTCGTGGACTCGGGCGGTGCCAACCTGCCCAACCAGGACGAGGTCTTCCCCGACCGCGACCACTTCGGCCGCATCTTCTACAACCAGGCGCAGATGAGCGCGCAGGGCATCCCGCAGATCGCGGTGGTGATGGGCTCGTGCACCGCCGGCGGCGCCTACATGCCCGCCATGAGCGACGAGTCGATCATCGTGAAGGAGCAGGGCACGATCTTCCTGGGCGGGCCGCCGCTGGTGAAGGCGGCCACCGGCGAGGTGGTCAGTGCGGAGGACCTCGGCGGCGGCGACGTGCACACGCGGCTGTCCGGCGTGGCCGACCACCTGGCGCAGGACGACACGCATGCGCTGGCGCTGGCGCGTGCCGCGGTCGGCCGGCTGAACCGGACCAAGCGGCACGAGATGCACCTGATGCCGCCGCGCGCGCCGCTGTACCCGGCCGACGAGCTGCACGGCATCATCCCGACCGACACGCGCAAGCCTTTCGACGTGCGCGAGATCATCGCGCGCATCGTCGACGGCAGCGAGTTCGACGAGTTCAAGGCCCGCTACGGCACCACGCTGGTGACCGGCTTCGCCCGCATCGAGGGCATGCCGGTGGGCATCGTCGCCAACAACGGCATCCTGTTCGGCGAGAGCGCCCTCAAGGGCGCGCACTTCATCGAGCTGTGCGGCCAGCGCAAGGTGCCGCTGGTGTTCCTGCAGAACATCACCGGCTTCATGGTCGGCCGCAAGTACGAAAACGAGGGCATCGCCAAGCACGGCGCCAAGATGGTCACCGCCGTGTCCACCGTGGCCGTGCCCAAGTTCACCGTGATCATCGGCGGCAGCTTCGGCGCCGGCAACTACGGCATGTGCGGCCGCGCCTACTCGCCGCGCCTGCTCTGGATGTGGCCCAACGCGCGCATCAGCGTCATGGGCGGCGAGCAGGCCGCCAGCGTGCTGGCCACCGTGCGCCGCGACGGCATCGAGGCCAAGGGCGGTGCGTGGAGCGCCGACGAGGAGGCCGCGTTCAAGCGCCCGATCCTCGAGCAGTTCGAGCACCAGGCGCATCCCTACTACGCCAGCGCGCGACTGTGGGACGACGGCGTGATCGATCCGGCCGACACGCGGCGCGTGCTCGCGCTGGCACTGTCGGCCAGCCTCAATGCGCCGATCCCGGACACGAAGTTCGGCGTGTTCCGCATGTGATGGCACCGCAATCGCGACCGGCCGACACGCTGCCCTCCAGCCCGCCCTTCATCCCGGCATGACCACGCTCGACATCCGCCGTCCTTCGCCGCACGTGGCTGAGGTCTGGCTGAATCGCCCCGACGTCCGCAATGCCTTCAACGACGGCGTCATCGCCGAACTCACGGCCGCGTTCCGCGCGCTCGGCGCCGATCCGGCGTTGCGAGCGATCGTGCTCGGCGGCCGCGGCAAGGCCTTCTGCGCAGGGGCCGACCTGGGCTGGATGCGCGCGATGGCCGACTACACCTGGGACCAGAACCGCGCCGACGCGCAGGTGCTGGCCGACATGCTGTGGACCGTGTACTCGTGTCCCGTGCCGGTGGTGGGCCGCGTGCAGGGCGACTGCTATGCCGGCGGCGTCGGCCTGGCCGCCGTGTGCGACGTGCTGATCGCCGCCGACGGCGTGCAGTTCTGCCTGTCGGAGGCACGCCTGGGCCTGCTGCCGGCCACCATCGGGCCCTACGTGGTGCGTGCCATGGGCGAGCAGATGGCGCGCCGCTACTTCGTGACCGCCGAGCGTTTCTCGGCGGCGCAGGCGCAGGCGATGGGCTTCGTGCACGAGGCGGTCGCGCCCGACGCGCTGGACGCGCGAGTGGGCGAGGTCGTCGCGGCCCTGATCGCCAACGGGCCGGCGGCGGTCAAGTCCTGCAAGCTGCTCGTCAAGGACGTGGCCGGCCGCCCGATCGACGACGCCCTGCGTGCCGACACCGCGCGCCGCATCGCCGACATTCGAGCCAGCGACGAGGGGCGCGAGGGCGTGCAGAGCTTCCTGGGCAAGCGCGCGCCGGCCTGGCTGCCGCGCGAGGACTGAACCATGCCCACGCTGCCCGCGGCCCTCGACACCACGCACCTGATCGCGCTGGCGGCGGCGCTGGGCTGGGCCAGCGGCCTGCGCCTGTATGCGGTGGTGTTCCTCACCGGGCTGGCCGGCCATCTGGGCTGGGTGCCGCTGCCCACGGGGCTGCAACTGCTGCAGCAGCCCGCGATGCTGTGGGCCAGCGGCGCGCTGCTGCTGGTGGAGTTCGCCGCCGACAAGGTGCCCTGGGTCGACTCGCTGTGGGACACGGTGCACACCTTCATCCGCATCCCGGCCGGCGCTGCGCTGGCATATGGCGTCTTCGGCGGCGACCAGGCCACCTGGGCCGCGGTCGCCGCGCTGCTCGGCGGCACGCTGGCCGCCACCGCGCACACGGCCAAGACCACCACGCGCGCCGCGGTCAACACGTCGCCGGAGCCGTTCTCCAACTGGCTGCTGTCGTTGGCCGGCGACGCCTTCGTGCCCGGCATGCTGTGGCTGGCCTGGGAGCATCCGGCGTGGTTCTTCGTCGCCCTGGCGTTCACGCTGGTGGCCATGCTGGCGGCCATCGTGCTGCTGTTCCGTTTCCTGCGCGGGCTCGGACGCCGCCTGCGCGGGCACTTCGCGCCGACGCCGCCCGGCAACGCCCCGATGGGGAGGACCTGACGTGTTCAACAAGATCCTGATCGCCAATCGCGGCGAGATCGCCTGCCGCGTGGCGGCCACCGCGCGCCGCCTGGGCGTGCGCACCGTGGCCGTGTACTCCGACGCCGACGCTCAGGCGCGGCACGTGCAGGCCTGCGACGAGGCGGTGCACATCGGCGGCAACGCGCCGGCCGACAGCTACCTGCGCTGGGAGCGCATCCTTGAGGCGGCACGCGCCACCGGCGCGCAGGCGGTGCATCCGGGCTACGGCTTCCTGTCCGAGAACGAGGCCTTCGCCCGCGCCTGCGCGCAGGCGGGCGTGGTGTTCATCGGCCCGCCGCCGACGGCCATTGCCGCCATGGGCAGCAAGGCCGCCGCCAAGTCGCTGATGGAGAAGGCCGGCGTGCCCCTGGTGCCCGGCTATCACGGCCAGGACAACGACCCGGTGCTGCTGGCGCGCGAGGCCGGGCGCATCGGCTACCCGGTGCTGATCAAGGCCAGCGCCGGCGGCGGCGGCAAGGGCATGCGCCGCGTCGACCGCGCGGAAGACTTCGCGGCCGCGCTGGCGTCGTGCCAGCGCGAGGCGCGCGCCAGCTTCGGCGACGACCACGTGCTGGTGGAACGCTACGTGACCCGGCCGCGCCACATCGAGATCCAGGTCTTCGCCGACACCCACGGCCAGTGCGTCTACCTGTTCGAGCGCGACTGCTCGGTGCAGCGGCGCCACCAGAAGGTGCTGGAGGAGGCCCCCGCGCCGGGCATGAGCGAGTCGCGCCGGCGCCAGATGGGCGAGGCCGCGGTGGCCGCCGCGCGCGCGGTGGGTTACGTCGGCGCTGGCACGGTGGAGTTCGTCGCGGAGGAACTGGACGACGGCGACATCCGTGCCTACTTCATGGAGATGAACACGCGGCTGCAGGTGGAGCATCCGGTCACCGAGGCGATCACCGGGCACGACCTCGTGGAATGGCAGCTGCGCGTGGCGGCCGGCCAGCCGCTGCCGGCCACGCAGGCGCAGCTTGCGATGCGCGGCCACGCCATCGAGGCGCGCATCTGCGCCGAGAACCCCGACGCCGGCTTCCTGCCGGCCACCGGAGCGCTGCACGTGGCGCGCTGGCCGCAGCACGTGAGCTTCGAGCGCCACGACACGCTGCCGCGCATCGACCGCGGGTTCGACGAGGGCGACGCGATCAGCCCGCACTACGACTCGATGATCGCCAAGCTGATCGTGTGGGGCGAGAACCGCGCCCAGGCGCTGGCCCGGCTGGACGCGGCACTGGCGCGCACCCACATCGTGGGCCTGGCCACCAATGTGGCGTTCCTGCGCCGGGTGGCGGGCACGGCCTCGTTCGCCACGGCTGATCTCGACACCGCGCTGATCGAGCGTGAGCGCGCGGCGCTGTTCGACGCCGCGCCGCTGGCGCTGGAATGTGCCGCCGCCGGCGTCGTGGCGCGCGAGCTGGCGCTCGAAGCCGCGCAGCAGGACGCCGACCCCTGGTCACGTCGCGACGGCTGGCGCCTGCACGGCGCCGCCACCCGGCGCTTCGACCTGGACGTGGCCGGCACGCGCCACGCCGTGGCCCTGCAGCGGCGCCACGACGGCGCGCTGACGCTGGTCCTGGGCGAGCAGCGCTGGCCGCTCGCTGCGCGCGCGCTCGGCGCCGACCGCCACGATGTGCAGCTGGGCGACCGGCGCTGGACCCTGGCCGTCTACGCGCAGGGCGAACGCATCACGGTGTTCGCGCCCGAGGGCACGCTGTCGCTGCAGGAGGTGGACGCGCTGGCGCACGCCGGCGAAGGCGCTGCCGAAGGGCGCCTGACCGCGCCGATGCCGGGCAAGGTGGTGTCCTTCCTTGCCCGTCCGGGCGACGCGGTCAAGGCCGGCCAGGCGCTGGCCGTGATGGAAGCGATGAAGATGGAGCACACCATCGCCGCCCCGCGCGACGGCACGGTGGCCGAGCTGCTCTACGGCGTGGGCGACCAGGTGGCCGAAGGGGCCGAGCTGCTTCGCCTGGCGGCGCGCGAGTGAGGCCGCGGCTGCGGGCTGTTCAGCTTCCGAGCCAGCGGCTGGGCGAGAACCAAGACGGCTTCGCGTCGCGGCTGTCTTCGCCGGTGCGGGCCATCGCGCCAGGCAACGGCGGCGGGCGGCTGACGCCGAACCCCGACGTGTCGCCGGCCCAGTCCTGAGCCGGGCCGGGGTGCTGCCCTGGCGCCAGACGGCGGGCGGCCTGCTGCTCCTTGGCGTAGAGCTTGCCGGCGGCACGGAACTGGCGCGCCAGCAGCGGCAGGTCGGTGTCGACCATCGCGTCGCACACCAGCAGCACGTCGCGAGCGTATCTTTCGTCGTCGATCGTGCGTCGGGCATCCACGCCCGTGCCGAGCATGTGCCTGAGTTTCAGGTCGATGCGCTGAGCGATGACGGTGCGTGGGTCCATGGGAACTCCCTGAGTGAAGCGAGTGTTGAGCCGTGCGACCCCGCCCGCCATCCCCCGCTTGCGGGCATGTCGGCTCCGTTACATTGGTCATCTGAAACAAGCGAGGAATTCGTCACGATGAGCACGCTGCCCTCCCGCGTCACGATCGTCGACGTCGGCCCGCGCGACGGCCTTCAGAACGAAAAGGGCACGGTCGCCACCGACGACAAGGTGGCCCTGGTGCACCGGCTGCAGGCGGCCGGCCTGCGCGAGATCGAGGTCACCAGCTTCGTGTCGCCGAAGTGGGTGCCGCAGATGGCCGACAACGCGGCGGTGATGGCCGGCGTGCAGCGCGCGCCCGGCGTGCGCTACAGCGTGTTGGTGCCCAACCTCAAGGGTCTGGAAGCCGCCCTGCCGACCCGCCCCGACGAGATCGTCGTCTTCGGCGCGGCCAGCGAGGCCTTCAGCCGGCGCAACATCAACTGCGGCATCGACGAAAGCATCGAGCGTTTCCGGCCTGTCGTCGAAGGCGCGCTGGCGGCCGGCGTCAAGGTGCGTGGCGCGGTGAGCTGCGCGCTCGGCTGCCCCTATCAGGGCGAGGTGTCGCCGGACGACGTGGAGCGCGTGGTCCGGCTCATGAAGGGCATCGGCGTCCAGCACATCGGCATCGCCGACACCATCGGCACCGGCACGCCGGGCCGCGCGCAGGCCGCGCTGGAGCGGGCGCTGAGGCACTATCCCGTTCACGAGGTCAGCGGCCACTTCCACGACACCTATGGCCAGGCGCTGGCCAACATCTACGCCAGCCTGGAGCTGGGGGTCCACGTGTTCGACACCA
>WBZX01001295.1_pt1 | contig 19089 bp, 18 predicted proteins | sample 5204211 | NCBI WGS metagenome assembly WBZX01 (sample SAMN12344362, study PRJNA552823) | activated sludge metagenome | biome: Activated sludge suspended growth; feature: Nitrification reactor; material: Wastewater; isolation source: activated sludge from nitrification reactor of wastewater... | reverse complement strand
GGTTGGGCAGGTTTATTCTCAGGTGGTATTGCAGCACAGATCATCACCCGTTACTCCAACCTGACCGACGTCATCTGGAATAACGCAAGCAAAGACATTCTCAATAACCGGATTGTTCCTTAATCCAACTTGATGCTATCAGCGTTACCCTGCTGCCTGTCTTAGACGAGCAGCAGGGATTTTATTGATACAAGAACTCTGGTTTCATTCTTAGTTTCATCAGAAGAAGTCTCGTTGCCAAGACAGGTTTAAATAACTTTATTTCATTTAATCGGACGCTTGCCCTATGGAAGATGTACTTGTTGTCATTCAGCAATGGGTATCTGTCGATGTTCTTGTCAGTCTAACCGTAGTCTCTATCGTTGGTTTTGTTGGTTCTCTCATTGCAATTCCTTGGATTCTGATTCGCTTACCGAGTGATTATTTTGATATACGCGTTCCTCGTCACTGGATGAAAAACCATCATCCAGTGTTACGTTTAATCGGTTTGATCATCAAGAATGCTATCGGCGTAGTGTTTTTGATAGCGGGATTTTTGATGCTTTTTCTGCCGGGGCAGGGTTTATTAACAATGCTGATTGGAATCTCATTTATGGATTTTCCCAACAAACGCAGGCTGGAAGCCAAAATTATCGGGCAACAAACGATGTTCAATGCAATCAATGCAATGCGTCACAGACTCAACAAACCACCATTGACGCTAGAACCGCACTCCACAGAATAATCAATCTGTTGTTAAATCAACAGTCTCCTGACATCACCGGGAGACTACCTTGATTCAATACATAGATAAGATTTCTACCTGATTATTCGGTTCTCTTCATGACAATGATCAGAATTCCTCCCAATCACCGCCACCTGCTGCAACTTTACGAGGTTGAGTCGGTGCAGATATAGAATTTGTGTTTGAATTTATTCCGACTTTCTTTGTAGCAGATCTGCGATTAGGCAGTTTGGCAACGGTAGATGGCCGATTACTTCTTCTAATCGGCGCTGCTGCGGTATGAGTCCCACTGCTGGACAATTTGAATATCGTAATCGCTTGCGTGAGCGCTTGTGCCTGATCTTGCATGGATTCCGCAGCAGCAGCTGCTTCTTCTACCAGCGCTGCATTTTGTTGGGTGGTTTCATCCATTTGTGTCACGGCCTGATTAACCTGCTCAATACCGGCGCTTTGTTCCTGCGAAGCTGCAGAGATTTCGCTCATGATGTCGGTTACACGTTTCACCGCGCTGACAATTTCATCCATCGTCGCACCGGCTTCATCGACCAGTCGCGTACCATCTTCCACTTTACTGACAGAATCACTGATCAGTTCCTTGATCTCTTTCGCTGCCGACGCGGAACGCTGTGCCAGTGTACGAACTTCTGTCGCCACGACCGCAAAACCACGTCCCTGTTCACCCGCACGGGCGGCTTCCACCGCCGCATTCAGTGCCAGAATATTGGTTTGGAATGCAATCCCATCGATGACGCTGATGATATCCACAATTTTCTTGGAACTTTCGTTGATGGAGCTCATGGTCTGCACGACTTGTCCAACCACAGCACCGCCTTTTATCGCAACTTCGGAGGCTCCGGCTGCCAGTTGATTGGCTTGACGGGCATTGTCCGCATTTTGTTTGACGGTAGAAGTAAGTTCTTCCATGGATGATGCGGTTTCTTCCAGGCTGGAAGCTTGTTCTTCCGTACGCTGACTCAGATCTAAATTACCCGAGGCAATTTCACTGGATGCCGTTGCAATTTGGTCTGTGCCCATACGTACTTTACCGACCAAGTCGATCAAATTATCGTTCATTTCCTTTAGTGCTTGTAATAAGCGACCAGTCGATGATTTGGTGGAAGCAACCACAATGTTCGATGTAAGATCGCCCGCTGCCACTTTATGTGCAATTTCAATTGCTTCATCCAGTGGTGCAATGATAGACCGCAACAGCAGAAAACCTAAAACAATCGCCAGAACAACACCTAGCGATATTGTAATCACTGAAATCATAAAAATACTTTCATAACTGTTCTGTGAGTTGGCATATTCTTCGGCAGCAGTAGTACCTTGCAAATCAAGTAAGGTAAATACGGTATCACGCAATACATTAAACTTCGGCACAGTATCTAAAGAAAGATTTTGCGCTGCAGCCTCAAACTCTCCCGCTAATGCAAACTGAAAGGTTCGACTCATTGAACTTACATACTGTACATGTTGCTCGCCTTTAATTTTAGTAAGTTTCTCTTCTTCAGGTGTTAAATAAGTAGTCAAGTATTTCGCCCAGACGCCTTCATTCTGTTTAACTAATCTAGTTACATCTTCTCCTAGCGTTTTTGCTGCAGCAATATTTTTCGACTCAACTGCATTTTCCGCATTCTCGCGAACTTGGTACCAAACATCCAGGATTTTTCCCAATTGCATTGCCGTCACGGTACGATCCTCATAAACCGATTTTAATGCCGCATTAGAATGATTAAAACCATACAAACCCAAACCACCAATACCCACCATCAATACTGATAGTATGCTCATTACAAACATCAAACGAAACTTGATCGACGTATTCGTAAACATTAGAATCTCCTTTAAACTTTCTTATCCACAATCAACTACTTTCATTAATTAATATGCTGATCGATCAAGCCCATATCACTATTGCCCATCAATTTCTCGATATCGATCAGTATCAGCATCCGTTCATCCACCGTTCCCAATCCCATGATATATTCGGTATCGATCACTGAACCAAATCCCGGCGCCGGACGTATCTGCTCCGCTTCCAGACTGATCACATCCGATACCCCATCCACCACGACTCCCATGACCCGCCCGGACACATTTAAAATAATCACTACGGTAAATTGATCATAAGTCGCATCTCCCAGCCTGAATTTGATCCTCATATCAATAATCGGTACGATAATCCCGCGCAGATTCACAACGCCCTTGATAAATTCCGGAGCATTGGCAATTTGGGTAATGGAGTCATAACCACGAATCTCTTGTACCTTGAGTATCTCGATACCATATTCTTCTCCTCCTAATCGAAAGGTCAGAAACTCATTGGCAATTCGAGCAGTTGATTCAGTCGCTATATTCGTTGTCTGCACCTGCAACATAGTTGATGCTCCTTTGTTTGTTATAAAAACCCAAACCGACTAATAACCGATGAACTATCATTTATCCATTTTATGATTAGCGCTATCAACGATTTGCGAAGGATTTTTCTTACGACATTGAGAAATATTTTCTTTAGTAGATCTTGCAAATTATATTCATATCAAAAATACGACAAAGGTTAAATAAGTGGTAAATAATGTTCCATACTCACATCAGAATGAATGAATATGGCTATAGGAACACAGAATCCACCATATCCTCTTATTCAGCACATGTGTCGCCACAAGAACATTCTCTGCTACACAGATGGCGGTATTTAGCCAAAATCTCATGTTCCGTCTGAACGCAAATTCATGCTATAAATCCTGTTTCTATGGGAGATCAGCAAAATGACAATCGAAGGCATGAACCATTTCACTGTGTTAAGCAGCGATCTGGAAAGAAGCAAGGCTTTTTATAAGGATATGCTTGGATTGAAGGAAGGCTATCGTCCGCCTTTCACGTTTCCCGGTGCATGGCTGTATGCCGGAAACCAGGCGATTCTGCACATCATGGCGGGCAGACCCATGCCGGCAAATGCAGCCGGTGTGATTGATCACATGGCTTTTACCGCATGCAACCTACAAGCGGTGGTCGACACCTTAAAACAACACGGTATTCAATACGAACTACACCGTCTGAAAGGTTTAGAAAACTGGCAATTGTTCTGTTATGACCCGGACGGTGCGAAAGTGGAACTGGATTTCCCGGCTGACGAACCGGAACCCAGAGAGTAAGCAACTATTTTGTACAATTCGGATTTTTACCTGCCGCATGCGCTTGTCGCATGATTGTCATGGCTTTTGGCAGACTCGCGCGTAAATCATCAATACGGGTTTCATGAGAGGGATGAGTCGACAAGAATTCCGCAGGCTGCTCGCCCCGGCTGGCTTGCGCCATTTTCTGCCATAACGTCACACTCTCCGAAGGATTAAACCCGGCTTTCGCCATTAATTCAACACCCATCACATCGGCTTCACTTTCATGCAATCGGCTAAACGGCATGATCAATCCATATTGGGCGCCGACACCCAGCAGACTCAGCGCGCTTTGCCCCAACGGAGTTTGTGGCGCAGCCACCGCCGCGATCAGCGAAATCCCCATTTGCGCGCCCATTTTCTGAGACATCCGTTCATTACTATGTTTGGCCAGTACGTGGCCGATCTCGTGACCGATCACCGCCGCCAATTGGTGCTGATTATCCACCAGATCGATCAATCCGGTATGCACGCCAATCTTATTACCCGGCAAAGCAAAAGCATTGAGTGTTTTATCCTCAAACACAACCACTTCCCAATTACCGCCCACCTCGCGGGTAATGGCTGTTGTAATACATCGTACAAACTCATTTTCCTGCACATCCTGACTGATCACTTTTTCTTTCTTCAAATCCTCAAAAGCCTGCAACCCCATACTGTCGAGTTCACTATCCGGCATAAAGACTAATTGACTTCTACCAGTTGGCGTCGTTGCACAAGCAATCAGTGAAATCACGATCAATAAAGACAATATTGTTCTGAACATCATGGCAAACAGTTTCCTTAAATTAAATTACTGAAATTTATTTTCATCATTGGAATCATCAGGATAAACACAACCTATTTCCCATTACCACATGAAGGCTCTGGCATAGTTGATGGTTTAAAGTATGATATAACGCTTTCTCCAACAAGTTAAAGAGGAATTTTAAAATGAGCGATCATATCTACAAAGTGATTGAAGTCGTTGGCTCTTCAGCCAAAAGCAGTGATGATGCCATTCAGCAAGCCATCTCCAAATCCGGTAAAAGTTTGCGTAACCTGGATTGGTTTGAGGTAGTGGAAACCCGCGGGCATATCGTTGACGCCAAAATTGCGCATTACCAGGTAAAAATAAAGATCGGCTTCCGTCTGGATTAACCGATCTACCCAAGATTGCTGCATTTTTACCAAACACTACACAAGCAGCCTTGCAATGCAAAATCAGCAAAAGACCTCGGATTCCGAAGTCGAATTGCGATACAACGCTATTTTTACCGACAAGCAGTTTATTGCATAGAAACAAAGTACGCTAAAAATTTCCTGGAAGAATGCAACAGGAAACATGCCAAGAATACCAGCCGGAATCACTGTCAGATAATAGTCTCAATCCCCCTAAATACTTCACGGTATAATGGACTTTTTACAGTAAAAAAGCCAAATTCCATGCAAGAAAAATACCATCCCCAGGAAATCGAGAAGAACGCGCAACACTATTGGGAGCAAACAGCCGTGTTCAAAGCGGTCGAAATCCCCAACAAGCCCAAATATTATTGCCTGTCGATGTTTCCCTATCCTTCCGGCAAGCTGCACATGGGGCATGTGCGCAATTACACCATTGGCGATGTGCTGTCGCGTTACCGCCGCATGCAAGGCTACAACGTATTACAACCGATGGGTTGGGATGCATTTGGCCTGCCGGCTGAGAATGCCGCGATGCAAAATAATGTTTCCCCGGCCAAATGGACGTACGACAATATCGCCTACATGCGCAAGCAACTGAAAAGCTTGGGTTTGAGCATCGACTGGGAGCGCGAGATCGCTACTTGTGATCCGAGTTACTATCATTGGAACCAATGGCTGTTTCTACGCATGCTGGAAAAAGGATTGGCGTATCAAACCACCGGCACGGTTAATTGGGACCCGATTGATCAAACCGTACTGGCAAATGAACAGGTCATAGACGGTTGCGGCTGGCGTACTGGCGCGCCGGTAGAAAAACGCGAAATCCCCATGTATTACATGAAAATTACCCAGTACGCCGATGAACTGCTGGCAGCCCTGGATACGCTCACCGGCTGGCCGGAACGGGTTAAAACCATGCAGGCCAACTGGATCGGCAAAAGCTACGGCGTCGATATCATTTTCCCTGCCGATACCGAATCCGGTACGCCGCAGGACCTGAAAGTATTCACCACCCGCGCCGACACGCTGATGGGTGCCACCTATGTCGCCGTCGCCGCTGAGCACCCAATTGCACTGCATGCTGCAAAAAATAATCCATCACTGCAAGCCTTCATCCAAGAATGCAAACTGGGTTCCGCCAAGGAAGCGGATCTGGCCACGCAAGAGAAAAAAGGCATGGACACCGGTTTATTCGTGATCCATCCGTTGAACGAAAAAAAATTACCGGTGTGGGTGGCCAACTATGTGCTAATGGGCTACGGCGAAGGTGCTGTCATGGCAGTTCCTGCACATGATGAACGCGATTTTGAGTTTGCAAAGAAATATGGACTTCCAATCAAACAAGTGATCACAAAAGGCCGAGAAGATGGTTTCGGTGATGGCAGTGGGTACGGAGGTGGAACAGGTTCTGGAGATGGAAGCGGAGACTGTAGTGGTGGAATTGATACACCTTTTTCCGCCTCTCAATGGCAAGAATGGTATGCAAACAAAGTAATCGGTATTTGCATTAATTCAGGCAAATACGATGATCTTGGTTATAGTGCTGCGGTGGACGCTATTGCTGCCGACCTTGAAGCTAAAGATCTCGGCAATAAACGCGTGCAATATCGTTTACGCGATTGGGGCATTTCGCGCCAACGTTACTGGGGTTGTCCGATTCCGTTGATCCATTGTGCCGACTGCGGCGTGGTTCCGGTACCGGACGATCAATTGCCGGTCGTATTGCCGCAGGATCTGGTGCCCGATGGATCGGGCAATCCGTTGGCAAAAACACCATCCTTTTATGAATGTTCCTGCCCGAAATGCGGCAAAGCTGCGCGCCGTGAAACCGATACCATGGATACCTTTGTCGATTCATCGTGGTATTACGCGCGCTACGCCTGTCCGGATCAACATCAGGCCATGACCGATGCACGCGCTAATTACTGGTTACCAGCCGACCAATACATCGGTGGCATTGAGCACGCCATCCTGCATTTGTTGTACTCACGCTTCTGGAGCAAGATCATGCGCGATCTTGGCTTGCTGACTCTGGATGAACCGTTTATCAACCTGCTGACGCAAGGCATGGTGCTGAATGAAATTTTTTACCGCAAATTGGATAGTGGGCGCATCACCTATTTCAATCCATCAGAAGTCAGCATTCAATACGATGAACAAGGCAAACGCTGCGGCGCAACCCTGCAAACCGATAACCAGCCAGTGGAATCGGGTGGCATCGGCACCATGTCAAAATCCAAAAATAATGGCGTTGATCCGCAAAAACTGGTGGAAGAATATGGTGCCGATACTGCGCGCTTATTTATGATGTTTGCCAGCCCGCCGACGCAAACGCTGGAATGGGCGGATGCCGGTATCGATGGCGCATACCGCTTTCTCAAACGCTTATGGAAACAAGTTTATACGCACTTGCAACACGGCGCTGTCAAGCTCGATCCTGCATTGCACCAAGCATTGCCGCCGGAACTCAAATCCCTGCGTTACCAGCTACATCAGACGATCACTAAAGTCAGCGACGATCTGGAGCGGCGCCATACATTCAATACCGCCATCGCTGCTGTGATGGAACTCATGAATAGCTTGGCAAAAAACCAGGAGACGGATCCCGCCAGCCGCAATCTGATACAGGAAGCACTGGAAAATATTGTACTCCTGCTCTCCCCGATCGTTCCGCATATCTGCCATGAACTGTGGCGCGAACTCAAACCGGGCACCGAGCTTTTTGACCAGCCATGGCCACAAGCCGATAGCACGGCAATGGTGCAAGATGAGATCAAACTGATTGTGCAAGTCAATGGTAAACTGCGTGGACAAATCGATATCGCCAAAGATGCCGGGAAAGATGCCATTGAAAGCGCTGCCTTAGCCAATGAACATGTGCAGAAATTTATCGAAGGGCAAACGGTTAAAAAAATCGTGGTTGTGCCCGGCAGATTAGTGAATATTGTCGTATAAAAATATGTGATTCCATTCAAATGATGAAACTTAGCAAACAAAAAATTCTGCTCCTGGTCATACTGTCTTTACTGACTGCCTGCGGCTTTAAGCTGCGTGGACAAATTTCCTCGCTGCCATTCAAGTCTCTGTATATCTCCGCACCGGAGGGACATACCATTGGGATGGATCTCGAGCGTGTGATAGGCGCATCATCTACAACCAAGGTGGTCGCTCATGCAGCGGAAGCCGAAGCAACGCTGGAAATTATCAGTGCTGTGAGTGAAAGAGTCATTTTGTCCCTATCCGGAGGCGGTCGGGTGCGTGATTTTAATTTGATTTACCGAGCCATATATCGGGTTGTCGATCAGCAAGGCGTTACAATCGTTCCAAACACTGAGATTTCTATCACACGTGTCCTGCCTTTCCTGGACGCACAAATCCTCGCCAAAGAAGCGGAGGAAAAGCTATTGCAGAAAGATATGCAAGCCGACGCCATCCAACAGATACTCTGGCGTTTGTCCGCGTTCAAGACACCATCCTAGAATTCTTGTCGCCTTGCTATCTCTCTCGTCAGCATGCGGATAAAACTCGAACAACTGCCTTCGCAACTGCAAAAGCAAACCGCGCCGCTCTATGCACTATTTGGTAACGAACTGCTGCTGATTCTGGAAGCCGCTGATCTAATCCGCGACCATGCGCGCCAACACGGCTATACCGAGCGTGCATTGTTCTCCGTTGATCAGCACTTCGACTGGTCTGATTTATTCAATGCGAGTAATAACTTATCCCTGTTTGGCGATCGCAGGATCATGGATATCCGCATTCCATCCGGCAAGCCCGGCAGGGAAGGCGGCAAAGCTATTGAAACCTATTGCAATGCGCTACCGCCTGATACGCTTACGCTCATCACCCTGCCCCGAATCGATAAGCAGGGACAAGCAACCAAATGGTTCAAAACCCTTGAAACTATCGGTACCCTTATTCCGGTTTATCCCATCGAGCGTGACCAATTACCCGGCTGGATCGGCCAACGCCTTGGCAGGCAACAACAAAAAGCCGATTCCGTCACATTGCAATTCCTCGCGGATCAAGTGGAAGGCAACCTGCTCGCCGCGCATCAGGAAATCCAGAAACTTGCATTGCTCTATCCCGCCGGTAACCTGACCTTCGAGCAAGTGAAAGACGTAGTGCTAAACGTGGCACGCTATGATGTCTATCAACTATCGGACGCCATGATTGCAGCCGACACCGTTCGTTACACCTGCATCCTGAACGGATTGCAAGGCGAAGGTATCGCCCCGCTACTGATCCTTGCCACCTTAACCGAACAAATCCGCCAATTGATCGTCATTCGCACAGGGATCGACAATGGTCAACCGCTCGCACAATTACTACAAACCGCCAGAATCTGGGGCGACCGGCAGAAATCAGTCGTAAGTGCCGCCAAACGCATCAATCGCCAATCCCTAATACAAAAATTACCCCACGCTGCAAAAATAGACCGGATCATTAAGGGTGTTACCCAAGGCGATGCTTGGGATGAATTGCTGCAACTCGGCATTCGCTTGACCGATCCAAACACCCACCTCTAATAAGAAAACCTAGGTACTACAGCTTCTTACTCATTTCCACCAAAACTCGATCAGTCTTATCCAAGCACTGCTTCAATGCGCTGTCCTTAACAAGGTATTCGTCACTATCCCTATGCCTTAATACGGCCATCTTGAATTCCCAGAACAATTATAAAAATCTACAAATCAACAATATAGATTGCTTTATGTGCTCAAAAAGTTATCCAGGACTCCTTAGAAACTATATAAAAACCTATTACATGGCTTTCTCTGTGAAAAACCTCACCGAGTATTTTTATTAGGTAACCAATAATGCGCTCACAGATGATTCCATTTAATAATCAACTTAGTGAGTATAAGCATGTTAAGAAATTTAAGAACTGCGCAGATTATTCTGTCATTGCTATCGATCATTGTTCTCATATTAGTTTTCACAACATTTCCTCAGCATGTGCTAGCAGAAGACCTTGATGATGAAGATATTCCGAAAGATCTTGTGCTGAGAGGAGATGGCAAATGTACGGCCTGTCATGATGAAAATAGTGATAATCCGATACTTGCGATTGGAAAAACCAAGCATGGCACCGTTGCAGACCATCGCACACCGACCTGTACCAGTTGCCATGGTGACGGTAATAGTCACGAAGACTCTCCGGATAGTGTATTCATGCCTGAGCGAACTTTTGGAAAAAATTCGCTCAATCCCGTTGAAGAAAGAAATGAAGCTTGCTTAGCTTGTCATCAAGGAGGAAAACGCATGCACTGGTCTGGCGGCCTGCATGCCAACCGCAGTGTTGCTTGTACCGCCTGCCACCAAATACATACCGAGCAAGACAAAGTACGTAACCGAATTACTCAGGCAGAAGTGTGTTTTAACTGCCATAAAGAGTTACGCACATTGATTAACCGCCCTTCCCGCCATCCTATTCGCGAAGGCAAGGTTATCTGCTCCGATTGCCACAATCCTCATGGATCTGCCGGTCCCAGCAAGATGATACGGGATAGCGTGAATGAAACATGTTTCACCTGCCATATGGAGAAACGAGGGCCATTTGTTTATAACCACCCGCCAGCACAAGAAAATTGTGCCATTTGCCACAACCCGCATGGCACCACAGCACCAAACCTACTCAGATCGCGTTCGCCATTCCTATGCCAGGAATGCCATGAACCCAACACGCACCAAGGCAGTTCCGGAACACTTACGGGATCATATGCCAGAAACACCTTGGCCCGAGGTTGCCTCAATTGCCATACCCAGGTTCATGGCAGCAATAATCATGAGAATGTACGCAATGAAAGCATGTTCCAACGTTGATTGAGGAGATATAACAATGAACATCCGCACACTTAAAGTAAAATTTCCCCAATCAATCATTGCCGTAACGCTCATATCGATGACCACACCTGCTTGGTCGTCGGATAACGATCCGATTAAAGAACTCACAAAGCCCAAAAGCACCGTCAACTTTGGTGCAGGCTATTTGTTCAACGATAACGCCCGTTTTGGCCAGTACACCGGCCTACGCAATGAAGGGCCTTATGGGATTTTTAACATAGATATCACACGACGCAATGACGATACGGGAACATGGCTCAAACTATTAGGCCGCAATCTGGGATTACAAAATCGTGATATTCGCTTCGAACATAACAAACAAGGTAACTGGGGCTACTTTATCGACTACAGCCAGACGCCGCGCTACGAACCATTCACTGTCAATACGGCGGTTACCGGCATTGGCACTACTGATCTTCACGTGCCCACTTCTCCGACTTCCGGAGATCCAGCGCAACTCAAGACGGAACGTCAGTCGATTGGATTCGGCTACAATAAATTCCTGCCGGGCAATCTGGAATTCCAGTTGCATTTTCGCAATGAAGAAAAAGATGGCACACGACTGTTCGGACGCGGCAATCGACTCGGCGCACCAGGCCCCACAGCTGTTGGCGGCTTTGAATTTATCCCCGAACCGATTAATTCAACCATTCGCCAATTCGGTGCCTCACTGGATTACGTCGGCAAACAGTTGCAGTTGTCTGGTGGCTATTATGGCACGATGTATAACAATAAAAACTCGGTATTGAATGTCACAGGCGGCAGTGACGTGGGCGGCATCTATGCCCCCAGTGCATTTACACCCATCGCACTGGCCCCTGACAATCAGTCACATCAGGCATTTCTAGCTGGTGGCTACAGCTTCACCCCCAGCACACGCGGCACATTCAAAGTTGCTTACACCCGAGCCACGCAAACGGATAGTTTCTCTCCCACCCTATTTTCCGCACCCGGCATTGGCGCCAATCTGGGCGGCCGCGTTGATACCGCTTTGCTGCAAGCCGGGCTCACAGCCAGACCGCTTTCCAAGTTGTCGCTCAATACCAATTTTCGTTTTGAAGACCGCGATGATAAAACACCGGTATTATTCTATAACCCGATGGCAACCTTGCTTGATTTAAATGGAAATAGTTGGCATGGATTGAACAACCCACGGTCTTTCAGGACAATCACCAGCAAATTTGAGGCCAGCTATGCATTACCCAAAGATTTTCGCTTGATTGGCAGCATTGACTATGATCATAGAGATCGTAGCGGTTCCGCAACAAATACCAGCCATCGAAATCGAACGGATGAAGTTTCTTACCGCGCCGAATTGCGCCGATCCTTATCCGAAACAATAACCGGTACCATTTCCTACATTCATAGCGATCGTTTTGGCTCTCATTTTCTTACGAACACAACAGGAGCAGGCGATCCTTTCTTCAATCTGATTGCTCCCTTCAATCTCGCCGATCGCACCCGCGATAAAGTACGCTTAATGGCGAATTGGGAGCCCATTGAATCGCTATCGCTACAATTGGCTATTGATGAATCACTCGATAACTACGGCCATCGAACTGGCTCGAATTTAGGCCTGCGAAAAGGCTCGGCGCGAAATTACTCATTGGATGCCACTTACACATTCTCAGAAGCATGGCAAGCCACCGCCTGGTTTTCCAGGAACGAAACGCATATTGACCAGACATCCAGCAATCCTGCTACAGATAACGGATTCCGCGAAGTCTGGAGCGCCAACCTGCAGGATATCGGCACTTCTTTTGGGTTGGATATCAATGGCAAAATAACTGAGAAACTTGAAACCGGCGCAAATTTACTCTATTCGGATTTCACCAACAAATTCAACCAGAAAGTTACTTTAGATCCACAAACCAATACGGTACCCAATATTTCAACGCAATACAGCAGCCTGAGATTTTATGCAAAATATGATGTACGTAAGAACTTAGGGCTGCGTTTGGATTATATTTTTGATCACTTCAAGACCAATGAGTGGACATGGAGAAACTGGACCTATACCGACGGAACCACATTAACTCAGGATACCAGCCAGATGGCCAGCTTTATTTTTCTTTCCGCTCTCTATAGTTGGCAATAAGCGTATATCCTTAACAGGCCGTTGAAAAAGGACACAACTATATAGCTGATATCCCACGCCAAGCAGCGAGGTATCGGAGCTATGCTACAATTCATCCTTACTCAGAGTAATTGTAGCATATCAAAATATTATCTATAAAAACAATAGGATAATTAGATACCATGAAGACCTATCTTGCTGCTTTGTTCGCTATCACCCTCGTCGCCTGTCAATCCCATCCACTGGAAGCGCCGACACCACCCGCTTTTGTCAGCCCCGTGCCCGACAATTGGCCGGCAGCACAAACCAAAAAATCCCAGCAAAAAACTGACTACATTCAGTCGCATCAAACAGCTTATGATTGGTTTGCCAATTTTGCCTTCAGTGAAGCGGATGGCATTCCTTATATTGCATTGAAGCTATTACCTAAGCTGGCGCCGGAACTGTGGGGCAGCGAGGAAAATTTTCTGGATGCTGTGGGTCTATTCATCGATGAGCGGCAGAAATCTTACCCGACCGCCCGTGGCATTGGCTTTAGCGGTTTGTCCCGGGCTGAGGCAAACAGCAGCATCGACTATGCTTCCTTTACGTGCGGCGCTTGTCACATCGGCCGCGTACGGCTGGAAAACGGGCAGATGGATTACCTGGATGGCGGCGTGAATACCACATTCAACATCGTACAATTCCGCGTCAAACTGTATCAAACCTTGCAAAAAGCCTATGCGGGTGAAACCGGTGACGGCAAATACAAGTTGTTGTCGCAAAAATTGCTAAGCGCATTGGATGCAACCCATCAACAAAACCCCAATTACTTTTATAACAATTTTCAATTTGCCGGCAGAAACTTTGATGCTGACTACGAAACCGCGCAAATCGCCTTGTTCAAGAAAGACGCCGAGCAAACCATCAAACAGTTTGCACAACGCGCAGAAGCCGAATATGACGGTTTCGGCGCTCTGGTCGCAAAAAACTATGCAGGTCTTGAATCCGCCATGATCGCCGGTTTTCCCGGCATGGCCGACGCCACCGGCTTGAGTGCCATCAACGGCTATATCAGTGTGCGCGATATCCCCATCATCAAATGGTTTACCAACCTCATTTTACCGCCGGAACCGGGCATTACCGATTTTATGTCGGTATGGGAACAAGACAAGCGCCGTGCCAGTTGGGATGAAAGCCATACCAGACTCATCAATGGCGGTGGACAATGGAACGGTAATGTGCCCATGCCCCTATATCGCAATCTGATCGCCATGCTGACTTTGGGTTTGGAAAAAACCGATGTGCGCGTAGCCGCCTTTGCTGATGAGCTACTGGATGGCTTACCTGCAAGTCCTTATCCTTTTTCGGTCGATATCGCACTGGCCAAACAGGGACAAACCTTATTCGCCGAACATTGCGCCGACTGCCATCAACCCAAAAACGGCAAGGTATACGACACGCTCGGCACCAGCATGAAACGCGCTTACGTAGTCGGTACGCTGCTGAACTATGCCGCGCGCAAACAGTTGTATGCAAATTGTTCACCGGATACGACAATCCAGCTTTACGGCAAAGACATCAAACCCTGCGCCGAGTTTGACGGCGTTTCATTAGCCGGCAAAAAAGACCTGCTCATGTCACCCAACGATGAACACCACGGCTACAACGCCCGCCCGCTAAGCGGCATCTGGGCGCAAGCACCGTACTTGCATAATGGCACCGTGCCGACTGTTTATCACTTGTTAGTACCGGATGAACGCCCAGTCAGCTTCATCAAAAGCCGCCTTGATTACGATCAAAAATACCTTGGCTTTGCCTGGGATTCTCAACAAGTAGCCGGCCAAAACGAGGGCTATCTGTTCCAGACCAACACGATCGAGGCTTTTAGCAATAAAGGTCATGATAAAGATTTGGTGGAAGGCAAAAAAACCTATCGTCTCAATTGGTCTGGCGACAAACAAGGTGCGCTTGCGATTATTGAATATTTGAAGACTTTGTGATTTCATGCCGGTAATCAGCCTGCAACAAAAATGAAGACAAGACTTAAAAAGTGGCCAGGCGCATTTGTTTGCATAACTTGCTGTTTATCCTTTGGCCTATCACAGGAAGTGAGGACGACCTCACCGCTCCAACATCTGTAGGGGACGACCCCGTAACTCAGAAAAGGAGAAAAAACATATGGCTTGGGCTATTCTCATTGCCGCAGGATTGTTTGAAGTGGGTTGGGCCATCGGATTGAAGTACACGGAAGGTTTTACGCGGTTATGGCCGACGCTTGGAACGATATTTGCGATCATCATCAGCCTTTGGCTGTTGGGTATTGCGATGAAATCGCTGCCGGTCGGCACTGCTTATAGCATCTGGGTGGGCGTGGGCGCGGTCGGTACAGTAATCCTCGGGATTGTGCTATTCGATGAGCCTGCAAATGCTACGCGTTTAGCCAGCGTCGCACTCATTATCGCTGGCATCATCGGCCTCAAACTTGCAACACCGGACTGACAACGCCACTAACAAACCTGCACGGACTGTCTGAGCTGGTGGTAGTAAATTTCCCTGCTGTTGCCAGTCCATAGGTTGATTGATCGTCATTTGGAAGAAATTAAAGTTTATCTAATGAAATAAGGAGTTAGCATGACAGAAGTACTGACTCGACCTTATCTGATGTTCGGTGGATGCCGCGAAGAAGCGCTGGAATTCTATCGCACCGCACTCGACGCACTCTCCGACGGTGCTCAAGTGCAGATGCCGTTAGAAAAAACATTCTGGTCGTCCCGCTTCGGTATGTTTACCGACCGTTTTGGCATCAGCTGGATGATTAGCGTGGTAGCCTAAACATTGTATATCCATGCGTAATATGAATTATAGTCAGCTGTCTCGCTTGATAGCGATAGGAATTTTATTGACTGTGGCGATCACAAGCCAGTCAGGCTGTTCAACTCAGCAACTCTACAATACCGGGCAATCGTGGCAGCGGAATGAATGTAACCGATTGATGGATCAACAAGAACGCGATCGCTGCTTATCGAGTACCAGCACCTCGTATGAAGCGTACAAAAAACAATCCGCCACCGGAAACGAGCAGAAATGACAATCATCATCAACTTTGAAAGCATGAGCGAACAACAAATATGGGATATGGCCAACCCAATCATGGACAACTTGATGGATGCGTCAACCCAACTCGATCACGCACGGCATGTGAGGGACTTTACTGACCGAATGAAAGCCATCGTCACCCCGACGTATCTTCAGCATATCTGCCAGCAGTACCAATCCGAAAAAGGCTATTTCTCTACCCGCGTTCCTGTCGCTGTTTTCAGGCGCCCGAACTCAGTAGCCATCGTGTGGAAACAATCTTTTACAAAAGCACCGGGCGAGTTTGTCGCAGAAATGGTGCTCGTGCATGAAAACGGTAGGTATTTGGTCGATCATGCGATGGTTTTTTGAGTGTCAGCTTGAAGTTAGAATCCATAAAAACCACGCGTACTGTGGAACTAACGAAATTTAATATGAAGAAATTTAAATTCAGTGTATTAGCTCAGACCAGAACTTACAATTACATGAAAATATAGCTCTTGACAGTATTTCTCCATTTCTTATCAAGCTCTCATGAGTAGGTAATGCCCACAACAATTGCCTACAGTCGATCGATCCCTTTTACTGGTAAAGCTACCCTAGTAAGTTTTGCCATGGAAGCATTTTCTCAGAATCAAATTGCCCCCGGACCCCATCGACCGTAGATCCTTCTGTAATACCGCGTACCGATAAATCAGCTCACAGTGCCGGAAAAGTATGACGATACAATAATCAAAGCCGTCAACACGCCGAATATAACGACGATATTGATGCTCATATTTCTAATTATTTCAGCATCTGGTGACTTTTCTAATGAACTCATATCTTGTTTCTCCTATATTAGGTTTATGTAGCAGGAGAAATTGTCAACCAAATCAAGGTTATCTTCATTGATCTGGATCAACAAAATGCTAAGAGCAGGTTTTAATGACTTTGACATAATCACAGGAAGATCATTAGAATTAGGTCTTTAAATTTGCATCACAATGATTGAATTCATCGCCTGCGACCCGGATATCGCGCTTATCTGAAAACCAATAATAGGCGATAGCTATCTAGCGATGTCTAGGAAACCCACTGCCATGGCTTCCACCGGCACGGCCTTTACTGAGTATTATCACAGCCGCGATGATAGCAACCGTTACCACACCTGCAGCGACTTTTCTCCAATCAATGACTGTTTCATACAGATGAAAATCATCTCTCCAGCGAATACGCTGCCAAATTTCGTCTGTCGTGACTGAACGCGGACGACCGATGGCATTATGCGTAATAATGATTGTCTGGTCTGCTTTTACAGTAGTCGATTGCGTTGGATTCTCCCGCAATATAATCTCTATCGCGCCACTGATGACCATGACTTCTGTTTGATGTTGCGAAACATGGATATGAAGAATTGCGCTTTTGGCTTCTATCATTGCGTGCCGGGTCCTGATGCTTTGCTGGCAATAGGATGTATCCACGTAAGCTTTGCCAATATTGAATTCATCCACGCGGATTAAGCATGCTGCATCGGATGATTTGAACTCAATGCGCGCACTGCTTTGCATGCCTGTGCTCACAAATGAGTTATTCTTTATCTGTGTATGCTCGCTTACTTGTGCACCGTTGATTAAAGCGCTTCTACCCGACGAATACAGGGATCCAATCGCGGCATTATCAGCGATGGCGTTATGATGAAAACGAGCACCGGCATTTTCATCTTGTTCCCATAAACCCCCTGTGTCAGCAAAATTCCTATCCAAAATGGGCACTGTTTTGCAACCGGAAAACAACAATACGGCTATCAGCAGCAACAATAACCCTGTCTTACCAGGCAATGATGCTAATGCAGAAGACATTGACCATGGATAGCATCTCGAACAAATTCCTCTGAGCTTATAGAAGAATGATTTGGTTTTTGTGGTATCCATTTTGCTGCTCCTTTCAGTCGTTCGTTTCTAATGGATTGCTGATAGGATCACTGTACGCCGGTCAATATGAATCAAGACTGAATGAAACAAGGAATGATTAAGATATTGTTTTTGTGGCGCCATCAGACTGAGTGGCACCAGGAACTAGGCGGGTTGTTAAGCGTTGGCAAAACTAAGAAGAACGCAATTACCATGAGCAAAAAATATCAGCAGTATTCCAGTAAACTCAATGTCGAGACTGCATGGCAATTAAAGGCTAGGATTATGGATTTATGGTGTTCTAAGTTTCTCGTTGAGAATCCAATTAAACTCAAGAAACTGAATGTAAAAACTGTCTGTAGCCAGCAATTCTCTTGCATGTCCGGTGTCGGCAAGGCTATCTCTGTATTGGATAAAGAATTGCGACAGGTTAAACCAGCCTTGCCAACCGCGTTCAAAATCTCTCTCGTACCAATTAAAGAGTTCAGAGACTTCGAGTTTTCCCGTCACTTCATCAAATCGATTGCGTGATCGATCGGATAAGAAAGCGCGTGTTGCTGACTCTAATTGCTGTTCTAAGTCGATACCGGTATACGCTCGATTGCGTAATGCCGGGTAATCGATGGAAGCACGATTAAGTGCAAAGTGAATGCGTGGCTCGTCGAAATTTCCAGGTTTACGAATAAAATCATCTTCAAGCTCGCTTAATGAAAGAATTTTACCAAATAGTGGAATAAAGCTAATTTTTTGCTGGTTCTTTATCATGGCAATTAGTTGTAATTTCTTATGAAGATTGCGCGGCTTATAATATCGAGCAGGAAGTATTGTTGATTGGGTTCTCAGAATCATGTCTAGCGTAAATGCATTGTATGCATTAAATAAAGAACTCGGCCGCAAGCGACCGAGTTTTAGAAGAGGGGTAGTTGCCCAAACCTCTCTTCCATTTCATCCATCACTTTGAGTTGATTTTGTACATACTGACGAATAACCTCCTCGTTAGCATTACCTATAGTTTCAACAAGATAGCTTTGTGTCCATAACTTACCTCCCCAAAAATACTTTTTCTTTATCTCTGGGCGAATACGAAAAAATTCTCGGGCTGATATGCTTTTTATTACTTGCATAACATATGCTGGCGAAACCTTCGGA
>WBZX01001294.1_pt1 | contig 19095 bp, 15 predicted proteins | sample 5204211 | NCBI WGS metagenome assembly WBZX01 (sample SAMN12344362, study PRJNA552823) | activated sludge metagenome | biome: Activated sludge suspended growth; feature: Nitrification reactor; material: Wastewater; isolation source: activated sludge from nitrification reactor of wastewater... | reverse complement strand
GTCGGCGGGGCCGGCGGATGACAGGCGACGAGCAACGCGCTCGAGGCGACGAGCGCCGCGGTCAGGGTCGCCATCGTGATCGCAGAGGTGCTACGCCGCGCGTTCATGGTGATGCGAGCACGCTGCACCTGCGATGCCAGGCGCTCGGGGTGGCGCAGCGCGAGGCTCTCGCATGGGTGCCGGCTGCGTAGCTCGGGCGCATGGGACACGGTCGTGCGCATGCGCCCGCACGCTCGGTCGACTGCGCCGCGACGACACGGTGGGAAAGCATGGCGTGCGCGTTGCAACCCAGGGGCTGTCCATGCCCGAGTCATCGTTGGACGCCGTCGATCAGATCCTCGCCAAGCTACTGCAGTGGTGGAACGAAGGCGCGGCGATGGTGCCCAACCTCGTGCTCGCGCTCGTGATCGTCGCGCTCACGTGGGTGGCAGCACGCTGGGTCGGCAAGATGATGCAGCGGGCGCTCGATCGCACCCACCTGCAGCCGCAGATCATCGGCCTGTTCGTGTCGTTGACCAAGCTGGCGGTGTGGGGCGCAGGCCTGGTGCTGGCGCTCAACACGCTGCACCTCAGCAAGGCGGTCGCGACCGCGATCGCCGGTGTCGGCGTCATCGGGCTCGCGCTCGGCTTCGCGTTCCAGGACATCGCGGCCAACTTCATGTCCGGCATCATCATGGCGGTGCGACAGCCGTTCGCGGTCGGCGACGTCATCGAGACCAACGGCTTCGTCGGCACCGTCACCGAGCTGGGCATGCGCGCGACGATGATCCGGCGGTTCACCGGCGAGGTCGTGATGATCCCCAACCGCAAGGTCTTCTCCGAGCCGCTCACCAACGTGAGTGCGGCCAAGCAGCGCCGCGTCGATCTCGAGGTCGGGGTCTCGTACAACGACGATCTGGCCGAGGCCGAGCGGCTGGTGCGGACCGCCGTCGAGGGCGTGGCCGATCGCGACGGCTCGCGGCCGGTCGAGGTCTTCTTCAAGGGCTTCGGGGCCAGCTCGATCGATCTCGACGTGCGATTCTGGGTCGACTACGCCGCCGATCCGGGCGCGTTCCTGCGGGCGCGTTCCCACGCGGTGATGGCCATCAAGGCCGCGCTCGACGACGGCCACATCACGATCCCGTTCCCCACGCAGACGCTCGAGCTGGGTGGCTCGGCGATCGCCCAGCTCGATCGCGCCGGGTCTTCGCCCGGCGGCGTGGTGGCGCCGGCCGAGCCGGCCGCGACCGACGCGTCGACTACGGCAGCGGCGGCAGCCGCTCGCGCAGCCACGCGCCGATGAGGTCGAGCTGCTCGGGGCACACCTCGTGGCCCATCGGGTACTCGCGCCAGTGCACGTCGGTCGGCTCGGCCGCGCTCTCGTGCAGGGTGTCGTAAAGATCGCGGCCGGCGGCGATCGGCACCACGTCGTCGAAGCGGCCGTGGCACTGCAGCACCGGGATGCCGCGGTTGGCCACCGACGCCTCGGCGTCGAAGCGCGCGGGCGCGACCAGGTAGCCCGAGAGCACCAGCAGTCCCGCGAGCGCGTCGCGGTAGCGCACCGCGACGTGCACCGCCATCGCCGCGCCCTGGCTGAACCCGGCCAGCACGATGCGCGAGGGCGGCACCCGCCGCGCCCGCTCGCGCTCGACGAGGCCGACGATCTCACGGGCCGAGGCCTCGATCTGGGCGAGGTCCTCGCGGCCGTCGTCGTCGAAGTCCAGCGAGCGGATGTCGTACCAGGCCGGCATCACCATGCCGCCGTTGATCGTCACCGGGATGGCCGGCGCGTGGGGGAACACGAAGCGCACGCCGGTGCAGCCGAGCAGCGGCACCACGGGCTCGAAGTCGTGACCGTCGGCGCCGAGCCCGTGCAGCCAGATCACGCTCGCGTCCGCGCGCACGACTCCGGCAGGCTCGACCTCGACGCATGGCAATAGCTCGGACATGCGGTCGGCGATGGTACCCGCTCGCGATCGCGACGTGATACACCCGTGGACGCGTGCAACCGGCGTTCGTGTCGCTCGTCTCCATCGATTCGGCGTCGACGCTGGCAGTGACGGCAAACCATGCGATGGCGCTGACGCAATCGCCGACGGTTCGTGCCGCAGCGGACGCGATCGGCAGCCCCGCAGCGATCACACGCGGAGCCGCGTCGCGCGGACACGGCGGTGGTGCAAGGCGGTCGTGAGCGACGGACGGCCTCGATCGCGGCGCCGCGCCGCACTGCTGTGGTCGCTCTCGCTGGTGGCGTCGCTGGTCATGCTGTGGGTCGCGCGTGCGCAGTTCGGTGTGCGGCTCGTGCCCGACGCCTTCGCGGTGGTCGACGTCGGTGCAGCGGTGCTCGCGATCGGGTTGCATCCGATCTACGCGGCGCTGCGGGCGGGCCGGCTGGCGTTCGCGCTCGACCCCGTGGTCGCGCATGCCGGCGGTGAGCCGCGGGCCCGCTTCGATCGCGGAGCGCTGTATGGCAGCGGCTTCGTGTCGTTCCTGGTGCTGCTGGTGTTGCCGCTCAAGCTCGGCGAGGCCTCGCGGCCGCTGCTGCTGGCGCAGGCACGACAGCCCGGCGTGGGGCTGGCCGAGGCGGTGGCCGCGGTCGGGCTCGAGCGCGTGATCGACGGCCTGCTGATCTGCACGATGCTGTTCGGCGGACTCGCGGCCGCCCACGCGCAGACCGAGGCCTTCGCCGGCGCGGATCAACTCGCGACGGTGTCGCGCTTCGGGCAGGGCATGGGCGCGATCTTCCTCGGCGCGCTGGTGTGCGCCGTGCTGGCCGCGCGCGCGCCTGCGGCGTGGGGGCGCGGCGTGGCGCGGGTGTTCGCGCCGCTGTCGTCACGGCTGGGCGCGGTGCTCGGACGCGTGGTCGAGCGTCTGGCCGAGACCTTCGCGGCGCTGCTGCACGCGCGCCGACTGCTCGCGCTGGTGCTGGTCTCCGTGGGCTACTGGGCCGTCACGGTGCTGCAGCTGTGGGCGGTGGCGCGGGCCAGCGGCTTGCCGCTGTCGGCGGCCGCCGCGACCGCGACCGTGGCGATCATCGGGTTGTCGATCCAGCTGCCCGGGGGGCCGGCGCAGACCGGCACCTTCCAGGTCGGTGCCGCCGCGGCGCTGAGCCTGTTCGTGGACCTCGCGCGGGTCGGAGATCCCGCCCACGCGTTCGTCGCGACCATGTTCGCGCTGCCGTTGCTGGGTGCGGTGGTGATGGCGATCCCGGGTGCGTGGTTGCTGGCGCGCGTACGGCGGGCGACTGCCGCGGCCGCGCCCGCCGACGGCGTGCTGCGCTGACGCGGGCGGCCGCCGGGTCGCCACCGCCGGCCACCGTCGGCCACCGTCGGCTGGGGCACGATGGGTGCGCGTCCTCGTCCGGCGGGGCCGCCTTGGCCGGGCGTAAGCTCGGGCTGCGTGGACGGTTGACGCAGGCGTTGCCCGGGCCCGGCGCCCGCGGGTATCGTTCACGCCCCGCCAGCGGCCCGTCGACCGCGCGCCACGACCCCGTGCGCGTGCTCGAAGCGTCCGCCAAGGGCGGTGGTCCAGGTCTCCAGGGAGCTCCACGCAGATGTTCGCGACCGTCGTCCCCGCCCGTCCCCGCCTGATCGCACTGCTGCTCGCTGCAAGCACCCTGGCGCTGCCCGCCTGCAACAAGAAGAAGGGCAAGGGCACCGACACCCCGCAGCTCTCGCAGGACGAGATCGAGAAGAAGGTGCGCGAGGCGAAGTCCGCGGCCAAGGCCTCGAGCCTCGTCGATCTCGCCAACAAGGACCTCGCCGCCGGTCGCTACGTCTCGGCGACCAAGCGCGCCGAGGAGGCGCTCGCGAGCGACCCCGAGGACGCCGACGCCTACGCGGTGCTGGGCGCGGCGCGGTGGCGCGCCGGTGACTACGTCGGCAGCACCGAGCACTTCCGCAAGGCCATCGAGCTGGCGCCGAAGAACTTCGGCGCCGTGCTCGGGCTCGCCAACAACCTCCAGGCCGGCGGTCAGCTCGCCGAGGCCGCGACCCTGCAGGACACGCTCATCGCCGACGACAAGTCCCAGGTCGCGCCGCGGCTGACGAAGTTCTGGAGCTTCTATGCCATGGGCGACTTCGACAAGGCCGCCGGCGAGCTGGATGAGATCTTCAAGCTGTTGCCGGCCGACGATCCGCAGCTGGCGCTCGTGCAGGCCGCCGCAGCGTTCACCCGCCCGCTCGCCGGCAAGGGCCCGTTCTTCGCGGTCAACGGCGCCTCCGGCAGCTCCGACGCCAACCTCAACGCCGGCTCGGGCTTCAAATTCTCCGGCGCGACCATCGGCGGCGAGTTCGGCCAGATCATCTTCAACGAGGGCCGCGAGGAGGCGCTGATCGATGCCGATCTCGCCGCCGCGCTCAAGCTCGCCGCGGTCGGCAAGCTCAAGCCGATCGACTCCGACAAGGAAGAGACCATCGTCTTGATCCCCGAGATCAAGTTCGGCGATCTGAAGCTCGAGAACGTGCCGGCGATCGTCCGCTCGCTCGAGGGCTTCTCGATGATCGGCGAGAAGCCCTCGGTCATGCTCGGTCGCCAGGCGATGCAGGCCTTCGGCAGCCTCTCGTTCGACTACCCCAAGCACACGCTGACCGTCAGCAAGGACGCACCCGCGGCGGCGCCCGAGGGCTCCGCCGAGCTGCCGTTCGTGTTGCTCACGGTGCACGCGTTCAACTGGCCCGCGGTGCCGGTGTCGCTGAACGGCTCGGACTTCACGTTCTACGTCTACTTCGGTGGGCTCTTCCCCAGCGGGCTGTCGCTGGCGCGCAAGCAGTTCCTGAAGAGTGGCTACCTGCCGCGCACGCTCGAGAACCCCGAGGACGCCGAGAACGGGCTCAAGATCCTCTACCTCGACAAGGTCTCGATCGGCGGCCAGAGCATCCCCGGTGTCGGCGCCCACGTGCTGCTCAAGACCCCGCCCGATCCGGGTCTCGGTGGCGTGCTCTCGGGCACCGGCTTCGAGCTCGGCGGCTACCTCAACGCGGCCCTCATCGCCACGTGGAAGGTCACCTACGCGTTCAGCAAGGGCCGCGTGTACATCGACACCAACGGCTAGGAGCGTGACCCCGTGCGGGGTCTCGCTCCTCCGTGCCGGTGCCGGTGCCGGTGCCCGTGCCCGTGCCCGATGTGCCGGTGCCCGATCACCACGCCGAAGCGCCCAGCGCCCACAGCATCGCCCACGCGCCGCCCATCGCTGCGATCGGGATCGCGAAGTTGTCATCGATACGCCGGCTGTACAGCTCGGCGGCCGCGCCGGCGAGCGCAGCCGCGAGTGCCACCGGCCACGCGACCGCGGCTGCGGGCGGTGCCGGCAGGAAGCCGACGAACGCCGCCGCCGCGCACGTACCCACGACCACGAACGCGAGCGTGCCCTCGAGCGAGCGGCCATGGCGGAGTCGCACGCGACCGAAGCGGCGCCCGATGATCGCCGCGGCCGGATCGCCGAAGCCGAGCACCGCGACCGCGACCACGCACAGCAGCGGTGAGTAGGTCAGCGTCAGCAGCACCAGCGCCGTCATATACCAGGTGCCGGAGTTGACGTGATCGGCCTCGTGCGGCCGCGCGATCGGGGCGAAGAACCGCATCAGCCGGGCGTTGGCCGCCGGACTGCGACGACGCAGCAGCTCGAGGAACCACGCGGTACCGGCCAGTGTCGACGCGGCGTACGGCAGCTGCGAGGGCGTGAACACGACCAGCGTCGCCAGCAGACCGAGCCCCGCGGAGCCGACGTGGAACGCCACCCGTGCGTAGTTGGTCGGCCGCGGCTGCGGCGGCGCGACCTCTGCGGCGAGCGTCGCCACGAGCGCGTCGTAGGCCTCACCGAGCTGGCGACGCAGCGACGTCCACGACTCCGAGTGCGGGGCCTCGGCGGGCGCCGCGGTCCCCAGCAACGCGGCCACGCGATCGATCGCACCGGCGAGGTTCGGCCACTGCGTGCGGTCGACCGCGAGCAGCTCGTCGACGCGTCGACGCACCGCCGCCACGCACTCGCGGACGGCCTCGCTGCCGCCGTCGAACGCGGCGAGCAACCGCTCGAGGTCGAGGGTGAGCGCGGTGGCGCCCTGGCGCAGCGCGAGCTCTGTGGCCGACAACGCCGCCCACGCTACGCTCGATCCTCCGTCGGCGTCGAGGGGGCCGCGCCGGTTGGACCGTTGGTCGCCAAGCCCGGCGCCGTGCGCTACCTTGGGTGACGATGGGTCGCATTGGATTCGGTGGGGTGTGCGTGCTCGCGTTGGCCTGTGGCAGCGACGGCGGCAGCGGGGGCAGCTCGAGCGGCAGCGACGGCAGCGCCGGCTCGACCGCGGTGGGCTCGGCCGACGGCTCGAGCAGCGCCGGCGATCCCGACGAGGCCGCCGCGATGTGCGAGCGATGGCTGGCGGATCGCGCCGACATGTCCGAGGGCGCGTGGTCCGGCGACGTCGCGAGCTGCGAGCCCGGCGACGTCGCGGCCGAGGCCCGCGAGCGTGCGCTCGGCCTGGTGAACCTCTACCGTTGGCTCGCCGATCTCCCGCCCATCACGCTCGACGAGACGCTCAACCAGAAGACCCAGGCGTGCGCGCTGATGATGGACGCGAACATGACGCTGTCGCACACGCCCGATGCGAGCTGGGCCTGCTTCAGCGATGTCGGTGCCGAGGCCGCCGGCAGCAGCAACATCGCGACCATCGGGGGCGTCGGCGCCGTCGATCTCTATATGGTCGACCCCGGCAACCCCGACACCATCGGGCATCGCCGCTGGATCCTCTCGAATAGCATCGGCCCCACCGGCATCGGCTCGACCAACGCCTACTCGTGCCTGTGGACCCTGGGCGGCACCGGCTCGGCGGGCGCGCGGTGGGTCGCCTATCCACCGCCGGGCGCGTTCCCGCTGGCCGCGACCACGATCGGCTTCTCCAACCTCGACGAGACCGGGTGGTCGCTGCAGAGCGACACGCTCGACTTCGCCAGCGCGCAGATCGAGATCACGCGCGACGGCACCGTGCTGCCGATCGAGCTGCATCCGTTGCTGGGCGGCTACGGGAGCACCTTCGCGATCTCGATGCTCCCGATGGGGTGGCAGACGAGCGTCGGTACCTACGACGTGCGGGTGACCGGCATCGGCGAGGACTTCGAGTATCAGGTGCAGATCGTCGATTGCGGCGGCTGAAGCGACGCGTGTCGCGAGGCGTGAGCCCGACCACGTGACGTCGGGCACGACGCGGGCGCGAATCCTGTGCGCCGCCGCCTCGGCGCGGCGGGGGCTCGCCCGCAAACCCATCGCTGCCGAAACTCCTGCCCCGCGGGTACCAAGGAGGGGAGGACTTCTACGATGGTGTTGTTGGCAGCTCGTGCAATCGACTTCGCGATCTTCGGGACCCTGGGCGGGCTGTGGATCGGCGGTGCGGTGTTCATCGTGGTGCTCTACCGCTGGATCCTCCGCCGCGAGCGGGCCGAGCTCCCGGGTGACGGCGCGCGGCCGCGGACCGCGGCCCGCATCGAGCCCACGCGTGGCCGCGACGCCGTCGTCGGCGGCGAACCGGTCGCTCACACCGCCTAGCCAACCCCGCCAGGTCGGCGCCCCCACGAGGTCCCCATGTTGCCTTTGCTTGGTCTCTCCGATCGCGTCCCCAATCAAGATGCCATCGCACTCAGCCCGACCCTCGGGTGGTGGCTGTTCGCGGCTGCGGTCGCGGCGGTGCTGGTGTTCGTCTCCTATGGCGAGCTGTGGCGCCGCTGGTGGCTCACCAAGGAGGACCCGCGCGGCATCGCGGTGTTCCGCATCGTGTTCGGCTTCTTCGTGCTCTCGAACATCAACGGGATGTGGGAGTACTTCGAGTTCCTCTACACCGGCGATGGCATCTTCCCGACTGCGGTCGCGCGCGAGATGTTCGCCCGGGAGCAGTTCGCGGGCTTCGGTGACGGCGTCGACGGCGAGCCGTGGGGCTTCTTCGACGCCGCGGCGCTGTGGCAGTTCCTGCGCGGGCCCAAGTACTCGCTGCTGTTCTTCTGGGACTCGCCGGCGTTCTTCTGGGCCCATGTGGCCGCGTTCGAGATCGCCGGCGTGGCGCTGATCATCGGCTTCCGCACACGGACCGCCGCGGTCGCGACGTGGTTCCTGATGAACTCGATCCTGCTGCGCAACCAGCTGGCGTGGGAGGGCACCGAGCTGGTCTATCGCTGCTTCCTGACCTACCTGGTGTTCGCCCGCAGCGGGCACGCGTACAGCGTCGACAACTGGCTGCGCTGCCGCAAGCTGCGGCGCCAGGGTCTGTTGTCCGAGCGCGATGGCCAAGGCGGTGGCGCCGGTGCGGCGCCCAGCGCCCAGCACCCGCAGGGCCTGCAGGCGGTCTATCGGCTGATCCCGTCGTGGCCGCGCAAGCTCATCATGCTGCAGCTGGCGACCATCTACATCACCACCGGCATGCTCAAGACCGGTGGGGTGTGGATGGCGGGTGACTCGCTGTACTACGCGATGAACCTCGACCACTTCTATCGCCTGCCGCCGCAGCTGCTGGCCTCCTACGCCGGCACCACCGTGCTGCGCGCGATGACGTGGGCGGTGAAGATCGGCCAGAGCGCGTTCCCGCTGGTGATCGTGGGTCTGGTCGTGCGATTCGCACTGCGCGAGCGCGTGCCGATGCCGACCGGTGGTCGGCGGTGGTTGGCGCGTGCCGCCTTCGCCACGCTCATCGCGAGCTCCGCCGCGGTGGTCTACACCGCGTGGCCGGTGCACCACACCCCCGGCATCGGCGCGGGCACCTTCGTGGGGCTTTGGGTCGGCATCTGGGGCTCGCTGTGGCTGCTGTGGCGCAAGCTCGAGCATCGCCCCATCGTCGTGCAGCGCGTGTTCGGCCGCACGCTGGCGCGGCCGGTCGTCATCGATCGCATGTGGATGGGGCGCTGGGTGTTCGGTCGTCGCGTGTGGCTGGTCTGGCACATCGCGTTCCACGCCCACATCTTCACGCTGATGAGCGTCGGGCAATTCCAGACCGGCATGCTCTCGGCCACCTTCGCGTTCCTCGAGGGCCGCGAGATCGCCGCGCTGCTGCGGGACGTCGGGCATCGTCTCGCGCAGTGGCGGGTGCCGTTCATCCCGGCCTCGGTCGCGCGCGGTGAGCCACCGCTGCCGAGCGAGGATCCACAGCTGCCCGCGCTCGCAAAGAACCCGGCCCGGCTGCCGCTGTGGAGCCTGCTGGTCGCCGTGGGTGGCGTGGTCACCGGCGTCGTGGTGCGCGTGGTCGCGGCGCCGTCGTGGGACTTCCGGTTCATCTGGATCGCCACCGCGGTGTTCCTCGCGGGCGTCGCGTGGACCCGCGCCCGTCGCCATGACGCGGTCGCGAGCGAGCTCTCACCGGCTCGACCGTGGGCCTACGGCGCCTTCGGTCGCTTCGTGCTGGGCCTCGGTCTGGCCTGGCACCTCACCGCGGTCGCGACGTGGTTGATGCCCGACAAGGACTCGCTGCAGGCCTTCCGCGGACCCGCGCGGGCGGTCTTCACGGTCTGGCTCACGCGAACCACCACCGATCAGGGCTGGGGCATGTTCGCGCCCAATCCGCCGCGCAGCAACGTGTTCATGAAGGTGCTGGTGACCGACGCCGCGGGCGAGTCGTGGGACATGCGCTCGGACGTGTATGCCGAGGAGCGCAAGCCGATCCCGTGGATCTGGAACGACCGCCTGCGCAAGATGAACCGACGCATCATCGGCGGTGAGTCCGGTGGTGGCGACTGGTACCGCAAGTGGTACGCGCGCTGGCAGTGCCGCGAGTGGGAGCGCACCCACGGGGGTGAGCCGGCGCTCGAGGTGAAGCTGGTGAAGGTGTCGTACCGCATCCCGACCCCGGAACAGGTCGCGCGCAACGGCTACTACGTGGCCGAGGAGCTGCTGGCGCGCACCGGCAAGGAGGAGGTGGTCCACACCGAGCGCTGCGCGAGCGCGGTGATCGGCCAGCTGCCCGACGACATCCGAGCCGCGCAGGGGCTGCCGCCGCTGCCCGAGGGCGCCTACAAGCCGTGGATCAAGCGGCGCAAGGCCGGCTGGGACCGCGCCCACGGCCGCAGGTGAGGGCGGCCGTGACGGTCGTGATCGCGCAGGGATGCGCAGCCGGTCGCGGCCGATCCCTGCGCTCTTGAGGTGATCGGGTCCGGGGGCCAGGCCACGAAGAAGGCACGGCTGGTGACCCGCGCAAGCGCCAGCTCCTCGCGTACGCTGGTGTCGTGGCTTCGACGCACGCTGGCTGGGTTCGCGGGGCGCTTCTCGGGTGCGGGCTGCAGTCGCTGGGCTGCTACACCGGCCTCGGTGGGCAGGCCGATGGCGACGCCGGTGAGACGAGCGCAGGTGCGAGTGCAGGATCTGCGAGCGCGAGCGGGGCCGGCAGCGACGGCAGCAGCGACGATGGCGTGCCACCGCCGGAGGACGCGGGGCAGGTCGGGCGCACAGGTCTGCGCCGCCTGACCGCCAACGAGTACGACAACACCGTGCGCGACCTGCTGCAGGGCGACGAGGCCGCCTCGGCGCTGTTGCTGCCCTACGACAAGCCGACCCCGTTCGACAACGACTACACCAATCAGATCCCGTCGAAGGCGCTGGTCGAGGGCGCCGACTTGCTGGCGGCCGACGCTGCCGACCGTCTGGCCGAGGATCCCGCGCGCCGCGATCTCGTGGTCGGCTGCACACCCAGCGGGCCCGGCGACGAGGGCTGCATGGCTTCGTTCATCGCGCAGTTCGGCCGTCGCGCGCTGCGTCGCCCTCTACGCGACGAGGAACTCGCGTTGTTCCTCCATGGTGAGAACGGCGACGACGGCGTGCTCGACTACGCCGTGGCCGAGGGCGACTTCTACGTCGGCGTCGACTCGTTCCTGCGCCTCATCCTGCAGGACCCCGAGTTCCTCTACCGCGTCGAGCTCGGCCAGCCCGTCGAGGGCGAGCCCGGGGTCTACAAGCTCGACGACTTCGAAGTCGGCACGCGGCTGTCGTACTTCGTGGTCGGTGCCGGCCCGACCGAGGCACTGCTCGATCGCGCCGCTGCGGGCGGCCTGTCGACGCCCGCCGACGTTCGCGCCGCGGCACAGGAGCTGCTCGACGACCCCCGTGCGCTCGATCGCGTGGCTCGCTTCCACGCGCTGTGGCTGGGTTACGCGCAGCTGTCGGTCTCGGGCGAGCTCGCGCTGGCGATGGTCGACGAATCCAAGGCGCTGCTGCAGCGCATCATCTTCGACGATCGGATCGCGTGGCAGAACCTGTTCTCGTTCGACGAGACCTACGTCGACGACACCCTGGCCGCGCACTACGGCCTGCCGTTGCCGGGCTCCGACACGCCGACGTGGGTGCCCTACGGTGACAGCGGGCGCGCGGGGTTGCTCTCGCACGGCACGTTCTTGTCGGTCGGCGCGAAGTTCAACGACACATCGCCGGTCCAGCGCGGCAAGCTGATCCGCACGCGGCTGTTCTGTCAGGACATCCCTCCGCCGCCTCCGACGGTCAACGTCGACGTCGCCCCCGAGGGGGCGGTGTGCAAGCAAGAGCGGTACGCCGCCCACAGCGCGGGTGGCTGCGCGGGCTGTCACGAGCAGATGGACCCGGTGGGCTTCGGGCTCGAGAACTACGACAACGTCGGTCGCTATCGCGAGTACGAGCTCGACAATCCCGACACGCCCGACGACGAGTCGCAGTGCCAGATCGAAGGCCAGGGCGAGCTGGTGGGGATCGGCGCGTTTCATGGCCCGGCCGAGCTCGGTGAGCTCGCACTTTCGGCGGGGCTGCTCAACCGCTGCGTTGCCCAGCAGCTCTATCGCTACGGCGTTGGTCGCTACGAACTCGACGAGATCGACGAAGCCTTCATCGATCACGTCATCGAGCGCGTCGGCGCCGGCGACTTCGAGTTTCGCGATCTCGTGCTCGAGTACGTGTCGAGCGACGCGTTCGGCTATCGAAGGGAGCAGGAGTAGTCATGGCCATCGTGCTCAATCGACGCGCACTGCTCGAGGCCGCCGGCATGGCCGTGCTGGCGATGCCCGCACTCGAGCTCACGGCGCCGCGCCGTGCTCGCGCGGGTGGGGCCGGCGCCATCAAGCGCTTCGTGCTGATGTACTGCGGGCTCTCGACCGGCCGCGACGGGGAGGGGCAGCTCATCGTGCCCAACGCGACCGGGGCCGGCTACGACCTGCCGCGTTCGTTGATGCCGCTGGGTACCGATGCGCTGCCGTACGGGGGCAGCGGCTTCGATGTGCGGGACGAGGTCTCGGTGATCAGCGGGCTGACGATCCCGTGGGCGGACTCGGCTGGTGCGACCCCGCCGCCGGGCGGGCGCTCGCGCGAGTTCCACTACAACTCCGTGGGCCCTTCGGTCTCGGGCATGCGCGGCGAGTCGTTCCGCTACAACCCCGCCAATGGTCCATCGGCGGATCAGCTGGTCGCCGATGCGATTGCCGGTGACACCGTGCATCGCCTGCTCAGCTACCGCGTGCAGGCCGTCAACTACGTCGGCGCCAACGGTGGCGTCGGAGACTCGGCGAGGGTCTCGTGGTACGCCGACGGTGGCGGAAACATCGTCGGCGTCGATCCCATCGCGAGTCCCCGTCTGGCGTATCAATCGCTCTTCAGCGGCTTCGTGCCGCCCGATCCCGCGGACGCCCTCGCTGCGCAGCGCCTGCTCTCGCGCCGGCGCAGCGTGCTGGATACGCTGCGCGTGCGTACGCAGGCCCTCTTGCCACGCATGTCCGGCTACGATCGCATGCGCATGCAGCAGCACTTCGACGAGCTCGCGGCGTTCGAGGCCCGCCTCGATGCGATGCCGCCGCCGACCACCGGTGCGTGCGAGCTGCCGACCGACCCCGGCGAGGACCCAGCGATTGGCGACCCCCACGGCACCACCGCCGAGGGCAACCTCGACTACGACCAGACTGCCGGCTACAGCGGCGAGGACGAGCGTGCGACCGCCATGGTCGACATGATCCGCATGGCATTCGCGTGCGACCTCTCGCGCGTGGTCTCGCTGCGCATGACGATGGACCAGACCTTCCTCAACATGCTGCCGCTGTCGGGAGCCGCCAGCGACATGCACGAGCTGAGTCACGGCGCGGTCACGGCCGACGATCATGCCGACGCAGTCGGGTGGCACATCAAGCACTTCGCCCGTCTGATCTCGCTGCTGCGAGATACCCAGGAGCTCGACGGCTCGTCGCTGCTCGATCACACCGCCGTCGTCATGCTCTTCGAGGGCGGCTACGGCTACGACCCCGAGTCCGACGCCGATGGCCACGCCCACTCGACCGAGAACATGGTTGCGCTGGTGGGTGGCCGCACCGGTGGGTTGATGCCGGGCGTGCACATCTCGGCGCCCGGCATGCATCCCGCCAACGCGGTGCTGACGGCGATGCAGGCGGCCGGCCTGCAGACCGACACCCTCGGTGAGATCAGCGGGGCAATCCCCGGTCTCATCGTATGAGCGCGACGCCGACGCTCGCGACGATCTTCGCCGCGCCCTCGCCGGCGCAGTTCTTCGACGAGGTGTTCGGTGTCAGGTGCCGGCACGTGGTCGGCGCGGTCTCGTCGCAGTGGACCAACGAGCGGGCCGCCCGCTGGCACGCGCGCGTCGACCTCGGCCCGGTCGACGCCGCATCGGTCGACGCGCTGGGAGTGCAACACCAGCACGCCTGCGCGCCCGATGCGATCGACGAGCGACTGAGCACCCAGCACACCATCTGCGCCGACGTGTCGCGCGACCCCGGACTCGCACCGCTGCTGGACGAGCTGGCCACCTGGGTGCCCTCCGCCACGGAGCCGCCGTTCGCCAAGCTCTACGCCTCGCACGAACAGGCCGGCTTCGCGATGCACATGGATGCGCACCATGTCTTCGTGCTGCAGCTGCGCGGGCACAAGCGCTGGACCGTGAGCGACGCGGTCGTCACCGCGCCGGTGTGTGGCGGCAAGCTGCTCGCAGGCCAGCCGGTTCACGTGTGGCCCCACGAGGGCGACCCGATCGTGGGCGATGACGGTGTGCCGCTGCAGGCCCCGAACCCTGCCGAGCTGCGCGTGGTGGAGCTGGCGCCGGGCGATGGCCTGTACGTGCCACCGGGGGCATGGCACGCGACCGCAGCCCGCGGCGAGAGTCTGGCGATCAGCATGAGCCCCGGGCGTGCGCCGCTGTTGCGCGTGGTCATGGCGCTGCTCGAACAGGAGCTCGTGCGCCGCCCTGCATGGCGACGCGACCTGGTGCGGGGGCCCACGGGAGCGGGCCTCGTGGCAGCGTCCATTCGTCGCGCGCTCGATCACGCCGTGTCGGAGCTTCGCGCCGTGGTCCGCGAGGTCGACGGTGTGCTCCTGCAGCGCGCGTGGGCGATGACCGCGTTCGCACGCCTGCAGGGGGCGCAGCTGGGTGCGCGCGGGGAGGTGCGGCGTAGCAGCGTGCTCGTGCACGCCGACCCTCGCGGGTTCGTGCTCGTCGTGGGCGACCAGGCCTGCCACATGTCGTTCGCCGGCGGCGAGGTCGAGCTGCCGTTGGTGGCGCAGCGCTTCCTGGTCGCACTTGGGGCACACCCGCGCGTGCGCGCCGACGAGGTGCTGAGCTGGGATCCCGCGCTCGACTGGGACGGTGCGCGAGAGCTACTCCAGGCGCTGGTGGATCTCGGTGTGCTGGCGATGGCCGACGCCGGCGGCCGTCGCTAGAACCGGCCCGAGATCGCGACACTGACCTGGGTGCGATCGCCACGCATGCCCATGCGCAGGCGTCGTTGCTTCGCGGCACCGAAGCCGATCAGGGTCGCGCCGACGCCCAGCAACAACGCGCCGCCGATCGCGAGGCCGGTCGCGACCGCGGGACGCGGCGCGTTGGAGCAGTCGTCGAGGCCGAACATGCACGGCGGCTTGTTGTGCTCGACGCCGGCGGCGATGAGCATGACCAGCGCGCCGACGCCTGCGACCGAGCCGGCAGCGATCATCGTCTGCGCACGCGCGAGCTTGCGCTCGCTGTCATCGAGGTCGTAGGTCACCGGCTCGCTCGCCGCGACGTCGGCGTCGTCGGGCGCGTCTTGCTGCTCCCACGCGCTGCGAAACGGCGCGATCGCGGCGTCCTCGGCGGCGTCGGCCTGCGTCGAGGTCTCGGTGGTCGCCTCAGTGGTGGCCTCGGTGGTCGCCTCGCTCGTCGGGCTGCCGCCGGGACTCGTCGTCGCCTCGTCGGTGGTCGGCGCTGTGGCGGCGTCGGTCGGCGTCGTCGGCTCAGGCGCCGGCGTTGCCGTGTCGGTCGGTGCCGGGCTCGGCGTCGCCGCGGGCGGGGCGGTGTGGGGCCGCTGCACCTGCACGGGGTCCTGTGCCATCGCGTGGGACGGCGCAGCCAGTGCGGCCGCGCAGGCCACCGCGCTCAACGAACGAATCCAAGTGTCGTGTCCCATCCTCGAGCCCTCCGCGATGCGAACGTCAGTCGAACACGCCCATCAGATCCGACAGCTGGTAGTCGAAGGCCAGCGCGAGCACCAGCATCGATAGTCCCACGAACAGCAGCATGACGAGGATCCACGTGCCCCACCGCGAGCCTACGCGGTGATCCTCGACCGCGTCGATGCGCGAGGGATCATCTGCGAGCCGGCCGCTGAACGCGTCGCTCTGGCCTGAGCTCTGGCCTGAGCCCTGGTCGGGGCGGCCGACCGGCCCGAAGTCGACGAACGACGGTGCAGACCCCACCTGGGCGCCGACCGGGCCGCCACCGGGGTTGCCCACGGCGCCGAAGTCGACGAACGAGGGCGCGGAGGCGGGGGCCGGCCGCGCGGGCGACCGGACCTGGGCGGGCGCCACCACGGCCGCGGCCACCGGCGGCGCGGCCGTGGGCGGTGCGGCGACCGGCGGCTGCGGCACGCTCGGCGGGGCCGGTGCGGCTGCGGCCTCGTCGGGCTCGAGCAACGGTCGCGCGAACGACCCCGAGGCGATGGTCGGTGCCGAGCCGATGTTCATGCTCTGCTCCGGCGAGCTGGCGCCGCGCGGTGACACGGTCGCGCCGACCAAGGTGGGCTGCGACGCGGGGCGCTCGACCAAGCGAAACTCGGTCTCGCCGATGCGGAACTCGTCGCCGTCGGCGAGCGCCGCCCGCGAGATCTTCTGCCCGCGCAAGAACACGCCGCCGTGGCTGTCCTCGTCGACGAGCACCCAGCGGCCGTTCTCGTGCAGCACGCGAGCGTGCAGACGCGAGGCGGACTGCTCGAGCAGGACGATGTCGCAGTCGTCGGCGCGGCCGATCGTCACGATGTCTCCGCCCAGCACGAACACCTGCTCGCCACGGCCGATGATCGGCGAGCGGATGCGCAGGATGGGATGCGTGGTCGCTGCGGTGTTCACGTCGTGGCAGCGAGAGTAACAGGCCCGCGCTGGCGACGCTCGATCGCCGCGCCGCGCCCGCGCGTGCCCGTGCGTGTGGCCCCCGCCCGGACGCACCCGCCGGACGGCCTTCGCCACCGGCGAAATTCGCCCCGGCTGCCGCCGTTCAAGCTGCAGTGCCACCCGGCCGATGCACGCAGACAGGACTGATGCCGATCGCCGAGCCATCGCAGGTCACGTCGCGCGTGCGGCTGCGCGTCGTCGATCGCGGTGAGTTCACGCCGATCGTTCTCATCGGTGCGAGCGCGGACGCGTCGACGCTACACGAGGCCCAAGCTGTGCTGGAACGCCCGCGGGTCGAGCTCGTGGTGGGCGTCGATCACGACGTCGAGCCGCTACGCGAGGCCGTCGCGATGGCGGAGAGTCCAACGCTCTTCGTCCTGTGTCGCACCGTCAACTTCGGTGCCGCCAAGGCCCGCCCCGCGGTCGAGTGCTTCACCGGGCGTCGTGCCGCCGGTCATCGCCTGCTGGTCGTGGAGCTGGAGCCGCGCCGTGGCACGCGGTGGCTGGGCACCGTCCGCGCGGCCGCTGCCGCGCTGACGCGGGCGCAGGTCGAGCCCAGCACCTCGATCGGCATCGCCGGCATGCGGGACAGCGGCGGCGAGAGCCTCTGCGCCGGCGAGACCTCGACGGATCGCGACGCGACCGCCGAGCCCACCGGTACCGTGGTGCCGCTGGTGCTGACCCGCGAGCGCATCCGCGGCGACGACGAGCGCGGCGCGCAGCGGTGGTTGCGTGACGATGTCGGTCCGATCCCGGCGCACGTGCGCGCACCAGGCTCGCCGACCAGCGCCGGCACCACGGTGGTCGAACGCATCTTGCGCGACACGCTCGACGACGGCCCCGCGGCGGTGAGCGACGCGTTGCTCAGCTTCGAGCCGGCCGCCAACGATGGCGGCGCGGCGCACCACAGCCACGTCGCGTTGGTCGGCGTCACGGCCGACGACTCACCGCGGATGCGCCTGCTCGCGCTCGCGGTGGTCATCGCCATCGTGACGGCGTTCGCCGTGTTGCCGCTGGTGGGGTGACGCGCTCGCGTCGGGTTCTAGCCGCGACTCAGCACTTGCCGGCCTTGAGCTTGTCCTTCTTGAGGCACCAGCGGCCGAGCTCGGCCTGGGTCTCGCCGGGGCCGGCGAAGCGCTTGCCGCCGGTGAACACCACCTCGCAGCTCTTCGGGGCCGCCGCCAGCGGCTCGCTGGTGAAGGCCTGGCCGGTGATGCGGGTGGTCTCCCCGGGCGCGAGGTAATAGAGATCGACGCCCATCACCCAGGTCTTCTCGACCCGCTCGGCGCTGCCGACCTTGCAGGTGACGTGGGCGTCGATGCCCGACTGCTGGTCGACCGGAGTCTTGATCGTGACGTCGGCCTGGATCTTCGCGTTGAAGGTGTTGGCCGCGCCGCCGTAGGGTGCGGCGAGCTCGAGCTTGACGCCGTCGACGGTGACCGAGCCGGCCGCGAGCAGGGTCGGGGTCGCGGCGGCGGGGGCGGCGGGATCGCAGGCGCCCTCGTTGATCTTGGCGTCGCGCCAGCACACCTGCTTGAGCCGGGTCTCCTCGTACTCGCCCCAGCTGCCGGCCTTCTGCTTCCACAGTGCGAAGGTCACGTCGCACAGGCTGAGCGGATCGGTGAACGCGAAGCCCTGCGACCAGAAGTGCGTGCTCGTGCGCAGCACCGACTCGCCCGATTCGTACTTGAACGGGCCGGCGAACATCGGCGCGAACTGGACGTCGACGAACTTCTGCGTGCCGACGGTGCAGGTCGCCTTGGTCGTGATGCGTGCGCTGTCATCGACCGGCGTGTTGATCTGCAGCACCTCGGACAGCTGTAGGCCCTGACTGCTGCCGTAGCCCGTCGTGGCCTTGGCGGTGACGTCGGCGACCTCGATGGGCTGGCTCGCACCCGACATCGCGGCGGCGGCGATCGGCGGCTCGCACGGGCCCTCCTTGGTCGCACTGCCGTCGAAGCATGCGGTCTTGAGCGGCACCGACACGCCGCCGCTGCCCGAGCCGAGCCGGAATTCCATCTGGCACGGCGACATCGCGGCGTCGGCCCCTTGCGTATAGACCTGACCCATCACCTCGGCGGTCTCGCCGGCGGTGTACTGATGCATCTGCTTGTCGTAGGTCGTGAGGTTGACCCACGCGACGTCGGCGACCAGGCGCGCGTCCTTCTTGCACACCGACTTCACGTGCACGAACGTGCCGGAGTTCAGCTGCTCGTTGAACTTGATCTTGGCGTTGATCTGCAGCGCGCCCGAGCTGCCCGAGAACATCCCGCCGGCACCCTTGATCTGGATTTCCGACAGCAGGACCGGCTTCTTCGCCTCTTCTTCGGCCTTCTTCTTGGCCTCTTCGTCTGCGGCGGCCTTCTGCTTGGCCTCTTCGTCTGCGGCGGCCTTCTTCTTGGCTTCTTCGTCTGCGGCGGCCTTCTTCTTGGCTTCTTCGTCGGCGGTGGCCTTCTTGGCGGCCTCTTCGTCGGCCTTCTTCTTGGCCTCTTCGTCGGCCTTCGCCTTGTCGGCGTCGGCCTTCTCGTCGCCCTTCTTGTCGTCGCAGGCGGTGGGCACCAGCATGCTGGCGAACAAGACGAGGGCGGCGCGGGCGGAGGGCGAGGTCGAGCGGGGGGACATGGGGGCCTAAACTTGGCAGAAGAGACGGTCGGGGGGGAAGCGGGTTGCGCTGCCACCGTCGGTCGGCCGTCCACGCCGCGAATCCGGGGCTTCAGGGCGTCGCCGGCAGCAGCTCGGCGTAGTCGGTGCCCAGCACGACCTTCGCGTCCCAG
>WBZX01001293.1_pt1 | contig 19109 bp, 10 predicted proteins | sample 5204211 | NCBI WGS metagenome assembly WBZX01 (sample SAMN12344362, study PRJNA552823) | activated sludge metagenome | biome: Activated sludge suspended growth; feature: Nitrification reactor; material: Wastewater; isolation source: activated sludge from nitrification reactor of wastewater... | reverse complement strand
TCACTGGTATTTCCCGGTGCGGTCATTGCATTGATCATTGGTCTGATCGTCAAAAAAGAGAAGCCCGAAGACTGGGCATAAAAAAAGAACGGGTGGAATCTGCATGATCCACCCGTTCTTTTTTTTTTATCTCGTAAAGAGAAGTTCACGGTACTTGGCCAGTGTCCACATTTCGTCGTCTACCAGCAATTCCAGTTTATCACAGTGGTACCTGATTTTTTCAAAGAAAGGTTTCACATGGTTGCAGTAAGCATCTGCCCGTTCTGCCGCATGATCGATGGTATTGGCTTTTTTGCGTTCTTCCGTCATGGCCTCAACCATTGAATTGATGGCAGCAATGTGTTCAGAAATTTCTCGGATCAAAGAAATTTGTTCCTTGCCAATGTTTTTGAAGTCTTCATCAAAAATTACTTTCAGGCCCTTCACATTTTCGATCAGCATATTTTGGTATCGGATGGCCGTTGGAATCACGTGGTTTCTGGCAATATCTCCCAAAACCCTGCCTTCGATCTGAATTTTTTTAACGTACTCTTCCACCTCAATTTCATAACGGGCCTCTACCTCGATGTGGTTCATTACTCCCATTTCGCCAAAAAGGTCAAAAGCTTTTTTTGACACTTTGGCTTTTAAGGCTGCAGGGGTTGTCTTGTTGTTGCTCAAGCCCCGTTTCTTTGCTTCAGCAGCCCATTCATCGCTGTAACCATCCCCTTCAAACAGAATGTCTTTGGTTTCTTTGATGTATTCTCGCAACACGTTGAAAATGGCATCGTCTTTTTTCATGTCCTTTTCAATCAGTTGATCGACCTCTGCTTTAAAGTTTTTCAACTGTTTGGCCATGATGGTATTGAGGGTAATCATCGGATTGGCACAATTGGCTGAAGAACCTACGGCACGGAACTCAAATTTATTGCCTGTAAAGGCAAAGGGAGAGGTCCTGTTTCGGTCTGTATTGTCGAGCATGATTTCCGGAATCTTGCCCACCACATTGAGTTTCAATTCCGTTTTTTCTTCCGGAGAAAGTTTACCGTCTGACACGCCTTCCAGTTCTTTCAAAACCTTGGTCAACTGATCTCCGATAAAAATGGAAATGATGGCAGGAGGTGCTTCGTTGGCACCCAAACGGTGGTCGTTGCTGGCACTTGCGATGCTGGCCCTCAGCAACTCTTCGTAGTTGTGAACGGCTTTGATGGTATTGATAAAAAAGGTAAGAAACTGCAGATTGCTCATAGGGGTTTTACCCGGACTCAAAAGGTTGACACCGGTATCGGTAGCCATTGACCAGTTGTTGTGCTTGCCCGATCCATTGACACCGGCAAATGGTTTTTCGTGGAGCAACACTTTGAAGTTGTGTCTTTCCCCTACTTTTTGCATTACGTCCATCAACAAAGAGTTGTGGTCAACGGCAAGGTTTACCTCTTCAAAGATCGGGGCCAATTCAAATTGATTGGGAGCCACCTCGTTGTGACGGGTTTTTACCGGAATGCCCAACAACATGCATTCTACTTCCAGGTCTCTCATGTAATTGAGTACCCTGGAAGGAATAGAACCAAAGTAATGATCTTCGAGCTGCTGGCCTTTGGCAGAAGCATGGCCCAAGAGGGTTCTTCCGGTCAGTGTAATGTCGGGTCGGGCCTCTGCCAATGCTTTGTCGACCAGGAAATACTCCTGCTCCCAACCCAGCGTGGGTACCACTTTTTTCACGTTTTTATCAAAATACCTCGCTACTTCAGTGGCAGATTCATCAAGTGCATGCAAAGCGCGAAGCAAAGGTGTTTTATAGTCCAACGCTTCACCCGTATACGATACAAATACCGTAGGAATACACAAGGTAGTGCCGTAAATAAAGGCAGGTGAGCTGGGATCCCAGGCAGTATAACCCCTTGCTTCAAAAGTATTTCTGATGCCACCATTGGGAAAAGAAGAGGCATCCGGCTCTTGCTGTACAAGCTGTGAGCCACCAAATTTTTCGATGACACTGCCATCCATGGCTGTTTCAAAAAAAGCATCGTGCTTTTCTGCGGTAGTGCCGGTCAAAGGTTGAAACCAGTGCGTATAGTGGGTTACGCCCTTGGCGAGGGCCCATTCTTTCATGCCCATGGCAATGTAATCTGCCATTTTTCGCTCAATTTTCGTACCCTGGTCCATAGCCGCTTTCACAGCCTTGAAAGCATCCGGAGTCAGATACTGTCGCATAGAGGCTTCATTAAAAACATTTTGACCGAACAGGTGAGATCTTTTTTCTGTTTCCTGGATGGTTACCGGTTTTCTGTTGAGGGCTTCTTTTAGAGCCTGGTATCTTATAATTGCCATTGTGGTTAGTTTTATGGGGGCAAAGGTAGTTTTTTTTAATATTTTACACACAATACCCTATAAAAAACAGGGGGTGTTAACAATTATTAACGATTTTAAACATTACACCCCCGGTTTTGAAAGCTCTATGTGCTCTTTCAATGAAACTTGCAGCCTTTCTATGACGAGCTCATGAAAGAGTGTTGTCTCTCCGTGCAACTGAACCTGCTCCAGAGCTTGATAATATTGCTGCCGGGAAGTAAGATCTCCTTTTAATATGACAAGTGGGTAGCCGTGACTCAAGAGAATCAGGTTCATAACCAACCTGGCGGTACGGCCATTGCCATCTATAAAGGGATGGATGCTAACCAATCTTTCATGCATTTCGGCTGCCAGGATAACCGGATGGAGAGCGGCACCCTGACTTTGGAAGAAGAGAAAATAATCTTCCATCATTTTGGGCACCAGGTAAGGCTGAGGTGGCACATGGGATGAGCCGGTAATGCGGACTTCCACATTGCGGTACCGGCCTGCATTGGCGCGGTCAATACCCCTCAGGATAAGGCCATGGAGCTGCAAGAGCAAGTACTCATTGAATGGGGTGCTACCTTTTACCCAATCTCCCAATAGGGTTATGGCTTCGAAGTGGTTGATGGCTTCGAGGTGCTCGTGTAAACTTTTGCCACCGATGGTAAGCCCTTCTTTGACAACCATCATGGTCTCGCCCAAACTGAGTGAGTTGCCTTCAATCTTATTGCTTTCATAAGTGTATTGCACAGCAAAGTACTCTTCAAGCTTTTGGAGGCGCGTAGTTTCCAGGCCGGGTAAGGAAAGCCATTCAGCCCTTAGTTTGTCCAATGCAGCGAGGCCGGCAACGGTAGATTGGGGAAGATGAAGGGTATTTTTTGCACTGGAACGCGTGAGGTATTGGATGCGGGGCTCTGCTAAATACCATGCTTCTTCTGCCAATGCTTCATCTTCCAGCAATTGATAAATTTTTTCTGCCAGACACAGAGCTTTTAAATATTTGAACTCTACCTTGTAACAAAGCGCGAGCGCTTCGATCTGAGCATCCGTAGGGATTCTGACTGCCCGCTCAAATTTGCTAAGCAAAGCCTGATCAATACCGGTTTGGGCTTCTACCTCTTTCATTTTGAGGCCATTCGACAAGCGGAGCCGATTTAAAGCTTGAGAAATGTTTTCTTTCACGGGTGTTTTTATGACAAATTTAATCATATTTATAGATATATGACATATTTCGTCAATTTTAATAAATGACGCACATGTGTTCAAAGTACCATTTAATAGGTATTTTCATATATTCAGACATGATAGTTCTTTGATTTCAATATGAGACCAATAAAATTCTGTTGAACCCATACCCATTATAATATTTTTTGGTCGGTAAAAAATTATATTTATTTTTACTTAATCAACTTGACCCATTTTAAATGTATGACCCATGAAAAATTTTTCCATCGTTTTATTGTTTCTATTTTGGACTGTAATGGTTGGGATCGCACAGGAAAGAATTACCAACATTGTTGCCTCAACGGATAAAAATCTGAGGTATGTGTGTGAATACGAGGGCAAAAACTACCTCATCGAAATCACACCTGGTGATGACGTTAATGTCTATGAAATTATAGGAACGCGGGAGTTCAAGTATTTATGGACGCGCAATATGTTTCTGGCTTACCAGCAAAGAAACCATTTTATTACAGGCAACAGATTGGTATTCAGTCCAGTATTTGGATTGAGTTCCTATGACTTTGTCAATAATACAGCACCCTTAGAATATTCATACAGTGCATTTTCACTTTTTGGTTCGTGGATAAACTACAATGCAAAGGGGGCGCTGTTTTATGACAATAACGCCAAGCCTTTTGTGTGTGATCCAAAAACGCTGAACATTGCTTCGATATACAGTTACTACAAGGTTCAAAATTCCAATTATCCCTATGTTTTTACAGCCGGAAGTGCGGGCAATGATTTGCAACATTATTACATGTACAATGGCAATACGGGTAATACTGAGTTGCTGATTGAAGGGACAAAAAATGAACACTATGGTAGTTTTGATGGTGATTATTTTTGGTATCTGGATAGTGACAATGCTCTTGTGAGGATGCAGTTGAGTTCCGCCAATCGAAAAGAATTTGGTCTTTACGCCACTCACCAGGGTCGAAAAAGAATGGCATTGCCCAAGGGAAATCAAATCGTGGTAATACAATCCAATAAAGACACCACCTACATTGAAATTTTTGATGTTCAGGAAAAAACCAAGATCAGAGAAATGGCAATAGCCATTGACGGAGGGTTTGCCTTCGATAGGGTCTCTTTGATAAATGAGCGCATCTTTATACGATCGGTAAAAAACAAATTGTTTGTAGTTGATATCAACCAACAGGAAAGTACAAAAGCCTATGAACTGTATTCCAATTACGGAGGAAGAACCTGGCCTGTGGTGGATGGCCATTTATTGCTGCCCCAAAAAAATAGTTTCAAGTGGATTGAACTGTCTACTGGCATTTCGGTAGACCTGGCACTACCGTTCACCATGTCCAATTCACGCGATATTCAAATTGTAAAAACCCTTGATGGCTATTTGGCAAGCTGCACTTTTGCTGATGTAGACCTTCCCACCCTGTTTTCCATAACAAGTGACAATCTGGAGACCATTGACATTGAAAGTGTGCTTAGCGGCTGTGATGCAGATGCCCGCATGTATGCGCTCAAGGATCAGCTTTTGCTCCGGGATGAATACCTGTATCGACTTGAAGATAAAGAAGAGAAATTGGGTCCTTACAAAATTACTAAATACACACAGGATGTCATTAATGTCAGTGGAGACCAATTGTTTTTTAAACAAGTAAGTGACAATAAGACACACATTCTCTATACCACCGGGCTCAATACAGATACGCTTTGTGAACTGGAGGGTAACAATCTCTATATACAATATGTCCACAATGTCAACGGAAGGTATCTCCTGTATATGAACAATAGCCTAACCGAATATCTGCCCCTCACCAAAACATTTAAAACTTTTTACAGCAACGTTTCTGATGTGAAACCGGTGGGCAATAGTCTCTTTTTTGTATCTAACAAACTGCTTTTTGAAATTGACGATCAGACAAGGGTAATACCTTATTACCTAGAGATGGAAGATTTCCCTTTTTTTGATGTATTTAGCTTCCGCGACAATGTACTGGCCATTTCATACGGAGAAGTGGTTGCCCTAAAAAATGGCAATTACGATTACATCAGTCCTTATGATTTATCCAGCATCAATCACAGCCGTCTTGGCCGGTATCTGTTGTACCATGGTTTTTCAGACAAAGATTTACGTTACCATTTTTTTATTGTTGATGAACATTTGAATGTAGAAGAAATATATTTTGAAGGACTCAGTGGAGGTGTTTCCAATGAAGCTGCCAACCAACAATTTGGTTTGTTGAAAGTAAACGGTTCACACACACACATCTTTGATGTTGAACGAAACAAAATATTTGCATTGCCTACTGATAAGATCGTTCTCCGTTGGAAATACCTTTTTGATGGAGGAAATGATACCATCGGGGTGATCAGAGAAGGCAATAAACTCACCACTTACAGGGTCAGTCAACTTTACACACAATTTGAGGCATTGAACAGCGTTCCCTTTACCGGAGCAGACGGAGGTCTATATTTTCAGCAATACGATGATTTTGTATTAATCACCGGAAGTGGCACCATCAAAGTGATCAAAAACAATGGGGTGATACAGGAACTTGCCGTTACGGGCAATCAAATCACCTATTCAGAACCTGTAAATTTTGGTGGCTACATATATTTTATGGCCAATTCACCGGATAAGGGTAGGCAGGTACACCGGTTTTCTCCTGCCAGCATCACCCTTACTTCTGACATGGATAAAGAGAATATGGCCATTGAAGTTTATCCCAACCCCACTACCGACTTATTGCACCTGAATGCAGATCTCAATCTAAATCTTTCAGGATGCCATATATACAATTTAAGCGGTCAAAGCTTTCCCTGTCATTGTACACAAAACACCATCGACATCCAGCATCTGCAAACCGGCTTGTATGTGTTGACGATGAAAAATGACGAACATAAAATCTTGCCTGTGAAATTTGTAAAACGTTAAGCTCATGAAAAACAACAAATCAAGGCGTGCAATTACCCTGGCTATGGCAGTCCTCACACTACTTTTTACGGTAACCTTGTATAGCCAAATTAATTTTAGCGATGATTTTGAAAGTTATGCTGCAGGCACCAATATTCAAACCCTTGAAACCTGGAAAACAGCAGATCAGATGTATATTTCTGATGTACGTGCCAGAAGTGGCAGTCACAGTCTCAAAGTAGCCAATCTCAATTCTTCGTTGATAGCATTATACAGGTACGATGATTTTACCACCGGAAAAATGGAAATTGAATTTTACATCTGGAAAGAAAAGAAGGCATCGATAACTGTATCACCTAATTTTTCATTTCCCAATGTCAAATTCAAAGTCAACAATATTGTATCATCCTATATCGATGACGAGAAGGGCTTCCTTACTTTTGAGGCAGAAAAATGGCATAAAATAAACATAAGCATCGATAAAGATTTGAACTACTTTGATTTTAGGGTGGATGACATCGTTATCAACCGAGGCATATACACACCCTACTTTAGAAATGCCCTGGCTATAAATAATTATCCGGCAGGAGAAGTCTATGCGGATGATTTTACCATAAAACAGTATGCCCGCACAACTCCAAAAAACAATTTATTGATTTCAGCCTATCGGCTTCGTCAGCTCAATTTGGAGAACACCCAGGATTCCTTGTGGATTTCTGTAACGCAGGCCGGAAGTCAGCCTATTGTTGGACTTGAAGTGCAATGGACTCAAAACGACACAGAACATATAGTAGACATGCCTGATTTTTCATTGGTTGCCGGGAGTTCCAAAAATATTTTTTTAGGTTTGGTATCTCTTGAGCAAGGCACCAATGAATTCGGCTTTTACATTGAAAATAAAGAAATAACAGAGTCAGACTATTCCGACAATCATCTCTATTTACGGGCTGAGGGTAGAAAGAGGGGTAATAAACCATTACTGCTGGAGTATACCACATCTACATCGCATAGCTTTAGTCCTGCTGCCATTTACAGTGCAGAAAACTTCTTAAATCAATACGCCGATTATGTAACCGTCATTAATATGCACGGAAACGATCCTATGTATTCACCGACATATTATTTTGCCGGTCCCTTTTCCATTCCGCGCATGTTTGTCAACCGCACAGATACGAATGTACTACCTGCAGTAGATGAGCTTATACCCTTGTTTGAGCAAGACAGCCCAATAGACCTTGACTTCACAGTATGGTACGATGAAACTACCCAGCAAATGAAATGTGAGACCGATGTAACATTTCTGACTGACTACGAAAACCCGGTTTACCACACCGTTGTCGTGGTCGAAGACAGTGTTACGGGTACTTCCAGTTATTACGATCAGGCCAATTTTTATGCAGGCGGAGGTTATGGAAGTCTTGGAGGCTTTGAAAACAAACCTCCCTATATTCCCGCCAGCGAGATGGTTTATCGATTTGTAGGCCGCAAAGCACTGAATGGGGTCTATGGCTCAAAAGTTTTTACCAGTCTGCAAGCTGGTCAAAAAGCTACTTACCTTTCTACGGATGCATTGAGTCTGGCATCTATCACAGATAAACACTATCTGGTAGCCATCGTAATGGATCAAAACAGGAGGGTAATGAATCACAAAAAGGTGAAGATCAAAGAGGTTATTAAAATAATTACTGCAACCAAAGAAACGGATCTGCCTGCCCTTGCCATTTATCCCAACCCGGCTTCCAGCAAGTTGTATCTCAAGGGGTGGCAAGATGCCCAAAGTTTTGAAATTTATACATCCACCGGCAGCTGTGTACAAACCACAATTGCCAAACCGGAGATAGATGTAGAACCATTGCCCAATGATCTTTATTATCTCAAAGTGGTTCAGAAAGAAGGCAATCACATTGTAATTCCATTTATAAAGGCAAATTAGCAGATAAAAAAAAGAGCCGGACTCGCTATCGAGCCGGCTCTTTCATTGAGATGGAATTGTAATTCTGATTAAAACTTGTCTTTTTCTTTACCGAAATTCCAGTTTTTCTCTTTGCTGCGTTTGGAAAGGTCTTCACCAAACTCATTGATTTTTCTGGAAATGATGTCAATTTCTTCTTCTACTTTTCTGGCAATGTTGTCGATGTTGATGGGTTCTCCCTTCATAGCGAGTTTATCGCTGGATGATTTGGCTTTAGGTACCGCAATCATTAAGAAGAAATAAAGCATCACACCAAAACCACCGGCAACCGTTGCCAAACCGAATGCCAATCGGATCCAGATGGGGTCTTCGATGCCCAGGTAGGTAGCAATCCCTGAACAAACACCACCCACCACTTTATTGTCGGGGTCTCTGAACAAGCGTTTACCTGTTTTGATGTATTTGTAATCTCCGGAACTTCTTCTTTCCCTGAAATCAGTAGCGGTGTCTTCCAAAGGCTCGCCACCGAATTCCTCAGGTCTTCCCATGATGCGGATAACTGCATCCAATTCTGTCATGGTGATGATCTGGCGGGATTTGAGTCTCTCCTGGAACAGTTCCGCCATCCTCATCTCGATGTCGTACATGATTTCTTCTCTGCTTTCTGAGAAGGAGAAATGATTGCGGATAGAACCCAGGTATTGTGACATGTAGTCGTAGGCATCGTCGTCTATGACAAAAGGCATGCCTCCTAAATTGATATTTATGATCTTGTTCATTGATTTACGATTTGTTTGGTTGATTGATTAACGGCTTCATTGAGTTCAGACCAGGTTTCCACCAGTCCGTGCAGAAATTCAGACCCCTGTTCGGTGATGCTGTAGTATTTCCTGGGGGGGCCGGAGGTAGATTCTCTCCAATTGTAGTCGAGTAAAGCGGCATCTTTCAGCCTGTTGAGCAGCGGATACAAAGTACCTTCTACTACGATGAGTTTGTGTTCTTTGAGCTTATCGATAATGTCTGAGGGATATGCCTCTTCTTTTGATACGATGGCCAGAACGCAGAGCTCCAAAATTCCTTTGCGCATTTGCGCTTTCGTGTTCTCCAGTTTCATGGTAAATAATTATAAGGCAAAGATAAGTCAAGCCAAGGTACCATGCAATACAAAGTACCCCAACAACGCATAGTACTATACGAAAAGCCAAAAACCATCGATAAACGTCAATTTTGCAGTTTTTCACACCTAAATGTGTGCATAGCAAGGTAAATCCTTAAAAACCAGCGATAAATCTTATTTTTGCAGCCTATATGAAGTTGCATTCCTCTTTGATGACAGCGGTGACGGAAACCGTTTACCAGATCTTTCACGATCAAAAAATGGCTGATAAAGCCATTCAGCATGTTTTAAAAAGCAATAAAAAGTGGGGAAGCCGCGATCGGGCCTTCATTGCAGAGAACTGTTATGAAATGGTCAGGTGGTGGCGATTGCTCCATTTTATCAATGAAAGCAGGGTCAACAACCTACATCCTTCCACCCTGATGCGTCTGTTGGGTATTTTGCTGCGCATGAAAGGCATTGATTTGCCGGAATGGTCAGAATTTAAAGGTCTCAGCAGAAGTCATATCAAATTCAGGTATGATGAAGCACAAAAGATCAGAAAAGTTAAGGAGAGTATTCCTGACTGGCTCGATCAATTGGGAGCCGATGAATTGGGCGAAAAATGGGAGAGCGTTTTGTCCAGTCTAAATGTGACAGCACCCTTAACCATCCGGGTCAACACGCTGAAAACCAACTACAGCCAACTGGCCATGGCGCTGATACCCCATGGGGTAAAGTTGCACCCCATCCCGGATGTACCCAATGCGGCAAGGGTTGAAGAGCGGAGCAATCTTTTTTCATTACCCGAATTTAAGGAAGGCCTGTTTGAGGTGCAGGATGCCGGCAGCCAGCTCATACCGATGATGACCGGGGTAAAACCGGGTCTGAGGGTCATCGATGCCTGTGCCGGTGCAGGAGGAAAAAGCCTTCAACTGGCTTGTATGATGGAAAACAAAGGCGCCATCATCGCCATGGATATAGAAGAATGGAAACTTGAAGAGCTGAAAAAAAGAGCAAGGCGCAATGGCATCCACAACATTGAAACGCGACTCATCACCGGGAAGGTGATCAAACGACTGCGGGGTTCAGCGGACGTGGTTTTGCTGGATGTACCTTGTTCGGGTTTGGGCGTCTTGCGCAGAAATCCCGATGCCAAATGGAAGTTGCAGCCATCAACCATTGAAGAATTGCACATCAAGCAGGCAGAAATCCTGCAATCCTATTCTTCCATGGTAAAAGATGGAGGCATTCTTGTGTATGCTACCTGCAGCATTTTACCGTCTGAGAATGAAAAACAGGTGGCTGCTTTTTTAGCCAAAAACCCGCAATTCCAGCTCGTGGAAGAAAGGTGGTCTGATCTGTCAGGAGGATTGATGGACGGCTTTTACATGGCCCGAATGGCAAGGCAAGATAAACAGGATTAATATCTTTAGATATATTTAACACAAGCTGAGGCATCGCACAGAGGTGCAACAGGGTTATAGAAGTGTATGGCCTTTGCCATCTTTCATCCGAAAAATATTTAGCTATGAATATCAACATCCTCAAGGAGAAAAACGAACTGTTGCTCGAAGAAGTAGCGCGATGGGTAGGCAAGTCAAAAAGCCAATGCCTGGAAGTGAACGTGCTGTGCGAGCCCTTCCTCAAGTCGTGTTGCGACATCTATGTGGCGTACAAAGAAGCATGCCGGTCCGGGAGCAGGGTTTCATTTAGCGACGGCTTGCAGCAGGTAGTAACTGCCACACGCAGGCTTGATTTTTGGGTACGATGCCTCGAAGTCTATGACCCCGAAACAGCTACAGATCTTTATGCTATTAAAAAGGAAGCCGCTGACATCAAAGCGCTTTGTATAGCATCGATAAAAACCATGGTAAAAAAAGAAAAACCCCACTGAATCGTATTAACAACATCAGCAGGGTTTTCTGTTTTATGTTGAGAAGTTCCTTTAGAGGATCAACATCGCATCTCCATAGCTGTAGAAACGATATTTTTCCTTTATGGCTTCTTCGTATGCTTCCATGACCAGGTCGAAACCGCCAAATGCACAAACCATGATGATCAAACTGGTTTTGGGTAAATGGAAATTGGTAACCATGGCATTGGCGATGCTAAAATCATAAGGCGGATAAATAAACAAGTTGGTCCAACCTTCTGATGGTTTGAGGATGCCGGAAGCTGATACAGAGGACTCTATGGTTCTCATACTGGTCGTACCAATGGCACACACTTTTTTATCCGCATTTTTGGCCGCATTCACCACTTCGGCAGCTTTTTCGCTGATGTTGTAGTATTCAGCATCCATCTTGTGCTTGGACAGGTCTTCCACATCGATGGCGCGGAAGGTTCCCAGTCCCACGTGAAGGGTAAGTTCAGCAAAATTGACGCCTTTGATTTCCAATCTTTTCAACAACTCCCGGCTGAAGTGAAGTCCCGCTGTGGGAGCTGCCACCGCACCCAATTCCTTGGCATATACCGTCTGGTATCGCTCTTCATCGATGGGTTCAGGATTTCGGTTGATGTATTTGGGAAGCGGGGTGTTTCCCAGCAACTTCAATGCATCCCTGAAAGCATCATCATCGCCATCAAAGAAGAAACGGATGGTTCTTCCGCGGGAAGTAGTATTGTCTACTACTTCTGCCACCAGGATGTCTCTTCCTTTTTCATCTTCGAAATAAAGCTTGTTGCCTACCCTGATTTTTCGGGCTGGATCAACCAATACATCCCACAATCGGGCTGAATTGTTGAGTTCTCTCAGCAGGAAAACTTCAATTTTAGCGCCTGTTTTTTCCTTGTTGCCGTACAAGCGAGCAGGGAAAACTTTGGTGTTGTTGAAGATCATGGCATCGCCATCATCAAAATATTCCAGAATGTCTTTGAATAGTCTGTGCTCGATCTTTCCGGTCTTGCGATCCAAAACCATCAAACGGGATTGGTCTCTTTCCTTTGACGGATACTGAGCTATGAGTTTTTCGGGAAGGTCAAAATTAAAATTCGAAAGTTTGGACTTCATGCCTTTTTTGAATTAGGGTGCAAAATTAACAAAAATTATACGCAAATGGTTGCCAACCTGATATTTATGTTTGATGCGGCAAATTTTTATTCGTAATGAAAAAAAATTAAATATTTAATACGGTGAATCAGGCAATTTTAAGCCTAAATCCAAGTATTATTTCACAGTTGAAAACTGCAAATCTGGAAAAATGTTTATTTCTGCTATTGCTTTTAAATTTTCCTGATTTTCAAATTCCGGAACCAAACCTTATCCCCGTGGTCTTGCAAAGAGAGATGGCCTGATTTTGCCTGACCAAAGCCCGGCATGTCCTTAAACTTGCTGCCTTTGATCATTTTTTGCCATTCCGGAGCATTGATATCGAAGCTCACGGTTTTGTATCCATTCAGGTAAAATGCAACTTTACCTCCTTTGCTTCTGATCATTAACTTGTTCCATTGACCGGCAGGTTTGGCGCAAGGGAAGGCAGATTCGAGCATATCATACAGGTCTCCTGCCCTATGGGTGATGAAACGCGTATCAGGGTGACAGGTATTGTCGAGGATTTGCATTTCAGGACCGGTTTGCCAAACATAATCGTATTTAGGATCTTGTACCACATTAAACATGATGCCCGAATTTCCGCAATTGGCAATTTTCCATTCCAGCTTAAATTCAAAGTCCTGATAACTTTCTTTTGACACCAAATCTCCGCCATCTTTGGCTTGCCATTTTCCATCTTCCTTAATGGCATTGAGATGAATGGCCTGATCCTGGATGATCCATCCTTTGCCTAGTGTCGTTTTATTGAAATTAAGCCACTGGTCAATTTTTTTGCCGTCAAACAGCAGTTTCCATCCCTGTGCTATTTCGGTCGAGGTGAGGGTATTGGGTGCAAAGCTTTCTTTGGAAGGTGCTACTACGCCTTTTGTTTCGGGCAATTCATTGAGGGTGTACCAGGCTTCCGTAGACCAAAGGGAGTTGCCTTTGGAAGAAATCATGCCATCTGTAATATTGACGTACACAACATGACCGGCTGTTAGTCCATCCAATTCAAGGAAGGCTTTCTTTCTATCCTTTGACAGGGTGACGGACTTTACCGTCAATTTTTTTTCACCCAGTTTGGGACCTCCATAATCGATGGTTGGCTTATAATACCATTGTCGCACTTCATACAGTGAGGGGTTGTTTCCTTCTCCTTCTGCCAGGGGTTCTGTAAATTCCAGTTCCATGCCATTGGCTTTTGCCCTTACTGCCAGCATTTCAAATACAGAGGTACCATTGTATGCCAGTCGTTGCAAGCCAAACCATTTTTTGCCGGCATGCGACCAATTGCCCGGATTGCCGATACCACCTACGTACAACGCTCCATCGGGGCCCCACTTCAATCGGTTGACGCCCGCTTCGAGACCCTGGATGAACCTGAAAACACAGCCTTGCAGCTGACCTTTGACTTCTTCCACAAAAACTCTTTTTACCCCACCGTGGGTTACCTCTCCATGAATCATTTGTCCTTTGTAAGGTCCAACATCGATGTAAGAGGGTGTACTCGGAGAGTTGCCAATTTCATCCTGTGGCAACCAAACCACCGGCCACTTTTCTTTTAGTTTGGCCGTGCCTTCAAAATCTACTGACCTTGATCCATACCAGGCGCCCGGTATTACATGGACTATTTTGCTGGAAGGCAGCCAATCCCCCTGGTTGTCGGCTACAAAAATCTCTCCGTTGTATCCGATGCCAATGCCATTGGGTGTGCGCAGGCCACTGGCCAGGTATTCTATTTTTCCGGTCTTTCTCTCTATTCTGATTACCTTGCCCCTGTCTTTGATCTGGGGATTTGTGCTGGCTCCTCCCGGTTGGATGGCTGTGGCCAGGGTAGCATAAAAGAAGCCGTCTCTGTATTCCAGGCCAAAGCCAAATTCATGGAAATTGGCCGATACGCCCCAATCATCACAAAGGGTATGGTATTCATCAATGATATCGTCGCCATTGGTGTCTACCAGTTTGGTCATTTCCTGTTTTTGCATGACAAAGATGGTATCATCCACTATCTTCAAGCCGAGGGGTTCCGCAAGACCAAAGGCAATTTTTTTGACTTTTATTTTGGAAGGGTCGTCCTGGTGTACATTTTCCAGCATCCATACACTGCCGGCAGCATCCCAGGTGCTGATCACCATACGGCCATCTTTTTTAAAATCCATACCCCCCACTTTGGGTTCAAAGTTGTCGGGGCGTGCCTGTGTCAAATTAAAGGCAGGATGCACACCGGTAAGTGCCGACTTATTGCCGGGAATCTGACTGGCGTTTGCCATAGGCAGGCTTAGACCCGTAAAGTCCATTTGATTTTTGCCGTCGTGTAAAATGGCTTTGGCCGGTATGACTTCCGCGGCCTTATCGCCGGGTTTAATCCAATTGAGGCTAAGATACTTTCCGCCGCCTCCCTGGAAATACTCCAATCTGAAAGGATGGTAACCTTTGGTTAGGGTAACCTTACCAAATTTACCTTCCGTGCCATGGGGCCCATCGTTGGTGATGACAAGCTCGTTGTGCAGGTACAGTTTACTGCCATCATCACTCCATATTTCAAAGGTGTATTCTCCCTCTATATCAGCTTTGAGGTAGCCCTCGGCGTACAAAGAAAAATTATCAGTAAGATCGGCAAATTCAGCCCCATCGATGTTGTCGAAATTGTTTTTAATACCTGCTTGCTTAGGTTTTTTATTGGCCGGCAAAGAAGGAATGGCAGCTGTATTGACGGGCACATCGAAAATTCTGGTTACTGCTCCCGGCAAGAGGGCATTGGTATCCCGGATGGCAACATCTTTAAACGAAAATACTTTTGCTGTTTCTGCAACCTCCTTTGAAGTCGATTCGTCGAGTGACAAGATGTATTCCACCATCTGTGTGATGTCAGCTTCAGGTAAATCAGCGTGTGCCGTCATGGCTACATTGCCCCAAACACCACTACCCCCATTTTTGATTTTCTGCACCAAGGAGCGAATGTTGGAGGGATTGGTTTCGTATTTTACAGCAATTTCTTTGTACGAAGGACCTACGGTTTTGACTTCCGGATTGTGACAAGTCTTACAATCACTTTTGGCAATGAGTTTGGCTCCCGGAGGTAGGCCTTTATCTTCTTCTGCTTCGTTGTCATCGCCGGGAGTATTTTCATTGGGCAAAGAAGGTGCAGAAAAGTAGACCGAGACGTGGTGCTTGTTTTTCTTCAAAGTTACAATGCCATCTATGTCCATAGTGGGATTAGAGGTGTTGGCATTTCTTCCCGCTGATTTTTTTACATCCAGCGTGGCATCTGTGTCGATATCTCTCGTCTCCACAACAGATGTAACATTAAAATGAAAAGCCGGATGAGCATGTCCTTTTATGCGTTTGATTTCAAATTGTCTTTCCAGCTTCATTTTATTATGAGAGGAAGGCATGGCTTCCACCTGCTCATAGATCAACACTTCATTTACACCTGCCGAATCTGAAAGTCCATACATCAATTGGACGTGATCATTGACAAAACGATGACCTTTATATGCCACGATGGCCGGTATGGAATCATTTTTGTCGCTGGTCCAAAACCAGGGTTTTTCATAATTATTGATTTGGTATGCATCTCCTATTGAAATGGGTTGCGGACCATGGGCATGGGTATACACCGGCCCATCAAAATATACACTACCCTTCCATGCTTTGTACAAAGCAGCATTTTCAGTGCTGTACGCCACCCACATGTCTTTGTGCAAAGCCAGGGTAATGACCCGGGGTTTCCAATCCAGGACTGACCTGAATACCCAGGGATCGTGAGGACGCTGGTTGGTATCACCACCTGAATGACAAGCCGCCAGACAAGAGATAATTAAAGCATAAAAGAGATATAATCGCATGGCTTTTTATTTACAGCCAAAGATAAAAATTTGTCAATCTAAATGTTCAGTACTTAATTTTTAAAAAAATATTACAGACACATGATGGTATAGCATTATATAAGACAGCATGACTTTCAGTATACAACACAACAAAGTAAATCCCATAGACGATAATCACATATTTATTAAATTGATTATGTGCATATTACACATTAAATGAATTAAATATTTGTGAAATTAAAATGTGTTTTTGTACGATAGGGTATTGTGGCGATTTCACATTTATAGAACAGCATCGAGAACCAGGCTGGGATGAAATCAGAGATATCGAAAATAATATTGTGCTTGTACGTTTTGTTAACATGTGGGGTCGCCCTGGCTCAACAGGGCCCCTGCATCTTACAAGCCGACAGCATACAGTTTTTGTGTTTTGACGCATTCACTCCTTTGGATAGTACCGATGATTATTTTCTGGTTCAGTTTCAGGTCAATGGTGGTGCCGGCAATGATACCGACTCATTTAGCATAAGCTGGCCGGGTGTTGCGGATTATGGACACTTTGCCTATGGCAGTAACATCGTATTGAATTTTCCGGCAGACAGCAACTCCTTTATCATTTACTTGCGCGATCTATCAGATATTTCATGTGGTGACAGCATTTTAGTACCTGCGCTGCTTCCGTGTTCCAGGCCCTGCCAATTTGATCTGGATACGAAAGTTGAAATTCACTGTAACAATGCCACTACTGAAAATACCACGGTGGACGACTATTATTCTGTTTCGTTTGAAATTCCTTCGGTCAGCACCAAACAAGGGTATTATGTTTACCTGGATGGAGATTCCATTGGTTTATTTCCCTACAACCGTCTGAATTATTTTAACCATCCGGCAGACTCATTACACCATACCATTGAATTTATTGATAGCCATGATTCGGTTTGTTATTATAAAACCATTTTAGGCAGGTTTATTTCCTGCTCAAGAAATTGTTATATCCAACAGGAATACCTTGCCATAGCGTGTAACAACCATGGCAGTCCTTATGACATTCTGGACGATGTGGTTGACATCACTGCGGTGATAAATGCCTATCACAATACGGATTCTTTTCAGCTTTACATCAACCAAATATGGCAGCTGACCGCAGCCTATGGTGATACGCTGGACTTTCATCTTCCTTTTTCAGGGGATTCTATCGTTGTGACCATTCGGGATATAGAGAAAGCAGACTGTAGTGAAGATTTCGTCTGGCACATGCCGGAAGCCTGCAGCATAGATTGCAGGCAGCATCCATTTCCAGGTGTTGACATCGATTCGATTTGGGTACTCGATTGTAATCACGATTGCAAAGTACTTACCGCTGCTGATGTGCAAGGCTGGCAGGCAACATGGACAAATGCAGAAAGTGGTATAACTTATCCACAAGACAGCTTACTCGTTTGTGCAGCCGGTCAATACGCGGTGTCGTTTTTTCATATTGAGACAGGTTGTCCCGGACCAGCGGATACCCTGCAGGTAATCGCAGATACGATGGTGCAAAAGCCCCTTATAGAAAACACTTTAACAAATAACAATGCTTGTGACAGTGCCATCTTCCATTTGATGGCAAGGGTAGACAGTGGTCAGGAATTCCAATGGGCAGGATCTTTCGGAACTCATACTGAAGTTGATCTATGGGTTGCCGGTCCGGCACAAGTCACATTAAAGACCCTCAATCCCCGCAACGGATGTAGTGATTCCGTATCTATGTCGCTAAACGGCCCCATCGAATTATCGCCACTTGTACTTTTGCCTTTTGAACATTTGGGATGCAGGAAAAGGGAAACATTGCTTGCATTAGAAAATACAAATAGCAATCAAGGTTTGATTTTTGAATGGCAAAAAGAGGATCAAAACGCAAGCTGGAATCCGGGTGCTTCTGCCCTGGTCAACGAAGGGGGACGATATTGGTTTCGGGTGAGTGACTCCACAAGAACTTGTTTCCGTGACACTGTTGCGACTGTCGAGGATCTGTCCGAAACCCTGGATCCTGAATTGAGTCAATTGGATGTTATTCAATGTAAGGATGACAGCACATGGATTAAGTTGGACGCCAAAGACGAAACAGGAAAAACGCTTGCACCACAGACCTACCAGATCAAAACCAATATGGTCGGCGGGGTGTGGCAAAATGATGGTTATCAATTTTTGGCCAATGGAGAAGGAAAATATTGGGTAAACATTGAAAGAAATGCTGATGGTTGCTTAGGCAGTGATACCCTATACATCCAAGCCACGGCTGAGGTGGATTTGAAATGGAAGGCCATTCAGGCTCCCTGTGATGAGGAAAAGGGAGGTTCTATATATATATTGAGTGAACCCATGCTATGGCAGAGTTGGACCTTAAACAAGAACCAACATCCAAAAAACATGGTCACTTCACTGAGTGCAGGAGTATATGAAATCACGGGCATTGATTCAGCGGGATGCGAACACGATACCATCCTTTATTTGAAATCCAACCGCAAACTCATTGTCAATACCCCGGATGTGATTGAGATCGATTATGGGACGACGATGAAGATTGCTGCAGAAGTAAACCGCAGCGAGAGTGAATTAGCAACGTATGGCTGGTCTCCATTGGAAAAAGTTTCGTGTGTACAATGTATGGAAACCTGGATAGAAGGTACAGAAGACGGCACCTATACATTTGCGGTGCGTGATACCTCCGGTTGTACTGCAGAAGGTACGGTTGAGATCAGGGTAAAAAGAGAAGTAATCCTCACGGCACCCAATATTATATCAGATGCATCTGCTGCCAACAGCTATTTCACCAT
>WBZX01001220.1_pt2 | contig 19120 bp, 19 predicted proteins | sample 5204211 | NCBI WGS metagenome assembly WBZX01 (sample SAMN12344362, study PRJNA552823) | activated sludge metagenome | biome: Activated sludge suspended growth; feature: Nitrification reactor; material: Wastewater; isolation source: activated sludge from nitrification reactor of wastewater... | reverse complement strand
GTGCCTATTGCCGGTGGAGAAGTTTTCGAACGACATCCTGAAAGTTCCGCCGACCCGGGCATCCATGTGGTGCACAAGGCAGGTGAAGCCATAAGGCGGAAGCCATTTCGAGATCGCATCGGCCTTCAGGAAGGCCCGATAAATTTTCTCCGGATTGGCGCGGAGGGCTCGATGCAGGCGGACTGTCCCGGTCGGCATGGTCAATTCTCCAGAAGGTTTACGGGAGGTGTGAACGTCAAATCGCGGTGAGTGCGACGCCCATCCTATCAGCTGACAGCTGCCGCGTGGTCTGACAGCGACACTCCAAAAAAAGCGGGGGCCATTTGGCCCCCTTGAAAGACAGAAACGACGGGCGTGGTACGCCCGGAATCCCTGTTGCAGAGTTTCGTTACTGGAAGAGTTCGCCGCCCATCCCGGCCAGCGCCGCATCACCGGCCATGACAGTGGCTGCCTTGGCGGCGGCCTGCGGCAGCATCTGGTCAGCGTAGAAGGCTGCACTGGCGAGTTTGGCCTTATAGAACGGCAGGTCGCCCTCGCCCTTGTCCAGATAGCCGGCCGCGGCCAGCGCCGCCTTGCCCATCAGCCAGCCGCCGCTGACGATGACGGCGAGGTCGAGATAGGGAACTGCTGCGGTCAACACCCCGGAAACACCGGTTTTCGCATTGGCCAGCAACCAATCGGTAGATTCCGCCCATGCCTTGAGTCCGGCGTCGAGACGGCGGCCGATGGCCTGCAGCTCTGGCCGATCCGCTTCGTTCAGGGCACGCGCGGTGGCGGCGACCTCGGCGAAGACGACGCGGGCAGTGGCGCCCTGGTCGCGCATCAGCTTGCGGAAGATCAGGTCGTTGGCCTGGATGCCGGTGGTGCCTTCGTAGATCGTCGTGATGCGGGCGTCGCGCCAGTGCTGGGCGGCGCCGGTTTCCTCGATGTAGCCCATGCCGCCATGCACCTGGATGCCGAGCGAGGTCACCTCGATGCCCATTTCGGTGCCGCCACCCTTGACGATCGGAATCAGGAATTCGGCCAGCCACAGGTCACGCTTCTTCTGCTCGGGATCGCTGCCGGCGTGGGCACGGTCGAGCAGGCTGGCGGCGTAGTAGGTCGTGGCGCGGCAGGCTTCGACGCGCGACTTCATCGACATCAACATGCGGCGAATGTCCGGATGATGGTCGATGGTGACTAGTGCTTCGCCGGTCACCGCGTCACGTCCCTGCTTGCGCTCGCAGGCATAGCCCAGCGCCTGCTGGTAGGCGCGCTCGCCGAGCGCGACGCCCTGCAGGCCGACGCCCATACGCGCCTCGTTCATCATGACGAACATGTATTCGAGGCCGCGGTTCGGTTCGCCGAGCAGGTAGCCTTCGGCGCCGCCGTTGTCACCGAAGGCGAGCACGGCGGTCGGGCTGGCGTGGATGCCGAGCTTGTGCTCGATCGAAACGCAGTAGGCGTCATTGCGCGCGCCCAGCGAACCGTCGGCATTGACCAGGAACTTCGGCACCAGGAACAGCGAGATGCCGCGCACGCCCGGCGGGGCGTCGGGCAGGCGGGCGAGGACAAGATGGACGATGTTGTCCGTCATGTCGTGGTCGCCGTAGGTGATGAAGATCTTCTGCCCGAAGATGCGGTAACTGCCGTCGCCCTGCGGCTCGGCGCGCGAGCGCACGAGGGCGAGGTCGGAGCCGGCCTGCGGCTCGGTCAGGTTCATCGTGCCGGTCCACTCGCCGGTGATCATCTTTTCCAGAAACACTGCCTTGAGCTCGTCGCTGGCGCAGGTCAGCATGGCCTGGATGGCCCCGCCGGTCAGCATCGGGCACAGCGAAAAGGCCATGTTGGCGGAAGCGCTCATCTCCTTGACGGCGATGCCGATGCTCTCGGGCAGGCCCTGGCCGCCGAAGTCGACCGGCATCGCCAGGCCGTTCCAGCCACTTTCGCAGAAAGCCTTGTAGGCCGCCTTCCAACCGTCCGGCGTGGTGACGCCGTCGGCCCCGAGGGCGCAGCCCTGACGGTCGCCGCTCGCATTCAGCGGGGCGAGGACGCCGCCGGTGAATTTCGCCGCTTCTTCGAGAATGGCGTCGGCCATGTCCGGCGTCGCCTCTTCGTAGCCGGGCAGTTGCGCGATGTCGGCGAGGCCGACGATCTCGTCCATTATGAAACGCATGTCCTTGACGGGTGCGCGGTAGTCGCTCATGTTGCTCTCTCCAGTGATTGTTTCGGTATTGTTCGTTGCCGCCGCAGCGGTTCGTGGGTCACATCCGCTCGAAGATGCCGGCGGCACCCATGCCGGTGCCGATGCACATCGAGACCATGCCGTAGCGGGCACCGGTACGCTGCATGCCATGCACCAGCGTCGCCGTACGGATGGCGCCGGTGGCACCAAGCGGGTGGCCGAGCGCGATGGCGCCGCCGAGCGGGTTGATCCGCGCCGGGTCGAGCCCGAGGTCGCGGGTGACGGCCAGCGCCTGCGCCGCGAAGGCCTCGTTGAGTTCGATCCAGTCGAGGTCACCCTGGGCGATGCCGGCCTGGGCAAGCGCCTTGGGAATCGCTGCGACCGGGCCGATACCCATGATCTCCGGCGCCACGCCGCCGACCGCATAGCCGGCGAAGCGGGCGAGCGGCGTCAGGTTGCATTCCTTGAGGACCCGCTCCGAAACCAGCATCACGGCGCTGGCGCCGTCCGACATCTGCGAGGCGTTGCCGGCGGTCACCGAACCCTTGGCGCGGAAGACCGGGCGCAGCTTGGCGAGCTTTTCGATCGAAATATCGGCGCGCGGCCCCTCGTCGTGCTCGACCGTGCGGCGACGCTCGCGGACCTGGCCGCTGGCGAGGTCCGGCAAGCGGTCGCAGACCGCATAGGGCGATGTCTCGGCCTGGAAATGGCCGGCGGCGATGGCCGCGCACGCCTTGCGGTGCGAGGCAAGCGCAAACGCGTCCTGCTCGTCGCGGGTGATGCCCCACTTGCTCGCCACTTCCTCGGCGGTCAGGCCCATACCGTAGGCGATACCGATGTTCTCGTCGGAGAAGATGGCCGGGTTCGGCACCACCTTGTTGCCGAAGATGCTCGACATCGCGGTCATCGATTCGGTGCCGGCGGCGATCATCACGTCGGCCTGGCCGAGGCGGATCTGGCTGGCGGCATCGGCGACGGCCTGCAGGCCCGACGAGCAGAAGCGGTTGATCGTGTAGCCCGACACGACATTGGGCAGGCCGGCCAGCAGCACGCCGATGCGGGCGACGTTGAGCCCCTGCTCGGCCTCGGGAATGGCGCAGCCGACGATCACGTCGTAGATGCGCGCCGGGTCAATGGCGGGTACCTGGGCGACGACCGAACGGATGGCGTGCGCCAGCAGGTCGTCGGGCCGTACGTGCTTGAACTGGCCCATGCGCTTGGCGACCGGGGTGCGCGTGGCGGCGACGATGTAGGCTTCCTGAATCTGTTTGCTCATGATTTGTTCTCGCGCGCTCAGTTGCGCAGGGGCTTGCCGGTATCCAGCATGTGCCGGATGCGGGCCTGGGTTTCGGGGTTCTTCAGCAGGTCGACGAAAAGGCGGCGTTCGACGCCGAGCAGCCAGGCTTCGTCCACCTTGCTGCCGCCCTCGATCTCGCCGCCGCACAGGGCGACGGCCGCGGCACGGGCAACCTGGTAGTCATAGGCGGAAATCATGCCGCCGTCGCGCATGTTGACCAGCGTCATTTCCAGCGCCGCGATGCCGGCACGGCCGGCGACGGGAATCCCGCGTGCCTTCTGCTTCGGCGCCCAGCCGGATTCGGCCAGCGCGCGCGCCTCGCGGATAGCGACGAGAAGCAGTTCGTCGGCATTGAACATAATGGTGTCGGACGAACGGGCGAAACCCATCTCGACCGCCTCGTGGGCGCTCTTCGTCACGCGGGCGGTCGCGATGTTCATGAACACCGGCTGCAGGAAGGCAAGCAGATCGTTCGGCGTCGCACTGCGCGCCGCCCACTCCGCCGCCTGCAACGCGAATTCCTTGCAGCCGCCGCCGGCGGGGATCAGGCCGACGCCCGCCTCGACGAGGCCGGCGTAGGTTTCCAGCGCCAATACGCGCTTCGCCGCGTGCATCGCAAACTCGCAGCCGCCGCCCAGCGCCATGCCCTGCACTGCGGCGACCACCGGTACCTGGGCGTACTTGACCGCCATCGTCGCCTGCTGGAAGGTGGCGACGGTCGCGTCGAGGCGGTCGAATTCGCCGCCCGCGCAGGCTTCGGCAACCTGTGCGAGGTTGGCGCCGACGGCGAACGGTGCCGCATGCCAGATCACCAGGCCGGACAGTCCGTCCTCGGCGCGCTCGATGGCAGCCAGCAGGCCCGCTACTACTTCGGCCCCGATGGCATGTGCCTTGGATTTGAAGGAAACGATGCCAATTCCGGCGTCGACCGCAGGCAGCGTCCACAAGCGGACGCCGTCGTTCTCGTAAAGCCTCTCGCCCGCAGTTTCCGGGACGGCAGCCGTCTCCCCGAGCACCCGCTCGGGGAACAGCTGGCGCTGGTAGACCGGCAGCGGCGAACGCGGCACGTCGGCCTTTCGGCGCGCCGAGTACGAACCGGCGGCGGCATGGACGCCACTGCGGCCGGGTTCGATAACCCAGGCCGGCAGCGGTGCGGAACTCATCGTCTTGCCGGCGGTGATGTCGGCAGCGATAGCCTGGGCGATATCGGTCCAACCGGCCGCCTGCCAGATCTCGAACGGCCCCTGCGCCCAGCCGAAGCCCCAGCGCACAGCGAGGTCGAGGTCGCGGGAGTTGTCGGCGACCTGCTCAAGCTGAACCGCACAGTAGTGGAAGACGTCGCGGAAGATGCTCCACAGGAACTGCGCCTGCGGGTCAGCGGAAGCGCGCAGCGCGGCGAAGCGCCGGGTGAGGTCCTTTTCCTTGAGGATGGCCGCGACTTCCGGGCTTGCTTCGCCGGTCGCGGCTCGATGAGCTTGTTGTTCGAGGTCGAGGACGTGGATTTCCTTGCCCGCCTTGCGGTAGATGCCGCCACCGGCCTTCTGGCCGAGCGCACCCTGCTCGATCAGGCGTTCGAGCCAGGCGGGCATCGTGAAGTGGCGATGCCAGGGATCGTCCGGCAGGGTATCGCGCATGGTGCGCACGACATGCGCCAGCGTGTCGAGACCGACGACGTCGGCGGTGCGGTAGGTGGCGCTCTTCGGGCGGCCGATTTTCGGCCCGGTCAGGGCGTCGACCGTGTCGAAGCCCAGTCCGAGGCGATGCGTATGGTGCATCACCGCCAGAATGGAGAAGACGCCGATGCGGTTAGCGACAAAGTTGGGGGTGTCGAGCGCGCGGATCACGCCCTTGCCCAGCCGCGATACCAGCCAGGTTTCGAGCGCGTCGAGCACGGCGGGATCGGTCGCCGGGGTGGCGACAATCTCGACCAGCCGCATGTAGCGCGGCGGATTGAAGAAATGGATGCCGCAGAAGCGCGGTCGCAGCGCAGCCGGCAGGCCTTCCGCCAGGGCAGCGATCGACAGCCCCGAGGTGTTCGAGGCGATGACGGCGCTGTCCTTGAGGTGGGGAGCGATCTTCGCGTAGAGATCGTTCTTCCAGTCCATCCTTTCGGCGATGGCCTCGATCACCAGGTCGCATTCGCCGAGCAGCGGCAGATGTTCGTCGTAGTTGGCGGCATCGATGTGCTGGAGCAGCGCCTTGCTGGCGAGCGGCGCTGGTTGCAGTTTCCGGAGGCCGTCGATGGCCTTCCTGACGACGCCGTTCCTGTCGCCTTCCCGGGCGGGAAGGTCGAACAGCACCACCGGCACCCCGGCATTCGCCAGGTGCGCGGCGATCTGCGCACCCATCACGCCGGCTCCGAGGACGGCGGCTTTCCTGACTTGCAGCTTGTTCACATTGGACTCCATAGCCTGTCGATCACGCGGCGATCTGCTCGCGCATCGCCTTCTTGTTGAGCTTGCCGACACTGGTCTTGGCCAGCGACTCGACGAAGCGGACCTGGTCCGGAATCGCGTAGCGCGAAATGTGACCGGCATCGGAATATTTCTGGACATGGCAGCGAATGTCGTCGAGCGTGGCGGACTGGCCGTCCTTGAGCACGATCAGCGGCAGCGGGCGTTCGCCCCATTTTTCGTCCTTGATGCCGATGACGGCGACCTCGTTGACCGCCGGGAATTCGGAAATGATGCTCTCCAACTCCAGCGAGGAAACCCACTCGCCGCCGGTCTTGATCACGTCCTTCATGCGGTCGGTGACCTGCAGGCAGCCGGCCGCGTCGATGACGCCGATGTCGCCGGTGTGCAGGTAGCCGCCTGCCCAGAGATCCTCGGATGCCGCCGGATTGTGCAGGTAGCCCATGGTCAGCCACGGCGTGCGCACGACGATCTCGCCGGCGCTGGCGGCCTGGCCGTCCCGCGGCGTGTCGAGCAGGTCGCCATCCACCGTGCGCAGATCGACCAGCGGGATCGGGTAGCCGGTGCGCACGCGTTCGCCCGCCTGGCGCTCGACGTCGTCGGCCGCCACCCCGGCCGGCACGCGGGCCAGGGTCAGGATCGGGCAGGTTTCCGACATGCCGTAGCCGGCGAAGATGTCGATACCGCGGGCGAGGCCGGCAGCGGCGAGACCCTTGGGCAGCGCCGAGCCGCCGATGATGACCTTCCACCCCGAGAAATCGACATCCTTGGCGGCGGCGCTGGTCAATACCATGTGCATGATGGTCGGGACGCAGTGCGAGAAGGTCACCTTCTCGTCGCGCAGGTACTGGATCAGCGTGTCCGGCGCATAGCGCCCCGGATAGACCTGCTTGACCCCGAGCATCGTCGCCACATACGGCAGGCCCCAGGCGTGGACGTGGAACATCGGCGTGATCGGCATGTACACGTCGCCGCGGTGCAGGCGGCCCTGATCGACGCCGGTCCCAAGATGGGTAGCGACCGCCAGCGTATGGAGCACGAGCTGGCGATGGCTGAAGAAGACGCCCTTCGGCAGCCCGGTCGTGCCCGTGGTGTAGAAGGTCGTGGCGCGAGTGTTCTCATCGAAATCGGGGAAATCGTAGTGGGCGGAAGCCTGCGCCAGCAGCGCCTCGTACTCGCCGGCGAACGGAATCTTGAAGGAGGCCATGTCGCCGCCGGCGTCGGTGATCAGCACGAAATTCTTCACCGTTTCGAGCTGGTCCTTGATGATCGCCAGCATCGGCACGAATTCGGCGTTGACCAGCACGACGTCGGCCTTGGCATGGTTGAGGGTATAGAGGATCTGCTCGGGTGACAGGCGGATGTTCACGGTCTGCAGCACGGCGCCCATCATCGGCACGCCGAAGAAACATTCGAGGTAGCGATGGCTGTCCCAGTCCATCACGGCGACCGTGTCGCCGCGGCCGACGCCGAGGCCGGACAGCGTGTTGGCCAGGCGGCCGATGCGCGCGAACAGGTCACGGTAGGTCATCCGGTGCGAGTCGCGGTAGACAATTTCCTGATCGCCAGCGGTCGCCATAGGCGTGTGCAGAAGCTGCTTGATCAGCAGCGGGTAGTTATAGGCTGACGGCGTAACTTCAATTTGATCAACGGGCATGTTTGTCTCCTCGGAATTTTCTGGCTTGCGATGGTGATGAAAGATAGCCGATGGAAGCCCGGCCGAGCCCCCCCAAAAAGGGTAGGAGAATCGCTCCGGGCTCCCCGGATGTGCTCAATTGGCCGTTTATCATGCCAAATCGGCCGCTGCTGTTCGTCCGCGTCTTCGGCGCCTGACGCAGCGAACCCTCATGAACGAAGGGCAGCCCGCAGGCTGCCCTTCGCGTTTCCTGCCTGGCGTGCGGGCCTAGGCGCTGGCCGAAATCTCGTCGGTCAACGGCTGCCCGGTGGCAAACTGCGTGGCGCTGCGCAGCGTGGTCTCGCTGATTGTCGTGATCGCCTCGCGCGTGAAGAAGGCCTGGTGCCCGGTAATAATCACATTGGGGAAGGAGATCAGGCGCTGCAGCACGTCGTCGGTAACAATCACGCTCGACAGGTCGCGGAAGAACAACCCCGCTTCCTGTTCGTAGACGTCGGCCGCAAAACCGCCGATCTGGCCGCTCTTGAGGCCCTCGATGACCGCCTCGGTATCGACCAGCCCACCGCGGCTGGTGTTGATCAACAGCACGCCGCGCTTGGCGCGGGCGATCGTGTCCGCGTTGATGATGTGATAGGTCTCGGGAGTGAGCGGCGCGTGCAGCGAGACGATGTCGGCGTCGTGGCCGATCTCGCCCGGCGCCGCGTAGTGCCCGCCGAGCGCCTCGAATTCGGGCGACGGGAACTTGTCGTAGCCGATCACGTTGCAGCCGAAGCCGACCATGATCTTCGCGAAGATGCGGCCGATCTTGCCGGTACCGATGACGGCGACCGACTTGCCATGGAGGTCGAAGCCCATCAGCCCGTCGAGGGCGAAGTTGGAATCGCGCGTCCGGTTGTAGGCGCGGTGAATCTTGCGGTTGATCGCTTGTAGCAGCGCCACGGCGTGTTCGGCGACCGAATACGGCGAATAATTGACGACGCGCACGACCTTGATCCCGAGCCGCGCTGCCGCTGCCAGATCGACGTTGTTGAAGCCGGTGCAGCGCAGGGCGACGAGACGAGTACCGCCTTGCCGCAGGGCTTCGAGCACCCCGGCATCGGCCGTGTCGTTGACGAAGATGCAGACTGCCTCATAGCCGGCTGCCATCCCGGCCGTTTCGAGTTCGAGCGGCGCATCGAAGTATTTCAGGACATGTCCCTCGGCGATATTGGCGGCATCGAGAAACTCGCGGTCGTAACGCTTGGCGCTGAATACGGCAATCTTCATGGTGTGTCTCCTGATGGTATTTTTTTATGGCCGGCTAGCCGCCGATCAGTGCGGCCGCTACCTGAACGAAGATGATCTTGGCTACCGTCATCGACGGGAAGATCATGGCGTAGCCAATGTCCGGCTTGTCGGTCGGCGCGACACGGCCGGCGAAGGCGAGGATGGCCGGATTGCCGGTGGCACCGCTGATGACGCCGGCCGTGGTATCGAAGGGCAGCCGGAACACCCACAGCGCCAGCGCGGCGGTGATCAACACCAGGGCAAGAAGGATCAGCGCCCCGTAGGCGAGGAAGGTGATGCCCTGCGCCCCGACGGTGGCGAAGAACTTGGGGCCGGAAGCGATGCCGACCTGGGCGAGAAAGATGGTCAGGCCGAAATTGCGCAGAACCAGGTTCGCCGACAGCGGCATGGACCACACGAACGGTCCGGTACGCCTGACCTTGCCGAGCCAGAGGGCGAGCAGCAGCAGCGCGGCGAGGCCTAGCGTCAGCCTGGCGACGCCGGGAATGACGATCGGGATGAGGCCAAGGCCCAAGCCGAGCGCGGCACCGATACCGATCGAGATGAAGCTCAGTTCGGCAGTGCCCTTGATCGAGTCGCCGAAGAACTTGCGCATCGTCTTGCTATCCTTGCGGTTCGCCAGCAGTCCGACGCGGTCACCGAACTCGAGGATCAGTTCCGGATTGGGCAGCATGTCGGCGTCGCCGCGGCGGATCTGGACGATGGAGGCGGAGACGCCCTCGGGGAAACGGAGGTCGCCGAGCGCCAGGCCGACCACCGCCTTGCTGGAGGCGAACACGCGCTGGTAGTCGAGATCCTCGCGATGGCTGGTCATGCGCCCCGGCTGCAATTCGCCGAACTGCGCCGCAGCCTTCTTCAGCGCTTCGGTACTGGTGCTCGTTGCCAGCAGCACGTCGTCGTCGCGCAACACAAGACTGTCGGACGGCAACTGGTTGTGGTGCTCGCGGCGGATCGCGGCGATGGCAACCCCGGGTGGCAATTTGGCAGCCAATGCCGACAGGCGCTGGCCGACGAACTCGGAGTTATGCAGCGTAATCTCGGCCAATTCGATGACCTGATTGGCAGGCTGCTCGATCTTCGGCTTGAGGATGGCCTTGAGCGCGTAGATGCAGAGGATTGGACCGGCGACGCCGAATGGATAGGCCACCGAATAGCCGACCGCCGCGCCGTCACCCTTGAGCGTGGCGATGATTGCCTGCAGCGTCGCGGTACTGGTGCCCGAACCTGCGAACATGCCAAGCGCCTCGTCGAGCTTGACCCCGGCCAGCGGAACCAGTGCCAGCGCCACACCGCCGGCGCCGAGCATGCCGAGGAAGGCGGCGGCATTGGCCTTGAGCCCCTCCGGCGTGGTCATGCCCCGGAAAAACTGGGCGCCGTACTGGATGCCGACGCCGTAAAGGAAAAGCAACAGGCCGAGGGTCCCGAGCAGCGCCGGCGGCGCCGCCTTGGGCGCGAAGCCACCGATGGCCAAGCCGACGAAGAGCACGGCACCGGAGCCCAGCGAGAAGCCCTTGATGTTGATTTCACCGACCAGGTAACCGAGCGCGATGGTCAAAAAGAGCGTCAGCAATGGTTGGGTTTCGAGCAGTACCCTGACTTGTTCCATATTGCCTCCCCTCTGCGTGCGCTTGCGAAGACATGGATTTTCCAGCCACCACACCGGAAATCGCTTACTACATGTGGATAGTATAGACCTGCCCTGCTGCGGTCGACACCGAAAAATGGGCAAAAATCACTTTCTCATTCTTGGCTCGCTGCCTCCTGAGCCGGCTGCGGTCAACGCAAAAAGGGCGGCCGATTTGGCCGCCCTTTCTCGCTCTGAATCGCCCACGCTGTCATGTCACATTGACACAAAAAAAGATTGCGCCTTTGGGAACTTTGGTCGAAGTGACTGTCTAATTCGCCTCAAAATTCTCAACCTATCTTTAACGAGGCGTATATGGACGAACTTTCCTACTTGGGCACCGGTTTTGCCTTTGTCATCTTTGGCCTGGGTTGTTTGCTGGCTCGGAAGTTATCCTCCAAGACTGCCTATCACTAAAAAAAACAAGCCGGGGAAACCCGGCTTTTTCTTTCGCCATCGGATCGCACTGGTGATGCGCGTGGGGCTCTTCAGCGTGGCGTGGAATCGTCAAACGCCTGAGTGGTGCCCGGGACGGGGGTCGAACCCGTATAGCCAGAGGCCGAGAGATTTTAAGTCTCTTGTGTCTACCAATTTCACCACCCGGGCTCTTGTCGATTATATTGGCGCCCCGATACGAAAAAGGGAAAGCGACGATCGCTTTCCCTTTTTTTTACTGGAGCGGCAGAAGAGTCTCGAACTCTCGACCTCAACCTTGGCAAGGTTGCGCTCTACCAACTGAGCTACTGCCGCAAATTCTTGGAGGCGCGAGCCGGAGTCGAACCGACCTACACGGATTTGCAATCCTCCCCAACGCCTTGCGAGCCTTGGAACGGACGGCATTCTATCGGATGAAATGAGAAATGGGAAGTGCAACGGATCGACAATCCGACTCAAAATCCGCAGGGGTTTTATTTTTTCGGCGGCGGTGTTTTTCACCGCCCGACCAATTGCGGCGAACCGCCCTACTTCGCCGCGTAGCGCGCCAGCAGCTCGGCGGCCAGCTCGCTATCCTCGCCGGCCAGCCTTTCCAGGCGCAACACTTTGCCCAGGGGTAGTTTCTCGAGGAAAAGCGCGGCGGCGATTCTGTCATCAGCCCCGAGATAATCAGCAACCAGCTCAAACAGACTGCGGTTAATCAGCAGCTTGAGGTCGCCGCGACAGGTTTCCTCGGCAATCACGGGCGCCGACCCCTTCCCGGTTTCCGGCTGCGCCTGGCCTCAGCGGCCAGCGCCGCTAGGATGTTGATTACCGACCAGTTGCCGGTCGCCCTGGCCGCCTCTCGCAGCCGGTGGCGGTCGGATTCTTCGGCCAGCCGTTCGGCCGGGTCCAGGGCGAGCGCGTGACGATTCGGGATCATCAGGCCGGCGCCTTTGGTTGCCAGCGCCGGCTGGCTTGCCATTGGCGCAGGCGGGCGCGGGCGCCGTAGTCGGTGGCCATCATCGCGGCGCCCTCAGGCGGCGCACCCTGACCACAGGCGCCGGTACGGGTGGGAGAGATGCTTGCGCTGCTTCCTGGCGGCGCTCCGCCTCGATGCGCTCCTCTTGTGCCTGGCGTAGCCTTGCTTCCCAGGTGCGCGGCATGAAACGGATTTTCATCGGTAGGTTAGCTCCTCGATTTCGCGTGCCTCGAGGTTCGTATCGCGCGTGATCTTCGTTACCTTGCGTTGCGCGGTCGGCGGGATTGAAGCCGTCATCTTGGGCGCCGCATCCCTTACCCTGATTGCGGTACCCCAAAGAGTATGGAGTGAACGGACGAAGCGCTCGATATCCGTCGCAAAGCCATAACTGAGATCGGCGTGGGTGGCGTATTCCCCGGTGATTTTCACGTGGCCCGACGCATGGGCGGCGGTCAGCAGATCGGACAACCCAACAGCGACGCCGAGGAGTGCCGACAGGCCGCTGCGGCGCAGCGCCGGGTCGGCTGAGGCTGCGTCGCCAAGGTAGGTTTCGAGAGGCTTCCAGTTGCGCGTGTTAAATGCCTGTACGGCTGTCGCGATGCCGACCTGTACCAGATCGGGAGCCGGCACAACCGGTGCAATGGTTGCGCGCTGCGCCGGCTGGCTGGCCGTTTTTTGGGCGGCCACCGGGCGCGGCGGCGACTGATACTTTTTAGCTTGCATGGCTTTCATGATCCCGGTCCTTGTTTGTTTGAGGGTTGCCGCGTCGTGCGAATCACCGACGCCTCCGGAGCGGCACCGTATGACGATCTGGCGCGCGTCATACCCGGTGCGGGCGCCTTTTCAGGAAAACACGGCCGGACGTAAGGCGCCCGCTCGGATCAATCCGGCCGTGCCAGAATGCTTTACGCCGTCAGCGCATCGTCCATCTTGGCGAAGGCGGTCGGTTTAAGAACACCGATCCCCACTTCAACCATCGCGGTGATTTTCACCTGGCCGGTGGGCGCTGCCGTGATGTGGTCGACCACGATATCGACGCCGCCGCCATACATCCCGATTAGCAGTTGCGACCAGTCGCTCGAATACAGTAGCGACGAACAGACGGCGCCGGAACCGCCCTTGCTCAGGTTGGACGGCAGGATATTCGAGACGCCGGTACGGTAGCCGAGGAGCGGCCGGTCGCCGCCGGTCCAGATGTACGGCAGGCTGGTGCCAATCGCCTTGGTCCGTAGCCAGCGCTTCGTCGCCGCATTGACGATGAAGCCGGCGTTATCGGTCACGGGGCAGTTCGCCAGATCGGCCGCCTTTTCCATGTCGGAGAGGTGCGTAAAATCGAGTTGCGCGCCGTTGGTGCCCCCGACCACGGCGCCAACGTTGGTTGTCGAGCGGACGCCGACCAGGGAATTCGAGGTGCCGTCGCCGTTGATCCCATCGCGCTCGATCAGCTCGATCAGGGCGGCGATCAGGTGGCGGCTGATCGCGATATCCAGGGCGGGCGTTGCCTGGCGCACGGCCTGTTTCGACATGACCATTTGCACGACGGCGCGCTTCGGCGTCAGGCTCACTTTTTCGGTGGCCTCGGTGATCGTGGTGGCGGCGCCGACTTCAGACGACCAGGCGGCGGCGCTGCTCGAGGTGAAACGCGGGATTTCCAGCGTCGACCGCAGGCCGCTCATGTACACCGCGCCCATGGAGGCCAGGACTGAAACCTTGCGGATCGGGTCGACGGTGCGGTCGCCGCCAAGCACCGTACCTACCATGTTGCCGGCCTCACTGGCGGTGCCGACGTTGAAATCACGATTCATCAAGCCAAGCGGAACAAAAAAGCCGTTCGGCACGCGGTCGGTCTTGGTGGTGGCCAGGTTTGACAGATCGCGCTCGAGGCCGGCGCCTTTCCAGTCGCCCATGTGGGCGGCGCGGATGGCGCGCGTAATGCTGTAGCCGCTAACCTCCGTCGAATCGAAGCCGAGGGCGCGGTCGGCGGCCGAGTGGGTCGGCTGCGACTTGATGCGCTCGGCCATGGCCGTCATGAATTTGTGCGCGTCGCCGCCAGACTTCAGCGTGCGGAGTGCCAGCTGCGGGCCGCCGTAGGCTTCGAGCAGGTCGCCCAGGGCGAGGACTTCAAACGCGCGGGCGTCGGAAAGATTAAAGGCTTGCATGATCGGGGTCTCCGTGAGTTGGTAGCCCCATGCTAGAGAGGCGCAGCCATTGAAACCACTTGCTTTCAATCATTTCAGCGGATCACGTTCGCGCCGATCCACCATTGCATTCCAGAAAGTGCGAAGGTGCGGAATCCGCGGGTCGTAATGGTCGCGGATCATATCGACGTTGCGCGCCTGGCCTGGTGGCGGCTCCAGATCGCCGGCAACCATGGCGCGGACGGCGGCGGCGGTGTTCATGTTTGCGGCGCCGTATGCCTTGGCGACTATCCAGATCAAAGCGTATGCGCGTTCCTTGTCCCGCGTGCGGCGGCCGACGCCGTCCAGCCTCCGCTTAACTGACTCGCTTTTAAGGATTTCCACGTCGCGCACCAGACCAGCGACCACCGCCACCAGATCGGCGAAGGCGTGTTGATCTGCCACGGCGGGATTAATCCGCTTCATCTTCCCCGCCCGGCGCCGCCGCTGGCGCGGATGCCTCCCCGACGATGGTGCCGTCCGGCGCCGGGAGATAATCCAGGATCGGGCGATCTTGGTCGCTGCCGTCCATGGCCGCATCGTTAATCCAGGCGGCGATCGCTTCCAGGCCAGCCGCGCCTGGCGTCGATTGGAGTGCTGGCCAATCCGTGCGCAGGCGCACCTGCAGATCGTCGAGAAGCCCCAGGATGCCGAGCGCGCTGGCTTCCTCGAAGTCGGCGGCCTCGTTGGCGGCGGCGAGCTGCTCGCGCAAATTTTCGACCAGGGCGCGCAGCCGCTCGATTTCCTGGTCGCGGGTGGCAATGTCGCGGGTCAGCGGGGCCAGCACCTTGGCGCGCAGCCGGGCGGGGTCGCCAGTGGCAAGTAGGCGTGCGACGGCCTGGCGCGGATCGAAGCGCTCGTCGGCACCCAGCACGATCCGGCCAGACCGGCACCAATCGCCGACGGCTTGTTTTGAGACACCCATCATGCGGGCGAACTGCGCCCGCGTGACGCGAATTCCGGCTAGGTCGGCATCACTTGACGGGAACGGCAGCGGCGCCGTTTTGGCCTCCGAACCGGTCATTAAGTCAGAATCAACATTAAAAGTCATTGTGTAAGCCTATGATTTAACTATGTTAAAAATTCTGTGCCTAGAAATATGGCGCGGTGCGAATTACCCGCAGTAGCAAACACCAGGAAGGACCCGCCCGCGCGGAGTTTCGGGTGTTTCAACATGGGGGGTGGTGTCAGGTGCGGGCGCGCGGGTAGTGCGCGCGTGTATATATTTAACCCCCCCACCCGGTGGAGAAAAACACCCGAAAGCCCGCCAGCCCTGCCTACGCATTTCATGCGACAACCTTCAATGACAGGCCGGTGATTTGTTTCACGCGATCTTTATCATCGGCGATCATCACCCCGACGCGCCCGGCGCCCTCGGCGACTGCCTCATAAAACGCATTCCGGCCCATCGGTTTAACCCCGGCCTCATGCGCCCATTTCCGATACAGGGCAAAAACCTCCTTGCCGGCGATTGGCAGATCAGAGGAGTTATCGAGGCCGACATATTCGCTATCGAGAAGGAACTGCAGCGCTGAGTTGTTGCCGGCGCGCCAGTAGTGGATCAAGCGCTCGTGGTTATCGGTAGTTGGGAAGCCCTTACGCTTTGCCAGGTTGGCAGCGCCGGTCAGCAGCCAGGCCAGCACCGCGCCCTGCTCATCCTCGAATATTCGGTCGGCTAGGCCGATGATCTGCTGGCCAGGGAGAATCGAGTTGTAGAACTCGATAAGCAGCCAGCGATTGAAGAAGGCATCGGATTTATCGCGGGTGGGCGGTAGCCTGTTGCAGTTGAAAATGTGGCTAGCCGTGCAAACGAAAGAGAATGGCCGGTGCGTCGGGTGCCTGGCTTCGACCACATCGCCGCCGGTCACGGCCTTGAACGTGCCGCCCTGAATCGGTGTTGTGCCGTCAAGTTCGCCGACCAGATTCAGCGCCCGGCCAGCCAGGGCCGCCGCGTGATACTCATTCGTCCAGTTTGCCGGATTGGTGGCGCCCACCCGGTCAGCCGGGAAAAACCTTTTCAGCACCTCGAGCAAGGTGCTTTTGCCGGTGGAGCTGGCGCCGTACAGCATCAGCACGCGCCGATAGCGCCATAGGGTGCAAGTCAGGGCGGCACCCAGGGCCATTTGCAGCAATGCCTTCTGGCGCTCGCCGGCGGCGCCCTTGCCGAGCGCGTTATCGAGCAAGCGATTCAATAGCAGCGCCTCGCCGCCGAAATCCGGCTCCGCGTCTACGCTTGTGCGTTGCCGGTGGCTGGCGTCGACGGGCTTACTCTCGATCTCGCCGCCCTCGGTTACATGGTAGAACGATCCGCCCGCCGTAATGCCGGCGGGCGCCTCGGAAAAATACAGCGGATCTTCGGTAAGCGAAGCGACCAGCCCGGCGATCTGGCGATAGTCAGACGCCTTCCGGCAGAGCTTGCTGAACGAAAACTGACGCGCAATCCGAATGGCCATCGCATCCATGGAGTACGCTTCAAATAGGCCGCTTTCACGGTTGAATAGATGAAAACCACCCAAGGAAAAAACGGGCGATTCACCGGCCTCCTCTTTGATGCTGTCCACCATCTGCTCGGCGAGCACCAGTTGATTGGCTTCCTCGGTGGCAGGACCGCGCTTTTGCAGCCGCGCGGCGGCCGTATCGAGTGCAGTTACCTGGGCCACAAGCCGGCCTCCGATAGTGCGTTTTGGACCCGCTCGGCAGCGACCAGGAGGCGGTCACGGTCGACGGCGGAAAGTGGCTCACCTGTAGCCAGCGCCGATGCAGCGGCGCAGACGACCAGTGCTTCCATGCCGACCGCACGTAGCGCATCGGCGGCGCTCACGCGCTGCCGTGCTGGCGCCCGGAGGTGACCGGTCAGTCGCTCGGGGAACAGGTCGGCAAGCTCGAGACCAGCGGCGGCGACAACCTCGTGCACGGCACATCCGGCGAAGCAATGAACCAGAACGCCGCCGTCGTCCTTTTCGCGAATGGATAGCGAAGCATTGCGGTCGGCGTGGGCAGGACAGCGGGCCATCCATCGATCAGGGCCGGTTTTCCTGACTTTCTCGAGTTGACCGAGCAGCTTGTCGGCGCCCATGTCAGGCCGCTTCCCGATCGTTCATGCGGGCAGCGATCAGCCGCTGGTACTCAGGCCAGAAGCGCTTGCGGTGCAGGAAAATATTGACCCCGACCTTGGCCATGGCGCCGGCCTCGATCAATTCTCTTTGGATTGGCTTGGTGTGGTAGTGCAGCAGCTTGTCGCTGTTGAATACGGGCTTGCCGTATTCGAGAAACCACGTTTTCAGTGGCAGAAAATCAGAAGGCTGTGAGTTTTCCATTGCATATCCTCATTTGGTAGCGTCCGACTTGGCGGTGTGGGACGGGCTTTGAGGATATGTTTTTGCGGATTTCGTTTTAATGGCGTGAAATTATTTCACTATGCCAAATATATGCTTATTGCGTATTCCCTTTAATTGATTCGACCAGTATGTGAAACATCAGAGCCAAGCCTTTAAGTTCGTGCGGACCCATGTCCATCGCGGCGCGCATTGCTTCATTTTCTTCGCGTATCTTTTCCGCTTCCGCCGAAACTTCACGCGCTATAACTGGCTCGTGCCGTTTTGCATCCTTGAAAATTTGATACGGTTCAACATCAAATTTTTCCGCTGCAATTGACGCGGCGGCGCTTGATCCCAGTTCGTCATCAAATCTCAGGTCGAAATATTCCCTGGCTCTTTTTCGGCCAGGCGTCTCCGATTTTGTCTTAGCGCCAGGCGGCCGGCCGCGTTTGCGTTCTTGGTTTGGCATATGCGCTCCTTCGCGCCCTTCGAGAGAACCAACCCCGGGCGGTGAAGGAATCCGCTTTTCGCCTGGCCTGGCTAGGGGTTGGCATACCCGATTTTATTCCTTGTGGTTAATTAGATCATGCCCTCTTCAGCCATCGACAGCGGCCTGTCCATACCGGCCACAATGATGTGATCAAGGACTTTTACATCGACCAGCCGCAAGGCGTTTTTCAGGGAATCCGTCAACATCCTGTCGGCAGTCGATGGTTCTTTTGTGCCGCTCGGGTGGTTGTGGGCAAAAATCACCCCGGCGGCGTTGTGGGCCAGCGCGGCCTTGACGACCTCGCGCGCATAGACCGCTGTTTCGGTCAGGGTGCCGACAAACAAGCACTCAAAGGCGATCAGGCGGTTTTGCGCATCAAGCCAAAGCGCGTGGAATTCTTCGCGCTCGAGCTTGGCTAACTTGAGCTTCAGAAAATCCCGCGCCGCGCCTGGGCAGGACATGGATTCGGAGTCTGCACGATAGACCGCCTCCTTCTCCATTGCCTTAATCGCCCTGGCGACCAGCCGCGCCGTCGCCGGGGAAAGAGACATGATTACAGCCGGAACCATCGGAGAGCGGGCGGCCGTTTGCGTATTTCTTTGAGTTGCCATTTGCCGACCCCCTACGCAAAAACACTATTGATGGTGTTGGCGCGCCCCTTGATGCACAAATGGCTGTAGCGGCGCGTCATGGTCAGGGAACGGTGTCCGGCATGCTCGGCAATGGCCAGGATGTCGACGCCGGCTTGCGCCAGGCGCGAACAGGAGGTGTGCCGCAGCGTGTGGAACGTAACCCCGTCGATCCTGGCCAGCTTGCAAGCCTCCATGAAGCAATGCCGGAAATCATGCGCCTTGTTCAGATGCTTGCCGACAAAGACCAGATCGGTGGTCATGGTCTTAACCCGGCGCATGCGGCGGAACTCGGCGACCAGATCGGGCGTGATCGGCGAAACGTGCGGGTCGCCGTTTTTTGTGCGCTGCACGACAACGTGCGGCGTGTCGGCGTCAAGTTTCACGTCGCCCCAGGTCAAGCCAAGCAAGGCGCCCCGGCGTAGCCCGGTGACGATCGCCAGGCGGATCAGCAGCGGCAGCAGCACCCAGGACTGCAGCCGGGCCGCGTTCATCAGCCGCTCCTCCTCCTCGGGGGTCAGGAAACGCACCTTGCCGGGGTTTTCCGGATGCTGCGGAATATCCTTGAACGGGGAAACATGGCCGCGCGGCAACAGGCGGCGGCGCCTGGCGAACTTGAACAGGCTTTGCATGCACATCCGGTAACGATTAACCGTCGAACCGGAACGCAGCTTGCCGGTGGGGCCGAG
>WBZX01001292.1_pt1 | contig 19123 bp, 17 predicted proteins | sample 5204211 | NCBI WGS metagenome assembly WBZX01 (sample SAMN12344362, study PRJNA552823) | activated sludge metagenome | biome: Activated sludge suspended growth; feature: Nitrification reactor; material: Wastewater; isolation source: activated sludge from nitrification reactor of wastewater... | reverse complement strand
AAAAACTTGCCGAATGGCTGGCGACCGGCAATGCCAAAGCCGTTTCCCTGCAATCTCCCGTCGCCATGAGCCAGACGGTAGAATTCGCCCGACTCTAATTTAAACAGGCCCCACCATGTCCGAATTTGCTTTTGACACGTCCATCCAGGATTTCGAAACCAAGGCTATCCAGCCCGCTGAAACGGTGCCGGTCGTCGTCGACTTCTGGGCACCGTGGTGCGAGCCGTGCAAGGTGCTCAAGCCCCTGCTGGAAAAGCTGGCCGAAGAATACAAGGGCCGCTTCCTGCTCGCCATGGTCAATGCCGACGAAAACCCGGAACTCTCCCAACACTTCGGCGTCCGCAGTATTCCATCCGTCAAGGTGCTGTTTCAGGGTCAGTTGGTCGATGAATTCAACGGCGCCCTGCCCGAAAGTCAGCTCCGTGAATTTCTCGACCGCATCGCCCTGCCGGCCGGCCCCGGCGGCAACTTGCGCGAGGAAGCCGCCGCGTTGGTGGTCGAAGGCAAGCTCGAAGAAGCGCTCGCCAAACTGGTCGACGCCAGCAAGGCCAAGCCGGACGACCAGGCCATTCAGCTCGACGCCGTCGACGTCATGATGCAACTCGGCCGCAACGACGAAGCCGGCCAACTGCTGTCCGGCGACTACACCCAGGAAGCCGACCGCGCCAATGCCTTGCGTGCCCGCCTCGCCCTCGCCGCTGGCGCCGCCGACACCGCCGAACTGCAAGCCAAACTGGCAGCCAACCCCGCCGACCATGGCGTTCGCCTCGACCTTTCCCGCGCCTACGCCGCCCAAGGCAACTTCCGTGACGCCATGGAAGCCGCGCTTGAGGTGGTCGTCCGCGACCGGGCGTTCAACGACGGCGCCGGCCGCAAAGCCCTGCTGCAGTTGTTCGAAGCACTGGGCGGCAGTGAGCAGTACGATGATCTGATCCGCGAATTCCGTCGCAAGATGTCGGCCGCGCTCAATTAAGCAAACGCCAGGGAGGCATCGGTCGTGCGGTTGTTTTATACCGATGTCTTCGTCCTGCCCTTGCCGGCCGGGCATCGTTTTCCGATGGAAAAATATTCCCGGCTGCGCGAGGTGCTCCTCGCCAGCGGCGAGTTCAGTCAAGCCAATTTTCACCTCCCCCACGCGGCCACCGACGCTGAACTGGCCCGCGCCCATGACCTGAAATACATCCACGCCGTCGCCCACGGTCAACTGGAAAAATCAGCTGAAAAGCAAATCGGCTTTCCGTGGAGCACCGGCATGGTCGAACGTTCCCGTCGCTCAGCCGGCGCCACCATCTGCGCCTGCCGTGCCGCGCTGGAAGACGGCGTTGCGGCCAACCTGGCTGGTGGTACGCACCACGCGTTTCGCGACCACGGTGAAGGGTTTTGCGTCTTCAACGACGCCGCCGTCGCCGCCCGCGCCATGCAGGCCGAAGGCCGGGCCGAACGCATCCTCATCATCGACTGCGACGTTCATCAGGGCAACGGTACCGCCAGCATCCTGCGTGGCGACGACAGCATCTTTACCTTCTCCATCCATGGCGCCCGCAATTACCCTTTCGACAAGGAACCGAGCGACCTTGATATTGAACTGCCTGACCGCTGCACTGACGAAGCCTACCTGCTGCATCTGGACCATGGCCTGAATGTCGCCTTCGATCTTGCTCGGCCCGATCTGGTGATCTACCTGGCCGGCGCCGACCCCTATCGCGATGACCGCCTGGGGCGACTGGCCCTGAGTTTCGACGGTCTTGCCGAGCGCGATCGGCGCGTATTTGGATTCTGCCGCATCCGCCACGCACCGATTGCCATCGTCATGGCGGGTGGCTATGCCCGCCAGATCGACGATACCGTCAGCATTCACGCCAGAACCATCGTTCTGGCGAAATCCTGCCTGACGGCTTAAGCTAACCCCTTATGGTAAATAATCCAGCAACGGCGAAGCCAACAGGGCTGATTAACCTGCGCTCCTTGCAGGTCCGGATCACGCTGGGCGTACTGCTGGTTAGCCTGATAGTCCTTTGGAGCGCCGTCCTGATTCTCGACCGGACACTGCGCCAGGATATGGAGAACAGCATCCTGGCACAGCAGTTTTCAACGGTGTCATTGATTGCGACCGAAGTTGACCGCTCCATTCGCGAACGCCAGCAGATCGTCGAGGCCATCGCTGACGATTACCAGTCAGCCGTGCTCGGTGATCCGTTCTCAGCCCAGGCCATGCTGGACCAATATCCGCTGCCGCCCGCCATTTTCAACTGGGGTGTGATCATTCTCGATCAACAGGGTATTGCCGTCGCCAGCGTGCCACACGACATCCAGCGCACCGGTGTCAACTTTATTGACTATCCGGGAATTCGCGACATTTTGGCGGGCGGCAAAAGTCTGATCACTGACCCACTGTTCAGCGAACACAGCCAGCAACCGGTGATCGCCCTGGAATCGCCAATCCGCGACCAAGATCAGCGTGTGATCGGCGTTGCGGTCGGGGTCGTCAACCTGCAACTGCCCAATTTCCTCGATCAGATCGGCAACTCGAAATACGGCTCGACGGGCGACTTCCTGATCACCGCCCCCAAGACCCGCAGTTATGTCGCCGCCTCCGACAAGAGCCGGTTGTTGAAACCGGGGCCGGCCCGCGGCGTGAACCCCATTTACGACCGCTATATCGACGGCTACGAAGGGTCCGGCCTGGCGCGCAGTTCGCGTGGTGTCCTCGAACTGTCATCGAGCAAACAGATTCCCGCCACCGGCTGGTTGATGCAGTCGGTACTGCCGGCCGACGAAGCTTTCGCCGCCATCAATGCCATCGAACGACACGTTTTCATGGTCTCGTCCGCATTGACAGTACTGCTCGGCCTCCTGTGCTGGTGGTGGCTGCGTCGCCAGCTACGGCCCCTGGCCGAAACGTCGCAATTGCTGACAAAAATCAGTAACGGCGAATTGCCCCGTCAGGCATTGCCGGTTCACAAAAATGATGAAATCGGTCAGTTAACGTCTGCGTTCAATCAGTTGCAGGATTTCATCATTGCGCAAGAGTCCAAAGCGGCTGAGCACGCCGCGAATACGCGCCTGCGCCAGATTGTTTCCGAAGTGCCCGGCGTCGTTTTTGAATATCGTCTCCATGCCGATGGCCATGGCAGTTTCCTGTTTGCCAGTGATGCCATCAAGACACTGTTTGGCGTTTCGCCGGACGATGTCGCCGACACCACGGAACCCATACGCAAGATGGTTTATCCGCCGGACAACCCGGCATTCGTCGATAGCCTGCAAACCTCGGCCCGAAATCTGACGCCGTGGCGACACGAATACCGCATTTGCATGCCGGATGGCCAGATCAAATGGCTGCTCATTCGTGCTGTGCCCGAGCCCACCGAGGATCACAGCATCACTTTTTGCGGCTTCGTTGCTGACATCACTGAAATCAAGGCGATGGAAGCGGAGCTCCGCAACGCCCTCGCCGAACATGCCCGCAAGGATGCTGAAATTGAACGCTACCGCGACCATCTCGAACAACTGGTGGGTGAACGTACCGCCGACCTCGAACAGGCGCGCGCCGAGGCCATGCATTTGGCCATGGCAAAGAGCGAATTTCTGGCCAAAATGAGCCATGAAATCCGCACACCGTTGCACGGTGTCCTTGGCATGACCCACATCGGGTTGCGCGCCAGCGAGGATGGCAGCAAGGCGCATGACGCCTTCGTCAAGATCCAGCATTCCGGCAAGCTGTTGCTCGGCATCATCAACGACATACTCGATTTTTCAAAGATGGAAGCAGGAATGCTCAAGATCGACTGCTTGCCCGTCGATCTGGGTACAGTGCTTGATGAAACCATGGAGTTATTGCAGGAACGGGCCACCAGCAAGGGCCTGGCCTTGCACCTGGTGCGCGCGGCCAACTTCCCGTCGCACTGTCGCAGCGATGCTCTCCGCCTGCGGCAGATACTGCTCAACCTGCTCTCCAATGCCGTCAAATTTACCAGCACGGGTACGGTCAGCCTTGAAGCAGAACTCGATGGCGATGCGCTGAAATTCATGGTCCGCGATACGGGCATCGGCATTTCTGCGGACCAGCTATCCAATATCTTCAACCCCTTTGAGCAAGGTGACAACTCAACCACGCGGCGCTTTGGCGGCTCCGGACTCGGGCTGGCGATCACCGACCATCTCGTTCAGCTGATGGAAGGCCGCATTGAGGTCGACAGTACACGCGATGTGGGCAGCTGTTTCACGGTTCACCTGCCCTATAAACCGCTGGAGCGAAGAAAATCTCCCCGGCAGGAGACGATCATTGCCATTCCACCCGATTCCAACGTCCTCGCCGGCATGCGGATTCTGGTTGTCGAAGACATCGACATCAATCGCCACATCATGGGTGAACTGCTGGGTGAAGTCGGCGCCGACGTCACTTTCGCCGAGGATGGCCAGCAGGCGGTTAACACCGTGCGCGAGCAAGGATGGCAGGCCTTCGATGCCGTGCTGATGGATGTTCAGATGCCCGTGATGAACGGTATCGATGCAACGCTTGAAATCCACCGTTTTGCCCCGGATTTGCCGATCATCGGCCAGACCGCCCATGCCCTGGTCGAAGAACGGACCGCCTGCTTCGTGGCCGGCATGGTTGACCATATTTCCAAGCCGATCGACCCCGATACGCTGTTTGCAATCATCCTCAAACATGCCCGCCGACCGGCCGCCACCACCCCATCCTCTCCGTCATGACCCACAACGACCTCTACCTGAGTACCAGTCTGCGCGAGATCGAGGCCCGGCACGCCAGCGAACCGCTCATGCAACGTGCCGGTGCCGCGGCCGCTGAATACGCTCGTGAGCTGGCCGCCCAATGCAATGCCCCCGTCCTGATCCTGGCCGGTCCGGGCAATAACGGGGGCGATGCCTTTGAGGCAGCCCGCCTGCTACGCGAGCAATTTTTCGATGTCCATGTCGTCTTTGCCGGAGATCGGGAGCGCCTCCCGAGCGATGCCGCGGCCGCCTTCCAGCGATTTTCCGCAGCTGGCGGCTCAACCATTGCCTGCATTCCGGACAGTCTCCGCTGGTCGCTGATCATTGACGGACTGTTTGGCATCGGCCTGACCCGTGCCCCGGCCGGTGATTACGCGCAATGGATTGTTGCCGCCAATCGACTGGCCGAACGCGACCATTGCCCGCTCCTCGCACTCGACTGCCCCTCCGGCCTCAATGCGGATACCGGCACCACATTCAGCCCGTGTATCTGTGCCAGCCATACGATTACCTTCATTTCGGCCAAGCCCGGATTATTGACCGGCGACGGCCCAGACCAGTGCGGCGCCATCCGTGTGGCGGGGCTGGACCTGGAACCAGCCAGGGAGATCCCCCCGGATGGCCGAATACTGGCGCTTCAGGATTTTGCGGACAAGCTCAAGCCACGTCGCCTGAACTCCCACAAAGGCAGCTTCGGCAGTGCCGGCATTCTGGGCGGCAGCCAATCGATGGTTGGTGCCACCTTGCTCGCCGCCCGCGCTGCCCTCAAGTTGGGTGCCGGCCGCGTCTACCTCGGCATGCTCGACAGCGATGCCCCCCGCGTCGATCTGGCGCAGCCCGAATTGATGATCCGCCAGGCCGCCACCTTGCTGCAGGCTGACCTTCAGGCGCTGGTTTGCGGCCCCGGCCTTGGCCGCTCACCAGAAGCCCTTTGCCTCCTTGAGCAATCGCTCAAGGCGCCCATCCCGCTTGTGCTCGATGCCGACGCCCTGAATCTGCTGGCTGAAAACGCCTCTCTGCAAGGCAAGCTCTGCAACCGCGCCGCGGCGACCATCCTGACCCCCCATCCGGCCGAAGCCGCCCGCCTGCTGGACTGCTCGGTGAACGACATCCAGCGCGATCGTTTCACGGCGGCCCGCGAGCTGGCAAAGCGCTATCACAGCCATATTGCACTCAAGGGCTGCGGCACCATCATTGCCACGGTCGACGGGAAAATTTGCCTGAATTCGACAGGAAATCCCGGCATGGCCACGGCCGGAATGGGCGATGTGCTGTGCGGGTTGATCGTCGCCCTGCTGGCCCAGGAGTGGCCAGCCAACGCTGCACTGAAGGCCGCCGTTCACCTGCATGGTGCTGCGGCTGATCGACTGGTCGCCAGCGGCATCGGCCCGATCGGCCTGACAGCAGGCGAAGTGATTGATGCTGCCCGCCAACTTTTCAATGAGTGGGTCGGCAAGCACGGCAAGCTGTAAAATGCCGTCCTCCATGACCGCCATAACACTGCCATGACCATCGAATTCGATTTCCCGCTCGCCGCCGAAATTTCCCGCAACGTCGACGCTGCACTGACTGAAGATGTGGGCGCCGGCGACCTGACCGCCAGCCTGGTTCCGGGCGACCGCCAGGTCAAGGCCACGGTCATTTCCCGCGAAGCGGGTGTGCTGTGTGGCCGCGCATGGTTTGATGCATGTGTCAGCCGCCTCGACCCAGGCGCTCGTGTGACCTGGCATGCCGCCGATGGCGACCGTCTGGTGGCCAACCAGCTACTTTGCGACATTGACGGCAACGGCCGCGCGCTGCTCACGGCCGAGCGCAGCGCCCTCAACTTCCTGCAACTGCTGTCCGGTGTGGCCAGCAAGGCACGCATCTATGCCGATGCCATTGCCGGCACGCAGGCGCAGGTGGTCGATACCCGCAAGACCTTGCCCGGCCTGCGCATTGCCCAGAAATATGCCGTGCGCGCTGGCGGTGGCGGCAATCACCGTCTGGCCTTGTGGGATGCCATCCTGATCAAGGAAAACCACATCCATGCGGCCGGAAGCATCGCCCTGGCCATGGATGCCGCCAGAAAGGTGGCGGCTGGCGCGGCTGATCGCTGCAAGTTCATCCAGGTGGAGGTCGAGAGTCTGGATGAACTGAATCAGGCGCTGAATGCCGGCGCGGCGATGATCCTGCTCGACAACTTTGCCAACGACCTGCTGCGTCAGGCAGTCGCCATCAATGCCGGCCGGGCCGTGCTTGAAGCTTCAGGCAATGTCACGCTGGAGACTATCCGCGGTATTGCCGAAACGGGGGTTGATCGTATCTCGGTCGGCGCACTGACCAAGGACGTCAAGGCGCTTGATTTATCGATGCGCTTCGTCGGCTAGGCGTTTCATTTAATTCTCGTCATAATCGTTGCCAGACAAGCAAAAAAATATTCGAGGGATCCATTAATGTTGTTTGCGCTGTTTTATATCGTCGCCATTTCCATCCTGGTGCTGCATTTCACCGGCTTTCTTGCCCGCCGCAATCTGGAGTGGTTGGTCCTCGTGCTGGCCGTAGCCGTTTTTCCGGCCGTGATTTACCTTTAAGGTTTTCGCGCGACGAGGTCGATCAGGGCCGAGCGCCCGGCATGGGCCAGTCCTTCGCTGAGGGTGTCGTCGTGTTCACGCAGGGAGATGATCTCCCAGTCGGCAAACAGCTCGCGCAGCATCTCGGCCGTATAGAGATTTTCGACCGCTGACGGCCCCCCCGTCCGGTATTCCAGCTGCTTAGGGGTATAGCCCTCCAGAAACAGCAAGCCCCCCGATTTGACCGCCTGTTTCATCCCTGCCAACTGGCGCGGCCTCTCGGCCGGTGTCGCAAACTGGATAAAGATCCCGACGACCGCATCAAAGTCGGCATGCGGCCACTCCCAGTTCAAGATATCGGCCAGCACAAAATCCACGGCAACTTTACGGACACGCGCCAACTTGGCGGCTTTTTCAAGTGCTACCGGAGAAATCTCGGTCGCCGTGACCGCACAGCCCTGCTCGGCCATCCAGACGGAATTGCGCCCTTCGCCGTCAGCGACCGATAAGACGCGCATGTCAGCACCGAAGTATTCCGCCTGGGCAGCGAGAAACTTGTTGGGCGCGGTGCCGAACAAATAATCCTCGCCCGCATCGCGATAGCGGGCCGACCAGTGAGCTTCGTGGTCGACACTCATACGCGCTCCGCAACAAACTGCTTGATGGCATCAACGTCAGGCGCCATGACCACAACGCGCTGCGGCAGACTTTCGATCCCGGCGAGATCGGCCGGACGAACTGGCTCGGTGCCCAGGGCTTCGCGAATGGTTTCCTCGAACTTGGCCGGCTGCGCGGTTTCCAGAACGATCATCGGGATATTCGGCAGGCGATGCTCTAGTGCGACCTTCAAGCCGTCAGCGGTATGCGTATCCAGCATGACCTTGTAGCGCTGCTGAGCCAGGCGAATGGTATGGATGCGATCGCTGTGGGTGCTCTTGCCCGAAACAAATTCGAATTTCGGCATATTTTTCCAGTAGACCGTGGCAGACAGGTCGAAGGCCTCGCCCTTGTCGACCTTGGCCCACAGTTCGCGCACGACCGCTGGATCGCGGCCGACCAGATCGAACACGAAGCGCTCGAAGTTGGAGGCTTTGGAAATATCCATCGACGGGCTGGAGGTAATGCTGGTTTCCGCCGTGCTGCGCGGACGATAGACGCCAGTACGGAAGAATTCATCGAGCACGTCATTTTCGTTGGTGGCCAGCACCAATTTGGCGATCGGCAGACCCATCTGACGGGCAATATGCCCAGCGCAAATGTTGCCGAAGTTGCCCGATGGCACGGTAAAGGCAACCTGTTCATCGTTCGATTTCGTGGCCAGGAAATAGCCCTGGAAGTAATAGACGATCTGCGCCGCGACACGCGCCCAGTTGATCGAATTGACCGCACCAATCTTGTACTTGGCCTTGAAGGCGGCATCGTTGGAGACCGCCTTCACGATGTCCTGCGCATCATCGAACAGGCCGGTCACGGCGATATTGAAGATATTGGCATCCTGCAGCGAATACATCTGGGCGCGCTGGAAGGCGCTCATCTTGCCGTCCGGCGAAAGCATGAAAACCTTGACGTTGTGCTTGCCGCGCATGGCGTATTCGGCGGCAGAGCCGGTGTCGCCGGAGGTAGCGCCCAGAATATTGATCGATTCACCGCGCTTGTCGAGCACGTACTCGAACAAATTGCCAAGCAGCTGCATGGCCATGTCCTTGAAGGCCAGTGTCGGACCGTTGGACAGTTCCTGCGTGTAAAGACCCTCTTCCAGTTTGGTCAGCGGCGTGATCTGCGCAGCGTCACCACCGTTACGGGTATGACAATAGACCGCGGCAGTGTAAGTTTTTCCGACAATGGCCTTCAGATCAGCCGCGGGGATATCGGTAATGAACTTGGACAGGATTTCGTAGGCCAGATCGGCATACGACAGCGTGCGCCAGGCATCGAGCTCAGCCCGAGTGATCTGCGGGTAGCTTTCCGGCAGGTAAAGGCCGCCATCCGGGGCCAGACCACCGAGGAGAATGTCGCAAAAAGCCGGAGTTGCGGCGTGACCGCGGGTCGATAGATAGCGCATGGCAGAGCCCTGAAAAGCGAAAAACGGTGATTTTACCGCGTCGACCGTGGCAAGCGCACGGCTTGCAACAAGCCGATGATAAAGAGCGTCAACGCACACGCCACCAGGGCCGCCCCCCAGCGATGCTGACCAGCCATCACAGCCAGTGCGGCGAACAGGAACAAGACCGCCCGCAAAAGTCCGGTCGCTGCAAGCTTCTGCCGCATTGCCAGGCGAGCCAGTATTTGCGGCCCCGGCCAACGCCAGACAGGAAGCAATTGGCTAAGGGCGCCAGTGACAAGCGGCAGCAAGAATCCGCAAGCCCAGGCCGGCAAGGAGGGCTGTGTCGATACCAAACCCGCGCCATGCAGCAGTCCTGAAACCAGCGCGATCAACAGTCCAAGCACCGCGCCCAGCAGGGATGCAGTGACACCATCCCGCAACAATGACTGGAGGCCAAATCGTCGGTGCCACTGTCCAAGCAAGCCCAGCGCCGCAACCAGCAACAAGGCTGTTCCCGGCGCGGCAAATTCCCACTGGACGGCTGCCCCCGACGCTATGATCAACACACCGCAACCCGCCAGCCACCAGCGCCGACGCAACCAGTTGCCCGCTTCTGGATCGGGCTTTCCGAGTGCGGTCGGAAGGAGCACTGGCAACGTGCCCAGGGCCGCCAGCCCAACGAAGCCAAGGGTATTGAGATGCAGATGAAACAGCCGCAGGTTGTGCCAGTAAGACGGCCAAATGACGCTCAACAGGATGACCAGCAAGGCCAGCATCAGACAACCCACCGCCGCCCCATACCAGCGCCAGCCTGGATGCGGAGCCCCCAAGGCAGCCCGAGCCCGCCCGATCATCCAGACCATCAACGTAGCCGCCAAGATCAGATCGACCGTCGCAGCCAGATGCACGCCCCAGTAGGGCATCCACCCTTGCATGGCCATCACCACCAGCAGGCCGGTGAACTGTGCTGCCGATGGCAGCAGGACCAGACGATGTGTCGGATCGCCCGTACGCGTCAGCACGGGTACAAAATGGATCATTGCCGCAAAAATCAGCGGCACAATGCCGACGGCAAAGGCCAGATGCACAACCGCCAACGGCGAACCCAACCCGCTCAGCGCCAGAATGGCACTGGCTATCAATGAAACGATGGTCAGGCTCGCAGTAAGTATCACTCAGCCGACAACTGTAAAGTCGATCACGATGGCCCCCGTTTCGCGCTGCTTGTATTCAATGCTCAGGTGGGCGCCATAGCGATCCTGCAACTGTGCCAGCAATGGCAAGGGATCATGATCGTTGCAAAAGCGCATCGTTTCGCCGGGCTGTAGCGCGTCCAGTGCGCCAAAGATGGCCGCATGACGGAAGCGCTTGGCAATTCCTCGGGCATCGAAGGGATACAAGGCTTCAGGGGTGGTGTGATTACAGACGTGGATGGTTTGCATGGTAGCTCCTAGACAGGCTTGCCGGAATGGCAATGGACTGCGATTTTGCGCGACTGGAACACCCATTTCCTTGATTCGGATTGGAATAGCCTCAGGGCTTTCAGGTGATCTTTACACAGACCGACCATTGATTATTTCTCGGTCCTCGACTTGCGCGCTTCTGCCAGCGCCTTCTGAATCTGCTGTCGATCTCTCGCCCGCAAACCCTCCACCATCGCCCGCGACGCGTCCCGCTGCTGCTCAGCATAGTTCCGCAAATGCTCTGCCGTCTGCGCCGAAGGCAGGCGGGCATCCTGCGGCAGCGCGGAAAGCTCTTCGAAGCTATGTTCATAACGTTCGACGACGACCGACTCAATTACGTCGGCCAACTCATCAAATGACACCCCTTTTCGCCTTCCCTGAAGCAACAGGCTTTCCCAGGCACGACTGATCGCAGCATCCTGCTGGAGAAACTCGCCAATCTCCTGTCTAACCTGCTTCTCGTCACTCCAGCGATAGGCCGGCGCAGGAATTCTGGCCACCATGCCGCCTATCAAGATTACAAGTGCAATCGCCGAAGCCCATTGACCAGGTCGTCGAATGACGCGATTTTCTTCCTCGGACTTGACCAACAACACGCCCATCAACAGACCCGTCGTCAATCCACCGATGTGCGCCGCATTGTCGATACCAGGCACCAGGAAGCCGAAAATGATGGTGGCCACGGAAAACCCGATCGCTGCCCAGAACAGCCAGCGGAATTCACCACGGTGTATGCGCTGTCGCTCAAGCCAGAGATAGCTGAGCAAGGCACCATAGAGCCCGAAGATCGCGCCAGATGCCCCGCCGGACACCGCATGGCCGTCATGGATCACCAGCGACAGAAGATTGCCGACCAGACCGGCAGCAAAATAGATCACCGCGAAGCGAAGGTGCCCATACATGCGCTCGACCCATTGGCCGGCATCCCACAAGGCAAACATATTGAGAGAAATATGAAGCAGCCCAAAGTGCAGGAAAAGCGCACTACCAAGGCGCCACCATTGCCCATCCTGCGTTGCCGGCCCAAAGTTGGCCCCCCACGCCAACTGAACGCCATTTTGGGAATGCCATAAACCAGCACCATTGAACAACATCGCCACAAAGACGATGACGTTGACCGCAATCAACAGCGGGGTCATCCGCAATTGAGGCATGCGCAGGCGAAGCTGGTCGTATAGCGATGTCATGTTTCGAAGAAGCAGGCAGACAATCAAACAGTCTAGAGGCGAGATTATGCGCGACAATCCGTTCCAGACTGATCAATCGACCCACCATGCCCACCAAGATTTTTCGCCGAACCCTTGCGTTGCTGGCCGTCAGCGTCCTTTCATGGTCGCCGCAGGCCATTGCAGCACCACAAATCCTGCTGCCCAGGACCGGGATCACGGTCGACGAACTTGCCTTGCTGATCAATGACGATGATCCGCTCTCACGCCAGACTGGCGCCTATTACCAGCTGGCTCGCGGCATCCCCGATCGAAACGTCATTCATTTGCACCTCCCGATAGGAAAAAGTGCTATCAGCCCTCAGGAATTCGAACCGCTGAAGGCTGAAATCGACCGAATTACGCCCCAGCATGTTCAAGCCTATGCGGTCGCCTGGACCCAGCCTTATCGGGTTGGCTGCATGTCTATGACGTCGGCGCTGGCCATGGGCTTTGACGAAAAATATTGCTCGTCGAAATGTGGCCCGACTGCCGCCAGCGGCTATTTCAATTCGCCGAGCACCTATCCGTTCAACGACCACCAGTTGCGCCCAGCCATGATGCTGGCCGGTAGCAGTTTCGACGAGGTCAAGGCGCTGATCGATCGTGGCGTCGCCTCCGACGCCAGTTTTCCTGATGGCAAAGCCTATCTGCTCAATACCTCGGACAAGGCACGTAGCGTTCGCACTGTTCAATTCAGGATGACAAAGACCGAATTGAACGGCCTCATACCCATCGAAGAAGTCGAGGCAGATTCGATCAGCGACCGCAAGGATGTCCTCTTCTACTTTACCGGACTAACGCAGGTTCCCAATCTCGACACACTCGAATTCAAACCCGGCGCGCTGGCCGATCACCTGACCTCATTCGGCGGCCAGCTGACCGACTCCAGGCAGATGAGCAGTCTGCGCTGGCTGGAAGCCGGCGCCACAGCCAGCTACGGCACGGTCACCGAACCCTGCAATCACCCACAGAAATTTCCAGTACCGGCTGTCGCCATGTTTAACTATCTCCTGGGTGCCACGGCCGTCGAAGCTTATTGGAAGAGCGTGACATGGCCGGGCGAAGGCGTATTCATTGGCGAACCACTAGCCCACCCCTTTGCCCCTGCACTGACGGTCATGGCAAACGGCGCCTACGAATTGAAGCTTATTTCGCCCGGAAATAGAGTCTTGAGGATAGAGCAGTCCATGTCCACAATAGGGCCGTTCCACCTTCTGCCGGGTGGCCTGTTTGTGCTGGCCGGAAAAAATGTGCTGCACTTTTCAGTTCCAAATGACACCAAGGGCTACCTTCGCATCCTGCGTTAAATAAAAACGGGGACCGCGGCCCCCGTTTTGAACAGTCCGTTAAATCGTACGATCTACTGCAACTCTTCCAGACGAATCCGTTTGATCTTGCCCTTTTGGGCTGCCAGACCTTCAATCCTGGCGATGGCAGCGTCGGCAGCACTTTCCTTGCAGACATGGGTCAGGATGATGATATCAGTTTCTCCTTCGCCCTCTTCCGGCTCGCGCTGCAGCATGGCATCAATGGAAATACCTTGGTCCGCCAGGATACGGGTGATATCGGCCAGAACGCCCGGCTTGTCTTCAACACGCAGGCGCAGGTAGTAGCCGGTTTCGATCTCGCTCATTGGCAGGATCGGCAGGCTGGACATCGCATCCGGCTGGAATGCCAAGTGCGGCACGCGATGCGCGGCATCGGCTGTGGCCAGGCGAGTGACATCGACCAGATCAGCAATCACGGCGGACGCGGTCGGCTCGGCGCCAGCACCCTTGCCGTAGTACAGCGTCGTGCCAACGGCGTCGCCCTTGACCATGACGGCGTTCATCGCTCCTTCGACATTGGCCAGCAGGCGCTTGGCCGGAATCAGCGTCGGATGGACGCGCAATTCGATCCCGTTCTCACGGCGCTTGGCGATGCCGAGCAGCTTGATACGGTAGCCAAGCTGCTCGGCGTACTTGATGTCGGAGGCTTCCAGCTTGGTGATGCCTTCGATGTAAGCCTTGTCGAACTGGACCGGAATACCGTAGGCGATGGAGGCGATCAGTGTTGCCTTGTGGGCCGCATCAACGCCTTCGATGTCGAAGGTCGGATCGGCTTCGGCATAACCCAGACGCTGCGCTTCCTTGAGCACATCGTCGAAGGACAGGCCCTTGTCGCGCATTTCGGACAGAATGAAATTGGTCGTACCGTTGATGATGCCGGCCGCCCATTCGATGCGGTTGGCGGTCAGGCCTTCGCGCAACGCCTTGATGATCGGAATGCCACCCGCCACGGCGGCTTCAAAAGCCACCATGACGCCTTTTTGCTGGGCGGCAGTAAAAATCTCGGTGCCATGCACGGCGAGCAGTGCCTTGTTGGCTGTCACGACATGCTTGCCATTGGCGATGGACTGCATGACGACTTCCTTGGCCACGCCATAACCGCCAATCAATTCGATGATGATGTCGATTTCCGGATCATTGACCAGAGAAAATGCGTCGTCCGTAACGCGAGCGGTGCCGCCGGTAATCTGCTTGGCCAGTTCAACGTTCTTGTCGGCCACGGCCGTAATACGAATCGGCCGGCCTGCGCGACGGGTAATTTCTTCTTCGTTGCGTTTAAGAACGGTCCAGGTGCCACCGCCGACGGTGCCGATGCCGATTAGGCCAACATTGATGGGTTTCATGTTCAGTCTTTACTTGGTTTGGTTGGTGTTATGACGCTTGCGATAGTTTTCCAGGAAGCGCGCAATTCGCCCGATTGCTTCCCGTAAATCATCTTCGTGCGGCAGGAAAACGAGGCGGAAGTGATCCGGATGCGGCCAATTGAATCCAGTGCCCTGAACCAGCAGCACTTTTTCTTCCTGCAGCAATTCAGAAATGAACTGTTGGTCGTTCTTGATCGGATATACCGCCGGGTCAAGCTTCGGGAACATGTACAGCGCTGCCTTTGGCTTGACACAACTGACGCCCGGAATGGCTGAAATCAGTTCATGCGCAATGTCGCGCTGGCGGCGCAGTCGGCCACCGTCCTTGATCAGGTCATCAATACTCTGATAACCGCCCAGCGCTGTCTGGATGCCATGCTGCCCCGGCGCATTGGCGCAGAGCCGCATCGAAGCCAGCATGTCCAGACCCTCGATATAGTCCTTGGCATGGCGCTTGTCACCAGACACCACCATCCAGCCGGCACGATAGCCGCAGGAGCGATAGTTTTTTGAAAGGCCATTGAAGGTAATCATCAGAACGTCTTCGGCCAGCGAAGCAATCGACGTATGCTTTTCACCGTCGTACAGCACCTTGTCATAAACCTCGTCGGCATAGATGGTCAGGTGATGCTTGCGGGCAATGTCGATGATTTCATGGAGGAGATCGTCCGGGTAAAGTGCACCGGTCGGGTTATTCGGGTTGATCAGCACGATCGCCTTGGTGTGTGCGTTAATCTTGCTGCGGATGTCATCGAGATCCGGCAACCAACCCTTGGTTTCATCGCACAGGTAATGCTTTGGCGTTCCGCCGGACAAGCTGATCGCCGCCGTCCATAGCGGATAGTCGGGCGCCGGTACCAACACTTCATCTCCGGCATCCAGTAAGGCGTTCATCGCCATGACAATCAACTCCGACACGCCATTGCCGACGTAGATATCATCCAGCGTCACGCCTTTGATACCCTTCTGCTGGGTGTAATGCATGATCGCCTTCCGCGCAGCGAAAATGCCTTTTGAATCCGTATAGCCAGCCGCGTTCGGCAGGTTGCGAATCATGTCCTGTTGAATTTCTTCAGGCGAATCAAAACCGAACGCGGCGAGATTGCCGATGTTCAGCTTGATGATCTTGTGGCCCTCTTCTTCCATCTGCTTCGCTTTTTGCAGCACGGGGCCGCGAATGTCGTAGCAGACGTTAGCAAGTTTGGCGGACTTCTTGACGTGTTTCATGGGAATCTTCCGGCGTGGCGGCGTATGGCCCGCAAGGGCCAAAGGTATAATCCTACTTTATCGTATGGTGCACGGCAATTTTGGCGGGCCTTTTGGAATGATCGCGCAGTGAAACTACACATTACCAACACAGCCGGACTCAACCTGTTCACCGCGTATGGCGACGACTATGCTGCGGTCAACCAGGAAAAATATCAAAAAAACATAATTTTGCTACCGGAATCGATCTTTCCGGAATGGACCACTGCAACGGTGAGCACGCTGACTGATGCAGACATGCAAATCTTGCTTGGCCTGGGTACCGAAATCATTCTGCTCGGCACCGGCAAACGCCTGCGCTTCCCACCCGGTGAACTGCTGCGCCCCTTTGCCTTGGCTGGCATCGGGCTGGATGTCATGGATTTGCAAGCGGCCTGCCGCACCTACAATATTCTCGCGGCAGAAGGCCGCAAGGTTGCCGCGGCACTTCTATTCGACTAATCACTCCAGCTTTTTCAAGTATTCCTTGGTGAATACCTTGTCCGGTAAATCCCTGAGCTTCATGTCGCTGTAGTCGAGAATCGATTTTTCGCCATTTTTCAAGGCATCTTCCATGACGAGTCGCGTCGGTCGTACCCGTCCCGCCAAAGTCTTGAAATTTTCGTAACTGCATTTCTTCATCAGTCGATTTGAAAGTGAGTAGAACTCGGCCTTCAAAGGCCAACCGGATTTCTCGTTAACCCAGTAGACGACACGCTGATATGTCACGCTACGATCTACTGCTATCAACTCCAGAACATGATAGGTGTCGTTACCAATCTTCTCGGTAGAAATAATTTTTGGGTTGTAATCGCCAGAAAAGTTGGCGCGCGCCAAGTCGCCGTTCGCCACCTGCCCGGTCAAACGCTGAGCCAGGGATATTCTTACCGGCTGCGATACTTCGGGCATGAACACCCACAAGTCACGCCCTTTCATCAGAATGATCTGCCCCCGCTCTGAAGCAGGCTCGGTTACCATGACAACGGTATTTTCATTTCCCTTCGAAAGTACCCGATATTTCCGGGTATCCGCATCTTTCTCGGGACGCAGCGAATTAATTACAATGTCAACCTGAAACGCATCAGCGGGAAAACGAACCTTGTCCGCCTTTTCTACTATACTTCGGGCGAGCGCATCATCGTTCGGCGCAACGCTGGTCGCCTGTGCCGCAACAGTCAACGACTGGAGCAAAAGAAAAATGCCAGACACCAAAGTGACAATACCGTTGCCATACCGAACAGCGTTATTTCGTAACATGAACATCCTCCCGCAATATCCCGATTTAAATTTTGACGGTAGCCGCCCATCATGAGTGTTGTCCGAGTCGAACATGTCTTCAAGGATTACCAACTTGGCGAGCAGACCGTTCATGCCTTGAATGATATTACATGGTCCATTGAGCCCGGCGTCTTTCTCGCTATTTCCGGCCCCTCCGGAAGCGGCAAGACCACGCTGCTCAACCTGATCGGCTGTATCGACAAACCAAGCCGCGGCAGAATCTTTATCAATGAGGAGGACGTGTCTGAAAAATCCGCGAACGAGCTGGCCGACCTTCGCTCCCATTCGATTGGTTTCATTTTTCAGACATTCAATCTGCTGCCGGTGCTTTCTGCCGCTGAAAACGTCGAATATCCACTGCTTCGGCGAGCGGATGTCTCCGCCGAAGAACGAAAAAAACGCGTTGATTATTTTTTGGAAATTGTCGGCCTGACCAAATTTGCTGATCATCGCCCGAACCAGCTCAGTGGCGGACAACGACAGCGGGTCGCCATCGCCCGTGCACTCGCCATCAAGCCAAGCATCGTTTTGGCCGACGAACCAACCGCCAATCTTGACAAGGCAACAGGCCGGGAAATTCTAAGCCTGATGAAGCAAATCAACCGTCGCCTGAAAACCACCTTTATCTTCTCCACCCATGATCAAAAAGTCATCGATCGCGCCGACCGTTTGGTTCAGATGGAAGACGGTTGCATTACGGCCTTCGGCGTTCGTAACGAAATTGACAAGTCATGGAGTCTGGCTCGTGTCCGCCCCATGACCGATGCCGATGACGAATAAAAAACGCATCAATACCATCAGGAACATCCCGTGCCCTATTCAAAACCCACCTTTCATTTGAGCATGCTTGCTGCCTGCTTGGTATCGTTGAGCGCTCACGCTGCCGACGACGATCTATTAAGCCGTGACGCCCTATTCGGTGACGACCTCCCAAAACTGACCTCCTCGCAGAATAATAGCGGCACCGGGATTAAAGGCTTCATCCAGTTCGAAGCAGCGCGCACAATAGCTGAGCCCGAACATTGGTCGAAGCTGCGCAGCCGCGCCGAACTGGGCACATCCGGCAAACTGGGTGATAGCATGAAATGGAAAGTTGGCGCACGTTTTGACTACGATTTTGCTTACGCCATCAATGATTTCTATCCGTCGGATGTCGAAAAAAATCAGCGTCACGGTATCGAACTACGCGAAAATTACCTTGACTACAGCTACGGCAATTGGGATTTCCGTTTTGGCAAACAGCACGTAGTTTGGGGCGAAATGGTGGGACTTTTCTTTGCAGATGTCGTCTCTGCCCGCGACCTTCGTGAATTCGTCCTGCCTGAATTCGACCAGATGCGGATTCCCCAATGGGCTGTCCGCGCCGAATATTTTGCCGACGACTATCATGCAGAACTACTCTGGATTCCGGTTGCCAGCTACGACAACATCGGCAAGCCGGGATCAGAGTTCTATCCGATGCCCACAAGCCCGAATGTACGATACCTACAGGAAATACGCCCACAACGCGATGCGGACAACATGAACTACGGTCTGCGCCTGTCAACGCTGAAAAACGGGTGGGACATTTCGGGTTTCTATTACCGAAGCACCGATGTCAGTCCAACCTTTTACCGTCAGTTTGACGGCCCCACAGCCGTCTATCAGGCTCGCCACGACCGGATAAATCAATACGGAAGCACTCTCTCCAAGGATTTTGGAGACGTCGTCTTGAAAGCCGAAGGAGTCTACACAACAGGTCGCAGTTTCAGCGTGCTGGATTTGGCCGACAGCGATGGCGTCGTCCGGCAAAATACCCTCGACTGGGCCGTCGGTCTCGATTTCACCCTTCCCGCCGAAAGTCGTTTCAACGTCCAACTCTTCCAGCGTCGTTATTCCAACTATAACGCCACCCAGATACCCGACAA